>Ga0105240_10009514_pt1 | contig 13757 bp, 12 predicted proteins | sample KBSC54metaG_FD_80426 | JGI IMG/M metagenome (GOLD analysis project Ga0105240, IMG submission 80426) | Corn rhizosphere microbial communities from Kellogg Biological Station, Michigan, USA - KBS C5-4 metaG | ecosystem: Host-associated > Plants > Roots > Rhizosphere > Soil | place: Michigan, USA... | reverse complement strand
GCTGCAGGCCGCAAATGCTCGTATCGAAGCAGGTCAGTTTGCCTCAAACAACCAGCAGATCAGGGTGGACGCTGGAGAATTCTTCCATCGCAAAGAAGATGTCGAACAGGTTGTCGTCGCCGTGGATCACGGTCATCCTGTCCACCTTCGCGATGTTGCAAAAGAGATTGTTGATGGCCCCGGTGAAGCGACGAACTACGTAACATTCGGTGGTGCTGCAGGCGATGGTTCGTCAAAGCTTGCTGCCGGTGGAGAAGTACCGGCAGTGACCATCACTGTAGCCAAACGTAAAGGGACGAATGCTACCGATGTTGCCAACGCCGTGCTTGCCCGGATCAGCGGGATGCGGAATACAACACTTCCCGCAGACCTGAACATCACGACCACCAGAAACTATGGGGACACGGCGAAGGCCAAATCCGATGAGTTGTTGAAACATCTGATGCTGGCAACGTTCTCTGTGACGTTACTTATCGCGATCTTTCTCGGTTGGCGTGAGTCCGGAGTGGTCCTTCTGGCCATTCCAGTTACACTGGGGCTCACGCTTGCGGCTTTCTATCTCTATGGGTACACGCTCAATCGTGTCACTCTCTTCGCTCTTATCTTCAGCATCGGCATCTTGGTAGACGATGCGATTGTCGTCGTCGAAAATATCGTCCGCCATTTCCGTCTGCCTGAGAGCAAGGGGCGGCCTTTGAGTGAGGTTGCCATTGAGGCAGTCGCGGAGGTTGGAAATCCGACGATCCTTGCGACGATCGCCGTCATTGCAGCGATCCTGCCCATGGCATTTGTAAGAGGGTTGATGGGACCTTACATGCGGCCTATTCCTGTAGGAGCATCCTCTGCGATGTTCCTTTCATTGCTGGTGGCTTTTGTAGTCTCTCCGTGGGCGGCAATGCGCCTGGTGGCTCATGCGGCTGCTAACGGGCACAAACAAACTGCGGAAGAAAGCTGGAGCACCCGCCTTTACAGGCGCATCATGTCGCCCCTGATCCATTCGGCACGCCACAGGCTCCTCTTTCTTGGTGGCGTAATCCTCTTGTTGCTGGCTGCGGTTGTTCTTGTGCCACTCAAACTGGTCCGGGTAAAGATGCTGCCGTTCGACAACAAGAGTGAGTTCCAGGTCATTGTGGACATGCCGGATGGAACAACTCTGGAACAGACCGCGCGAGTGACACAAGCATTAGGTCACTATCTCGCCAGTCAGCCTGAGGTCGTCAACTATCAAACGTACGTGGGGCTCTCCGGCCCCTACAACTTCAATGGCCTCGTCCGGCATTACTACCTGCGACAACAGCCGAATCAGGCAGACATCCAGGTCAATCTGCTGCCGATCAAAGACCGCAGCACGCAAAGCCACGACATCGCAAAGCGGCTTCGTCCGGAGTTAGTAAGGCTCGCGCTACCATTCGGGGCCCGCATCAAAGTGAGTGAAGTCCCGCCCGGGCCTCCGGTTGTGCAGACGCTGGTCGCGGAGGTCTATGGTCCGGAGATGTCGGGACAACTGGAGGTTGCAAAGAAAATAAAACAGATATTCCAGCAAACCGCTGGAGTCGTTGATTCGGACTGGTATGTAGAAGACCCGCAGCAGCGGGTCGAATTCACGGTAGACGAATCCAAGGCTGCGCTGCATGGGATCACAGTGGCGGATGTCGCAAAAGCACTGCAGCTTGCTGTATCGGGCACTGCTGCTGGACAGATTCACGACACATCGGAACGAGAAGCGGTGCCGGTTCACGTTCAGGTAGACCGCCCGGAGCGCTCTTCGCTGGAACAACTCGAAAGCATCCGTATGAGAGCCTCGGATGGAAGCCTCGTCTCATTGCGCGAGCTTACACAGATTCGGCAATCGACGCTGCAGCCAAGTATCTATCACAAGAACCTGAAGCGCGTGGTGTATGTGACAGGCGATGTAGCCGGCGCGGAAGAGAGCCCTGTCTATGCCATCTTCAGGATGAATGAAGCGCTGGACCATTTGACGCTTCCGGCCGGTTATACGCTCGCTCGTTACAACTCGGCACAGCCCGAATCCACAGATCACTACTCCATGAAATGGGACGGCGAATGGCAGATTACACTTGAGGTCTTTCGCGATCTCGGCCTGGCCTTCGCAGCGGTCCTCGTACTGATCTACGTGCTTGTGGTCGGCTGGTTCCGCTCCTTTCTTGTGCCGCTGGTTATCATGGCACCCATCCCGCTTACCCTTGTAGGCATCCTGCCCGCGCACGCTATGATCGGTGCGTTCTTTACGGCAACTTCGATGATTGGTTTCATCGCCGGCGCCGGCATCATCGTTAGGAACTCGATTATTCTGGTGGACTTCATCGAGCTGCGTAGAACTCAAGGGATGCCCCTCGCTGAAGCAGTCATCGACGCAGGGGCAGTTCGCTTCCGACCCATGTTATTGACTGCGGCCGCTGTTGTGGTTGGCGCCAGCGTTATCCTGTCCGACCCGATCTTCCAGGGGCTTGCACTCTCGCTCATCGCGGGTGAAGTGGCCTCTACCGTGCTCTCACGATTAGCCGTTCCCGTCCTTTACTACGCAAGCCAGAGGGGAGCTGATGAAAGAGATAGGAGGAGTGCGCAAGACGAACAAGCCCAGATGCCTGTTCCGGCTCCTACTATATGAAACCTCGAATGGAAACGTAACACAAACTAAGGAGAAAACGTATGACAGTCGAAAGAGCAGTTCGTTTACTAGCTGGTGTGATGGTTCTGGCATCTCTCGCGCTTGCCTATTATGTTTCGCCTTACTGGTATCTGCTAACGGCGTTTGTCGGTCTGAATCTGCTCCAGTCCGCTTTTACAAACTGGTGCCCAGCAATGTCGATCTTCCGCGCGATGGGCCTGAGAGACCCGGAGAAGCAGCCGACTCGCCAGATTAACTGACAACTATATCGGCGTTCGGCGATGAGGAATCCTTGTTATTCCTCTGGCTCCGGTCATCTGCGAGATTATGAGACAGGATGCAGCCTACGAAACTCGAATGAGTGACAGCCATCACTGCGCCGTGAGGATAGCTTGCGACCATGACAAGTGCTATTTGATTGAAACCAAAGGCAAGACGGGCAAGGTATACCGCAAGTTTGAGTGTGCCGAGTGTGGTTTGCACTTCAGCCCTACCGCAAATACCATCTTTCACGATTCGCATCTGCCTCTACAAAAGTGGTTTATGGCGATCTGCCTGATGACTGAGGGTAAGAAAGGTATTTCAGCAAGCCAGGTACAGCGTCATCTCGGAATCACGTATAAAACGGGTTGGCATTTGTGCCACAGAATCCGCGAAGCCATGCAGGAAGAAAAGGGAACGAAATTAGGTGGCGAATCTGTCACGGTTGAGATTGACGAGATGTATGTTGGTGGTCGCAAACGTGGAACGGGTGTAAAAGCGGCCAAAAACTCAAAAACTATCGTAGTGGGGATTGCAGAACGTGACGGCAGAATCCATTTACAGACCGTAAAGTCAGGCCATTCTCGCCATGTGCGTACTGTCGTTAGCGAAAATCTGAACAAAGACACCGAACAAGTCGTGACAGATGGCGCACTCAAGTTCAGGGGTATGTTTCCGAAGGAACAACACAAAGCTGGAAATCATCACCGCGAGCTCAGAGATAAAAACTGGACTTCGACTCAGACCGTAGAGAATGCATTTCTCACTCTTCAAACGGGGGGCATTGTCGGCAATTACCATCAGTTATCCAAAGATCATTTAGACCGCTATTTGGGGGAATTTTGCTAGCGGTATAACCGTCGCGGTTTGCAACCTTGGCTATTCCAGATGACGCTTGAGAACATGGCTAAGAGAAAGCCGTTGCCTTACAAAGATCTGATTTTCTAAAGAGTAGAATCCAATCGGGTTCTCCGCGTAAGGGAGTGCGCCTACTTCAAATTCACCGAGGTAGTTTTTATGTCGTTTCTTACGGGTGCGTTGGGGCTGGTTCTAATTCTGCTTCAAATCATCGAAGTAATCCTAAAAATCAAAGCCAACCATCACTAAACCCGTGCTCCCAGTTTCGGCTGGGGGCGCGGTTTTTATTTGTCCATTTTCTGGACACTTCTAGCCTTCCGTGGAGTTCCGTCCTTCTTCAGTTTTGGCTTGGCAACGGCTTCTTTGAACGGTATTGGCTTCATCTCGATCATCCGCTTGAGTACCGTCTCAAATTTGTCTTTATCGTAGAGAGTTTCGTCTTCCATGCGAATATTGTAAGCATCGGAGAAGAAGGAAATGTCCATAAGATACGGAGTAATGTGCGCTTCAGGTCTTGGCCACCCAATACCCTTGGAAACGATTAGCTGCGATCCAAAGGGCAAAATAGCCTTTTATACCGTGCCGCTGAACCCTATTCTGTGTCCTGATTGTGGGTGGAGCGCTGTATATGGTTCCGAAAACGCTATTGAATTTGAGCTGGAAGACACCATTCCCAACATCCAAGTTCCAGATTAGCCTTCTGACAAGTTCGCCAAACTAATTCACCGTCTATTTCGTCGGCATACAAAAGGCTTCTTTCAGGTGGATACCACCTTGCGTTTACTCCGTAGCGGGTAGATACAGGCACGTCTTTCAACGATTGAAACGTAGGAGTTGACACAATAAATCCTTTTGATGGGAGTTGGAATTTTATTGTTGTGTCAACCTGATTATTCTCAATGATTTTAGTGTGTTTGACTCAACCTACATCAAACATACGATCATTTCTATTCTACGTAAGTCATTGATTCTAAATGGTGGCCAGAGACGGGATCGAACCGCCGACGCCGGCCTTTTCAGAGCTGCCTAGCAACACAGCTAATCTGGAATCAGCGCATATACTTGGTGCCGTTGGCCTTACGGGCTAGCGGTTTTGGGACGGTTTAGGACGATTTGGGCTGTTTTCGGCCACACGATGGTCGTGTATTGGTCGCGTGGATGATGAGGATCTCGTTTTGGTCATGCAGCCATTCGAAGTGTATAGCGGAGTGGAAGGGGCGGAGCGTAGCGGAGGTCTGCGCAAGCGCGGCGCGGAAGATTGGGGTGCCTCTTGTCGCGCGCCAGGGACGGAGTCCCTCAGTAGGCTTAATTTCCTTGCATCAGCGTGAAGCGCGGAGATTGCTTTGGCCATTGTTCTTCGGGCGGATGTTGCGGGCAGGAACAAGACTGTTACGAAACTTTTCGGATGGATTCAGATCCACCGCTGGCATTACTAACAGAGTGGTTCGCCTTTACCGACGCGACAGTGAATATATGAGCCATACGGAGGGGGAAAGCCATTGAGCCAGAGAGTCTGTGAATCTGACCGCGCCGTCTAACGTGAACGTAAAGCGGTCGCAAGGACAGATACGCCGCGTCGCAGCTCTGCCGGATTGCAGCCTGCGAAGCCCAGCATCAGCGCCGGAGGTCGTTCGTATTTCACGGTGAACGTCGAGAGCGGCTCTACTTCAAGACCAAGTTTCCGCGCTTGCAGTGCCGCCTCGATATCGGACTTCCACGTTTTGAGCCAACCCAATGTGCGGATGCCTGCGGCCGCGTGCTCGATATCGAGCAGCCCACTCAGGTGTTTATCCGCAGCGATTTTGAGAACGTCGTTTCGTTCCGCATAGTTTTGTCGCATGCGGCGGATGTGATGACCGAAATGGCCTTCGGTAATGAACTCCGCGAGGACGGCCTGTTCAAGCGTAGGAGGATGGCGGTCGACCAGACTGCGGGCAGATGTGAACGGCTCGACGAGGCGCTCGGGTAGAATCATGAACCCGAGGCGTAGCCCGTTGAAGAGTAGCTTCGTGAAGGTGCCGACATAGATAACGCAACCTGAGTTATCGAGCGACTGCAGTGCAGCAACGGGACAACTAGAATAGCGGTACTCCCCGTCGTAGTCGTCCTCGATGATCCATGCGTTCGCACTGGCAGCCCAGTGCAAGAGTTCCAGGCGGCGTTCCACGGACATGGTACCGCCCAAAGGAAACTGATTTGCCGGTGTGACGTACGCTAGCTTTGCCTTGGGCGCAAGCTTTCGGCCTGCCTTGACGATGATGCCGTCATTGTCGACGGGTACTGGAACGATGCTTGCACCTGTGGCGCGGAGTGTTTGGAGTGCGCCGGAGTAACCGGGATCTTCCATCCAGACCTGTTCGCCCGCGCCCAGCAGAAAATGGCCGGCGAGGGTAAGGGCCTGCTGTATGCCCGAGGTGACGATTATCTGCTCGGCTGAGCAGTGCACTCCGCGTGACGCACCAACATACTCCGCGATGGCGCGACGCAGGGGCTGGTAGCCTGCAGCGTGACCGTGACCATAGAGGGAACGCGGGGCTTTGCGTAAGACCCTGGAAGCTACGCGCGCCCAGAGATCCACGGGAAAGAGATCGATCGCCGCCTCGTAAGCGCGGAACGCCTTGCCGACGGAGTGAGACGCAGGGGTTACCTCCACACCTTTCAGAAATTCCTGCGCACGCCTGGAGAACACGGCCTTCGAGGTCGGCAAAGCAGGGGTCGCGGGTTTACGCGTTAAGGGTAGCAATCCCTCAGGAACGCCTGAAGCAATGTAGGTTCCTGAACCCACTTCGGTGCGCGTGTATCCCTCAGCCTGAAGCTGGTCGAAGGCTACGGCCACGGTTCCCCGCGAAAGGGAGTATTGCTTGGCCAGGCTACGTGTGGACGGCATGCGAGCTCCGGGTTTCAACCTTCCGTCAAGGATCGCACCACGCAATTCCGTATACAGCCAACGCCAGAGCTGCTGCTTGCCGGATGGCAGCTTGAGTGAGAGGTCCTGAAATGTTTCTTCTTTAGACATTGCCTGGCTGTGCCCCCTCAAAAACATCGCAAGTGGACTATCTATTGTTTGCATTATGGACCTTTTATCTGCTCCACACGACGCCTAGTGTGGAGTTAAGGAGATACCATCCATGCAAACAACCATAGCGACTTTCAAACGAATTTTGGCGCTGTCCTTTCTCGCAGCCGCCACCCTTGTCTTAACCAGCCCCCTGATGGCGCAGGAAACTATCACGCCGATCATGACGCATGCGCTGGCGGCCGCCCCCGGCAGTGAAGCTCTGATGTATACCGTCGACTTTCCTCCAGGTTTTTCGAGTTCCATTCACCGCCACGACGCGCAGGTGTCTGTTTATGTGCTGGAGGGTTCAGTCGTAATGCAGGTGAAAGGCGGAAAAGAACTCACGCTCGGTCCCGGACAGAGCTTTTATGAAAATCCCAACGATATTCACGTTGTTAGCCGCAATGCCAGTAGTTCAAAGCCTGCAAAATTCCTCGTTTTCTTGATCCATAAGAAAGGTATGCCTCTGGTGATACCAGTCAAGTAAGCAAAGACTGCGTGCTAATGTGCAAGCGGCTTCAGAGAGTGGCGATGTCCAAGAGGAGAATGAAATGTCTGTTCAAAATAGGAACATAAGCTCGGTGGTCTTGCGACTTGGGCTAGGTCTTGGTTTTCTGTCAGCTGTTGCAGACAGATTTGGACTTTGGGGCCCATTTGGAGAGCGGAATGTCGAGTGGGGAAATTACTCACGGTTTCTCGATTACACGCAAACCGTCAACGGGTATTGGCCGACAAGTTTAATCCCGACCCTGGGAGGAGTCGCTACAGGCGCCGAGATTCTTTTCGGTCTTCTTATCCTTGTCGGCTGGCATACACGCATTGCCGCACGGCTAGGCGGCGGTCTACTCATCGTCTTCGCCACGGCAATGACGATTTCCCTGGGAGTCAAGTCGGTCCTGAACTACGCCGTTCTTACCGGGATAGGAGGGGCATTCCTACTGGCAAATTGCGACAGCTTCCCGTTCAGCCTGGATGAACTGCTGTCCCGCCGAGCTCATTTCAAAGTAACCAGTACTGATGTTCCGACTAATCCAGTGGCCGATTAGGACCAGCGGTATCGATAAGCAAGAATGCGCGGGATTTATTCCCGACGTAATAAAAGGAGAGAAACATGAAAGTTTTCGTTGCGGGAGCAACTGGAGCGATTGGTCAGCCGCTCATTGCGGAGCTGATTGCGGAGGGTCACATAGTGACGGGTATGACACACTCTGAAGCTGGAGCAAGGAGACTGCGAGCAGCTGGCGTGGATGTGGCGATTGCAGATGCCCTTAACGGTGACGCTGTTGAAGGAGTGCTGCGAGCCTCTCATGCGGAAGTGGTGATCGATGAACTGACAGCGATACCGAGGACGCCTTCGGAGCTTTCAGCGCATGCACATGTTGACCAGAAGCTGCGCATCGAGGGCGGGAACAATTTACACCGCGCCGCTCTTGCTTGCGGTGTGCGGCGTTACATCCAGCAGTCGAGTGGATTCTTTCTCGATGCGAAGGAAGCGCTGGCTGATGAAAGCTCTCCGCTTGCTTTGAATGCGAGCCCTGGCATCGCCAAATATGCACAGATGTATGCCTATGTGGAGCAGAGGGTGCTCGAGTCATCGATCGAGGGCATCGCTCTGCGTTACGGATTCTTCTACGGGCCTAACACCTGGTACAACCCGGATGGAGGAGCAGCAGATGAGATTCGCAAACAGCTCTTTCCGGTAATTGAAAGGGGCGAAGCGAAATGGTCGTTCGTTCATATTGAGGACGCGGCACGTGCGACGGTTGCGGCTCTCAATGCTGAGCCAGGTAAGTATGTGGTGGTAGACGACGACACGTCGCCGGTGAGTGTGTGGCTACCCAGGTTTGCGAGCTTTGTGGGTGCTCCACCTCCACCGCTCATTACAGAAGACCAGGTGCTACAGACTGCGGGTGAGGATGCCGTCTACTACCAGACGAAATTGTGCGGAGCCTCAAATGCGAAGGCGAAGCGTGAGCTTCACTTCGCACCGCGTAAACGCGAGTGGCTCAGCGAGTGATCCAGAAACGCTTTTTCGTTGACGCTTCACTCTGAAGCCTTTGCTGCCACAGATTTACGCATTTCATCGAGGGGGTGCGCCTGATAACCACGCCTCATCAGACCACGGCCAGCGATTCCACCTGGCGAATGAAGGCACGGAGCAGTCACATGGCATGGACACTACTTGGTATTGCCGGCATCGTCGAGATCGCCTTCGCTTTCGCGATGAAGCGGTCTGAAGGTTTCACCCGTTTGATACCTGCGCTGTTTACGGTCGGCACGGGTTTATTGAGCGTCTTTCTTCTTTCTATTTCGCTGCGCACACTGCCGGTGGGAACAGCTTATGCGGTTTGGACCGGCATCGGTGCCGCGGGCACTGCGATTTTAGGGATAGCACTCCTAGGTGAGTCCGCTGCGCCGATCAGAATTCTCTGTATCGTCCTCATTCTGGCAGGCGTGATCGGCCTCAAGCAAGTCTCTTAAATCACTACGTCCTGCCACAGCAGGACTCTGCAATTCCACTGAACTTCAGCAAAATACCCCCAAAGGAGATTCAAAATGACTGTTATCAAAGCCGCCGCCGTACAACTTAGTCCTATCCTCTACAGCCGAGAAGGTACCGTGGACAAGGTCATCCAAACGATCCTCGATCTTGGCAGCAAAGGCGTGCAGTTCGCGACCTTTCCGGAAACAGTAGTGCCGTATTACCCTTATTTTTCCTTTATCCAACGACCTTACGAGTCGGGCGCGGAACGTCATCGCTTGCTGGAGCAGTCAGTGACGGTACCGTCGGCCACCACGGACGCCATCGGTGAGGCCTGCAGACGGGCGGGGATGGTGGTCTCCATTGGCGTGAACGAGCGCGACGGGGGCACGATCTACAACACACAGTTGTTGTTCGACGCGGACGGTACACTGATTCAGCATCGACGCAAAATCGCCCCGACCTACCACGAACGTATGGTCTGGGGGCAGGGCGATGGATCAGGACTCCGCGCTGTGGATAGCGCCGTCGGGCGCATCGGCCAGCTGGCCTGCTGGGAGCACTACAACCCATTAGCTCGCTATGCCCTGATGGCTGACGGCGAGCAGATTCATTCGGCAATGTATCCCGGGTCCTTCGGGGGAGACATTTTCTCCGAGCAGATGGAGATCAATATTCGCCAGCACGCGCTGGAGTCAGCCTGTTTTGTCGTGAACGCCACGGCATGGCTTGATGTGGAGCAGCAGGCGCAGATCCTGAAGGATACCGGTACCGACAAACTTGGTCCGATTTCGAGCGGCTGCTTTACCGCAATCGTCGCACCCGACGGCCAGCTAATCGGGAAGCCTCTGCGCTCGGGAGAGGGCGTAGTGATTGCCGATCTTGATTTCTCCTTGATCGACAGACGGAAACAGATGATGGACTCACGTGGCCACTATAGCCGCCCTGAACTCCTGAGCCTCATGATCGATCGCACCCCTGTCGCTCATGTCCACGAGCGAAGCGAACGCTTCGCCGAGGCTGCTGCCCTTGAAAAGATCGATGTCTAGGGTCCCGTGTCGCAGTGCCGCATATGTTTCAAGCGCGGCAAGACGATGAGGAAGTAGAAATCCGAGAGAAGGATGTGAGTCATGAAATCAATAAAGATTATCGTTGAACGATTCGATCTGGTGTCCAGCAAATCATTCGAAGAGGTACTTGCTGAGCTGGATAAGGGTATCGGACGCCCGCTCGGCAGCAAATACTTCGAGCAGAAAGCAGCCGCTCGATCCTTCGAAGAGTATGAGCAACTTATCAAAAAGGCTGTCGGCCCATCTGATCTGATGGAATTTCTGCGCCTTGATCCAGGAGCCGTGTTTCGCAAAGACGCGGCTTCAAAACAGTTCAAGATGGTGAGAATTATTGCTGGCAATCCGCTCATCATGAAAAAGATGGCTGAGCGCGTTCCTGACGCTGCCTCCTACGCCCCGGTCACAATCATGGTGAGTGAACGTCAGGACGGGGTGCATATCTCCTATGACTCTATGAGCAGTTATCTGGCTTCTTACGGCGACGCACTGGCGCTGGAAGTTGCGAGGGACCTGGATGAGAAAGTCATCAGGCTGCTTGAACAGGCCGGCAGCTAATGCAGAACGGCACCTGATCAGCAGTTGTCGTTCTGCACTCATATGGGCCATAATTTCCCGGCCACGCCTAATCTGCTTATACGCTTTCCCCATTGCAATGAGACGCAAGCTGAGATAGCGAACTGGCTCAAGGCGACCTTGACTTCTGGGACCACAACGACCCTTTGACAATCAGCCCAGGGCGCACAGGTGCAGCAGGGCTTTGCTGTCCTTCGGCCTTGGAACTCGGGGATTCGACACCGACAATGTCACCAGTTCAGATTCACACGTGGCCCCTCACCTGTTGACTCCAGGCCTTAGCGTTCATCAAGCTCAGCTTTATACAAGAAGACCGTCGTAGACGGATTGGTACCAGTAACTCACTTCTCCGCTCGCACTATGAGCGTCAGAGTACAGTTTTTCCGACTTCGCAATGGTCGCGTATTGGTCGTGCGCTCAACCACGATTTTCTATGGCCGACTAAGCAACTTAGAATCTTATAGATATCGCTCGAATAATGAGCGACGCCAGCCTTTTTGCGGCTAGAATCACCGGAAATCAACTAATCGCTGAAAACAATAGAGTTACCATAGATAAGAAAAGTCTCCTCATAGCGCAAGCACTGGAGATGACTACGTAAGTCATTGATTATAAATGGTGGCCAGAGACGGGATCGAACCGCCGACGCCGGCCTTTTCAGGGCCGCGCTCTACCACTGAGCTATCTGGCCTTGGCTGAAACGCTGATTGCGGGGAACGCCAAGAACACCCGCGCGTTTAAAACTTACATCTGTGCCCCGGCCTCTTCAGGGGAGCTCGCCGCAGGTGGGGAACCAGCGACGCAAACGCAATCCAAGTATAGCAACCCAAAGCCGTACCGCCAACCTGCCCGTCTCGCGCTATCCTTTCTCATCCTACAAACGCTGAGGGCGTCCATGTTGCGCAATCTCCAAAGTCTCTCCATTGTTATGCTTCTCTGTGCAGTCGTCACCGTTCATGCGCAGGTTCAGACACGATCCAAAGACTCCGCCTCGCGTCGTCCTGCTTCACAGGAGCAACGCGCCGTTCTCGTCTTCAACGCCGCAAAGCAAAATCCTCTAGAGCTCACGGCACTCCTCGACCGTATGCCCAAAGGCGCAGACCTCCACATGCATCTTTCCGGCGCCATCTATGCCGAGACCTTCCTGAAGGATGCCGCCGCCGATGGACTGTGCGTCAACCTGGCTACACTCAGCTTCTTCAAGCCCAAGGCCACGACGCGCAGTATTCCTCCACAGCCTGTCTGCGGCGAAGGGAATGTCCGCGCCGATAGCGTCTTCAAGAACCAGCATCTGTACGATCAGCTTGTCGACTCCTTCTCGATGCGCAGCTTCGTCCCCAGTGCAGGCACCAGCGCGCACGACCAGTTCTTCGACACCTTCGACCGCTTCGGCAGCATCGCTGAGTCTCACGCCGGTGAGTGGCTTGACGAGGTTGCCACCCGCGCTGCTGCCCAGAACGAGCAGTATCTCGAAATCATGAAGACGCCCACATTTTCCGATGCCGCCAAGCTTGGCTACTCGATTGGCTGGCCGACCGACTCCGCCGCGAGCAGTACCGGCGATGCGACTGGAGCTACCCGTGCGGATCTCGCGCATCTTCGGGAACAGCTTCTCGCCGGCGGGCTTCGCGACGAGGTTGCCATCGACAGTAAGGAACTCAGCGATGCTCTTGACGTTCGCAACCGGATGGAGCGCTGCGGCCAGCCCGATGCCGCTCCTGCCTGCTCTGTCAAGATTCGTTTCCTGGGGCAGGTTCTTCGCGCCTTTCCGCCAGAGCAGGTCTTCGCCCAGACGTTGCTCTATTTTGAACTTGCCTCCGCCGACCCTGACGTCGTCGGCATCAACTTCGTCCAGCCTGAAGATGCCTACATGGCCATGTCGGAGTACCACTGCCAGATGCTCATGCTCGACTATCTGCACAGCGTCTACCCGAAGGTTCACATCTCGCTGCACGCCGGAGAACTCGCTCCTGGCCTCGTTCCTCCTGAGGGGCTCCGCTTCCATATCCGCGAGGCCGTCGAACTGGGCCACGCCGAGCGCATCGGCCACGGTGTGGACCTCATGTATGAGAACGATCCTCACGCTCTATTAAAGGAGATGGCTGCGCGGCACATCATGGTTGAGATCAACCTCACTTCCAACGACGTCATTCTCGGCGTCGATGCGCGCCACCACCCTCTCCCCATCTACCGTGCCGCTGGTGTGCCCGTGGCGCTCTCCACTGACGATGAAGGTGTCTCTCGCATTACACTTACGCGCGAGTACACTCGTGCCGCGCTGGATTTCAACCTTACGTATCTCGATCTCAAGAACATGGCCCGTACGAGTCTCGAACATAGCTTTCTCGCGGGTCCCAGCCTGTGGGAGAAGCCCGATGTCTTTACGCGCGTCAATTCCGCATGCGCCTCGCAAACGCTGGGCGCATCGCCCACGACCAAATGCCGGAACTTTCTTCAATCCAGCGAAAAGGCTGCGCAGCAATGGGAGCTCGAACGCCGCTATCGAGCGTTTGAGATGAGTCTGCCTTGACTGGGTACCCCCTCCCCCTGCTTTTCTCGCAAAGTATTCATTCCATGTGACTTGACGGTTTACCTCCGATATAAAGTCTCTATTATCAGTGGTTATGCGCTGTAAAGTCTTCTAAACAAACGACCTATCTTGGTAATAACATACTTGACACACAGGTGCCGAGGAGGTAAAGTTGCGTTACCGTGACAGGGCAGTGCGTAAGTGCGTGTTGGATTTGTTTGTAGCTGCTCTAGTCGGCTTCGTTGCCCTTGGTATCTGGGCAGAGAATCCAAAGTTCATCCCCATCACCATTTCGG
>Ga0105240_10009513_pt1 | contig 13757 bp, 15 predicted proteins | sample KBSC54metaG_FD_80426 | JGI IMG/M metagenome (GOLD analysis project Ga0105240, IMG submission 80426) | Corn rhizosphere microbial communities from Kellogg Biological Station, Michigan, USA - KBS C5-4 metaG | ecosystem: Host-associated > Plants > Roots > Rhizosphere > Soil | place: Michigan, USA... | reverse complement strand
TTCCCGCGCGCAATTCCCGCCATGTCAGGAATGATCGCCTCGACCTCGGAAATACCGTGGTCACGAAAGAACTGCTGAATCTCACTAACCATAACGCTCGCCTTTAAACACGTACGTGATAGTGCGTGTTTTTTGTCTATTTCATACGTTCGCGGGCTGCGGCACCGAAAGCCGCGAACAACGCGCGTGAAAACGGGTTGTTCATCGCCTTCCATTCCGGATGCCATTGCACGGCAACGGCAAACGACTTCGCGTGCTCTACGCGGAAGGCCTCGACGAGGCCGTCCAGAGCCCGCGCCTCCACGGCCAGGCCCGGGCCCAACCGGTCGACACCCTGGGAATGCAGGGAGTTGACCTGAATTCGATTCTGTCCGGTCAGGGCCTGTAATGAGCCACCCGGCTCGAGAACGACCTCGTGAGCGGGACCGTACTGCACATCCAACTCGAGGCTCGTGTCCTCGCGATGGTCGTTCCGGCCCTCGACCTCGTCGACCTTCTGGTGCAGCGTCCCGCCGAAGGCAACATTCATTTCCTGAAAGCCACGGCAGATACCCAACACAGGGACACCGGACGCCACGGCCTTGCGGATGAGCGGCAGCGTGGTGGCATCGCGCGCCGGGTCATGCAGGGTTCCTGGGTCACTGGGTGGCCCTGAATAGTGGTGCGGCTCCACGTTCGAGTAGCTTCCGGTAAACATCACGCCGTCGAGCCGTTCCAGCAGCTCGTCGAGGCCAAGCTCCTCCGCCAGTGCGGGAATGATCAGCGGCAAACCACCGGCAGCATCCAGCACCGCGCGGGCGTACTTGTCGCCCACGACGTGATACGGGTGCAGACCGAGCATGCGACGGTCAGCAGGAATACCGATTAGCGGACGAGCGACCATAAACGGCGGGTGCCGGAGGTGTTTATTATATTTAACAAACCCGCCAGCGAATTCTCCGAAAACGGTCTATTAGACCACAGCTCGACCCCGGGAGGCTGCCCCCTCCACGGCGGGGCTCACTGGCTGCAGAAACGGTAGAAAAGGCCGTTCCGCGGCCGACGATTTGCCGGGACTGTGCGCCGGTCGCTATCCTCCGCCAGCCCGGCCACCCAGGTGGCGCGTCCAAAGATCTTAAACAGGCGAAACCATGCCCAGTCCGTCCCAGGCCTTGTCCTACCCCACCGCCGCCGCGCCTCCGCAGCCCTGAGCGGCCCGGAAGACCATGGTCAATCAGCTCAACAATAGCCTGCCCCCGCAGCGGCACCCCCCGGCCGTGACGATGGCCATCCCCAATGGCCTTCCGCCCGAAGCACGCAGCGAGGCGGCTGCTGACATCTTCGGCCGCCGCCGCGCCCCCGCCAATGGCGCGCGCCCAACGCATGTGGCGTCGGCATGACCATTCAGCCCCACGCCTCCTCTTACTATGCCGCCAGCGCCCATCCCGCGCCGGTGAGGCCCGCGTTGGCGGGTGCGGTCGATTGCGACGTCTGCGTGGTCGGCGGCGGTATAGCTGGGTGTTCAACCGCGCTCCACTTGGCGGAACGGGGCTACAAGGTGGTCCTGCTGGAGGGCAACCGAATCGGCTGGGGCGCCTCGGGCCGCAGCGGCGCCCAGGCCATCTACGGACTGGCCGCGCCCCAGAGCAAGATCAAAAGGCTCGTCGGGCCCGCCAACGCCCGCGTCATCTGGGACGTCACCGTTGAAGCCCTGGACCTGATCCGCGAGCTCGTCGCCAAACACCGCATCGACTGCAATTGGACCCAGGGTCACATGCTGACCGCGATCAAACCGCGGCACGATGCAGACATCCACGCCGAGCTCGAGGAGCTGCGGGACCAGTATCAATACCGCAGCGTCCGATACATGCCCCGCGACGAAGTCCGGTCCGTGTTGGCCTCCGACCGTTACTTAGGCGCGTTGTACGACAGTCAGAGCGGGCACCTGCACCCTCTCAACTACACGTTGGGCCTGGCCGCCGCTGCCGAGCGCGCCGGCGCACAAATTTTCGAGGGCACCCGGGCACTCAGCTATACCAACACTCCCGCAGGCGCGACCCTTCGGACACCTGCCGGCGAGGTACGCGCCCGGTTTGTCGTGTTGAGCGGCAATGTCTACCTGGGCGACACCGCCCCCGCCCTGAAATCTAAAATCATGGCCGTCGCCACCTACATTGTTGCAACTCAACCACTGGGCGCCGAACGGGCCCAGGCGCTGATCAAGAACAACGCCGCCGTCAGCGACATGAACTGGGTGTTGGATTACTTCCGCCTGTCGGCAGACCACCGGTTGCTGTTTGGAGGCCGGGTCAACTATTCGGGGCTGTCGTCATTCGACGCACCCAGCGCCACGCGCAAACGCATGCTCGGCGTGTTCCCGCAGTTGGAGGACGTCAAGATCGACTTCGCCTGGGGCGGTGATGTGGATATCACCCTGAATCGCGCGCCGCATTTCGGGCGGCTGGCGCCCAATGTCTATTTCCTGCAGGGATTCTCGGGGCACGGCATTGCCCTGACGGGCATTGCGGGGAAGATGGTCGCGGAGGCGATTGCAGGAACGGCCGAGCGGTTCGATGTGTTTGCCCGGATTCCGCATGCGGATTTTCCGGGCGGCGCCGCTTTGCGCCGCCCGGCATTGGTATTGGCGATGCTCTACTACAGGATCAAAGACCTGCTGTAGGGTTGGCGCGTCAGGCCGCCGATCGAGCGTGCCCGTATCGGCCGCGCTGGACAGGCTCGCTCGAGGCGCTCTACAGCGCGATCAGTTGTGGTGATCGTGGTCGTGATCGTGGTCCTCATGACGCTCACGCCGCTCCTCGGCATGCTCCTCATGGCGCTCTTCCGCGCGCATCACGTGCTCCTCGTGGCGGATCTCGTGCCGCATCGCCTCATGGCGCTCGCGTTCCCGCTCCCGAATGTATCCCGGGTCGTATTCACGTGACTTCACGAAGTACACCTGCCGGTTGCAGGCGTGATACTCGTGACAGTGCAGTCGCCACGCGCGGGCATGCTCGGGCGGCACGTGCAGATACAGCGGCTCGGCGACTACAACATGCGGCGGCGGTTGCTCAATGATGACCGGCTTCGCGTAGACCAAAGCCGGCGGCGGATGACCGCCGAGATCCACGCGGCCGTACACGCCGGGGGCAATCTCCCCGTGAATCGCGACTCCGATGTCCACATCGGCATGGGCAACGGCGGCTCCCAGCGCGAGAGCAGCCACTGCCCCTACACAATAGGTCTTCTTCATAACCAATCCTTCTCGACACAGAAATCCTGGGTCGGAAGGTAGTCGAAAGGGGAGCCCGCGCTAGAGTAACTGCTCCGCAATTTGCACGGCATTCAGGGCCGCGCCCTTCAACAACTGGTCACCTGCGACGAACATCGCAATAGAGTGACCGCTCGGGTCACTGACATCCTGTCTGATTCTGCCGACGAGAATGGGATCCTGACCTGAAGCATCCTTGGGCATGGGGAAATAATTCTTCTCCACATCGTCCACAATCTTGACACCCGGCGCGGACGCCAGCGCGGCACGCACGAACGCCGGGTTAATCGGCCGTTCACATTCGAAAGTTAACGATACACAGTGCGCTCGCAACACCGGCACGCGGACACACGTCGCCGAAATACGCATTTCGGAATCGCCGAAGATCTTGCGGGATTCCTGGATGACCTTGGTCTCCTCTTCGTTGTAGCCCGTGACCGGGTCCACCTTGGTGTTGTGACTGAAGAGATTGAATGCATACGGGTGGGGCAACACGGTGTTGCGATACTCGCGACCGTCGAGGTACGCGCGTGTTGATTCACTCAACTCCGCCATCGCCGCGGCTCCGGCGCCGGAGGCAGCCTGGTATGTGGAGATGATCAGGCGGCGGATGCGGTTGGCGCGGTGAATGGGCCACAGCGGCGTAATCGAAATAATGGCCGCGCAGTTGGGATTGGCAATGACGCCGTGATGCTCGCGGATGGCCCCCGGGTTGATTTCCGGGACCACGAGCGGCACGTCGTTGTCCATGCGGAAGGCCGACGAGTTGTCCACGACCACCGCCCCCTTGCTGACCGCAATCGGTGCAAATTTCCTGGAGGTCGAGCTGCCGGCGGAAAACAGGCCGATGTTGACCCCCTCCAGCCCCTGCTCGGTCAGCTCCTGCACGGGCACGGATTTCCCGCGAAACGGCAGGGTCTTGCCCGCCGAACGGGCCGAGGCGAACAACCGCAGCTCCGACAGGGGGAAGTTGCGGCGCTCGAGACACCCCAACAGCTCGATCCCGACGGCGCCGGTAGCCCCGGCAATGGCGACGACGGGCGCCGCTGAACGACCAGATTGCATTGTCATCTCCTGAATTCAATCAAATAGTTAGGACCCGAAAACGAAGAGGCCCCGCTCGTTGCCGGGCGGGGCCTCCTGGAATCTCTACTCGCTTACCTTTGAATCGATCAGCGCGCGTGAGCCTCCGGAAGCCCCCTGGGCTTCTTGGCTTTGATGGTGCGCTTGGTAATGATCGAAACGAGCATGGGCTGACGCTACCGTAAGTGACAGGGGGCTGTAAAGCGGCAGTTATGTTATGTCCGTCGCCGTTCTGTGCGCGGTTTGGGGGGTCAGGGCCCCTCGGGGTTACCCTGATGTTGAATGTTCCTGTGGGAACGCTATTCTCAGGGCATGGCTGCTAAAAATAAATTTAAAGGCCTGGGGCGTACCGCCATTTCGCGCGAGGACGCGGATCTGCAGGATCTGTTGGGTCTGCATTTCCAGGCGTGCCGGCGGGCAGAAGAAGTCGAAGAGCAGATCCAGGAGTTACAGGCCGCCGGAAAGTATCCCGAGGCGCGGGTCCTGAGAATGCATTCCCTGGGAATTCAGCAGGGTTTGCGGGCCATCGAAGCCGAAGTTCGCGCGGTGGTCCGCCCGGGCGGCAAGCGAGCAGCCACAACGAATGCAGCCGAACCGGCCGCGGCGTTGAGACCGTCACTTGGCCCGGATTTCGAAGCAGCGATGGATCCGGGGATTCCGTTCGAAGTCACGCGGTAGCGTGGGTCCGGAGATGTCCCGAACGTTGTAGCGGGCCATCAATGCATCATCGAGCTTGAATTTCTGGGCGTTGGTTGAAAACACCAGCAGCCCCTGCTCCGCCAGCAACCGGCCGCAGGCATCGATCAAAGCACCGTGATCGCGCTCGATATCGAGCACCCCCTCCATGCGCTTGGAATTGGAAAAGGTCGGCGGGTCCAGGAAGATCAAATCGTAGCGGGTGGGGTTTGAGGCGCTTTCCTGCAGCCATTCGCGGCAATCCGCCTGTACCAGCTCGTGCGCGTGGCCGTGGAATCCGTTGATCGACAAGTTGCGTTGGGCCCAATCCAGGTAGGTGCGGGACATGTCCACTGTTGTTGTGGACTTCGCACCACCGGCCGCGGCGTACACGGTGGCCGTGCCGGTGTAGGCAAACAAGTTGAGGAAGCGTTTGCCGCTTGCGGCTTCGCGCAGTCGGGCGCGTGTTATGCGGTGGTCCAGGAATAACCCGGTATCGAGATAGTCGTCGAAGTTGACGCGGAATTTGAGGCCGGCTTCGATGACATAGTGGAAGTGGGCCTGCTCGTCGACTTTCTTGTACTGCTCGCCGCGTTTGTTCCGGCGGCGGGTGCGGACGTGGATACGCTCTTCAGGGACGCCTGTTACCTCTGGCATCACTGACAGGGCTTCATTGCGGCGACGCCTGACGGCGTCGAGCTCGATTTCGGCGGGGGCGGCATATTCCTGCACGTAGAGCCAGGTCTGGTTTGGGTCTAACGTGTGGTAGACGTCGATTGCGAATGCGTACTCGGGCATGTCCGCGTCGTAGACGCGGTAGCAGAAAATGTCGGACTTTGAGGCCCAGGACTGCAGGCGTTTCAGGTTCTTGGCAAGGCGGTTGCCAAACATGCGGGCGCCTGGGGAGTCCTTCAGGCTGGCATCGGGCTTGGAAAAACGTCCCGGCTCGCGCTCGCTTTCAGCGTCGACCCGCAGCCGCAGGAGCCGGCATTCCAGGGCGCCGTTCCAGAGGGTGTGCGTTCGATAGGCCCGAATCCCAAGCTCCATGCCCAATTCCGGCGACCCAATCAGCACTCCGGCCACCCACCCCTTGAACCGCTCACGCAGCACCTTGCCCAACTCGCGGTGCGTGGCCAGCGCGCCGTCGTGGTCTTCCAACCGCACCCCATAAGGTGGGTTAACGCACAGCAACCCTTGGGCGACGGGCGCGGCACGGCCCTCATGCGACCCCGGCACCTCGCTGGCTTCCGGCGCAGGGTCTCGTTGCTGTGGCATCACCGGCACCCCGCTGGCCGACGTAGGGTCTCGTCGCTGCGGCATCTCCGCCCCCGCGGCTTCGGCTACTGCGTTGGTTGCGGCTGCGCCGCTCTCGCGTGGGGCTGATGCGGCGAGGACGGCATCGGGCGGTGTGTTGGCTTCGTCGACGCGCGAATACGAGGGCGCAAATGCGACGGTGTCCGCGTCGGCTTGAGAGCGCCTGGCCACCGGAGCGGCGTCGGCGAGGGGGCGTGTTTCAAACACGACCATGCGCCCTACCCCCGCCCGGTCGGCATTGGCTTGCGCGATGCGGATTACCGCCCGGTCGCGGTCGGTGCCGCGCATGATGGGCAGCGGCGCGGCAGCGGTGCGTTGCGCGGAGCCAAACCAGGGCGAGGACGGCGGGGGTGGTGGCGTGCGGACGCGCGCTTCCGCGGCGTCTAACACGTCCTGCCACAACTGCGGATCATGGCCCCGCCACCCCATGAAACCGTAGTAGTCGCGGCCGAGCCCCGGCGCCATGTCGGCGGCGATCAGGGCCGCCTCGATCACCAGCGTGCCCGAACCACACATCGGGTCGAGAAACTGCGCCCCAGCGGCGGCCATCTCCGGCCACCCACACCGCATCAACATCCCCGCGGCGACGTTCTCCTTCAGCGGCGCTTCGCCCGCGGCGCCGCGGTAGCCACGGCGATGCAGGCTTTCGCCGGAAAGATCGAGCGACACCGTAATGACGGTGCCATTGGCATGCGCATGCACCCGCACGCTGGGCCGATCCAAAGCCACATCCGGCCGCGCCCCCGTGCTATCGCGCAGCGAGTCAACAATCGCATCCTTCAATTTCAACGCACCAAAGTGCGTGTGATTGATCAAGGGATGCCGCCCGCTGAAATCGCAAGCCAGCGTCGCCCCCGGCGCCAAATGCGCCGACCAGTCGATGCCGCGGACAGCCCGGTAGAACCCCTCGGCGTCCGCAACCTCGAACCGCCCCAACTCCAGGAACACGCGGTTGGCGATGCGCGACTCCAGGCACGCGCGGTAAGCGACGCGCAGGTCGCCAGTGAAAGCCACCCCGGTAGACCGCTCTTTCGCGCCGACAGCCCCGAAAGCCGTCAACTCCCGCGCCAAGAGATCGGCCAGCCCCCGAGGAGCACTCGCAAGAAACTGCCGGTCGCGCCCGGGTGAGCCACTCGTGTTCAACTCGCCAACCCGCTCAACCAAGGTCGAGCCAGGTGGTCTTCAGCTCGGTGTACTTCTCGAGCGCATGCAGCGACTTGTCGCGGCCGATTCCCGACTGTTTGAACCCACCGAACGGCACCGTAATATCATCAGCGTCATAACAGTTGATAAACACCGTCCCCGCGCGCAGCGCCTTCGCGGTGCGATGCGCAACAGTGATATCGCGCGTCCACACCGCCGCCACGAGCCCATAAATCACATCATTCGCGATCTCAATCGCCTCATCCACATTCTTGAACGTGATGGTGGACAACACCGGCCCAAAAATCTCCTCCCGCGCAATCGTCATCCCAGGCCGCACGCCATCAAACACCGTCGGTTCAATAAAGTAACCGCCGCTATCCTCACGCACCCGGCGTCCGCCGAGGAACACATTCGCGCCATCCTTGCGACCCACATCGATATACCCCAACACCCGCTTCAGCTGGATGTCATCGACAATCGCACCCAGCTTGGTCGCCGGATCGAGCGGATCCCCCGGTGCCAGGCCCTTGCCCACCGACCTGATCTTCTCCAACACCTGATCCTTGACACTGTCCTGCACGAGCAATCGTGAACCCGCAGAACACACCTCACCCTGGTTGTCGAAAATCGCATACGCCGCGGCCGTCGCCGCCTTGTCGAGATCCGGGCAGTCCGCCATCACAATGTTGGGCGACTTGCCGCCGCACTCCAGCGACACCCGCTTCATGTTGGATTGACCGGCGTACTGCATGATGTTCCGGCCGGTGGCGGTAGACCCAGTGAAGGCAATGCAATCGACATCCATGTGCAACGCCAGCGCCTTACCTGCGGTCTGACCCAATCCAGGCACAACGTTGAACACACCATCAGGAATGCCCGCTTCAACAGCAAGCTGCGCCAGCCGAATCGCCGAAAGCGGCGACTTCTCTGACGGCTTCAGTACAAGCGAATTGCCAGCAGCCAGCACAGGCCCGATCTTCCAGGCAGCCATCAACAGCGGGTAATTCCACGGCACGATCGCGCCCACGACACCCATCGGCTCGCGAGTCACCAGTGCAAGCGCGCCCGGTCCAGTCGGCGCCACTTCGTCGTAAATCTTGTCGATGGCCTCGGCGTACCACTCGATGCAGCGTGCCGAGGCAGGAATGTCGACATTCAGCGCGACGGAAATCGGCTTGCCCATATCCAGGGTGTCGAGCAATGCCAGCTCTTCGCCGTGCTGACGGATCAGCTCGGCAAAGCGCTTCAAAATCTTCTGCCGCTGGTTGGGCGCGAGGTTGGACCAGACGCCTTTGCGAAAGGCAGCGCGAGCTGCGCTCACGGCGCGATTGATGTCCTCGGTATCGCCGGAGGACACGCGAGCGAGCAACTTGCCGGTGCCTGGGTTGATGGAATCGAACGTCTGCCCGGAAGCAGACTCCGTGTAGTTCCCATTGATGAAGACTTTGGTGCGGATGTCGAGGCTGCGAGCCCGCTCATGCCACGATGTTTTTTCAGCAGCCATGCGTAAAACTCCTCAGAAGCTGGGGGGAGTGTTGGCGCTGATGATCTCACACGTCTCGCGCCCAACATTCCGGAATCGGTGCGGGAGCTGGCTCGCGAAGTAATAGGCTTCGCCCGGGCCCAGCACTCGCGTGTTTCCCGCGACTGTCACCTCGAGGCGCCCGCGTACCACGACGCCGCCTTCCTCGCCGCGATGAACGATCATCTCATCGCCGGTGCCAGCCCCCGCAGCATAGCGCTCATGAAGGATGGTGAGTTGCCGTCCCGGACGCTGAGCTGCGAGCAGCCGCAGCGATACCTCTTCATTGCCCAGCTCCACGAACTCGTCCGCGGAGAAGAAAGTCTGCGGCGGTGTTCCCAGGTCGAGCGTGAAGAACTCGGCCAGGGACATGGGAACTCCATCCAGCACCTTCTTCAGTGAGCTGACCGAAGGGCTGACCCGATTCTGCTCAATGAGCGAGATCAGCCCATTGGTCACCCCTGCCCGCCGCGCCAATTCCCGCTGCGAGAGCCCAAAGGTGGTCCGGATGCCGCGCAGGCGAGCACCTACATCAATGCTCATACGAGGCCTGCCACGCGCCGCTCAGGTCGATCCCCATCGGCTCCTCCTGTTTAATATCCTCAACAACAAGGGCGAAATTTCGTCCCGAATGGCCTCCATTGTCAAATTTCCTTATCATCTGACCTTCCGCAACCACCACCCGAGCGCGCCATGTCCCGAACCGAACTCGAAGCCTATTGGATGCCGTTCACCCCGAACCGGCAGTTCAAGTCCAAGCCCCGGCTCTTGAGCAAGGCTTCCGGGATGCACTACTGGACGCCCGATGGCCGGGAGATCCTCGACGGCACGGCCGGTCTGTGGTGCGTCAATGCGGGACACGGCCGCCGCGAAATCACCGAAGCCGTGTCCAGCCAACTGGAAACGATGGATTACGCGCCGGCCTTCCAGATGGGACATCCGGCAGCGTTCGAGCTGGCGAACCAGCTCGTCAAGATCACGCCCGCAGGTCTCGACCACGTGTTTTTCACAAACTCCGGTTCGGAGTCAGTCGACACGGCGCTCAAGATTGCTCTTGCGTACCACCGCGCTCGCGGTGAGGCCACACGTACGCGGCTCATCGGTCGCGAGCGGGGCTACCACGGTGTCGGCTTCGGCGGTATTTCCGTGGGCGGCATCCTCCCCAATCGCAAAATGTGGTCCAACTCGATGCTGCCGAGCGTCGATCACCTCGCGCATACCCATGATCTAGCCAAGAACGCATTCTCGCGCGGCCTGCCCGAACACGGCGCTCACTTGGCGGAAGAGTTGGAACGGCTCGTCACACTGCACGATGCCTCCACCATTGCTGCCGTCATCATCGAGCCCATTGCCGGCTCGACCGGCGTGTTGATTCCGCCGAAGGGCTACCTGAAGCGCATTCGCGAGATCTGCGACCGCCACGGCATCCTGTTGATATTCGATGAGGTCATCACCGGATTCGGGCGTATCGGCGCCCCGTTCGCCGCCCAGGAATTCGGCGTCACTCCGGACCTGATGACCGTCGCCAAGGGCCTCACCAACGGCGCCATCCCCATGGGAGCCGTGTTCGCCAGCAAGTCGGTGTACGAAGCGTTCATGCAGGGCCCTGAGAACGTCATCGAGTTATTCCACGGTTACACCTACTCCGCCCATCCAACAGCCTGCGCCGCGGGGCTCGCGACGCTCGGGATCTACGAGCGGGAAGGTCTTCTGACACGCGCCAAGACCCTCCACGAGACCTGGGAAGACGCCGCTCATTCCTTGCGCGGTCTGCCTCACGTCATCGATGTCCGCAATTACGGACTGATCGTGGGACTGGAGTTGGAGTCGATTCCCGGCAAGGTGGGCGCGCGGGCGTTCGATGTGTATCAGAAGTGCTTCGAGCGCGGCCTGCTCATCCGCCAGACCGGGGACATCATTGCGTTGTCGCCGCCGTTGATTGTGCAGCCGGCGCAGATCGATCAGATGTTCTCAACACTGCGCGATGTGTTGAAAGCCGCGTAAACGAAAACGGCCGAAGCGGTGATACGCCTCGGCCGTAAGATCGACTTGCATCATTTTTCACACGACGTACTAAACGCGGGGTTCTTCCTGATGGCGGCCACGCAACTGTTTCATCTTCGAGAAGACCATCCAGCCGAGGACGGCTACGATGACAGCGCTACCGACGAGCATTTCCATATCCGCAACCGTGAATCCCCGGGACGCCGCGATGGTGACAGTCTCCATTGCGAATCTCCTGATTCAATGAACATGCATATTTTCCACTGATCGCCCCTGCGCTGCGCTGCCGGGTAGCGGTTCTGCGACATGTATCACCGGCCAGGTGAATTATGTTCAGTCGCCGGCTGCCGAAGCTTCGAAAATAGCGTAAATCTTGCTGCAGTCTTCCACGACTTCCCACGTTCCGGAGAACCCGGCGGGGACGACAAAAACATCGCCCGTGGCAAACGTGTTGCGCTCACCCGACGCACTTTCGATGACCACCTTGCCTGAGGTCATGACACACAACTCGTTCTCGGTGTAGGTGACCCGCCACTTGCCGCGGGAGGCCGACCAACGGCCGGCGTGGAACTGTTGAGTTGAATCACTGAAGTAGTTGGAGACCCGGGTGATGGGCTTACCGGTGAGCACCCGGTCCGCCGCAACCTCGGAGACCTCACCCGCCAGCACCTTATCAATGACGATAATTGACTCGTTCATGTAACCGATCCTAGCAGCTCCCACGGAATTGAGCGCGTAGGGCTCAACTCCGTGGGTCGCACGGCTTCACTGGTTCTTCGCCACGGCCTCCGGGCTGCTACGTTCTATCCGTACAGTCACCCGACGGTCGAACGCATACCCATCCATATCACCCTCGGCGGTCGTCGCATCGCTCTTTCCGTGAGCCTCGACAACGATGTGGTCCGGAGCAACACCCGCAGAGGCGAGTACTGCAGCGACCGCATCAGCGCGCCGCTTCGACAGGGCCTCATTCACGGCCACGGACCCACGCGGATCGGCGTAGCCATCAACTCGGACCTTCGCGCCCGGCAGCGCAGCCGCCAACGCACCCAACTTCATCAGCGGCGGCAGCGACTGAGTCTGGATCGAGTCATCGTTGGTCCTGAAACCCACATCCGTCTGCACTTCATCGGTGTGGCTCAAGGCCACATCGAGTTGCTCGCCACGCTCCTGGCTCTGCGCCAGCGAGCCGTTGAGCTCAGTCACGTTCGAGGCCAGTCGCGTGCGTTCCGTCTCGCTCTCACTCAGGCCCTTCTCGGCCTCGCGCCGGGCGACGAGCTGCTTGTGATAGTGATCGCCCGACCAGGCGCCCACGGCTGCACCGATCACGGCACCGATGGGGCCACCGGCAGCGGCACCGACCGCGAGCCCGGTCACAATGCCGATGCTCTCCTGCTTCGAGGCAGTCTTCGGCTTGGTGGTCTGTTCCGTCTGCACGGTCACGGTGCTGTTTTCCGCATGCACCGGCAGAGCCGCTACGCAAGCAACCGCAACGGCCAGGGCGACTGAACGATAACGCGTCTGTAAGGTCATGGTCTTCATAGTCTGTATCTCCTTGCGGTGGAACAATTCGTCCCGACCTGTGAACAGTTCACCCCACAGGACAGTGGCCGCCGTGGCGGAAATGCGGCAGGCTGGCGATGAGTGGTGGCGAAATGTGGCAAAGGACCTCGGATGAAGACCCGGACGCTGTGGATGCTCGGCTGGCTGCTACCGGCAGCACTGGTCGCCTGCGCAACAAATCCATCCAAGGCGCCTGCCACCGCGGGAAAAGTCACCCCGCAGATGAGGTCTGGAAGCAACGAGTTGCGCACTTACCAGTTGCTGGAGTGGATTGCGCCGGACGACCACAACCTGATTGTGAATGCAGTAGACCGCTCCCTGTATCAGGCGCGATTCAAACGCCAGTGCACGGGACTGCGTACGGTTGATACCATCGCGTTCATCGTCCAGACGCCGCCGCAGGTCGACAAGTACGAAGGAGTTGTGCTTCCGGATGGAACTCGCTGTGTATTCACGTCCATTACGCGGCTCGACACCGGAGTCGAGCCCGCCAAAGGGGTTCCGGCCACGGAGAAGCCCTGACGGAATGCGCCGATGAGCGGCGTTTCGCCCGCAGTCCGGCTGCTGGCGGCAGAGCTGCTGCCGGCTTTCTACGACCAACTCAAGAACATCGCACAGCGCACTCGCTCGCGACTCGGCGGCACTCAAACATTGCAGACGACCGCCCTGGTCCACGAGGCGTTCCTGCGTTTGCGACACTCGGCGTGCTTCACGGATGAATCCCACTTCCTGCGGGCTGCCGCGCTCGCCATGCGCCATGCGTTGATCAACTATGCTGCCGCGCGTGTTGCGGACAAGCGCGGTGGGGGTCAACTCCATATGACTCTGTCGAACGCCGAAACAATCGGTGTCGATACCGATGAGGGCATGTTGGCCCTGAACGAAGCGCTCGAGCGTTTATCGACCCAGATTCCGCGGCTCGCGGAAGTCATCGAGTGCCGGTTTTTCGGCGGCTACAGTGAGGAAGACACGGCACGCACGCTGGGACTTTCGTTGCGGACCGTGCAGCGGGATTGTTTGAAGGCGCGGGCCTGGCTCTATAGGGAGCTCGGCGGCACACTCGAGCCCGGTGGGACGACCTAGGTCGCTGCCGGGCGTAGAGTCTGCAGCAGCTTCTCGGCGCGAACGGTTTCCGGATGCGATTCGCCCAACTCCGCCACGAGCACGGTCCGCGCCTCAGTCAACAGGTTTGCGGCTCCCGGG
>Ga0105240_10009510_pt1 | contig 13758 bp, 15 predicted proteins | sample KBSC54metaG_FD_80426 | JGI IMG/M metagenome (GOLD analysis project Ga0105240, IMG submission 80426) | Corn rhizosphere microbial communities from Kellogg Biological Station, Michigan, USA - KBS C5-4 metaG | ecosystem: Host-associated > Plants > Roots > Rhizosphere > Soil | place: Michigan, USA... | reverse complement strand
CGCTCACGGCCCCGCGAGCACTTCGTTGATCGCGGAGTGCACGCGCTCGACGGGAAGGGTCGTCAGGCACTCGCTCACCTTGCCGCCGCCGCAGCCGTCGTTGCCGCACGGGCGGCACGGGTGCGCGCTCGTGACGATGCGGTGGCGCACGCGCCAGGGGCCCCACTCCTTCTCGCCGCTCGGGCCGAAAAGCGCCACGACGGGCGTCCCCATCGCCGAGGCGATGTGCATGGGCGCGGAGTCCACGCCGAAGAAAAGCCGCGCGCGACCGCAGAGCGCCGCGAGCTCGCGCAGCGTGAGCTCGCCCGAAAGGTCGACCGCCGGGATCGCGGCCTCGGCCAGGATCCGCGCGACGATCGCCTTCTCGCGCGCGTCCGGCGCGCCGGTGACCACGATCCGGTGGCCGTCCTTCGCGAGGCGCCGCAGGAGCTCCGCGCCCTGCGCCTCGGTCCAGGTCTTGAAGAGCCAGCGGGAGGTCGGATGCACGTGGATGAAGCCCCGGTCGCCCAGCCCTTGCGCCGCGAGGAGCGCGTCGACGCGCTCCTGCGCCGCGGCCCCGGGCACCATCACGAGCGCCTTCTCGTCCTCCGCGGGATACAGGCCCAGGCGGCGGAGCGCGTCGAGGTTCGCCTCCACCGTGTGCCGGGGTGTGGCCTTCGGGAGCTTGTAGCGGTGCGTGAAGCTCCAGCACCAGAGCGCGCTGTCCCGCTCGGGGCCCACGCACCAGCGCGGCCGCAGCGCCTGCGCGAGCCAGACGCCCCGCCAATGGTCGGTGAGGTGCACGATGAGCTGGTAGCGGCGCTCGCGCAGCTCCCCGAGGAGGCGGCTTTCCTGCCGCGCCTGCTCCACCACGCCCGCGCGCTTCCAGCTCCGGTCGATCCCGTGGATGCGCGAGATCGCCGGATGTCCCTCGAGCATGTCGCGCGTGTCGTCGTAGACGAGCGCGTCGATCTCCGCGTGCGGGGCGCGATTGCGCAGGACCTGGAAGACGGGCGAGGAGAGCAGCACGTCCCCGTGGTGGCGCAGCTTCACGACGAGGGCGCGGCGGATCGAGTCCGGATTGACGGCGTCGGGGACCATGGCCCGCAGACTATAATCCAATGCTTCGCATGGGCGATCTCGAAACCGAATACCGGCAGGCCCTGGCGCTGCGCGCCGCGGGGCGGCTAGAGGAGGCGCTCCAGGCGTTCGACGCGCTCGTGCGCCGCTACCCCGCCCTCGCCCAGGCGCGCCAGATGCGCGGGCTCACCCTCTGCCACCTCGAGCGCTTCGACGAGGGCATGGCCGACATGCGTGCCGCGATCGCGATGGCCCCGCGCACGGCCGCGTTCCACTGCGACCTGGGGATGATCCTCTTCGTGCTGGACCGCGGGGACGAGGCGCACGCGGAGTTCAAGCGCGCGCTCATGCTCTCACCCGGCGATCCCGACGCGTTGAGCAATTTGAGCCTGGTGCTCCGCGCGCGCGGGGATTTCGCGGGCGCCGAGCAGAGCGCCCGCCGGGCGATCGCCGGGCGCGCCGACTTTCCGCAGGCGCACCTCAACCTCGCGACCGCGTTGCTCCCCCAGGGCAAGTTCGCGGAGGCGTGGCGCGCGTACGGCGTGCGGCCGAGCCCCTGGGTGAACCTTCGCGACCCGCGCCAGCCCGCCGGCGCCCCGCACGTGGACCGCCTGCCGGAGCCTTCCACGCCGCTGGTGCTCCACGGCGAGCAGGGCCTGGGCGACACGCTCTTCTTCCTGCGCTTCGCGCCAGCCCTTCGCGCGCGCGGCCACCGGCTCGCCTTCTGGGGCGATCCGCGGCTCGAGCCCCTCCTCCGGCGGACGGGCCTCTTCGAGCATTTCATCCGGGGCGAGGCCGTGCCCGCCGAAGGCCTCGCGGTGGCATGGGTGGGCGATCTCCCGGGCATGCTGGGCGAGACCGACCCGGCGGCCTTCCCTCCGGCGCTCCCGATCCCCCCGGAGGCGCCGCGGACGGCCCTCCTGCGCACCTACCTCGAGCGCCTGGGGGCCGCGCCGTACGTGGGCCTCACGTGGCGCGCGGGCCTCGATCGCAGGGGCCGCATCGGGCTCGCGAAAGGGGTGCCCGCCGAGGCGCTCGCACGCGCCTTGTCCGGCGTGCGGGGGACGTTCATCTCGCTGCAGCGGGGCCCCGCCGCCGGCGAGGTAGAAGCGTTCGCCGCCGCCCTGGGCGCCCCGGTCCACGACGGCGCGGCCTTGAACGACCGCCTGGAGGACGCGTTGGCCGCGATGGCGCTCATGGACGAGTACGTGGGGGTCAGCAACACCAACACGCACCTCCGCGCGAGCGCGGGTCGGGCGGCCCGGGTCCTCGTCCCCTGGCCGCCGGAATGGCGCTGGATGCACGCTCCGGAGCGATCGCCCTGGTTTCCCGCGATGCCCCTCTACCGGCAATCCCGGGGCGGGGACTGGGCGCCCGCGCTCGCCCGCCTGCGGGACGATCTCGCTTCGCTGGGCGGCTAGGGCCTCGGGCCGCGCGGGCGCAGGAGCTTGCAGGGATTGCCGCCCCACAGGGCGCGCCCGGTGATCCGCCCCGAGACCACGCTCCCCGCCGCGATCACCGCGCCGCTCTCGATGTGCGTGCCGTCCAGGAGCACGCAGTGCGCGCCGATCCACACGTCGCTCTCCACCACGACGCCGCCCTTGGAGGGCATGAAGCCCTGCTTCCGGATCTCGGTATCGAGCCGGTCGATCGCGTGGTTCGCGGGGACGATCGAGCAGCCGGGCCCCACCAGCACGTAGTCGCCGAAGCGGATGCCGGAGCCCGAGTAGAGCGTGCAGTGCGGGTTGATGTAGCAGTGCTCGCCGATCACGATGTCGCCCGTCCCGCCCACGGCGCGGATCACCACGAAGTCGTAGATGCGCGTGTGGGCGCCGATCGCGATCCGCGTCCCGCGCTCCGAAGGATGGATCCGGGCCTCGGGGCTCACGGTGGCCGTGGGATGGATCTCGAGCGATGGGGTCGCGTTCATCCGGGCGTGGAAGGGGCGGGTTTGCTAAGATTCCCGATCGTCCGCGCCATCGCGGACGCCATTCTTCCGGATTCTAAGGCACAAGCGCGCCGGGACCGCTCCCGGGCATCCCACCCCCGTGAAGTTCAACATCGCCTACTTCGGCCCCGAGTGGCTCTTCCACCTGCGCCGCGACTTCATCCTCGCCACGCGCCACGGGCTGGAGAGCCTCGGCCACGACGTCGTGCTCTCAGGGCTCCAGATGGACCCGTCGCGCTTCAACCTCGTGATCGGCGCGTACTTCCTCCCCGCGGCCGAGCTCGCGCGGATCGACAAGGCGGGGGTCGCCTTCGCCCACGTGAACACCGAGGTGATCGCGCAGGACATGCTCAACTTCAACCCGCAGAAGGTCGATTTCCCGGGCGCGTACCTCCCCAGCCTCAAGGCGGGCCGCTTCGTGTGGGACGTGATCCAGGACAACCTCGAGGAGCATCGCCGCTACGGCGTGGCGGCGCACTTCATGCGCTGGGGCTGGCACCCGAAGATGGAGGACATCGAGCACCGGGCGCAGAAGGACCTCGATTTCTATTTCTTCGGGATGATGACCCCGCGCCGCACGCAGGTCGTGCAGGAGCTCGCCAAGCGCGGATTCACCGGCATGGTCGACCACACCTGCCCGTACTTCCTGCGAAACGACCGCATCGCGCGCTCGCGCGTGAACCTCAACATCGTCCAGGACGACAAGTACACCCACGTGAACTCGTTCCGCATCTGCTACCTCGCCAACAACCGCGCGGCGATCCTCTCGGAGGCGGAGAGCGACCCGGCGGGCTACCTCGCGCTCGCGGACGTGGTGGACCATCCCGCGAAGTTCGCCGACGCGCTGGCCTCGCTCCTCGCGGGCGAGCGCTGGAAGGCGCGCGGCGAGGCGGCCTACGAGCGCTTCCGGCAGGTTCCCATGACGCGCTGCCTCGAGGAGCTCCTGGACGCGAGCTTCGGCGGCGAGGCCCGGGCGGCGGCGGGAGGCGCGCGATGAAGCCGGCCGCGCTCGAGGCCGTGATCCTCTGCGGCGGGCAGGGCACGCGGCTCCGGGAGGAGACGGAGTTCAAGCCGAAGCCGATGGTCGAGATCGGCGCCCGCCCGATCCTATGGCACATCATGCGGCGCTACCATCGCTTCGGCGTGCGGCGCTTCATCCTCTGCCTGGGCTACAAGGGCGAGATGATCCGCGACTACTTCCTGAACTATCGCCTGCGGCAATGCGACGTGACGGTGAACCTGCGCTCGCACGCGGTCGAGGTGCACGGCCACGACACGGCGGAGGATTGGGACGTGGTCCTCACGGACACGGGCGACGACGCCATGACCGGCGCGCGGTTGAAGCGCGCGCTCGCCCACGTGCGCGGCGAGCATTTCTTCGCGACGTACGGCGACGGCGTCGCGGACGTGGACCTCGAGGCGCTCCTCGCCACCCACGAGAAGGGCGGGCGCCTCGCCACCGTGACCGCGGTGCATCCGTCCTCGCGCTACGGCGAGATCGACGTGGCGCACGACGCGGTCCGCACCTTCCTCGAGAAGCCGCAGGTGGCGCAGGGCTGGATCAACGGCGGCTTCTTCGTCTTCTCGCGCCGCGCGTTCGACGGCGTCCCGGACGAGGCCGGCGTGATCCTCGAGACGGATATCCTCCCGCAGCTGGCCGCCCGCGGCGAGCTCTCGGCGTTCCAGCACGGCGGCTTCTGGCAGTGCATGGACACCTACCGCGAGATGCTCGCGTTGAACCAGATCTGGGCCCGCGGCGACGCGCCCTGGCTGTAGCGGATGCGTCCCGTCCCCGATCCGGGCTGGTGGCGCGGCCGCAAGGTGCTCGTGACGGGGCACACCGGGTTCGTGGGCGGATGGCTCTGCGCGTGGCTCTCCCGCCTGGAGGCGCGCGTGGCGGGCTTCGCGCTCGAGCCGCCGACCACGCCCAGCTTCTTCGCCTCGGCCGGAGTGGCCGCGCAGCTGGCGAAGGACGAGCGCGGCGACGTGAACGACGCGGGCCGCGTTCGCGCCGCGGTGCAGGCGTTCGCGCCGCAGGTCCTCTTCCACCTCGCCGCGCAGCCGATCGTGCGCGACGGCTACCGCGACCCCGTGGGCACCTTCGCCACGAACGTGATGGGCACGGTCCACGTGCTGGAAGCCTGCCGCGCGGCGCCCTCGCTCGAGCGGATCGTGGTCTACACGACGGACAAGGTGTACCGGAACGACCAGTCGGGGCGCGCCTTCTCGGAGGACGACCGGCTGGGCGGAAACGAGCCGTACAGCGCGAGCAAGTCCGCGGCGGAATGGGCCGTGGGCGCGTACTGGGAGAGCTACTTCCGGCGCGCCGCGAAACGCCCGATGGTGGCGACCGTGCGCGCGGGCAACATCGTGGGCGGCGGCGACTGGGCGCGCGATCGCCTGCTCCCGGACGCGATCCGCGCCTTCGCCGCGGGCGCGCCGCTCGTGGTGCGAAGTCCCGCGTCGACCCGCCCGTGGCAGCACGTGCTCGACGCCGTGCGCGGCACGCTCCTCCTCGCCGAGCGGGGCGCCGCGGCGGACGAGGCCGCGGAGCGGCTCGGCTGGAACTTCGGCCCGGAGCCCGGCGACGTGCATCCCGTCTCCGCGGTCGCCGATCTCGCGTCGCGCGCCTGGGGCGGCGGCGCGCGGTGGCGCCACGAGGCGGACGCGTCGATCCCGGAGTCGCGTGCGCTCGTCCTTTCCAGCGCGCGGGCGCTCGATGCGCTCGGATGGCGTTGCGCGTGGGACCTCGACCGCGCGATCGCGGAGAGCGTCGCGTGGTACCGCGCGGCGCTCGCGGGCGGGCCCGGCCTCGCGTCCCTCACGGCGCGCCAGGTCGATGCGCACGCGGCGGAGGCGGCATGAGGATCGCGCCCCGCCGCCTGGCCGGCACCTTCGAGATCACGCTCTCGCCGCACGCGGACGAGCGCGGCCACTTCATGCGCTGGTACGACGCGGCCGCGTTCGCCGCGGCGGGATTGCCCACGGCGTGGGTGCAGGCGAACGAGTCGCTTTCGCGCCGCGGCGTCGTGCGGGGACTGCATTTCCAGCGCCCGCCGCACGCGGAGACGAAGCTCGTGCGCGCGGTGGCGGGGACGGTCTTCGACGTCTTCGTCGACCTGCGCCGCGGCTCGGCTACCTTCGGCCGATGGGACGCCGTCGAGCTCTCGGAGGCGCGCCGGAACGCCGTGCTGGTCCCGAAGGGCTTCGCGCACGGCTTCTGCGCCGTGAGCGAGTCCGCGCTCGTGAGCTACCTCGTGGACGCGCCGCACGCGCCCGGCGCGGAAGGCGGCCTCGCGTGGGACGATCCCGCGCTGGGGATTCCCTGGCCGGTCGAAGGCGCCGCGATCGTGTCCGCGAAGGACCGCCGCTGGCCGCGGCTCGCGGAGCTGGAGCCGCTGGGTTGACGTTGCGCGTCGCCATCGCGGGTGCGACCGGCATGATCGGCCACGGGATCGCCGCGGCGCTCACCGCGGCGGGACATCGCGTCGTGACGGTGGGCCGCGGCCCCGGTGCCGACGTGCGCTTCGACCTCGCGGCGCCCCCGGCGGGCCCGCTCGAGGGGCTGCGCGGCTGCGACGCGCTCGTCCACGCGGCGGGCGTCACGGACGAGGATTTCGCGCAGCCCCCGCGCGCCCGCGCGAAGACCGAGGGCGCGGGCGTGCTCGCCGCGGCGGCCCGGGAGGCCGGCATCCGCCGCCTCGCCTACATTTCCAGCGCGCACGTCTACGGGCCCCTCGAAGGCAGGATCGACGAGTCCCGCCCGCCGGACCCCCGGAGCGACTACGCCCGCGCGCACCTCGCCGCCGAGTCGCTCTTCCGCGAGGCCGCCGGGTCGATGGGCGGCGCGGCGCTCCTCGCGCGTCCCTGCGCCGCCTACGGGCTCCCCCCGTCGCTCGCGCGCTTCGCACGCTGGTCGCTGATCCCGTTCGACTTCCCGCGCCAGGCGCTCACGGGGCGGATCGTCCTGAAATCGCACGGCGGGCAGCGCCGCAACTTCGTCTCCGCCGAGGGCCTGGGGAACCTCGTCGGCTGGTGGCTGGGGCTCGCGCGCGAGGGCGTGACCGTCGCGAACGCCCCGGGGCGCGACGAGATGTCGGTCTATGATTTCGCATGGCTGTGCGCGACAATCTCGGGCGCGGTCACCGGGCGGCCGTGCGAAGTCGTCCGGCCGGAGCCGTCGCAGCCGGCGGCGCCCCCGCTCGAATACCGCACGCGGGTCGGGGGCCACCTTCCCGGCCCATCGCTCGAGCAGCATGTCCGGCGCCTCCTCCACGCCCTCTCGCAGGAAACCGCATCGTGACCGACCGGAAGCCCCCCGCCGCCTCCCCCGCCCTGGCGCTCGACCGCGAGATCGCGCTGAAGTACGTGGCATGGCTCGTGGAGTCCGGCGGCGCGGACGATCCGGAGGCGCGCCGCGCCTTCTGCGAGGCGTCCGGGTTCCACCCGAAGCTCCTCTCGAACAACCCGCACATCGGCGCGGTGGCGAAGCTCTTCCGCGACCAGTCCTCGCTCGAGCGCCTGGGCGACATGACGCTGCGCGAGTACCTGATGTACCACTACTACTACATCCACCAGGGCTACCGCTACGGCGCCCCGCGCCTGCAGCAGCGCTGGCTGGGCCACGACATCATCAAGACGCCGATGGACTGCTGGGTCTACCAGGAGATCATCTGGGAGACGAAGCCGGACTACGTGGTCGAGCTGGGCGTGATGTTCGGCGGGGCCACGCACTTCTACGCGAGCATCCTCGACATGGTGGGCCACGGCGAGGTGATCGGCATCGACGTGAGCCTCGCCAAGGCGAAGCCGCCGGGGAGCAAGCGCATCCGCTACCTCGAGGGCAGCAGCACCGCCCCGGAGATCGTGGAGGAAGTGCGCCGCCTCACGGCGGGCAAGCGCGTCCTCGTGATCGCGGACTCGGACCACGAGAAGAACCACGTGCTCGCCGAGATCCGCGCCTACGCGCCGATGGTGCACGTCGGCGGCTACTTCGTGGTCGAGGACTCGTTGAACGACGTGATGGGCTACCACCCGGTCCCCAACGAGGGGCCGCAGGCCGCGGCGCGCGCTTTCCTCGCGGAGAACGACGCCTTCGTCCCGGACCGGCGCTGGGGCGAGCGCTACGTGATGACGCTGAATCCGGACGGCTTCCTCCTCAGGGTGAAATGACATGCGGCAGGTGATCTCGGCGGCCCCCGCCCTGGACGTTTCCGCGCTCGCCGCGCGCCTGGCGGGGGGCGACTCCGTCATCGCGGACCCGTCGCGCGCGCTCTGCGAGCGCCACGGCTACCAGACGCTCTACGAGGTGCCCGTCGACCTCCAGAAGGCGATGCGGCGGGAGCTCATCCGCGGGCACGCGAGGTTCCTGCGCGAGCGGCGCGACGGCGTGTGGGACCACAGCGTGTTCGCCTGGCTCGCCGACTGGATGCGCTGGCTCTGGAGCGAGACGCCGGCGGAGGAATGGGACGCGGTGCTCGAGGAGGCGCGCCCCGCGGTCGAGGCGTCGGACACGATCCACCACGTGGTCGAGGCGCCGCGCGCCCCGTACGACGGCTACCGCTGGCTCGATGCGCGGAACGCCGCGCAGGTCGAGCGCCTCATGCGCGCGCTCTACCGCGACTTCGGCTGCGAGGCGCGCGTGAAGGAAGTGCGGCTGTGAGCTCCGCGCCGCCGCCGTTGGACCTCCTCAAGCTGGAGCTCCGCTTCCCGCTCGCGGACGGCCGCGCGATGGTGCAGGGGCCGCTCACGTACAACCAGGACGGCCTCGCCACGCGCCACAACGCGGACTTCATGGCCGATCCCCGCTTCCAGGCGGCGTACGCGGCGGGGCTGGAGAACGCGCCGCCCGGCACGCAGGTGCAGTGGCGCGTGCACGTGGCGCTGTGGTGCGCCACGCAGGCGGCGGCGCTCGAAGGCGACTTCGTCGAGTGCGGCGTGCACACCGGCATCCTCTCGGGCGCCGTGATGACCTGGCTCGATTTCGCGCGGGAGGCGCACCGCCGGTTCTACCTCTTCGACACCTGGCAGGGCATTCCCGTCGAGCAGATCTCGGAGGAGGAGAAGCGCTTCGGCGTGGCGGAGATGAACCGGAAGTACCGCGACGGCGACGCGCTCCACGCGGGCGTGGTCGCCAAGTTCGCGCGCTGGCCCAACGCGGCGGTCGTGCGCGGGCGGGTCCCCGAGTCGCTTTCCGCCCTCGAAGCTTCGCGGAAGATCGCCTACGCCTCGATCGACATGAACGTCGCGGCCGCGGAGATGGCGGCCGCGGAGGTCCTCTGGCCGCGCCTGGTTCCCGGGGCGCCCATGCTCCTCGACGACTACGGCTGGGCCGCGCACGTGAACCAGAAGCGGGCGTGGGACGCCTTCGCGGCGCGGGAGCGCGTGTCGATCCTCGCGCTCCCGACCGGCCAGGGCCTGCTGGTGAAGCCGCGCTAGCGCTCAGTACGCGTCGAAGCGGACCTCGAGGAACACCCCGCGCCGCGGCGCGTCGTAGCCCACCGCGCTCTCGTAGCGCTTGTCCGCAAGGTTGGTCGCCGTGAGCTCGGCCGTCCAGCGCTTGTCGATCGCATAGCGCAGCTTCGCGTCCACGATCGCGTAGCCCGGGAGCCGCGACGCGGGCGACTCGTCGATCGAGTCGAAGCGCGCGCCGCTCGCGAAGACCGAGAGGCCCGCGCGCCACGCGCCGAACGTACGCGACGCTTCGACCGTCCCGAAACGCTCGGCCCGCCCCTGCAGGCGCTTGCCCGTGTCCTCGTCCCGCGGGCGCTGCGCGGTGGCGCTCGCATGCCACCGGACGCCCAGCCAGGCCATGTCGACCGTGGCCTCCAGCCCGCGGATGCGCGCGGAGGCGACGTTGAGCACCGTGGCGGCGGACGGGCTGAAGACGATGAGGTCCTCCAGCCGGTTGTCGAACCCGGTCACCTTCCAGCGCACCGGCGCCGCGGGAACGCTCTCCACGCTCACCTCGCGCGAGCGCGATCGCTCGGGCTTGAGGTCCGGGTTCGGCGTGAAGACGCCGGGGAAGCTGGGGCCGAAGAGATCGTTGAACGTGGGAGCGCGAAAGCCGCGCGCATAGGTGGCCGAGATCCGCGCGTACGGCGGCCAGTCCGTGCCGTAGCTCACGCTTCCGGTGTTGCGGTCGCCGAACTGCTTCTCCCGGTCGCGCCGGACGCTCGCCTCGAGGCGCTGGCCCGCGTAGCTCTCCGAGATCGCCGCGAAGCCGGAGTTCGTGTTGCGGTGGTTCTGCGAGAAGAGGACCGTCTCCTCGCCGGTGGCGGCGTCCGTCGCACGGTCCGGCAGCACCTTCTCGCGCACGGTTTCCAGGCCCAGGAGGAGCGAGCCGTCCGAGAGCGGCATCTCGTTCACCCACGACGCCTGGTCCTTCCGCGTCTCGAAGATCGCCGGGAAGAGTCCCGTGAAGACTTCCTTGTCCCGGCCCTGCGCGACCGAGAGCCGGCTCGACCACCACTCGGTGAACTTCGTGGCGGAAGTGAAGCGCACGCCGGCCACGGTCTGGTCGTTCCGGTCCCCGGGGTTCCCGCCATCGGCCGCGGGACCGGAGTCGAACGCGGTCCGCGAGCGCGAGCCGAAGGCGTCCAGCTCGAGCGTCTCGCCCGTCCAGAGCCGGTGCGAGGCGTGGAGCGTCCCGAACGCGTTCTCGTGCGGGTCGCGGTCCGGGAAGAAGCTGAAATTGCGCGCGTTCGTGGCGCTCGGCGCGTTCACCTTCCGCGCGCCCGCCGAGAAGGAGACGAGCGTCGTGCCGTCCGTCGTCGTGAGGCCCGCGGAGGCGCGCCGGTCGCGGTCGGTGCCGTATCCCGCCGCGGCGAAGAGGTGCGGGACGGTCTTCCCGCGCGTGAAGACCTGGATCACGCCGCCCGCCGCCTCCGACCCGTAGAGGCTCGAGAGTGGGCCCTTCACGACCTCGATCCGCTCGATCATGTCCAGCGGGATCGCCTCGATCGCGGTGGTGCCCGCGGTGGACGAGCTCACCCGGACGCCGTCGACCAGCACGAGCGTCTGCGCCGCGCCCGCGCCGCGGATGAAGAGCGATTCGGGCTGGCCGGGACCGCCCAGCGCGCGCAGCTCCACGCCCGCGCGGCGCTGGAGGATCTCGCCCAGGGAAAGGGGCCCGGCGTCTTCGAGGTCGGCGCGGGTGATGACGACGGTGTCGCGGAGCGTGGCGACGGGCTGCGACGTCCGCGTCGCCGTGACGACCATCGACTCGATCGCGGGCGGAAAGGTGGGAGGAAAGGCCTGGGCGTGGGCACCCAGGGTGGCGAGGCTCGCGAGCCCCGCGATACGCGACGGTTTCATGGGGTTCCTTCGATCGGGCGGCGAGCGTCCCCGCAAGCCGCGGTTTTCACTTGGAACCCGGGGCAGGCCCCCTTCTTGCGGGCGGCACAAGTGGGGTCTGACCCGGTGCTCCACCGTTGCGACGGACCGGTCTCCGGGCTCGCGGGCATGGAATCGCCGCCTTCCCACGGCGGACGGCCGCAGTGGCTCCTGGCGATCCTTCACCTGCATACCGTTGCGGGGGCAGCGCCGGCTTGGAACCGGCTTCCCGAGCATCCGTTCGCAGGCGGATCATAACCGACCCGTGGAGCCGTCGCTCGAAACGACTTTCAAAATAACGCCTTAGCCATTGACGTGCTTTGGTTTTTCCAATAACGTGGGGTGATGGATCCGGAACTTTCAGGGCTCGAGCAGAAGCTGGGCCAATTGGTCCAGCGCCTCAATGCCTTGCGCGCGGAGAACCGCGAGCTGCGGCAGGCGCTCGCGGCGCGCACCGACGAGAGCGCGCGGCTCACGGAGAAGCTCGCCGCCGCCAAGACCCGCATCGAGGCCCTCCTCAAGCAGATCCCGGAGACCGAGACATGACCGAAGCGACGAAGGCCCGCGAGAAGGGCGCGCTCACGATCAGCCTGATGGGCCGCGAGTTCCGCGTGGGATGCCCGGAGGGCGAGGAGAAGCAGCTCCTCGCCTCGGTCGATTACCTCAACCGGAAGCTGCGCGAGGTGCGCGACACGGGCAAGGTCGTGGGCAACGAGCGCATCGCGATCATGGCCGCGTTGAACATCGCCCACGAGCTCCTGTCGAACCGTCCGAACGCGCCCGGTTTCGACGCCGGAGCGTTCCGGGGTAGAATCGAAGCGATGCAGGAAGCCGTGGAGTCGGCGCTCGCCGCCGACCAGGAGAATCTCTTCTAGCGGCCGCGAGGCCGTTCCAGCTGGGCCGGGTTTCCTGCGGTGTTCGTCCGGGCTTACATCCTTTGAACCGATAAGCTTGTTAGCCAGGACGCCCGCCAAGAGCGCTATTGTGCGCGTCCCACGTCGGACGTACCTGCGGCGCTCGGTAGGAGTCCGCCTTGAACCCTTGGGTTCGAGAGTGCGGCCCGGGCGAACACCGCAGGCAATCCGGCCCGTTCCATTTCCATGCCCGCCTACTGGTTGATGAAGTCCGAGCCGGACGAGTTCTCGATCGACGACCTCGCCCGCGCGCCCCGCAAGACCACCCCCTGGTTCGGCGTCCGGAACTACCAGGCCAGGAACTTCATGCGCGACGTGATGAAGGTGGGCGACGGCGTCCTCTTCTACCACTCGAGCTGCCCGGAGCCCGGCATCGCGGGCATCGCGCGCGTCGCGAGCACGGCCTATCCGGACGATTCCCAGTTCGACCCGAAGAGCCCGTACTTCGATGCCAAGTCGAAGCGCGAGGCGCCGCGCTGGATGCTGGTCGACGTGGCGCTCGTGAAGAAGACGCGCTTGATGCCGCTGGAGGAGATGCGCGGATACCGGGAGCTGCAGGACATGGCGACGTTGAGGCGCGGGAACCGCCTTTCGATCACGCCCGTCGCGCCGCACGAGTGGCGCTTCATTCTTGAAATCCTGGGCGGCTGATGCCGCTCGGAGCTGCTGGTGGGTGAGATCTCCGCCTACCTCGCCATCGGCGCGGTGGTCGGTTTCCTCGCGGGGCTCCTCGGCATCGGCGGCGGCATCGTGATCGTGTCGTCGTTGGCCCTCATGTTCGCGGCGCACGCCTTTCCGGCCGCCTTCGTGATGCACATGGCGATCGCGACCTCGCTGGGGGCGATGGTCGCCGGCTCCTTCGCGAGCCTGCGCACGCACCACCGCCACGGCGCGGTCGACTGGCAGGTCGTGAAGCTGATGACCCCGGGCCTCCTCGCGGGCGTCCTCGCGGGGACGGCGCTCTCGCGCCACATCCCGAACGCGTTCCTCAAGTACTTCTTCCTCGCGTTCACGCTCCTCGTGACCGCGCAGATGACGCTGGACCTCAAGCCCCGGGCCGTGCGCGACCTGCCGCGCGGCGCGGGGCTCGCCGCGGCGGGCGCGGGGATCGGCGTGGTCTCCGGGCTCTTCGGGAGCGGCGCCGCGGCGATCGGCGTGCCCTTCCTCACGTGGTGCCGCATGAACACGCACCGCGCCATCGGCACCGTCGCCGCGCTCGCGTTTCCGCTGGCCGCCGCGGGAAGCGCGGGCTACGTCTGGTCGGGATGGGGCGTGGACGGGCTCCCGCCGGGAAGCCTGGGGTTCATCTACCTGCCGGCGCTCGTGGGCATCTCGGCCACCAGCATCCTCTTCGCGCCCTTCGGCGCGCGCCTCGTCTTCCCGCAGGCGCATGAAGGCGGTCTTCTCCAGATTGCGCGCTCGCAGCACGCGCACGTCGGGGAGCGTCAGGTAGAGATACGCAAGGTAGCCGAATCCGAATATTGCGGCCGCCGCGAGGACGCG
>Ga0105240_10009509_pt1 | contig 13760 bp, 14 predicted proteins | sample KBSC54metaG_FD_80426 | JGI IMG/M metagenome (GOLD analysis project Ga0105240, IMG submission 80426) | Corn rhizosphere microbial communities from Kellogg Biological Station, Michigan, USA - KBS C5-4 metaG | ecosystem: Host-associated > Plants > Roots > Rhizosphere > Soil | place: Michigan, USA... | reverse complement strand
TGGCCGTCGACCCGGTGAATCTGCACGCGGTCGAAAACATCTACCGCATCACGAGCCGCCAGAAACAGAAGCTGCTTTCGATACTCATCGCCTCGCTCGCACAGGCATACGAGTTGGCTCGCGATACCGATCTGATGCTCGACAAGCTTGCCGACAAGTTCTGGCCCGGACCGCTCACCATCATTGTCCGCGCCGGCACCAAGCTTCCTCTGCGCTCCACGGCCAACACCGGCAACGTCGCTCTGCGCATCCCTGACGCGGCCATTCCCCGCGCCGTAGTCGAGCGATTCGGCTTGCCCATCACGGCCACTGCCGCGAACCTCCAGGGCGCTTCGGAGTGTACGCACGCCGCCTGTGTCCGCGACCAGATCGGCGACCGCATCCCGCTCATCGTCGACGGCGGCCCCACCGGGCGCTCGCTGCCCACCACCATCGTCGACCTCTCGCTGGGCGATGGCCGCTGGGAGATCCTTCGCGAGGGTTCAATCCCCACGCACGAAATCGTCATGGTGCTCCAGCGGTAGCGCCTGATGAGTCTGCAGGGAACGCCCGCAGCGGTTGAGACAAGAACTCGCAGACCCATCCTTCGCTGGACCTTCATCGCTCTGGCGCTTCTGGCCCTCATCGCCCTTATCTGGATCCGCTGGGTTTACGGCCAGATCGAGTGGTACGCCATTCGCGATATGGCCTCTCCGTCCGATGCCATCGCGGTCTTCGGCGCAGCAGAGTATGACGGCCATCCCTCGCCCGTCTTCCGCGCACGGCTCGATCATGCCGAGTCCCTCTATAGCCGCGGCATCGCCCCACTGATCATCACGCTCGGCGGAGACGGTGGCGACCAGTTCTCTGAGGGCCGCGTCGGCGAGCAGTACCTGGTCGGAGCAGGCGTTGCCGCTTCCGACATCATCGCCGAAACCGAAAGTACGAGCACGGACCAGTCTGTCCGCCGCCTCGCCGTCATCGCCAGGACCAACAACCTTCAGCGCATCGTGGTAGTCAGCGACGCTACCCATCTGTTTCGCATCCACCAGATCTGTGCCGCAAACGGACTTAATGTCTTCACGTCCCCGCGCCCTCGCGTCCCGGTCGAAGGTTCCTCCGGTGAACGCGAGCGCATTCAGCACGAGATCCTCAGCTACACCCTCTGGCGCCTGCACCTGGACTAGTCGCGGCTCTGACTTATCCCCACGCGACGAGTTGCGCCTTCAGAACTTGCTCTCGAGCGTCAGACTCTGTGAGCGCGCGTGGGCAGGAAAGATGCTCTCGAGGAACTCGTCGCTCCAGTACCCGGAAGCGCCGCCGTTTCCAATGCTGAGCGTCACTGTGGCTCGAATCTTGTAGGGATGCTCAAGTTGAAGTTCAGGGAGCCGCGCGCGAAGCTCCGATTGCCGCACGAAGATCCGGAGATTCGAATTCTGATCGAGGTAGTAGCCGTCCGAGTGAATGAGAACCGCCTCGGCACCGACACCGATGATCTCGAACCTGAGCGTATATCCATGGGGATATCCGGCGGTGAACTCCGGCAGGATGTCGAAGTCGCGGCCATTTCCGTTGCGCACGATCCGAAAAGTCTTCAGCTTCAGGGGACCGGCGATAAGCCGCTGCTTTTCGGCCTCAATCTCAATGCGATCCGCCGCCATTCCCTCGGCCACCAGCTTCCGGCATTGCGCCTCCGAGACTCCCCAGCCTGACCACAACAGCGACCAGCGCCGCCGCACCCGATTGCAGAACGACGAATCCCGGAACTCCACTGCGGCCTTTTGAAAACACTCGGACCGGACATAGTAAGACCTGTATCCGTCCGGATTGAAAGCCAGGCCACTCTGCGACTCACTGGGGTTAATCGTCTCGCATTGCTTGACGGCCATGCTCTTGCGCTGCACATAGTCGTTCGCGAGCGCGCACCGGGGGGCAAGGCTGAAGACCTCGAAAACGCAAACGACACAGGCGATGGTCATCGACTTCATGGCTCGGGCTTTGACCGTATATGTACCACAACTGCCGTATCGCCCGGTCGCAATTGTCGCGAAGCCCCTCCCGAGCCAGGGCCGAATGTTAGCCACCGGGTCGGCCCCCTCCGTCGGATGCTATCCTCACACCGGGATGCACGGTCTGCCCCTTCTCCAGGTTGTCGCTGTCGGAATGCTGATTCTGGCCAACGCCTTCTTTGTGGCGGCCGAATTCGCGCTCGTCAGCACCCGCGACACCCGCATCGAGCAGCTCCTGGCCAACAAGGTGCCGGGTGCCCGCGCTGTGCGCCGCCTCCAGCACGACATCGAGTATTTCCTGCCCGCCGTTCAGCTTGGCGTCACGCTCTGTTCGCTGGCGATCGGCTGGATCGGTGAGCCCATGGCTGCCGGAGTCGTGCTTGGCTGGATCGATCTGCTGCCGCATCCGGTGGCCTACGCACATGTCTATGCCCATGCCGCGTCGCTCACGGCTGTCGCGCTTGGATTCTGCGTCATCACCTACTTCCACGTCACCATCGGCGAACTGGTCCCCAAATCACTAGCCCTTCGCCGCGCTGAAGCGCTCGCGGTTGCCGTGGCGCCGCCGATGCTGATCTTCATGAAGATGGCGCGGCCCGCGATCCGATTGCTCAAAACTTCAGCTGCCATCCTTCTGCGCGGATTCGACATCCCGATGACCGAGCGTGCCGCCGTTCACTCTCCCGAGGAACTCAAGCTGATCACCACTGCAGCGCGCCGCCTCGGCCTGTTCCCGAAATTCCAGGAGATGCTCATCCACCGCGCCATCGAACTCGATGACGTGCCTGTGCGCGAAATCATGACGCCGCGCCAGCGCATCTTCTCGCTCCCATCGAACATGCCAGTCGAAGAGGCAAGCGCGCAGGTCATCGAACACATGAACTCCCGCGTCCCGGTGTACGACGAGACCCGCGGCCCCGAGCACATCATCGGCATCGTCTACTCCAAAGATCTCTCGCGCCTCATGTTCTTCCGCCCCCGCGGGCAGCAGCGTCCCTCGGGATCCGCAGCACCTCAGCCCGCGCCCGTCCCATCCCATCCCGAGACTCCCACAGCCGGAGGGCAGCGTGGGGCAAACCCGCAACTCGGACTCCCATTTATGGAGCTGCGCCTTCGCCAGGTCATGCGCGATGTCCTCGTCGTGCCTGAAACGAAATCCGCGCTCGCACTCCTCCGCGAGTTCCAGAAGCGGAGGCGTCAGATGGCTATCGTCGTCGACGAATTCGGGTCCACCGTCGGCCTGGTCACAGCAGAAGACGCCATCGAGCAACTCACAGGGGAGCTCGAAGACGAATTCGATGATGCCGCGCGCCCCGTTTTGGCCAACGCGCAGGGCGCACTCGTGCTCGAGGGCAGCGCCAACCTTCGCGACCTCGAGACCCAGATGCAGTGGAGCCTCCCTCGGGATGGCGGAGTTGAGACACTCGCCGGATTCATGCTCGCCCGCCTCGGCCACATCCCCCGCTCCGGCGAGTTCATCGAATACGACAACCGCCGCCTCACTGTTATGGAAATGGAAGGCCGCCGCATCGCCAAAATCCAGGTAGAGCCCATCGAGAAGGCAGGAGCAGTCGCAGACTCGCCGCGGCATTGACCGCGTCGTGTGCCAATCCACACATCAGAACAGACTGATCTGAGCCAACGGGGCAAGTTCCTATCCCGGATCCGATCGCGGTAGCCGCTGTGGGCACGGGCTAATTCAGTCCTGGATGTCGACCAGTCACCGTGAACTTTTCTTCGAGGGCTCGAAGTAGCTCTTCCGCGCCTGCACGGTCACGTGTTCTCGATCAACCTTGACGCTGAGTTTGTGCGCAGCCCCATCCGCTTTCGGATGATCAGGTTTGAACTGCAGGATGTACAAGGTCTCTGGCTGCGCGACGAGCAATTTCATGCCTGAATCAAGATCATTGTTGTCGTGAAAAAAGTCGCCTCCGGTACCGTCAGCAAGTTCTCCCATCGCGTTCTCCGCCAGCCTGAGTTCCGTCAGCAAATAGCTCCCAACCTGCGTCGGATCACGACCCGCGACGTTGTCGCTTGCTGTTAGAGAAGCGGTGTAGAGTCCGCGAGCGTCAAGCGCGCTGATAGAAACATTTGATTGGATCGCCACATCGATGAGAGCGGATTCCGCGGCACGAGCCTCTTCCTCGATGGGCAGAAATCCTGTACTTACCAGAACCAGCAGATGCTGTCCCGGCAGTTTCGCCACCCGTCGGACGAATTCGCTGGTTGATGCGTAGGTCGTCATCACGTCTTGTTCGCCGACGGTGAGGATGCGTCTCGCTGATTGATCAACGATGCTCTGAGCCATATCTGCCGGCATATTTGGGTTGCATTGAACCATGACCTGCTTGAGCGCATCGTTTACGGCATCGGCATTATGCCTGCGAATCAAGTCTGCCTGGTAATAGCCGATCTTGGGGCAATCTGATGAGTCAGACTTGTAGATGCCGTGTGGCTGCACCGCCCTCACTGCCTCTGAAAGCTTGTTGCGATCATTTGTCAAACCGCTGTTGACCTTGCCGGAAGCGGAGACCACTGCGGCAACATCTGTGCCCGTCAACGCACCATCGAGCGCCTTCAACACCGCTTTTTGCGCCGGTACAAGCTCTGCGAAGCTCAAATGCACATCATCGAACAGGAAAACCGTTACACGATCTGGTAACCCGCCTGTTCGATTCGGATTAGTCGCTCGTCTTTCCACAGTGAAGCCCGTAAGAACTCTGTGCTTACCATCATCGAACACGGCGAAGTCCTCTTTACGCAGCCCATTGACTGAGTGACCACCCTGTTCACGCACGACTACCGGTACAAGCACAGCGTTGACGTCTACACGGAGCGGTTCGGGAATACTCGTTGGTGCGGGCTGGACGGGAAGGGGCATCGGGAGTTGCGGAACCGGCGAAGACGCCGTGGCGGAGATTTCCGGACGAGCAGGTTCAGTCTTCGAGTCTGAAGGTTGAGATCTCGAGCCTTGATCTACACCCGCGTTCGATGCGGGATCCGCCGCTGCCTGCTCTTGCCGTGAAGAGGGCGCTTGCTGTGCCTTCTGTACCTCATTTACATCTGATGGCGATTGAACAGGTGCGGCAGGCGCTGCTCCTTGCCCGTCGGGCCGCAGTTGCGTTCTCTCGCTCTCAACGGGAGAGAGAGGCGATGAATTCGAGGCGCTCTCGTCCAATATGCGCGAAGTCGAAGCAAAGCGATGGTAGTCGCTGAAGAGATTCTCGTTCAGCCATAAAGTTGTTTGTCCTTCCAGGGTGGATCGGACATTTGCTGCGGCTGCCGAAAGCGCCAGACTTCGCGTCGGACAGATAAATGTCGTGTCGGCGATCTTAACCGATCCGTACTCCACAAGAACGGCTCCGCGCTGCAGGGTGCTGTCGCCTTTCAGGTCGGCAATCACGGTCAGTCCGAGGACGGCGCCAGTTGCTGGATCGATCCACAGCGATCCGTGATATGCAGGCTTGCTATGAACCATCACTGTCGTGGATGAATTCTGAAGCACTCCAGCTGTTCCCATCCACCTGTCAGTTCCTGTCATCGCCCTCGCGCGGCGAGTCGGCATAACGAGCTCATAATGCGATGCGCTCTTTGGCACGTCGTAGTGGAACACCGAGATTGGGCCGGCGGATCCTTGCTCCCAGTGATCCCAACGGATCGTGCCACCTGGGATATCGCCCAGCACGATGAACAAGGTCGATCCGAATTCGCCCCAGCTGATTAATCCACCCGATGCCTGTGTCTGAATGGGCTTGTCGGTCGCGGATGCATTTTCGCTCTCATTCCGAACCGATATCTCCGACTTCGCTTGTCCAATCAGATGCAGACCGTCTCGTTCGGCCCATCCGCCCTTCGGCAGCACCTGCGGACTGTCATCGAAGTTGAATGTTGCTTTGGTAGCGAGGAGATTCGGAAGGTTGGGCAGAGTTTTAAGCGCAAATACATGGGCGGCCTCGAGCTGTTTCTGCTGCTCCGCTTTATCCAGGGGAGGCAGCTTCGGCAACTCGTCTTGTGGAGGCTCGAGAAATGCGGATTGGTCAGCAAGCAGCTGCAGGGCTAGCGTGATTTGGGCATGTCCCTTAAAGCGATTGGCAAGTCTCTGCAGATCAGCGCTCGTCATCCTTTGCGATAGTTCGCTGTCGCCAATCTGCCGCGCCAGCTCTGCGTCTGTCCGATGCACACGTTCAGCGTTGTCGAGCAATTGTCGTAGTTGCTCGATCGTCAGCCGCTTTGCTGCAGATGCCGGCAGGGCAATGCACGCTGTCATGCACAGCATCCCCAACCAGCGCATCAAAGCCTCCTGCAACGACAGACCAGCCAAGCATACACCGAGGCGATTCATGCAGCTGGACCAGGGGCCACACGAGACTTGCATCCGGGAGGCGGGCGCGTTCAGAAAACAGCCTCTCTCAGCTCTACGGACTTCGCCTTCGACCTGGCGCCTCCGGGAAAAACATCGTCGATAATGCTTCCAACACGCTTTTTAGGAGAGTAGATAGCGGTGCAGCGACTGGAAGAGCGCGGACTTCAGACTGTTCAAGCTGTGCTGGATGGTCAGATGAGCATCGTAGAGGCTGCGCACGGCCTACTTCCTCTTCTTCAGATGAAGCCAGATTTGGCCTCGGAGGAAGATTATGACTTGGTGCGAGCGATTGTGAGCGAGACCGATCATCTGCCAATTGGGCGGCTTCGCGAACTCTGGCATTCCGATTCACTGCCAGAGAAGGATCGCGAAATCGATCATCTCGATCGGCTCTGGCACGAACAGATGCTGTCAGCGTGTCAACGAATCTGCAGAAAGCTCCTCGTGAGAAAACTCGTTCTCAATCGGCACCTGAGCGTCTCAGAAAGACATGCTATCGGTGTAGTCGCTAGAGATGAGGCTGCGGAAATCCTGAAGTCTCTGCTCCTCACTGATGGCGTCTTCCCGATGGAAGGCCGCGAAGGGTTTGGTTATGAGGGAACTTTTGTAGGTCGGACTTCATCAGGAGCGCAGCTTGTATGGAATCGAACATATGCCAACAACCCCCACTTAATCGCTGAGCGTCGTGTGGATAGTTTCCAAAGCCTTGACGCGGCAATCGAAGCATTTATGGATTGTGAATGGAGCGACGGGATAGATGGCATTCCGTTTAACTCCAGCAGATGATACTTCACTTTGGCGACTTGCCCCAGTGCGAGCTTACCAACGGTTGAACGCTGCCTCCCGATTCTTTATCTACGCATGAAAAACCTGCTTCTGGATTGCAGTCTATTTCGCGAAATCGTTCAGAATAGAAACATGCTTCAACTGACACGCTCGATTCTGGCCGCTCGGTCGCCACACGCGGGCACATCTGCGTCACCATGCACATCTCTTGCGTTTGCAGAGTCCTTTGCTGAGATATCTGTGTTGCTCACTTCAACCGGGAGCTACCTTTGCCGAGGATCCTCCTGTAAACCTCCTGGATAGAAGTTTTTAGCCAAAAAAGGCCGTCATTTTTTTATTTCTTTTTTTAATTGTCCGACCGCTGTTGAGACATACTCGCTATTCACTTGAGCGAGGGAAAACATTTCGACGAAGCATCCGCACCGGAGCGGCGCGCTCGCAGAGGTGCTCTAGTGAACATCGGTGAGTGGGCGTCTGACGGCACCGCGTCTGCTCCAGAAATTTGCTCGAAATTCCCTCGGAATTTCACTCGACGCCCCAGCCTCCGCCAGCGTATACCTTGCCCACCACGAGGCTCGCATCCAGGGTCCGGGTGAAAGTGAGGTTGTACAACATGCAATACATGATCACGTGGAATGAACGTTCGCAGGGCTCCCCCATCGAGTACGAGAACGCACAGAAACGCATTCTGGAAGTCTTCAGCCCATGGAAGGCTCCTGCCAACTTCAAGATCCATTCTTTCGTCATCCGCGTCGGCGACTGGGGCGGATACATGCTGATGGAGTGCGACGACCCGCTCCAGGTGCACAAGTTCTGTTCGATGCTGCCCGCCTTCACCTTCGAGGCTCGGCCTGTCGTTCCGGTAGAGGATGCCATTCGCGTTGAACTTGAGGCCATGGCTTACCGCGAAGCCCTCAAGAAATAGCGAAAGGAAATCGGGCGGTGCAGGCACGCCTGCTCACGCGCCAGGCCGCCCGTCGTTTCCGAAAAAGAAGAAGCCCGGGCGTATTCTTGAAACGTCCAAGATGCAGGTACGGAGGCACCGCATGAAACTGATTCCGGCTATCGCTCTCACCCTCGCGCTCGCCGCGCCCCTGGCGCTTGCCAAGGACAAGAAGAAGAATCAGGTGCCGGAGATGTTGAACACTGCCCGCTTCGTTTACGTGCAGGCCGAAGACGGAGACATCATGAACCCGCGGCTCTTTCCCGAAGATCGCGAGGCCATCGCTGACGTGCAGGATGAGCTGAAGGACTGGAACAAGTACGCGGTTACACTCAACCAGTCCGAGGCCGAGCTGATGATGGTCGTCCGCAAAGGCAGGCTCGCGGGAGCTCAGGCGCACGGTGGCGTTGGCATCGGCACAGGCCCCGAACTTGGCGCGAACTACCCGGGAGGCCGGAACCCGGCTGATCCTAATAATCGGAACGGAGGCGTCTCTACTGAGCTCGGCGGCAGGGCAGAAGCGGGTCCCCCGGACGACATCTTGCGGGTGTACGCCGTCAATCCCGACGGTTCTCGCGGAGCAATGCTCTGGTGGCGCGAGATGAAGGACGGTCTGCAGGCACCCCAGTTGCAGCTGGTCAAGCAGTTGAAGCAGGAAGTGGAGAAATCATACCCGCCGCAGACAGCCAGCCAGCCGGCACAGAAGCCATAGGCTTCCTCGTCATTGTGGCCCGTGGGCGTTCGCGCTCAATATGTGGTGCATCCGTTCGGTGAACTTCGGGTCCGTGGCGATGAACTGCATGCGAACACCGACGCAGGGAAGCGTTTCAACAACACGCGCCAGCGCACTGTATTCAGCGCGTCCCATCTTGAATCGCAGTTGGACGCAGGTATCGCGGGGCAAGTTCATCGAAGCCCTCACCGAGATGAAGCAGCCAGTCTCGCTGACGTTGCGAATCTCTCCGCGAAACAGGTGGCTGGGCCGGTCGGACACGCCCTCTGCGAAGCCGGAGCAACAGATTCTTACACTGCGCCTTCGTTCATGGCGCGATTGGCTCTTTGCGTTTTGAGCCGGTGGCTCGATCATCCGTCCGCACTGCGGCGTTATGAGCAACTTCGCCGCACCTCATCAGCTGAATCGGCAGAGAAGGCCCCTGGCTTGAATTGCGCGGGTCTTCACGAATCGGACTTTGTGTAGTTACGTCTGGGCGAACCAGGCTTTCGCGAGCCAGCCCTTCATGGTCTCTGCATCAACAAGACCCGCCTGCTGAAACTGAAGATTACCTCCCGCAAAGACGGCGAAGTTTGGAATGCCTTGCACACGATAGCGCGCGGCCAGGTCGGGATGAGCTTCGGTATCCACCTTGAGTACAACTGCGCGGCCTGCGAGATCGCGCGCCGTCTGCGCAACGTGAGGCGCCGCCGTGCGGCAAGGTCCGCACCACGCTGCCCAGAAGTCAACGAGGACCGGCACCTTGCTGTTGCGGATGATCTCATCGAACTCAGCAGTGCTGACTTCAACCGGTTCAGCCATAGCTGCAAGCGGCGACTTGCACGCGCCGCATCTGCCGACGTCCGACAGATGCTTCGCGGGAATGCGATTCGGCTTTCCGCAAGCCGGGCAATTACGGACGATGGGCATGGCAGTCTCCTGGAGAGGTGATTTCAGAGGCTTGATCTCATTCTGAGCGACTGCGATGCCACAGTCTCGAGAAAAGTGAGTCGCAGAGGCGAGCGGTTGCTTCCTCAGAGACAACGTCCGACTTCAGGGGCTGCCCAAGTTGCCCATTTTGAAGCGCATGGAAGGGCAGAGTTAGCCAAAATCTCGCCTTTTCGCCCCCTTTCGGGGCTGTCCCTCTCGTGGTTTCCAAAGCTGAAGAGACCCAAAAGGGAAATAGCGCATGTTACTTGCGTTACAGGAGTAATTCGGCCATGAGTTACTTAGCTCTTGTTTAGTAACACCTACGTGGGACAGAATCACCCAAGGGTTGACTATGAGACAAGAAACTTATCGATTCGCACTGGATGAAGCCACCAAGGAACTCCACGACATTGTTGAGCAGTTCGAAGCTCTCCGTTCCCGTAAAGAGCACATCGAGGCAGTCGTCGAAGCGCTGAGGCCGTTCATTGGTCTCCACGCGGAGGCCGCAACCACAACCATCGAGGCGAGCGCCCCCATCGCCGAATTCGTTGCGCCCGCGATCGAGCAACCCTCCCCCGAACCGCAGTTCACCTTCATGCAGGTCTCCGGACCAGGCATGGAAGTTGTATCCACTGAGCCAGCTCCCGTGGCATTCGAACCTGAGCCGGAGCCGGTTCTCGAAGCCGTCGCGGTGCACGCAGACGACGCCACCGCGGAACAGATTGCCTATTTTCGGCAGCCAACCGCGGATCCGTTCCAGCGCCGCATCGACGACGCACTCTGGGGATGGCAGCAGAGACCCGAAGGGCTTCTGTCGCCCATCTAGTCTGAGAAGCCGAGACCAGATTTCCGAGTCTCGGCCGTAAAAATCGCAGTCCATTCCGCTTCAAACCAGGCGGGATTGGTCAACCCAAATCAGGCGCTCCCGGTACGTTAGACGGGAGCGCCTGAGTGCGTCTAAGCGGTATTTAATTCTTCTACTTACGATGACCTATTAGTTGCAGAAGGAATTTGTCGGGTGCATCGGAAACCATGCTAAATTCGCGGAGTGGAGATCGATATGAAGCCCAACATCGGAGAAGTCTATCGCGTAGCGTTTGACTCCGCGAACAGCGAGCTGAAGGACATTGTCGGCGCGTTCGAGGAGCTTCGGGCGCGCAAGGAGCGCATAGAAAAGGTAGTCATGGCGCTCAAACCACTTCTGGGCGCCGAAGAGGCCGCAGCCGCAGCAGCGGCGATGCAGAGCGCATCGGACGCCGCAGACCAGGCGAGCCAGTCCTTGGAAGAGGTGCCGAGCTACCAATACCAGAGCACGAACGGTTCGGGCTCCGGCGATCCGTTTGCCAGCCGCCTCAACAGTGCACTTGGCCACGGAGTCGGACGGAAGTTCAATCGCCAGTTCTAATCTAATTTGCTTTTGCGCGTGAGTCGGTGCGTCTGCATAGCAGAAGCGCGCCGACAATCTTTTGCCAACTCTCTTCAAGATGATCTCAACGTGACGACGGGGTGATCGCGCCTTCTCTCTGCTGCGGTAACTCTTACCATTGACTCTTACTTCCTGACTTCGCGTACATGCTAGACTCGCGGCATGAAAACGCAAGGACATGGGGAGATCTATCGCGTCGCGTTCGACGCGGCACAAGCAGAGCTAGCGGAGATCACTGCGGAGTTCGAGAAGCTGCGTGTTCGGAAGGGGCACGTGGAGCAACTCATCCTTGTGCTCAAGCCGATCCTGGGCGAAGTAGAAGAGCCAGCGCCTGCCGGTCACAACGAAGAGCCTGTAAGGACAGCGGAAGAGATGCTGCCTGCAGCCGAGCCCGTGAAGGAAGAGGTTGCACAGCCATTAGGCGTGGGAGCCGATCCTTTCCAACGCCGGGTGGAACATGTGCTGGGAATCGGCGCAGGTATTCGCGATGTGCGGCAGTACACGCGCCAGTTCTAGTCCGTTCCCCTGGGCCGACCTGAAGCTGCAGATTACTTCGGCAGTCAGCGAGTTCAGCTTTTGCTACGGCGATGAAGTGACGGCCGAACAGCCTTGGTTTATGCCGGCGAAACTGCAAGATCGATGATTTCCGCAGCAGGCGATAGTCCTTGCTTCAAAGTAAGCATGCCGATGGTGACCGGCAGGCTGAATCTCCGCGGCCCGCAGGAGCCAGGGTTGAAGTAGAGAACGCCCTTATGGCGGCGGATTTCGGGCTTGTGCGAGTGGCCGAAAAGAACAAGCGAAAACTTTGCCGCCGCGGGATCGAGATGGATGGTCTGCACGTCGTGCAGCATATAGATATATTGTCCTTCGAAGAGGACGACTTCGGTTTCAGGTAGCCTGCCGCACTTGCCGGAACGATCGATATTGCCGCGAATGGCGGTGACGGGAGCTAATTTTTCAAGCGCTTTGAGGATTGCAAAGTCGCCGACATCGCCCAGATGAAGGATGTGCTCGACTCCCGCGAGGGCGGGGACCACTTCAGGCCGCAACAGGCCGTGCGTATCGCTGACTACACCGATAACCATCTAATCATTTCATCATCTGCCGAAGCTGAAGAGGACTGGCCAGCGGCGTTTTACTTTCGTGCGTTCGGGTTTGGCGATGGGATCGATGACCTGCAGCACGGCACCCGGATTGAGCGGGTCGTTCATAGCAATGCAGTAAAGACCGCTCCAGTTGTTCTGCCATCTCCATCCGCGCGCTCCCAGGGCCTGGGCCTCAATGTGTTCAGCAGCGTGAGCGGCCGAGAGCTTCTCGTTGCAAGTCGGGCACCGAGGCGATGCGCCTTTGCGGAAGATTCCGCCACATGGGCATGGCTGGAGATAGTTTTCCCATGAGCGTTCAATCTCGCCAAATCTGTCCGCGGGAGCCGGAAGAGCAGCTACGTACTCATTCGAGTAGTTGAACAGGGCGAGCATGCCGCAGGCGTCACAATATGCGTAGGAGTTGTCGCCAAAGCCAGAGTGCCATAGAGTGTATCGATAAAAGCGGCCACAATGTTCGCAATCGCCTTTCTTGAGCATGACCATTTCACAACCCCGTTTCCGGACGCGCATGGCGACGGAGTCGATCACGCATAGCGTCTCTCAGGAAGTTGAATCCAAGCATTACGTCTGCTGCTGCTGCGCGGGGAAGAGAACGAGGATCGATGAATCGATGAGCCTGTCCCCGGGATGATGAGCCGCGCAATGATAAGGCCGAAAGCAGATGATGCTATTCGTGTACCGTTGACTCTGTGGGCACGTTCAGTACGCTGACCGACGCTACGTACTGCCTGCTTGCTGCGATCATCAATAAGAAAGTAGTGCACGAAGCAGGGACGGGATAGCTTAAAACCAAGATGACCGAATCGCTTGGAACCAACGAAGTACACGCTGGAACGAACTGGCGAAAAGCGGTCGCGACTTATACGGAGCCGCGCGTGCTGCAGGTGCTCGCACTGGGATTCGCGAGCGGGCTCCCACTCCTTCTGACTTACTCGACCCTGCAAGCGTGGCTCGCGACAGTGGGAGTGCGCCGCTCAACTCTCGGCGCCATAGCGCTCGTTGGCATTTCATATTCATTCAAGTTTCTATGGGCACCGCTCATTGATCGCGTGCCGCCGCCATTGCCGCTGGGACGGCGACGTGGCTGGGGAGTCACGATCCAGATTCTCCTGATCGCGGCGATCTTCACGCTGGGGTCGTGCGATCCGAAGCACAATCTACCACGCATGGCCGTTCTGGCGGTCGTTGTCGCATTCCTATCTGCCAGCCAGGACATCGTCATTGATGCGTGGCGCGTTGAAAGCCTCACCAGCGATCAGCAGGCTCCGGGCGCAGCGATGGTGCAGTCGGGTTACCGAATAGCGATGCTGGTTTCAGGAGCAGGCGCACTGTTCATTGCTTCTTCCGCGGGGTGGCATGCTGCCTATTCCACGATGGCTGCCTTGCTGGGGTTGGGATTGCTCGTATTTCTACTCAGTCCCGAACCAAAGGTGCCAATGGAGAGATCGTACGTTGCGCAATCCGTTTGGCAGACAATTCTTCACGCGCTTTACAAGGCCGTGATTG
>Ga0105240_10009506_pt1 | contig 13761 bp, 12 predicted proteins | sample KBSC54metaG_FD_80426 | JGI IMG/M metagenome (GOLD analysis project Ga0105240, IMG submission 80426) | Corn rhizosphere microbial communities from Kellogg Biological Station, Michigan, USA - KBS C5-4 metaG | ecosystem: Host-associated > Plants > Roots > Rhizosphere > Soil | place: Michigan, USA... | reverse complement strand
TCTGTTTGACCGCTTCTATCTTGAATTCTTCCGTGTATCGCTTTGTACCCATAACACCTCCATTAACCTATAAATTTATAGGCTCAGATGTGTCTAGTAAAGCCGGGGCGATTCAATCTGCCGTCGGAAATGCGGCCCTATTGACCACAGGAATTTCAGAAAGAATCCGAAAATCTTCAGGCGAAGATTCCTGCATCTCGAGCGCAGTCGTTAAGCCGTCTATAAATCGTGTACTCCCAGAATTAGATGCTGTCGCAACGTTATTAACATCAAGGCCGTACAGGAATTGATATTCCGGTGGCGGCGAATAATATGGAACATCTGTGTGCAACGGAAGCTCTCTTGTGCTGAAGGCGACGCTATCGGTAGTACTCTCGTCTTTGGCTTCGATATCAAAATAATCGCCAAAATAAGATCGATCAAGCAATCCTCCCAGGCGGTCACAAATTTTTGACGAATCCACGACTGAATTTTCATCCGCCTTGAAGACAACCAAACCAAACTTGAACAGTGAATTCAATGCTTCGTGTATAACAGCATCGCGTTCTAATGCTTCGTTCAATTTGAAATGAATTGATTGCGGCAATTCATTACGTGGCCACCGAGACCATGCTATCTTTTTCGGCCCCGGCGGCATGGTGCCTCGCCCGGAATAGGTCTTCCGACGAAGCACATCCAAAGGGTACACACTGGGATGACCATCTTTCCACAGAATGCTTAAAGTATCGCCATTTTCGACTACAGACTCCGGAGCTGCGCCCGCAAAATATATGCTCGGATCAAAATACCGTTGTCTAGCATAGCTATTGAAGCAAACTGAACACTCACACGATTGGCGCAGCCATAGCCAGTGATATTTTGAAATCGCACCATCGGTCCATACCAATTCCAAATGATCGCTCTCTTTTACCAACATAATGACTCCTCAAAGAAATGAAAATTAGGACTTCACGCCAATAAATAGTCCCTGTGCCAAACATCCGGTGTCAAGGAGCCGTATCTTTTCCAACCATCGACCGACAATATGATCTGCGTCAGTCTTCTGGATCAGATAGTCTTTTTCTCCAGCTTTTGTTCGATACTCATTCAAATCAGCAGTAAGTTTTTTTACTGTATTGAGACTTATGTCTTCGGAGATAAGAGACTCGAACCCTGCATGCGAGATAATTTTTGAATACTCTGCAATCGTTTTGAGTTCGTAACCAGAGGACGACTCGAATTTCGCGAACTCCTCTGATTCGTTATTTTTGCAAAAATCTGCGATATATATAGATCCACCTTTTTTCAAGAGTGAAAAGCATCGCTCAAAAAACGACGGTTTGTTCCTTTCGTACATCAACGTATCTCTTGAGTAGATGACATCAAATGACTGCTCATCAAGATCCGCTGTATGGATGTCGGCATTAAGAAATGCAACTCGCCTAAATGGGTCCTTCACATCTTGTCGCGAAGTAGCGAGTTCCGTCATGATTGGAGAAGTGTCCAAGCCTACGATTTCCACTTCCGTTTTTTCCGCAAAATAGAATGCAGCACCACCTAGACCAGAGCCTACATCAAGCATTCTTATGCCTGGCGTAACTGGTATCTTATCGCCCAATTCAGATCTGAATCCTGCTATTCCTCCTGGGCTTTGAAAGCCTTCTCCATAAATCAATTCTGAACGCAGAATGCTATGACTGCTGCCATACCTCATGACTGCGTAGTCTTCTAAAATCATGTTTGAATTCGACATCGCTTTATTTTCCAATTCACGGTGAGAAAAATCTAATGGATTTGCACTTTTCAAAGGATCGACTATGCCGATGCAACAGCAACAGAAGGACGAAGTCCCAGTACTTCAAGCAGAACCTGGTATCAAAGAAATTACGTCTTTAATCGGCAGCAGGGTGGACTCAATTTCAAGGGATCGACCATTTTCCAAAATCGATTTTGCGGCTGCTTCCATTGCAGGAAATGCGGCACGAAGAAGTTGATTCGCATAAATAACAACGTTGAATCCTACTTCTGCTAATTCATCAAAGCTCACTGAATAATAGCTAGTCGGCACACAAACAAGAGGGGTATTTGGAAATGATTTCCGATAGCTTCGTGCAAATTCAAAAACTTCATCGCCAGAATTCTTTCGACTATGAATCATGACCCCGTCTACTCCAGCTTCGGTGTAGGCGCATGCTCGATGAAGCGCGTCCGCCATACCTTTTTCTAAAATAAGACTCTCTATTCTAGAGATGACCATAAAATCGGGAGTTATTTTTGCTGATTTTGCTACTTTTATCTTTTCAATGAATGAATCGAGATCATCTTGTTCCTGAAAAACTTCGTTTCCAAACAAAGAGTTTCTTTTTAATCCAATCTTGTCTTCGATAATCAATGAAGAAACACCTGATGCCTCTATCAAGGGAACATTCAGTGCTAAATGCTCCGAATGACCGCCAGTATCACCGTCCATTATCAATGGCAGCCCAGTAATCTCAAATATTTCGCCAATGTTTTCAAGCCTATTTCGCAAATTCAGCAACTCAATATCGGGCTTCCCACGAATGGCAGAATCGGTCAATGAACTAGACCAAAACCCATCAAACCCAATATCTTTTCCATCTCCAACAGCCTCACTGATAAGAGCACTGAGAGGGCTAAATGCCTCAATAACTCGGATGCATTTTTTTTGATTAATTTTTTCTCGTAGTGCAGAAACGCGCGTAGCGTTTGTCGGCCGGTGTTTTTGAAATATTTTATTTGATTGCATTTTGTCGACCTCTATATTTCTTATTTGTTTTCGATACGAATTGAATGAATTCAAAATCTTTATTTTGTGATGAATACTAAGGCTTCCTGTCGACTTCCCGAACAAATCCAATAGAACATTTCCAGAAATAAATATATTTTATAAACCATATATAAAATATTCCAAATACTTAGCCGTACGACTTCTATTTTTTGGAATCGACTTTGGTTATCTCTTTCCACCTATAAAATTTTCAACTCGGCCATTTCAAGAAAGCTAGCCAATCTTCGGATCGGCGCTTCAAACATGCCCGCAGAATTCTCTCGATAGAAAGATGAAATCTCCACTATTTTTAAATTCATTTATATTATTTATATTTTTATCTAATTAGACATTAAAACTTTACCTTGGGAAACGATAGCTCGGCAACGATTTTTACACGTGTAACCACAATAATTATTAGTAGTATGCGGAGATCCAATCAAAGTAATATTTCCACAACTCCTCGAAAAAAACATACTGGTTATAAGTAGTATTTTTTTGAAGGGTTCATTATTTTCAGATGGCCAGTTTCAAAAAAAATAAAGCGATAAAAAATCGCGTGATTCTCGACAAAAACGTCACGCACCAACAACGAAATAGAAGTTGTGAAAAGCCGACCTTCTTGATGCAAGCGTTGTGGCACGAGGAGAGGCGCGCAATCAGGTCGACCCGATCAATACCGCTGGCATTCATGCCGTTGCCGTCGATGCTGATATCGCCTCGCGTGACACGCAGATTGGACAGACTGCCATCGGCGGTGAATTCCGGTGTGCCGGTGGTCAAGACACCGCGACTGGTATTGATGAAGCCGCAGCCGCTGCAGGAAATGCCATTGGGATTGGCGACGATGACATCGGCGCGCTGTCCGGCGACTTCAATATAGCCGTTGAGCTGGCTGCGCGAAGCCCCGGTAACTTCATTGAGAATCATCCGGGCGCTACCGTTAGCCAGTGCCGCATTGCCAGAGATATAGCCAGCCTGCTGGGTCTGCGTCAGCGCGCTTGCGTTATTGAGAATTGCGCCGCCCTGGCCGACATTGAACTGGTCGTAGCGATTGTGCGAAACACCGGCAGCATTGGGCGTCACGATCTGCACGACCGGCTTGCCGTTGGCGGATTGATCCACTACCGGACGACTTGCGGCATTGCGGTCAGCAACGATCTGCGCGCTCACTACCGTGACGCCACCGAACAAGAGCGCAATCGTCACGCCCAGTTGCGCCAGGCGCATCCAGCCGGATCTCGCAGTGGATGCCGTCAATACAGCAGTACCTCTACCATTGCTTTCGGACGTACTTTTACCTTGGCTGGACACGTTTTCTGCGACGGCCATCAATGCTCCACGACGCACATTGAAAACGACACGGTATGCTTGCTTGTTCATTTTATTCTTCGTTTGTTTGATCGATCAATATTGGTAGCTGAGGCTAAAACCGGCCGCTGGCGTGGCGCTGCTCAGCCCCGCCGGTTTCACCAGTGCCCAGCCGACAAAGGCGTCGTAGCGTAGACCCGCCACGCGTCCACGTGCGCCGACGGCGGCACCGGCCATCTTGTTGCCGAGCAGGTACTGCGCACTAGGCCCAAACACGCGTCCGGCATCAAGGCCGAGATACAACGCCTGCCCGCTTTGGCCTACCGGCATTTCCAGTTCATTGCGCATATAAAAGCCACGCTCGGCCGCCAGCGTTTGCTCTCCGTCGAAACCGCGCACGGTATAGCGGTTACCGATGGAGAACTGTTCCGACTGGAACAAGGCAGAACGGGTGGCTTGCGCCCGCAACGCACCGATGTAATTGAAGGACTGCCCCATGAGCTTGAATGGCGCGTAAAGACTGGCGTCAATAGTTTGCAAGGTGTAGCGATAGGTCGGCGCATCAAGAGTTCGCGGCTCCAGATCCGGCTGGCCGTTGAACCACGACACGCCCCAGCGATTGGCCAGCGTCAGATTGAGCTGGGCGTCGCCGATGTAGCGCGTGTGTACCCACGCCAGTTCCGCGAAGGTCGTATTGCGTCGCTGTACTTCCAGCTCGGTGTCGTCGACGTAGGAATGGCTCCAGCGCTTGCCGACCTTGAATTGCCAACTGTGTTTTTGATATTGGTCGCGATAGAAGAGCTGCTGTGTCGTGAACTCAAGACTGCGCGATTTGCTGGTGGTAGTCGTAGCTGCTGGCCGCGACCGAGAAGGTCCAGTAGCCATAAGGAATGGCATAGTACAGATTGCCTCCTGCGGTGCCACGCTGCCCGCCCTTGCGATCAGCGTCACTATTGACGCCGAAATTGAAGAGGTCATTGGCGCCGAGTGCGTTATCCAGTGCAGCATTGACGCTGGTCTGCAACTTGCCTGTTCCCTTGGCGCCGCTATCATCCAGAGAAAACGTTATCTTCCACGGCTTGACGCGTTTGACGGTGATCAACACATCACTTTCCCCTGGCAAATCACCAGGGACGATCTCCATGTCGACTTCCTGGCTCGGCACCCGCTTCATCTGCTCAAGTCCTTGCTCGATGTCGTGCAGGTTCAGCAGTTGACCAGGGCCAGTGGGGAAAGCGTTCTTCCACGTGCCGGACAGGGAGAGATCGGCGAAACGGATGGCGTGAATCACACCTGGGACCAAGGTCAGCGTGAGCGTACCGCTGGACAAGTCCTGCGCCGGTATCCCGAGGCGAGTCGTGCTGTAGCCCTTGGAGAGAATCAGCGCCGTCAGGCGTTTGACAATCAGGTTAAGACCTTCCTTGCCGATGCAAACGCCGGTGTATTGCTCCAGATACTCTTGAGCGAAGCGGAACGGGTCCTGCGACAACGCACTCGCCCCCAGGACACGCATTGACGCGGGTAGCTGTTCAGGTACATGCAAAGTGAAATGGTCGATGGCAAAGCAAGGCGATTCCGTTGGAAGCGCCAACGAATCCGGCGCAGTGCCGCTGGTTTGCAGTTCAACTTTAGGTGCACGCGCCAGCCGTTCGCGCTCGGCTGCTTCCGCACGGGCACGTCGGCGTTGCTCTTCACTTTCGGAGGTCTGAACAGTCTGGGCGACAGTACTCAGGTGCACTGCGCTGATGAGGAGAAAGCTCGCGAAACACTTGCCGTATAAAAACTTCTTATTCTGATAATACAAAACCACACCCCGAAAATTCTCATTTGTTCTTGGAATTTGTTGCCGGGCGGGATTTTATCCGCAGATCACATTCTTGATTGGTGGGAATGTTAATTTTCGTGAAGAAACATTCAAAATACAACAGCTCGCATTATGTTAGTTAGCAATCAATCTACACTTACAAACAACCAATTAAATTAATGACAATTTAAACCTACTTATTAGTATCTTTTACTTAAAAAATGACGCCACCAATATCCATTAACCAGAGGGAAGCAAGAGGGAGTTTTAAGAGTTTACTCGCATTTAATCATAAAAATAGGACGGCTTTTTACTTGCCAGTGGTCACTGTTAAAAGTCTGAAAATTCAACCCCTGCCTGCCCCAACATCCAAATCTCAATCTTGTCATGCCACATCCGCAACAAATCCAGAGGTCGGCGGCGGTAATGTTTTTCGGCAATTGCCGTTGGCTTATGCCCCTGAATTTGTGCAACGACACCCACCGGGCATTCCACCCATTCAGAGAGCGTGCCGAAAGAGCGGCGCAGTCCTTGAATCGTCACATGCGGAATTCCCGCTGCCTTGAGCGCTTTATTGTGCGCAATCCGTGGCTCCGCAAGTTTGCCGTCTTCGGATCGAGGGCTGAAAAACACCCAAGGAGACGGCTCCCAAGTCTTTCCTTGTTGAGCCAATCGTACTATTTTCCTCGTCGTCGGATGCGTTTCATTGAGCACTTTCAATTGCAAAAGCAGACTCGCTAGATATGGCGACAGTGGTATGGTACGTCCACCCGTACCTTCAACCTTGTCATTGAGCACCAAGCTACGCCACTTGAAATCAACATCCTCCCAACGTAGTGCAGCAAGCTCCTCCCGACGCGGCCCGGTAATCAACAAGCCTTGGAGATAGGCACTTATCACCGGGTTGGAGATTGCACGTACCTCTCGAAACCATCCGGCCAACTGCTCTCGCTGCAATCCATCACCTTCTGCTGCTTTGACCTTAGGAACAGCCTCCTTCACGCCCCGCGCCCGATACGACTCATGAGGAACCATACCCGCGTAGTCCGGCATGTCATGCGTCCAACGAATGAAGCCGCGCAGCAATCGAAATGAAAGCGCCGCCATTGTTGGCCGCTCCTTGCTTTGGGAAAACAGCCATTCCGAGATCAACTCTCCAGTTAGCTCCGGCAGCTTGATAGAACGAAAAGACGCGAGGGGGCCAGGGATCGTCGTTGCAACCTTCGATCGCTTCCGGGGACGCCCGCCCACACCGGCATGTATGACGTGATCGTCGTAATGTCGCTGCCCCCAAAACGGCTTACGAGCTTCGACATACTCATCCCATGCCTCGCCGAACGTCACATCGCGCCGCCGAGCTTCCGCACGCCGCGCTTGGTGAGCGGCCTGCTGTTCGGCACGATGTTCGCGTGGGTCAATGCCGCTATCCACCAACGTTTGCATACGACGTGCTTCTTCTTGCACCTTATCAATCGACCAGCTTCGTGAATCGCCAATCGTGAGGCGGACAGTCTGTCCGTGGATTTTTGCCTGGAAAATATATGACTTAGCACCTGCTGATGTGGCACGTAGCCCAAGCCCCGGAGAGCGACTATCCCAAATGAAGACTTGTGCTTTATCGGGAGGACAACGAAACGACTCTACACGCGCCGCCGTGAAATTGATCTTTGCCATGTTTGACCTTAATCGGGTTACACAGACACTCCATGTAACCACCATGTAACCACCATGTAACCCGATTATGAGGAAATGATTCAATTCAAGTCAACAAAAAGATCAAAGATAAAATAGAAAAACCCTTATAAAATAAGGATTATAGAGAATTTCATGATCATCAATCAATCCCGATAATTCATCTATCCTTCGGACTTTTAATCCGTTGGTCGCAGGTTCGAGTCCCGCACGGCCTACCAGAAATTCGCAGTAGATAAAAAGGGTTCCAAGCAATTGGAGCCCTTTTTTTTGCGCGCTTTGCACGTCGAGCGCCTTCAAAACCGCTCCACAACAGTGGCGCCATTGTTCTTCCGACCTCTTGCGCCCTGTCCTTCATCCGCTGCTTTCTACGCGCGTGATCACCATCTCTATCATGTACGGCGATGCGTTCATTCATCTCTTCAAGCAGTTCCTTTCTGCAGGATTCAGCACCCTGTTGATCTGACCCATTGATTTACATTGAGATGCCTGGCTCTTTCCTCTTCAATAAATCCGGGCAAAAAAAGCCCCCGAACTTTGCAGGTCGGGGGCTGAATCCAATCCGGGGAGGAGTTGGAGGAGACACGTTCACTTTATCGCAGCGCACCATCTGCCTCCAGAACAATTACACAATGACACATCCTCAACACTTTCCTAACAGCTGAGGGCAAGTCGGATAAGCAAAGCTGACAGCGCCGCCGACTTTTGTAAAAGACTATAACCGTCCTTGCAATTTCGATTGTCATGCACAATAATAGATGAGAATTATTCTCATCTAAAGATTTTCCCTGTCGACGCGTTTGCTGACGAATCGCTGCTGTTTGCCTACGCTTGTTCGCCGACATATCACAAGGCCTCGTTCTTGCTGACTCATGAAGTCGATGATATGTTTTTTTCTCTAGATGCCAGACAGCAGCAACTTGGATATCGGCAACCCGTCCCCACATGGGACGGAATCACGCGGAACCGCTCAGCCATGCCAAAGCCATGCACCTTCAGTCTTCCTGGATGGGACATGCATGACAATCACGGCCGGCACCCTGCAACACAGCAATAACGTAGAAGGAAAGATCATGATGCGTCTGCGCCCTCTCGACGATCAGCAACTCCCTAACCTGACAGACGTGCAACGCATCGCGCTGCATCCGCAAGCGACCAGGCTGCAGGGTGAATTTGCACCGCTGCTCAACCGTCTCGCAGCACTCGGCAACCTGACAGAAGTCACCCGCAACTCTTCCGCCCTGCTGGAAAAAGATAATGTCAGCGGTGCGCTCTATGTGCAGAACGAAATCGAATTTGCACCCGCCGAGGCCATGCATCTGCGCATCTTCTATCCGCAATGGGAACACGGCTACGCGCTGGAAGAACACGACGAGTGCAGCGGCAACAAACAGCACAGCTTCCAGTTCTTCGATCGCTACGGCAACATGCTGCACAAGATCGTGCTGCGCGAAAACGACGACATTCTGGCCTTCAGAAAGCTCGTTAGCGAACATGCGGCCGCCGACCAGACGTCGCCGCTGCAACTGGTGCATCCACGCGAAGACAAGGCCGACATCCGCAAAGAAATCGACGTCGATGCACTGCGCGCCGACTGGGCGCATACGCACAACCACAACGACTTCGTCCAACGGCAGGAAGCATTCGATCAACAACGCTTGCGCAAACTGCGTCTGGCCGGCAAGGCCTTCGCGTATCAGGTCGCCAATGACTCGGCGCGTATCATCCTGCAGCGCATGACTGAATTCGGCACCGCCATCATGGCGCAAGTCGGCAATGCCGGCATCGTGCAGGCCTACTACGGCAAGATCAAGAATATCGGTTTCAAGGATTCGCGCCTGAAGATCATGAACTCGGGCTTTCGCCTGTTGCTGCGCGAAGACCACATCGACTCAGTCTGGGTGGCAAAGAAGCCGACTACCGACGGCATCATCACCTCGCTGGAACTGTTCAATCGCCAGGGTATGCATATCGCCAGCTTCCTCAGCAAGAAAGACAACGGCCAGCCGGAGCCGCGCGAATGGCGTGAATCCATCATGCGCCTGCTGCCGATCTTTGGTACCTGAAAAAGGATGCGGTACTAGCGGCTCTAGGGCCTGTTAACAATCAATTTTCGAGTGCGAACGCGCGGCAGGCGTTGACTGCCTAGGCGTAGCGACGCGACATATCGGTGCTATGGCAAGGAGCTGCAACAAAGGCAGGCGACGCCTGCAGCCGTTCCTGGTGGGAACGCACCTCGCAAATTGATTGTTAACAGGCCCTAGTCGGCGGTACTGCGTCACGTTGGAAGCGTCACAACAGATCCGGCGCCAACGGCATCGCTCGCGAGCGCAGAACAATTACAATACCCGCAGATCAATTTAAGGAATCACTTATGAGCGAACGTCTTCTCGTCATTCTGGCAGGTCTCAACATGTTCGTCGCTGTGGGTGCCGGTGCTTTCGGCGCGCATGGGCTGAAACAAATCCTCGACGCCGACATGCTGGCAATCTGGCAAACCGCCGTCATCTATCAGATGGTGCATGCGCTGGGCATGTTTGCGGTGGCCTTGCTGATTCCGAAATTCGGACCGGCGATACTAGGCTGGGCAGGCAGCGCGATGTTCATCGGCATCGTGATTTTCAGCGGCAGCTTGTATGTGCTGGCGTTAAGCGGCGTCCGTTTTTTGGGCGCGATTACACCGATCGGCGGCCTCGCCTTCCTGGCCGGTTGGCTGCTGGTAGCGTGGGCAGCGTATAAGGCGCAATAGCAGACAACAGACTTCTGCAAATAAAAACGGCCGGTGCATTTACATGCCCGGCCGTTTTGCGTTACCGATGATCAAATGATCAGTGGAAGAACTCTGCAATCAAGGTCGCACCGATAAAGGTTCCGGCGTTCGCCGCGAACGACACCAGCACGATACGCCAGCCCAGTTTGCGGAAAGCCGGAATATCCTTGGCAATCGACAGACCCGCAAACGTCAGCATCGGCGTAATCACGGCGAGGAAGTTGATCTTGCCGGTAATGGCAACGATCGCATCCGCCCACGGACAGACCGGCGAAGTCAGGAACATCGCCACCAGCGTCACCCAGCACACGGCCGGAATCTTCTTGCCGGTCACATTGCACAGGATATCGCCGACAAACACCGCTGCAATCATGATCACGATACAGCCGATCGATTCCAGCGGCGCCACCTTATAGGCGATCCAGTTGGCGATGATGGTCAGCACACCCGCGAACACCCAAGCGCCAATGCGGCCGGCCATGTTCAGATCCGCCACTTCCACATGCGTTTGCGTGTGCAAATCATCCGACGCTGTGCTCGACGACGAGGTCGTGCGGCCGATAATCGGTTCCAGCACACGATAGCCCCATACCGCCAGCGGCAGCGAGATGAACAACGTGAAGTAAGTCCCGATGGTCGTCGTGATCAGATTGCTGGCAGCAGCAAACGTTGCAACATCCTTGGCGACTTCAGGCGTTTGCTGTGCGGCGATGGCGCCTGCCGCAGCGGCCATCATGCTGCCTGAGCCGACACCCGCACCCATTGCCAGCGCGACCGGATGGAAGATGTTGAGACTGGTGATGAAACCCGCAAAGATGGCAATGAAGACCGCGCCGAACAAGGTGCCGGTAATGTATTCCGCCAGCACGCCGCGTCCTTCCGGTGAATTCATGCCATAGCGTTCGCCGATGATGGCGAGGCTGGGTTCACGTCCCACAGAAAACGTCGCGCCGATCGCTTCACGCTTGATGCCCAGCAGCAGCGCCAAAGGCAGACCGATAACGATGGTGCCGACAAAATGGCCGAACTCCTGAAATACCAGCGCCCAACCGGCGCCGATAATCTTCGGCAGCGAACTGCCGACCATCAGGCCCAGCTTGGCGACGAACAGCAGCAAAGCCGGCTGCAGGATGGCTGCTGCGCGGAACTGCAAAGGCTGACTCAGGGAGAGCGGTCCCGGCATCTTCGATTGCAGGCTGCCGATCACGGCGCCCATGATCAAGGCCCAGACCATCGGCAGGAGCACGACCTTGCCGGGGCCGACCTTGAAGGTGACCGAGCCGATCAGCTCTGCAACGACAAGAATCACGACGGCAAAAACGTAGAGCTTCCAGGTTTGCAGCCCGGGCTGCGTAAGATGTGATGGTGTAGCGGTTGTGGTTGGTGCTGCTTGCATTTTCTTCCTCCGGATTTGCATCCTGCATGAGGTCTGTCAACAAGCCGTCATGCCACTGCGCGGCATGCGGCCCTCCCTTTTTTCACTCCCTGTACAACAATAAATTCAACGGCCTTCAACACGCTTCACCGTTGCCCCGGCACCAATCATGCCCTGTGACGGCCCGCATCGCAATTGAAAAGCAAACGTTCTCATGCGATGGGAGACATCACCTCCCTGCAGCCTCTTGTCGATGCCAATCAAACGTAACCAAAGGTAGCCGCCGGCGAAGCAGCCGTCTCGACCCACACACTCTTGGTTTGCGTGTACTCGTACAAAGCTTCGACACCGCTGGATCGGCCGTAGCCACTTTGTCCGTAACCACCAAAAGGTGAAGTCACGTTGATCGTCTTGTAGCCGTTGATCCAGAAGGTGCCTGCATTGACGCTGGCCGCGACGCGATGCGCACGCGCCACGTCGTTGGTCCACACGGCCCCGGCCAGGCCGAACTCGCTGTCATTGGCAATGCGCACCGCTTCTTCTTCGGTATCAAAAGGAATCACCACCACAACCGGCCCGAAGATTTCCTTGCGCGCCACGTCCATGTCGTTGCTGACATCGGCCAGTACGGTCGGCCTGACGAAAAATCCCGGCTCCGAAAAATCCTGCACTGCCGTCGCCAACTTGGCGCCGTTGCGCAGGCCTTCAGCAATCATGCTGCGCACGTGCTCGTACTGCTTCTGATTGGAAATCGGGCCGACCTCAGTTTGCGCATCACCCGGTTGACCAACCTTGATCTTGCTCGCACCGGTCGCCAGCATGTCAACGAATTCGCGATACACCGAACGCTGCACCAACAAGCGCGAACCCGCGACGCAACTCTGTCCGGCCGATGAAAAAATCGCAGCCTGGGCGCCCAGGCAAGCGCGCTTGAGATCGGCATCTTCGAACACGATATTGGCCGACTTGCCGCCTAGTTCCAGTACGCAAGGCAGCAAGCGGCGTGCAGCCGACTCGGCGATTTTCTTGCCGGTTTGCGGCGAACCGACGAACACCGCTTTCTTGACCACCGGATGATCGATCGCAGCCTGTCCCACGGTGTGACCATAACCGGCCAGTACGTTGATGAGTCCCTTGGGCACGCCGGCTTGCTCGGCCAACGCAGCGACCGCCAACGAAGTAAAGGGTGTCAGTTCGGAAGGCTTCAACAAAACCGCGTTGCCCATCGCAATCGCGGGCGCCACCTGCCAGCCGCAGGTAAAAATCGGCGCGTTCCACGGCGTGATCTGCAGCACGGCACCGACCGGCTCACGGCGTGTGTAGTTGAGATGCGAACTCGGCACAGGAATCACGTCGCCGTAAAACTTGTCGGCCCAGCCGGCATAATACTCAAACATCTCGGCGACCTTGGCCACTTCGCCACGGCAATCGCGGATCGGCTTGCCGGCGCTGAGCGACTCCAGCTGCGCCAGCGCTTCGGTGTTGTCGCGGATTTTCTGGCCGATGGCAAACACGATGCGCCCACGCGCGGCGTGGGTCAGCTTCCACCATTCCGCCTGCGCGGCGACAGCGGCATCGGCCGCCAGTTGCACCACGCGTGCATCGGCGTCGCGGTAACTTAATGTGGCCTGGCCGGTCGCCGGATTCTGCAAGACGATGGATTCGCCTTCACCCTGCACCAGCTTGCCGCCGACATAGGAACCGACAAAGGCCGTACCCGGAAAGAACGGCGCAAACGCCGCCAGTAATTGTTCTGCTTCATTGGATTTCATGGAATGCTCCCGATGCGGTTCAGTAAATTATTTTTCGATGAATTGGACGATGCGGTTGAAGTCTTCGCCATCAGCCACGGTCTTGTCGCTGGCTGCCCACAGGCGTCCGACTTCACCGGCCAGCGGCGCAGAGGTTCCCAATTCGGAGAGCAAACCCATCGCCAGGCGCAAGTCCTTGCGCATGAGTTTCATGGTGAAGCCTGAGTTGAACGCGTCGTTGAAAATCCAGGTCGGATAATTGACTTGCGTGACACCGCTGCGCCCCGAGCC
>Ga0105240_10009504_pt1 | contig 13767 bp, 35 predicted proteins | sample KBSC54metaG_FD_80426 | JGI IMG/M metagenome (GOLD analysis project Ga0105240, IMG submission 80426) | Corn rhizosphere microbial communities from Kellogg Biological Station, Michigan, USA - KBS C5-4 metaG | ecosystem: Host-associated > Plants > Roots > Rhizosphere > Soil | place: Michigan, USA... | reverse complement strand
CCCCCCGGCGCACGCCTCTCCTCCCGCCCCCCAAGTTCCCCGATAAGCACTGATCAATCTGTGTGTGCAGCGCACACAAAATGCTCGAAAAAATATATGCATTGACGGGTTGACTTCATCCCGTTTCTGCATATACTGTCTCTCCATACCGAATCTGGATGGAGAGACGAAGTGTCCGAAGTCGAACTCACCCCCCGCGAGAAGCTGCCGGCGATCGTCGTCGCCAGTGCGAGCCTGCTGGCTGAAGCCAATTCGCAGATTCAGGGGCTGCTGAAAGCGCTGGCCCATCTGGGCTGCTCCTGCACTTGCCGAACCCGGGAAGTCTCCCTCGAAGCGCATTTCTCCTTCTGCAAGTACCGCATGAAGGTCGAAGATTTGGGACTGTCGGAGTTGGCGCAATGAGTGACACCAACACCGCTTCTGATTCCCATAGCCCAGCTCCATGGCGGTTGAATTGGAGGATCGCTGGGGGTGGCACGCACCCCACGATTCCGACTTTGCGCTATGTCTGCGTTGAGTCGGCGAATACAAACGACGTAGATGATCCGTTGCGGATGACTGGGTATGTGCGGCCTGTAGATGCTCACCTGATCGCCGCGGCCCCGGATCTACTGGCAGCACTCAAAAGGCTGGTGGAGTGGCAAGCTGAAGTCAAACATGCCGTGCCTCTCAGCTATCTCGAGAGCGCACGTGCTGCCATCGCCAAAGCGGAGGGGAACTCATGAGCGCTCACACCCTCGTTGACGTCTGTCTCTGGATCTACGCAGGCATCAGCTTCGTGGTGTTTGTGACGGATCAGACACGGAAGGTCGCTCCCAAGCGCAACCGCGCGCTGCCAGCCCCCTCGCCTCTGTGTGAGCGCACACCGAAGTATGAAGAGCGTCTGGTTGGTACCGTCTTTGCGGCTCGGCAGAGCAACTGATATGCGCGCGGTCACTCCAATCATCGATAGATTTAATGCCAAGGTCCTTAAAACGGATACCTGCTGGCTCTGGACAGCAACACTCTCAGTATGCGGATACGGACGACTTGCCACCAGCAACGGCCGATGGGTGTTCGCGCATCGGTTTTCGTGGGAACTGGTGAACGGGAAGATTCCTGAAGGCATGTGCGTCTGCCACAAGTGTGACATTAGGTCATGCGTAAACCCGGAGCACTTATTTGTCGGCACACAAGCCGATAACAACATGGATATGGCAATGAAGTTTCGGCAGGGACAAGCACTTCTTAATGCCGACCAAGTGCGCATGATTCGTGACACGAAACTCCCCGCAAAGACTTTGGCGGAGCGTTTCAACACTTGCTTGGGCGTTATTTATGGCGTGCGGTCAGGGCGGAGCTACAAGCATGTTGCTTAAAGTCAAAACCATGGCGATCTGCGTGCTGTGCAAATGCGGACTGGATCTGACGCAGCCTCACGCCATCGTCAAGTCAGATTACGCCCACCTGAAATGCGCTGACGAATATGACTCGCGCGAGTGGGGACGAGAATTCAAAAACGAGGTTCAAGCATGAACGCTGTAGTGAAAGCCGCACCGCAAGCCAGCACCTCAGTGCTGGTGCGGATGGCTCAGAAGTTTGGAGTGGATGCCGACAAGATGCTCAGCACCCTGAAGGCAACGGCCTTCCGCGGTGAAGTTTCTAACGAGCAGATGATGGCGCTGTTGGTTGTCGCGGATCAGTACGAACTGAATCCGTGGACCAAAGAGATTTACGCCTTTCCCGATCGCAACAACGGAATCGTTCCTGTCGTGGGCGTGGACGGCTGGGCACGCATCATCAACTCTCATCCGCAGTTCGATGGCATGGATTTCGTTGACGGCCCGCTGAATCCTCGAAGCATTCCAGAGTGGATTGAATGCCACATGCATCGCAAGGATCGCAGCCATCCTATTGTGGTTCGCGAGTACTTCGATGAGTGTTACCGGGATGTGGGGCCCTGGAAATCACACCCGCGTCGGATGCTGCGACACAAGGCTACGATCCAGGCAGCGCGGTTGGCGTTTGGCTTCGTCGGCATCTACGAGCCGGATGAGGCTCAGCACATCATCGATGTGACACCGGAGGTGCTGCCAAAGATTGATCCGCGTGGCGACTTGTCAGGTGTCGATACGACGTTGCGTGACAAGCGCGTTCAGGAGATCACGGACATCCTGAACGAGTACGGCAGCGATGAGAAAGTCGTAGCCCAGAAGCTTCAGGAGTACGCTGCAGAAGCGCTACAGCCGTTCCCTGAATTGTGGATCGCGGTCAATGACAAGCTCGCGGCCGACAAGATCATCAGCAAGGCCAACATGCGAAAGATCCTGTCTTTGAACCTTCAGGGTACACGCGAGCACGACGTGGGCTGACGCCATGATCACCGACCAGAGAGCTGAACAAGCCTTCGAATTCCTACGGGACTCAACAGAGCGGATTGGAGCCGCTCGAGGTGCCTACGAACGCGCGGAGATCATGCGGAAGAGAGTTCGCAAACGCGCGTTCGTAGGTGCCGAAGGAAGCGTTGCGCAGCGCGAGGCTTTGGCGGAGATCAACGAGGAAGTAGCGGAAGCCGATGATCAATACATTAATGCGGTCGTGGCCTTCGAAACTCTGCGAGCGAAACGTGACATCGAGACCATCGCGTTAGATGTATGGCGGACCGAGTCAGCCAACCGAAGGCGATCATGAGTGAAGTCATCCCTTTCCAAGCCGTCCAAAGCAGAGCGCCAGAGAATCGAATCGATGAGGCACATCGGTTGTGTCGCCTGCGCACACTTAGGGCTGCCGAACTTCGAGCGGCTCGAATTGAACCATTTGTTGGACGGCGGCAAACGGATGGGACATGCATTCTCAATTTTCCTTTGTCGCGGCCATCACCAGGGCGACTGGTGGAGTCTTCGCCAATTGAACCTGCTCGAGCCGAGCCAGCGAGTGTCGATCAAACACGGTCGGAAAGCGTTCGCGCAGATATTCGGGACGGAGCGCAGTCTGTGGGAACGGGTTCAGGTCGCGATCAACGATCCGACCGAGTGGCCCCCTTCAAAACTCGTTCCAAGGCGCGTGCCTGGCTCAAAGTCTTTTGGCTGATCCTGACAGGGCAATGGAGGTTTCCAGAGTGAACACGTTCGACGTTCACCAAGCGGCTGAACTTGCCAAGGTTCACCCGGATACGATGCGCAAGATGATGAAAGCCGGCGAGGCGCCAGGCACGAAGATTGGTCGTGCCTGGGTCGTCACCGAAGAACTATTCCAAAAATGGATGGCGGACCGATGTCTCTCTACAAGCGCAAACCCCGTGGAGTCTGGTGGGTCCGGATTGGCCGAAAGACTCGCAAGACGACGGGCACAAAGGATCGCAAGCGAGCGGAGGAATTCGAGCGCACCGAGCGCGACCGGCTCTGGCGACACCAGAGGCTCGGAGACCGTGGTGCGCTTTCCTGGAAAGCGGCAGCAGAACGATGGTTGAAGCATTCCAAACGCTCACGGGTTCGCGACCGCGAATTCCTGGCATGGCTCGAACCGCACATCGGCAACGAAGCGGTCAGGGATGTCGCGGATCCGGCAGCGCTGGATCAGTTGCGCGAGGATGGCTTGCAACAAGGGTGGGCGCCTTCGACGGTCGATCGCATGATGCGTACCGTCCGGTCCGTCCTTCGCTCCTGTTGGAAGCGCAAGGAGATCGAGCAGCCCTATGTACCGATGCACGGCGATCCGGAACCCGAGCCCCGCTTCCTCAACCAGACACAGTTCAAGGCGTTATGCGCCGAATTACCACCGCACCTGAGTTTGGCTGCGCGCTTCGCCGTCCTGACGCTCCTTCGCAAGACACCGCACACGCGGTTGACGTGGGATCGAATCGACCTGGAGGCGAGATGGGCTTGGATACCGGGCGAGAAGACCAAGACCGGCAAGCCCTTTGGTGTCGCTCTCTCGGACGAAGCGATCGAGATCCTGCAGGAATGTCGGCGGACCTGGCCCACAGGCGATCGGGTATTTCGCTACGAAGGCAAGCCGGTGCGCAACTTCCACACAGCCGCCTTCAAGAAGGCCGCCAAGCGGGCTGGAGTGCTGCCCCTGCGCTGGCACGACATGAGACACACGGGCGCCTCCTGGGCCGTCCAGAACGGCGTGACGCTTCAGGAACTGATGGAGCTCGGAAACTGGAAAAGCTACAAGTCGGTGCTGGTGTACGCGCACTTGGCGCCGGCCAACTCGAGCAAAGCGGCTCAGATTGTTGGACAAACGTTGGTACACGCCCTCAAGAAAGTGAGTTGAGCGACATGCACGAAAACACTACAAAAATAGATGGTGCGCGCTGTAGGGATCGAACCTACGACATTCGCCTTGTAAGGGCGGTTGAACATAATGAATTCAATCACTTAGGCACTCAAGGCCGGATCAATTCGGCTCATTCCGGCGTACCCCGGAGCACATCGGGAGGTACACGCCCATGAAGCGCGTACCACTCCTGCTTGCGCTCGGGATCTTCCTCGCTCTGACGGTGATTGGCGCGACTGCGCTCAGTCTGATCCGACATCCGCCCGCTGTCCCCAAGCAGTCCGACTATCCCCACGACCGAGCGAACCCGTGGGGGCCGCGATGACCACCCTCACCCATCGTCAGAGGGATGCCGCCGTGCTGACGCGCTGCATCTACATCCTGGACCGGCTGCACAAGAGCTGGTGTGTGCGCTGGTACCTGAAGCGCCTGGCGCTGAGGTTGGCCAGATGAGCGCCTATCCGTTCATCGAATACGCCCTCGACCAGGGTATGGAACTCCAGGTCACCAAAGGCATCCGCGGTGACTTCCTTGCCCGAGTCTGGGTAGGAACTCTGCTGAAGAACGAGCGCAATGCGACCGGCGCATCGATTCCCGCCGCCCTCGAAGCACTGGAGCACCTGCTGTCGAAGATGGGACCGAAGCCGTGAACGCAACCGACTACGCACGCGCGTTCTACCGGGATACGGCTCCGCGCCGACGATACCTCGCGAACATGCGCCGTGGGATTAAACGCAATTGCCAATGGCTGTTGGATCAATTGCACGCTGATGGGTTCTTGAGGACATCGTACAGTGTTGAAACAGCGTTGACGCTGGCTCGACAGACATGCTCCGATGTTGGTGTTATGTCAGCCCATGGATACAGAAACAACACCGACGACGGCGGTCACCGTCAACGACATCCTAGCGCGGTACGAGCGCGACTGCCTGCCAGAGCTCGCGGAGAGCACCCAGGCGGATTACGTGCGGCATCTCGAGGTGCTCAGGAGCAAGTACGGCTCAGCGGTTGCCGCAGAACTTCGGCCGCGAGACTTCGGGGAGTTCCTCAACGTCAAACGGGGCAAGGTGCTGCGTGTCAAACAGCTCGCCGTGCTCTCTTCCGCCTTCACTCACGCGGTCAGCTACTGGTACGTCTTGGAGCGGAACGTACTGCGGGATGTGAAGCGGCCAAAGTTCCGCCCGCGCGATCGGCTGGTGACTCAGGAAGAGTTCGAAGCCGTCCGCAGCCTGGCGCCGCACCGCATCCAGTTGGCAATGGATCTGGCCGTTCGCACCGGTCAGCGTCAAGGCGATCTGCTCAACATGAAATGGGCCGACATCCGCGGCATGGAGATTCACGTCTGCCAGAGCAAAACTGGGAAGCGTCTGGCCATCGAGATCACGCCGGATCTGGAAGGCGTGCTGGATCGATGCTGGCAGTTGCCCGTGAAAAGCGAGTTTGTGCTGACGACGAAGCACGGGCATCGCTACACCGGGCCAGGGTTCCGTGCCTGCTGGCAGCGGACTATGGCGAAGTACTGCCGGCTCGGCGGAACTCGTTACACGTTCCACGACCTACGCGCACTGGCTGCAACGCGCTGCGCGACACCAGAGATAGCAATGAGGCTGCTGGGCCATTCAAACATCTCAATGACCCTTCGCGTGTATCGCCGCGGTGTGGAGCGCGTGAAAGCGCTGGAGGCTACCAGTGATCTGGTTCCTCGCCTGGCTCGCGTCGATGATTTTCATACTGCGGATGTTTCACGTGTTGAATCCGCGCGATGATCAGTAACGCTGAGGAATGACCTCGATGATTGACAGGCCTGCACTGCGGTATCACGGCGCCAAGTTCCGGCTGGCGGACTGGCTGCTGCAATTCTTTCCGCCGCATGAGTGCTACGTCGAGCCCTTCGGCGGGGCTGCCGGCGTACTGCTCCAGAAGCCACGAAGCTACGCCGAGGTTTACAACGACTTGGACGCCGATGTGGTGAACTTCTTCCGTGTGCTGAGGGATCCAGAGTCTCGAGCGAATCTTGTGGAGGCCTGCGTCATGACCCCATACGCGCGGGCCGACTTCGATGAAGCATGGAAGCCCAGCGCGGATCCAGTCGAGCGAGCCCGCCGGCTGGCGATTCGGGCTCAGATGGGCTTCGGGTCCTGCGGTGCTACGAAGGGCTCCACGGGCTTCAGAATCGACACCAAGCGCGAGTACGGGACCGCTCAACAAATCTGGGCGCTCTACCCTTCCGCGATCGCGATCGCCGGGCAGCGGATTGCCGGCGTACTGGTAGAGAACCGAGAAGCGATGGAAGTCATGCAGCAGCACGACGGCACGCAGACGCTTCACTTTGTGGATCCGCCGTACCTCCACGGCACACGAGTAATGCAGGCCGGGAAGGCTGGTTACTACCGCCACGAGATGACCGACGACCAGCATATCGAGCTGCTGGAGTTTCTCGATCGACTGGAAGGGATGGTTGTGCTGACCGGCTACCCGCACGAAATCTACCAGTCGCGCCTGCAGGGCTGGATCCAGCACACAACCAAATCACGAATCAGCTTGGGACGTGGCGGAGGACTGCGCACCGAAGTGGCTTGGCTCAATCCGCTCTGCGCCGCTCGCCAGAACCAACAGAGGTTATTCGCATGACCATAGAGACAGTCTCTACTGAGGAGGTAGCAATGGCACCCAGGACGCTGGAAGCGTTGCAGGGTTCCATCGCGAAGTGGGAGGCCATCGTCGCTGGCACAGGCGAGGATGATGGCTCATTCAACTGCCCGCTCTGTCACAGATTCGCCAACAATCGTTCGCAGGGTCAACAGTGCCTGGGGTGCCCAGTCATGCAGGCGACCGGCGAGAAGCATTGCTACGGATCGCCCTACCACGATTACGTGCATGCGGAAGAAGAAGAGGACAAAGAGGCAATGGCCAAATGCGCGCAGGCCGAAGTCGATTTCCTCAAGTCCCTGTTGCCGCCTGGAGCCGCGCAATGAGCCAAGACTCTCTCACTTCCACAGTTGATCTACCGACGTTCGATACCGAGGCAGACGCGCAGGCTTGGATGGAGGCGCAGGTTGATGATCCCTGCATCGACAATCAGCGCTTTGCCTTCTTGGATGATGTGGACGCCATGCTGAACTACGTCGCCAAGCAGGTTTCCGGTTGCTGCGGCGACTTTGATCACGAAGTCATCGTTGCTGGTCGTCGGGCAACCGTGGGGTGCAATTATGGCCACTGAGGTCAACACTGCAGATGAGAATACCCGTTGGAAGCTGATCCCTGAGCGGATTGCAGAGCTACGGAAGATGGTCAACGACTTGGAGTCAACTCTCAATTGGCATGAGTGCGAGGTAGTCCGCGACATGCTTAGTGACGGACTGGTGTCGATGGCCGAACAGATCGAGCGGTTGAAGCGCTTCTACAACGCCACGACGCTGGAACAGTTGGCGCTCGAGCAGGCCAGTCACGTTGAAAAGCTCCAAGCCAGATTGCCGCAGATGGCGCATTTCGGCCCGCAACGAGTGAGGGAAGGATGAGCGCGCTCACCGAAGATGTTCATACCTGCAGCGTCACTAGCTGGCGTCGCTTCTATCGACTGCCGGTGATGTGGCTATTGGACAAACTGAATGGCACCGGGATCGGCATACGCTGCAGGACGTGTGGCGCGGAAGTGAAGTGGTGGATATGAACACATCGGAGGATGAACTCTCGCGGCTGCGTAAACGAGTCAAAGCCCAACGTGCTGAGTTGCGGCGCTTGAATCGCCAGTTAGCCAGCTTTTGGCATGGGTGGGCGCATCGAGGTCACATAGACCGCGAACTGCGATACCGAAAAAAGATGATCGATACATTCGGGTTAGCAGCAGTGTGCAAAGCGGAGAGCACTATATGAGATTCAATCGGATTGCCGGTAAACGACTCTCGGAAGATCTGAGTGTCCGGCAGATACGCGGTCTAGATTCGATCCGCATCAAATCCGCTGCGGCAATGCTAGCCAGTACTGGCTACCTTCTGCTCAATCTCGATGAGGCCAAAAAGCTCCGCGATTGGCTCGATAGAGCAATCCCAACATCACAGGATCGCATAGCATGAACGACCGGATACTCACCTCAAAACAGGTCTTCGAGAAATATTGGGAGGTGGCCCGATGGGAGAGCATGGAGTTGGACCCTCCCGAAGAGACGCTCAAAGAGATTGCGTTCAAGGCATGGCAGGCAAGAGCTGCACACGAGACGCCAGCGAGCCTACCCGCTCAAATGCGTGCGAAGGGTGACGATGCGTACTGCGCTTACATCGAACAGATGCGCAAGCCCGAATGCTTAGGCTGGGAAGCGAAGGTCAAGAGTGGTCAGTTTGGTGTGGCTGAGTTGACGGCCCATACAAAGGCGGCAGAGCTGTTCGGCATACACAAGGGCTATCACTTAGCCTCGCAAATGCTGGAGCGACTTCAACAGGAAACAGAAGTACGCCCGTGCACCTGCCATCCGGACGACGATCCGCCGCGACCCTGCCCTCAGAAGTTTGCGTTGTCCGAATGCCGAGCGGCAGCCGGTGTCTGTCGGAAGCATGGTAAGCATTCACCGGGCGTCTGTCCGAAGTGTGACGAGTTGGCCGAGGCGCGAATGATCGTCTCCACAGTGGCTCTACCACCTTCGAAAGCCGCAGCGCCTCTGACAACAGGAGATAGCCCGGAATGCAACGACGAGCCACACGACTATCCGTGAACGGGGAAGGTAGTCAGTGAATGTGCTCGATCTCTTCTCAGGAATCGGAGGCTTTTCCCTCGGACTCGAACGAGCTGGCATGCGAACAATCGCGTTTTGCGAACGAGACCCGTACTGTAGGGCAGTCCTCTATAAACACTGGCCAGACGTGCCCTGTTATCCGGACGTCTCCCACATTACCGAGTCAGAAGTTGCATACCATCATCCAATCGAACTTATTTGCGGAGGATTCCCCTGCCAGCCCTTCTCCCTCGCCGGAAAGCGAGCTGGGCACGATGATGAACGCCACCTGTGGCCCTCAATGCGCCGAATCGTTGAATGGGCACGATCCCCTTGGATCCTTATCGAAAATACTCCTGGGATCATCACGCTGGGGCTCGACGGCGTTCTCGCTGACCTGGAAGGTCTCGGCTACACCTCGAGGCCGTTTGTTATTCCGGCTTGTGCCGTCGATGCGAGACACAGGCGCGATCGAGTCTGGGTTGTCGCCACGAATCTACCCAACGCTGGACCTGGGCGCCGCCAAGGGCCGCGGCATCAAAAGCGCAGCCGGCCGAAGCCGACTGGGTGGGACCCTGAACCCGCGTTGGGGAGAGTGGCTGCTCGGCTTCCCAGACGGCTGGACCGACTTGAACGACTCGGAAATACCGTCGTCCCACAAATCGTCGAAGAGCTCGGGCGAGCCATCTTGAGTCAACATACATCCGGAGTGTCCGAATGAACGCTTCCTGTCCGCAATGCACGGGCGAAATGGAGTTGGGGAAGACGACCGGCAGTCTCATGGCGGGTTGGCTGGAGGAGAATCACCACTGCGCCCGGTGTCGGATTACGGTGATCGTAGAGTATCGAATTGTGCCAGATCCGCCTGGAGACGCTGCCAATGGATGAGGTTGCGCCGAAGAAGCACGATCTCGATGAAGATGCCTGCTGCAAGCGCTGCGGATTTGATGCGGCTGAGTGGTGGCATCTGGAGAAGCAGAAGCCAAAGGAAGATCGCGAGCCTGAACCGGAGTGTCAGCCCCATGGATGACTATCCGCGCCATATCCACGCATTGGCCAACTTGTACGATTTGTGGGAATTCTTCTGGCCGGCGAACGTGACCATTGCCCAGCTACATGGAGCGGCCAACGATGGATGACCAAGCAAAGTGCCCGATTCATCGCAACGGGCAGCACTGCTGGCATGACTGCGAGAGCACAGGCTACCGCGGCAAGTACGAAATGCGTACTCGAGTTCAATGCTGCCACTGCATGTTGGTAGCAACCAAGGTTGAGTTCGTGCCCGACGAAGACATCGAGTACGACCCTGTAATCACTCACAGCGCAGGAGGAAGTCCATGAGCAGATCTGGTTATAGCGACGGGTGCGACGGGTGGGATTTGATTCGCTGGAGGGGCGCAGTTGCCTCTGCAATCAAAGGTCAACGTGGTCAGGCATTCCTGCGCGAGCTATTAGCCGCTCTGGATGCTCTTCCAGAGAAGCGACTGATATCCGACGCCCTGATCGAAGACGGTGAAGTGTGCGCCATCGGCAGCGTTGGGCTGAAGCGTGGAATCGACATGACACAGCTCGACGTGGAGAACCCGGATCAGCTTGCAAAGGCATTCGGGATCGCTCCTGCGCTCGTTCAGGAGATCGAATTCATGAACGATGACGACTTCAGCTACCAGGAGACGACTCCCGAGAAACGATTTGAGCAAATGCGCAATTGGGTAGCTCGGCAGATCAAGAATGATCCGGACACTCAAACCGTGGAATGAAGTCATGCTGACGCTCGTATCCATCGCTTGCAACAACCCTGACAACGGCCATTTCACCGGCCACTTCTCGGCGCTGCACTATGGGAACGATCAGGATACCGAGCTGCAGCATATCGATTACTTCCGGGGCCCGCGCATAACGTATCTCGGAGATGGTCGCGTGCGGCTGTCCAGGCGCATCTTTGAGTACGAGCGCGAAAAGGAGTGGTACGGCAACTGGTGCTGGAACGCCTTCTGGATGCAGCCAGGTGAGGCTAGGCGCCTGTTGCGTTACCTGCGGGAGTCAGGCGGCTGGCACTGCGAGGGCGGCCCGTGTCGGCTCTACGATTGGTTCAATAGACCTGCTCAACCACAGGGATGTAGTCCAGATAACCCTTGACTCCGTTTATATAAACGATTACTCTATGACCCATGGCAAAGAGCAGTACAGAACGGCAACGGCAACTGATCGACAAGCGCGAAAAGGCCGGCCTGAAGCGATTCTTGGTCTGGGCTCACGTCGAGGACTGGCCCCTGATCAAGCGGTACATAGAGCGTCTGGCGAAGCGGAGGAATGCGAAATGACCATTACTCAAGCGGTTCGGGCAGCGTATACGTCGTGGAGCGCCGAGGGTGTGCAAGAGGCTGTTGCTGGCGCCGAGAAGCTGCTGCAGCGGCACCGCAGCATTGAGGAAGCGCAGGCAGCCATTTCGGAGCTTGCCTACGGCAACGTTTCGCTGAGCTGCCGGGCGACCTTTCGGCCGATCGACAACGTGTTGACTGTGATGAAAGGTCTCAACCAATGAGGATCCATCATGGGTGACGACGGAAAAGAACGCAGCCGCAGTTGCTACTCGTTTCAGGACATTCTGCGGATTCGGGCGGAATGGCGCGCCAAGTGGCTTGCGAGCTTGCGCAAGGGCCGGCCTGGGCGCAGGACGCGGTAACCAACTATGAATACCTCTATCTGCGCGGACAGTGGCGCGCTGGCATGCACGAAGTCCGGTGAGAGTCACGTAAGACGTGGGGCGGTTCGCAACCGCGAGACGGATACCGTGTGCCCCGAGCATGGGGGAGTGAGTTGAACCGGGAGCGGGTGCAATTCCCGCATAGAGGTCCAAATAACTCAGAAGGTGGTGAATGACTGGCACAGAAGAAAGAGCAGCACGCGAGGCTGTAGAATTGATCCGCAGCGGCTTCACCTATGAAGAGGCAATCCGGGAGGTGACGATTGTAATAACCTGAAGGACAGCCAGAGTGTCGCCGAGGTCGCAAAGGGTGTTGCGGCAGTGATACGAACATGACAAAGAAGCTTTCGCCAGAAGAGATTGCCGAGATGAGTGAGGACTGCCAGTGCTCATGCAAAGAACTGGATCAGCTCCGCGCCGACATCTCCCAAGCCTACGACCTGCGGGACAAGGCGGAAGGACGGTACCGCACGGCGCTGGGGACGATCGAGCAACTGCATGCCGCGGTGAAGACGGCCCAGGAGCTTGCGGCTACGCGGCTACAGGAGATCGAGCGGCTGCGCGGCGCGCTGCAGGTGATCGCGGGTCGGAACAGCGCTGAAGGAGCCGCTGCGCGCGAGGCGCTTGGGATGAATACTGTCGAACCGGTACCAGCTCAAGCAGCCCCAGACTGTACGTGGTGCGCGGCGGGCGTTCCCTTGTCAAAGGATGGTCAGCGGCATGAGTCAAACATGGGCGTGTGGGGACATTGTCTGAAATCGTTATGAAGTCGGCGGGAAAAACCACAGTACGGTCAAGACGCACTGGCGCACATCGCGCAAGCGGTGAAACCTGCTCAGCAGGCAGTCCCGAAAGGGGTTGGATTTGCGAACAACCGGAGGCAGCGCACGGAGACGGGTGCCGCCGACTTCATTCGAGAACCGGAGGTAGTCCGTGATTCACATTCGAATTGACGACAGTGAGTTGAATAGCGAGCGCAAGTTCGCCTGCGGTCTGGGGCCGGAGCTGCCGCCGGGAGACATGTATTACTTCGAGCACGAATTCACGTCCCTGGCGGCCGACTGCCCCGGCTGTAACCCTGATGGGCCAGCGCGCGGTACGCCGATATCGAAGCTATCAGGCCAGCCGGGAACGAAGGGCTTCGATGCATTCTGTGAGATCGCGCGAAGCTGGGGATACGATTGAAATGAATACACCCGAGAGAAGGGGGAATAACCGTGTTGTAAGCACGGAGCGATGCAGCTACGTCGCGACAGTCCCGGGGACGCCTGGGTCATATTTGTGGTCCGACCCGAGCGAGGATGCTTGGACACCGGCCGGCGGATGCATCGCTTTCCCCCGAATTTGTGGACTACATTCGCGTCGAGGATGAAGTTATGGGACTAGAGCCGCTACCAACAATTCATATTGAAGGCGACGATGCTGCGCGCTGGCGCGGGATCTGGCGGGGACTCTCAGCTTCAGCCAGAGAGACGCTGAGGTGTCTCTGCATCAAAGGCCCGACGTGGGACGGCGATGTGCCGAGTAAGTCGGGACGCGACGAGCTGCTGGAGAAGAAGCTGGCGGCGAAGATCTGTCTCGCCAACTGCGAGCAGGGGTATCAGGCCGCAACCTACTTGGGATCACACGTCTGGAAGTCTGGGCAGGCGCTCAAGACTTCCTCTTAGCGGACGATGACATCATGATGTGCATCGACTTCCACGAGCTTCAGGTTTGGGCCGGTGTCCTGATCGGGGTCTCGCTGCCACTACTGGGCTACTTTATATACAAACTCGTTCGAGGATGACATCCATGGACTGTGGCAACAAAAAACCTGGGTTTGGTCGATGCTTCAAACCGAAAGGTCACAAAGGGCCGTGTCTGTCATTCTCGGACACAGGTCCCGGCTTGCGCCCCGCCAGTCGATGGACCTTGGAGGATTCAGTGAAAAGCCCCACGACCGATCAACTCTGCCAACACCCAGCAAGCGAGGCCCGCAGCCATGAGGTTGAATCGCGGAGGCGACGGAATCCCGATCGCGCTCAACACAAAGAGCACGAAAGCGGCCACTAACAATATTGTGCCGATCATAGGTCACCTATAGCTGGGGGCTGAT
>Ga0105240_10009503_pt1 | contig 13769 bp, 11 predicted proteins | sample KBSC54metaG_FD_80426 | JGI IMG/M metagenome (GOLD analysis project Ga0105240, IMG submission 80426) | Corn rhizosphere microbial communities from Kellogg Biological Station, Michigan, USA - KBS C5-4 metaG | ecosystem: Host-associated > Plants > Roots > Rhizosphere > Soil | place: Michigan, USA... | reverse complement strand
TCGTCATCCCGGCCTTGATTGAGCGGGTGAACAGTGCCCCCGGCACTGTTCAGTCGTGCCTGGGAGGCACGACGGCCCGCCTCAATGGATCCCGCTTCTTCTTTCTCGACGCCGACACGCTCGCCAATGCCCGACAGGCAGCGGGACCCCGGCTCAAGGCCGGGGTGACGAAGTGGTTCGGGTCCTGAGAGCCTACTCCAGCCCGAGCGCTTCCAGGCCCAGCACCTCGGCATATTTCTTGTGCCAGTTGCGCAGCACGCCCTCCTGATAGGAGGACAGCCAGATATAGGGCTCCGGCTTGTTCTTCAGGCCGAGCTGGACCTTGTCGAGGTTGATCATGTCCTGCTCGATGATCCGGCTGAGGTTGCCGAGCTCGAGCGCGTTGGTCCACGGCTCGTCGATGCCGAGCTCGTGCAGCTTGGCCGGCGCCGGCCTGGGCTTGCCCTCCGGCCAGGGCGCGAGGAGCATCAGCTCCATGATGCACTCTTCCGGGTTGTCGCCATTCGGCCGCCAGCGATAGACGATCCGGCCGAAGCCGCCCCAAGGGGCGAAATTGGGCCAGAGGTTTGAATAGGTAATGTCGCACAGCTCGGCGTCGGAGAATCTGTTCGCCTCCTCCTCGCCCAGCACGCTCGCGATCCATGCCTTGTTGAAATCGGCATATCCGCGATAGGCCTCGAGCGACTGCTCTTCCGTCGGGATGATGCCGCGCATCGGGCTCGCCGCGACGCTCTGGACATGGCCGAGCCGGCCCCAATTGCCGAACACGTCGTAATGGCCGTCGCCGAAATCGCCGCCCTGCAGCAGCAGCTGCGGATGGGTGGCGACGACGTGATAGGATTCGCTGAACGCCTCCAGCGTCGTCTTCCAGTTTGCCCGGATGACCTTCTGGACATGGGCGTGGAGATAACGGTTCTCATATTTGAATTTGGCGTACTGCGCCCGCATCTCGGGGCCCATATACTCCTCGAAATCCTGCGCATTGGGATCCGGATTGATGAAGATCCAGCCGCCCCACCGGCCGATCTTGGCGCCGGGCAGCTCGGCGACATTGTCGCGCACGCCGGGAAAATCCCATTCGGTGGTGATGTGCTTGAGCTTGCCGTCGATCGTCCAGGTCCAGCCATGGAACGGGCAGCGGAACTCATGCGCCTTCTTGCCCGAGCAATCGCGCAGCTGGCGGCCGCGGTGAAGGCAGGCGTTCCAATGCGCCTTGAACTCGTCGGGCCCGGTGCGGACGATAAGGAAGGAAAGATGGGCGACGCGATAGAGATAGTGATCGCCGACCTCCGGGATCTCCTCCTCGCGGCAGACCATCTGCCAGGTCTTCTTCCACAGCCGCTCGACCTCGAGGTCGTGATATTCCTTCTTGAAATAGCGATCGGTGCGCATTTTCTCCGGCCCGCCCGGCATCGGCGACTTGAGCCGGTAGACATCCGGGATCAGCTCGGGATGGCGGTCATGCTCGAGCAGCCAATCCTGGTCGATGTCGGTGAGCGAGCGCATGCCGTCCGGCGTCTGCTTGCCGGGATCGGGGACATATTTGGCGACGATCCGCGGCATCTGGGCGGCGGCGGCCTGGGCCGCCTGAACCGCCTCGGGCGTCGGCAATGCCGGCTTGGAGCCGTCATGGTCGAGCGGGAGCATCGGCCAGTAGACGTCATGCTCGGGCGGCACCGTCGGCCCGCCGACATAGGTCAGCAAATGCGGATCGGCATAGGTCAGGTCGCCCTCGATATAGGTGCCGTCCCATTTGAACAGGCCCTCACGGCCATTCTCGCGGTCCTCGACCCTGACCAGGCCCAGGCCCTCGCCGACCTCGGAATAGATGAAGCCGCTGATCGGATGTGGCTCTTGCCGCATAAAAATCTCTCCTCACGCGCGGGCCTGATCCGCGCCCACGCTCAATAATCCCATGCTATCGGGCGATCGCCGGCTGTTCAACGCGGGAAGCGCGGCCGCCGCGAACGAATTCCGTTCCCGGATCCAGGGAGGGGAAGCCCATTACGCGATCAGAGTCGGCCAATATTCCGGCTTAGTTTGGCTGGTGAACATGCCGGCGAGCGCGTCCATCGTGCCGTCCTCGTTACGCCAGGCCATGTATTTCTCATGGTCCTCGCGGCTGTCCCATTCCTCGAGCAGGATGATTTTGTTGGGGTCCTCGTCGTTACGGAAGACTTTGACGCTGCGGCAGCCGGGAAAGGCGCGGGTATCGGGCAGCGCCTCGGCGAAGCGCTCAAGCAGCGGGCCCGTCACTTCGGGCTTCAGGTTCATGACGAAGGTTACCGTGACGCCGTCGCTCATCGCATCTCTCCTCGCTGCGCCATATGGGCTAGCGCAAGCGCCGCGCCGTCGCTAGCCGGGCAGCGGGACGGGATTCCGAGGGGCAAGATGCCGGGCGAGGTAACGGAGATCGAGGCAGAGCTGCTGGCCGATGCGGAGCGCGCGGCCGGCCTGTCGGACTGGGGCGAGGACCAGAGCTTCCGCAACGGGCTCAAGGTCTACATCGAGGACATGCTCGAGCTGGATGAACCGCAGGCCGGCGCGCTGCGGGCAACGCTGGTTCACCTGCTCGCCCAGCACCTGCAGCTGATCGAGGATGGCAAGCGAAATCCGGGTATCTTGGCCGAGGATGTCGGCCAGCCGGTGGTGATTCTGGGGATTCCGCGCGGCGGTACGACGTACACCCATGCCCTGCTCGCGCTCGATCCGACGGCGCGCGCGCCGCTGGTGTGGGAGGCCGCCTTCCCCTCGCCGCCGCCCGAGGCCGCGAGTTTCGACAGCGATCCGCGCATCGCCCGGCTCGGCGCGATGATGGAGGATATGCTGCGGGCACGGCCCGAGCTGCGCCAGATCCACGACATGAAGCCGCTCAATGAATCAGAATGCGAGCAGTTCATGGAAGCGCACATGACCTCGAACGATCTCTGGGCGAGCTTCGATGTGCCGCGCCACGCCCGCTGGATCAGCGCGGGCGCCTCGGAAGGCTATTACGCGGCGCATCGGCGGATGCTGCAGCAGTTCCAGTGGCACGGCCCGCGCGGGCGCTGGACACTGAAATCGCCCGACCATCTCTACCGCGTGCCGGCGCTGCTCGACGCCTATCCCAATGCCTGCATCGTCCAGACCCATCGCGACCCGGCCAAGACGCTGCCATCACAGGCGAGCCTGATTTACACCATGCGCTGCCTGGTCGATCCGGATTGCGACCGGAGCAAGATCGGCCCGGAGGTGATCGAGGTGTGGCGGCCGGCCTATGCCAATGCCGCGCGCAACCGTCATGATCCGCGGCTGGCCGCGCGCACGCTCAATGTCGGCTATCGCGAGGTGATCGACGATCCGATCGGCACGGTGCGGCGCATCCACAAGCATTTCGACCTGCCGTTCAGCGCGGTTCATGAGGCGCGCATCCGCGCCAAGATCGCCCAGGACAAGGCCGAGCGAACCGAGCCGCATCGCTACACACCCGAAGAATTCGGCATCGAGCCGGGGATGACCGATTTTCCCGATTACAAAGAGGCGTTCGGCGACCTCTTCTGAGGAGGACGGCATGGGCAATCTGACGGGCCGGACGGCGATCGTCACGGGCAGCGGCACCGGGATCGGGCGTGGCATCGCGCTGGCGCTGTCCGATGCCGGCGCCAATATCGTGCTGTGCGGCCGGACCGCCGAGACCCTGCGCAGCGTCGCCGGCGAGATTGCGGCGCGCGGCGGCATGGCGCTCGACGTCGTCTGCGACATCACCATAGCCGATGATCGCGAGCGGCTGATCGTGGCAGCGCTCGGGCGGTTCGGCGGGATCGACATCCTGATCAACAACGCCGCGCTGATCGCACGCGGGACGCTGCTGGAAATCGACGACGATCTCATCCGCGCGGCGATGGAGGCCGGGCCGATCGCCGCGCTGGCGCTGATGCGGCTGTGTCATCCGCATCTCAAGAACGGCGGTGCGATCGTCAATGTCTCGTCGGGCGCCGCGATCGAGGCGAAGGTGCCGCTTCGCGGGATCTATGCCGCGACCAAGGCCGCGCTCAATGCGATCTCGCGCACCGCTGCCAATGAATGGGGCCCCGATGGCATTCGGGTGAACGTGATCATGCCGATTGCGCGCACCGAACCGCTCGAGCGCTTTCTCGCCAATGAACCCGAGGCGGCTGCCGCGATCACCGGCAGGACGGCGCTTGGCCGGATCGGTGATTGCGAGCAGGATATCGGGCGGGCGGTCGCGTTCCTGGTCGGACCGGACGCCGGCTACATCACCGGCGCGACCATCCCGCTGGACGGCGGCACTGGCTATATTCGCTAGGCGTAAGCCGACATCGTCGAATGCCCTTCGGCATCGGTGTAGTAGCGGCCGACCTCCATCCCGCCCTTCAACGTCGTGCGGTGGGCGTAGCGGGTCTGCTCGAACGGCCAGCCCTCGGCCATGTGGATCATCCGGCGATTGTCCCATAGCAGCATGTCGCCGATGCTCCATTTGTGGCGATACTCATAGGGCTGCGACATCGTGTGGCAGGCGATCTCCTCGAACAGCTCGTCGCTTTCGGCCTGCGCCATGCTCTCGATGCGGACATAGCCGTTCGGGCTGAGCAGCAGCGATTTGAGCCCGCTTTCGGGATGGGTGATGACCATCGGATGGAGCACCATCGGCCATTCATCGGGAAAGCCCATGCCGCGGTCCTTGTCGATGTCGGCGGCGGTCGCGACCATCCCCGGCATGCCCCAGGTGCGCGGCGGCGGGACGACGCGCATCATCTGGATCGTCGAGAGTTGCTCCAGCCGCGCTTGTGTCGCTTTCGGCAGATCGGCCCAGGCGCGCGCGGTGTCCCAGAACAAGGTGTCGCCGCCGCGATCGGGCAGCTCGATCATGCGCAGCATCGAGCCCTTGCACAGATTGGGCGTATAGCTGGTGTCCTGATGGGCGTAGATGAAGCCGCGCACGCGCTCGCCATTGACCCAGGCGCCGCCGCCGTCCTGATCGCCAAAGCGGCAGAGCTCTTCGTAACCCTCGATGCGCAGCTTCTCGAGCGGATGCGGCTCCAGCTCGCCGAACACGCGCGACAGCCGTAGCTGGATCTCGGGGCTGGTGCCCGCCCCGGGAAAGACCAGCACGCCATAATCCAGCCAGGCGGCATAGAGCGCGTTGGCGACCTCCTCGGCGATCGGCTGCGACCAGTCGGGTCCTGTCGCCGCCGCGCCGGCATTGGCCAGAGGAGTGACCGTGAGGGCGGACATCGGCATCTCCAGGATTGTTCGGGCACTTGGCCCTGGCGTCCGGTTCACCCGATTGATGCGCGGTTGGCGGGCGACGGTCAATCGTCCGCCCGATCTGCTCTATTCGACGGCGCGGCCGACAGCGCCGGGCCGTTCGCAACCGCCATGCGGACCGGCGGCGATAAAAGCTGCAACATCCTCTGCGGGAAGCGCCGGCGAATAGAAGAATCCCTGGGCCGTTTGACAGCCGATCGTGGTCAGAAACTCTGCTTGTTCCCGCTTCTCGACGCCCTCGGCGATAATTTCCATTCCCAGCGCTCGACCCAGGCGCACCACCGCCTCGACGATCGCGCCGTCGCCCTCGTTCTCGCCGATGCCGGCGACGAATGAACGGTCCACCTTGAGCTTGTCGACCGGGAACTGCCGCAGATGCGACAGCGATGAAAAGCCCGTGCCGAAATCGTCCAGGGCGACCGTAACGCCCGCATCGCGCAGCGCCATCAGCTCGCTCAGCACGATGTCGACGCGATCGCTCAACAACGCCGTTTCGGTAATCTCGACTTCGATCGCACTCGGATCGATGCCATGGACGGCGAGGCGCGACAGCAGATGCTCGGCATAACCGCGATCAGCGAACTCGGCCGCGGAGGCATTGATCGCGATCTTGCTGACCGGCACGCCGCTCGCCTGCCAGCGGCGCAGATCCTGCAGGACGGTTTCGATCATCGCTTCGCCGATCATCCCCGACAACTCCGCATCATCGAAGGCGGAGGCAATCGAGGTCGGCGGCTGCAACCCGGTGGCCGGGTGACGCCAGCGCAGCAGCGCTTCGAACCCGACGACCTGGCCGGTCCCGAGCTCGATCTTGGGTTGGTAGTGAGGCTCGATCCAGCCATTGGATACCGCGGCGCGCGCCTGGCTCAGCATCAATACCTCGCGCTGCAGGACGGACCGTAGCGACGGTTCGAACGTCCGCACGTTGGAACGGCCCAACGCCTTGGCGGAATAGAGCGCCATGTCTGCGTTCTTGACGAGGTCGGACGCGACCTCGCCGTGGGCGGGAAAGATGCTCACGCCGATACTGGTCCGAAGAATGATGCTTCGTCCGGCGATCGCGAACGGAGCCTGCAGCGCCTTCTGGATGGCCGCCGAGACGTCAACGGAGGCTTCGGTTGCCGGCCGCGGAACGATCACCGCGAATTCGTCGCCGCCAAAGCGAGCCGCGGTGGCGCTGCTCGGGATGACTTTGCTCAGCCGATCGGCGAATGCGCTCAGCGTCGCATCTCCAGCCTCATGGCCCAGCGTGTCATTGACGTATTTGAAGTTGTCGAGGTCGATCAAGATGAGGTTCAGCGCTTCTCCTTTTTCGCGGGCACGTTCGACCGATGCGTCGAGCTCGATCTGAAATGCATGCCGATTTGGCAGGCCGGTGATGCTGTCGTGGGTGGCGATCCAGTTGATCCGGTCCTGGGCGGTCTTCTCGTTGGTTACATCCCTGACCGTCGTGATCAGGCGAACCGCCGTTCTCTCGTCGTTATAGATCGGCGAGGTTGAGGTCGCATGCCAGCGCTTGGCGTTATCGCTCGGCCGGGTGACGAGATAGGTGCCGGAGAAGGTATGCCCGCGCTCGCCGCGAACGGCGCTCTCATGGTCGGCGAAAGCATCCTGTTCATTTTCCGGATCGAGCAGCTGGCGAACCATATCCCAGGAGATCGGGCCATCGGCCGGCATGCCGACCATCTCGCGAAGCTCGGGCGACCAGTGCACATCGCCGGTGACAAGGTCATAATCGGCGATGCCCAGGCCGGATGCGCGCGCCGCCAGCCGCAACCGTTCCTCGCTGACCCGCAAGGCCTCCTCGGCCTGTTTCCTTTCGCTAAGGTCCAGTAGCGCGCCAATCGCGCGCACCGCCAGACCATCGGCATTTCGGACGATCGAGCTGCGTGCCAGCACCGCGGCATAGCGACCGTCCGCACGACGGAAGCGATACTCGCTCACGAAGCTGGTCACGTTATCGGCCAGCGCCTGATTGGCCTCATGCATGACGCGGGCGGAGTCATCCGGGTGAACTCTGTCGATCCACCAGTCCAGCGAACTTTGCGCCGGGTCCGGGGCATAGCCGAAGCGGTCCTCGAGCGCGTCGTTATAGGTGATGACGCCGCTTACCAGATTATTGTCCCAGACGACGTCCCCGGCTGCTTCCACCGCCAAGCGGTAGCGATCCTCCGCCGCATGCATTTCGGCATTGGCGGCGTTCCATGCGGTCAACTCGACGAGCATGTTGATCGCGCCGGTGATCCGGCCCTCACGGTCGCGCAACAGATTGGGAAGGGGCACGAAGGAAACCCGGGATCCGTCCGACCGTTCGGCGATTTGTTCCTCGCCAAGCGCCAGTTCCCCGGTCAGAACGATCGTCGCCATGGCACAGTCGGCGCGCTGCAACGGAAGCCCGTCTTTGGTATAAAGGCGATAGGCACCGCACCAGCGATCCAGCTCAGGATCGGGGTCCCGTCCCCAGATGTTTCTGGCCGCTGGATTATAGAAGACGATCCGCCCCTCGGCGTCGGTCATGTAGATTGCCACGGGCAAAGCGCCGAGAAGCGCGACCGCGTCGTCGCTCGGCGCAAGCTGGCCGACCTCCCAGCCGCCCTTTCTGGTCTGCAGCTCGTTGAGAATCCGGCCGTAGAGAGGCCCAAGCAAATCCGGCTGCGCGGGAACGCTGCGCGCTACGTTGACCTTCGATGGAAACATCGGGCTTTTCCTGCAAGCCGCATTCGTTAACTTAAACTACCGGTCGTTACTTTTGAGTTTCCACCTCGTCGCGGAGACATAACGAGCCCGCCCGCCGTCCGAAACCGGCGATCGGGAGATTTCTCGCCGTTTTTCAGAATCTTGCGGTGTATCGCGAGACTGCCATCGTCTCAACACTTGCGACGAGAACCGGATCGCCGCCTCGCGCAGCAGCGTCGCGAAACGGTTGAGCGACCAGCTTGCGCGCTCGAACAGGCTGGCGAGCTGAAGGATTTGATTGCGTTCGGCCGGCGACAGGCTGTCGGAGGCGAGATATTGCTTGCGCATCCGCTCCATGGCCGGCCCGCGATCGCGCGTCATCAGAGACACATCGATGACAGTCTCGCGACAGGCGACCTGGGCTCAGCTCTCGCGCGCGCGGGCCGCATGGAGGCTATGGCGCATCGCCATCTGCGCCTTGCGCTGGTCCGGCGAGACGCGCGGCAGCGGCAGATCGTCGAGATCGGACAGCTTCAGGACGCGGAATTCGCGGATGAGATCATCCTTGTTCACGCCCGGCGGCATCGCCTGGAAGCGCAACAAGGCAATGCCGTTGTGCAGCCCGGCGCTGTCGATCCAGTTATGGATGCCGGGATCGACCGGCGTGATCGCATAGCTGCGCGTACCGTCGGGATTAGTCGCCGCCTGGGCGAGGTTGAGGCTCGCCTGATGGCGGCGCGCATCGGGCGAGATCATCCAGTTGTCGCAGAGCTGGAAGCCGGCATAGCCGGCGCCGCCGCTGTCCGTGGTGACGAGCAGCGCCTCGTCCGGCGCGAGCTGAAAGCGCAGGCCCGCGATGTAACCCCAGCCGCCGTCGCGCATCACCGGGCCGACATAGCTATTGGGCTCAAGCCCGCCGAGCCAGGTGGTATGATATTTGCCCCAGAAGCGGACATATTCGGGCAGCTTCGCGAGCACGTCACGTTTCAGCGCCGCCAAGTCGCGGCCGGGCGCGTCGGCGCCGCCGGTGCGCCTGATCGACAGCGCCGCCGGCTGCTGGCTCCAATCCGACAGCACGTCGCGGACGAGGACGGTCATCTCGCCCGGCTCCAGCGGGATATAGTTCTCACTACGCGCCGGGCCGCCCATCTGGATGGTGAAATTGCCGTCCGGATCGACCCTCAGCGATCGTTCGTCGATCACGCCGACTTGATTCCCCATGTCGACGTGGGTCTTGCTCTGGTCCTTCAGCTGCATCGGGCCGACGTTTCCGCGCATGACCTCCATCGTCATTTGGGCGGGGCGATGCGCGAGGTTGATCCGGCCGGTGATCTCGAACCGGCCCTCGCCGTCGACGGTCAGCCGGCGATAGATGAAATCCGGATTGTCGCCGGCAATGCCGTTGCCGGGAAGCTCATAGCCGAACCAGCTGCGCGGGGTGTTGTCGGTCGCCCAGATAAAGGCGGGGACCGGCTGATAGGCGGTAACCTCGGCGAAGATCATCGAGTTGGTCCAGAGCGCGACCGCATTGTCGAGCTGCCGGGCCCCGTCGTGGGTCTGGCCCATCTCGGTCGCGGCCAGCTCGCCGACCAGCTCGACCTGCATCGCCTGGATATCGGGATCAGCGATCAGGTCGAGCACCTGTCGCTCCGCCTCACGCTGTTCAGGTTTGGCGAGCACCGGGCCATCGAGCAGGTCGCTTCCAGTCGTCATGCGCTGTCCCCTTGCGGCAGGGGTCAGACCATACATTGCCAAGGCGGGCTGGCCAGCCCCCGAAAAATCGGCTGGTCGCATGGGCCTGGGATGAGTGTGAGAGATTGCCGTCCGCACGCGACTCGTGAAGGATGGCGCAACGATAGGGTCCAAACAGGAAACTCATGGCCGAAGAACTCGCCCCGAAACCGGCGCATGTACCCGACGAGCTGGTCCGCGACGTCGATATCTACGATCCGGCCGGCTGGCGCGAAGTCGGCGATCCGCTGATCGTCTGGAAGCGGATCCAGGACAGCCACCCACCGATCTTCTGGACGCCGCGCCAGGGCGGCCATTGGATCGTCACCCGCTTCGACGACATCCAGCATGTCGCGGCGACCTTCGCGGACTTCTCCAGCCGCGAGAATTTCATCCCGCGCGGCGTCACCATCCCGCAGATGCCGATGAACCTGGACCCGCCGGAGCATACCACCATTCGCCGGCTGCTCGCACCGGCAGTGATGCCGCTGCGGCTGCGGGCGCTGCAGGCGCAGGTGCGGCAATGGACGATCGAGGCGGTCGAGGCGCTGCGGCCGAAGGGCGAATGCGAGTTCATCGTCGAATTTTCCAGCGCCATCCCGGTCAAGGCGTTTCTCGCGATGATGGGCTTGCCGATCGACGATCACGCTCTGCTCAACCAGCTGGGCGCGGACATCACCAAGATCAACGAGCCGGAGGTCTATCGCGTCGCCAAGGCGCAGCTGACCGATTACATCATGGGCTGGATCGAGGCGTTTCGCCGCAACCCGGGCGAAGGCATCATCAGCGATGCGATCCACAACGAGATCGACGGCCGCCGGCTGACCGACGAGGAAGTGGAGAACCTCTGCGTCATGCTGCTCGCCGCCGGCATCGACACGGTCAAGTCGGCGATCGTGTTCATGGCCAATCTGCTCGCCGGCAGCTCGGCGCATCGCCAGCAGCTGCTCGACGATCCCAGCCTGATCCCGAATGCGGTCGAGGAGACGCTGCGCCGCTATGGCTCAAGCAACCTCGCCCGCGTCGTCCGCCATGATCTCGACTACAAGGACGTCACGTTCCTGGCCGGCGATATGATCTGCCTGCCCTATCCGCTCGCCGGGCTCGACAGCGCCGAGAATGACGATCCCCTGGCCGTCGACTTCACCCGCGAGAAAGTGCGCCATCTCAACTTCGGCGCGGGCCCGCATCTGTGCATCGGCCAGGCGCTGGCGCGCAACGAGATCACCACCTTCACCGAAGAATGGCTCAAGCGCATTCCCGAATTCCGGATCAAGCCTGGCACCAAGATGAAGGCGATGACCGGCCTGTCGAACATCCCGCTCGAGCTCTATCTCGAATGGGATCCGGCAACGACGAAGGCGATCGCCGCCTAGCTCAGATGCCCCGGGTCGCGCCGCCATCGAGATCGATGATCGCACCCTGGAGATAGTCGCCGCCGGGCGAGAGGATGAAGGCGACCAGCGCAGCGACATCCTCGGGCCGACCGGGGCGGGTCGCGCCGAGATTAGCGGCGCCGATGCGCGCCGCCTCGTCGACATCGTCGGTGCCGAGCGCGCGGGCCAGCAGGCCTTCGCTGCGCGGCGTCCGGATGAAGCCGGGATTGATCATATTCACCTGGACGCCCTCGGCGATGCCGCGCTCCGCCAAGGATTTGGAGATCGCCATCAGCGCTGCACTGAGCGCACCGGTCATCGCGCCATCGGCGCGTGGCGTGCGCGCGCCGATGCCGCCGATGTTGACGACCGCGCCGCCAGCCTCTTTCAGCGCCGGCCAGGCCGCGCGACACAAGCGCAGCGCGGCGAAGACCTTGACCTCGAAGCCTTGCGCCCATTGGTCGTCGGTGACCGTGAAGATATCGTCGTTGATCGTCGCGCTGGCGCAGTTGACGAGGATGTCGAGGCGGCCGAAGCGATCCAGAGCGCGCGCCACGATCGCCGCGGCGGCGGCGCGATCCTCCAGCGACACGACGATGTAGTCGGCGCTGCCATCGTGGCTGCGGATCTCGTCGCAGACCGCCTGCAAGGCGGATTCCTCACGGCCGACCAGCATGACGCCCGCGCCGTCGGCGGCGAGGCGCAGCGCGATGGCGCGGCCGATGCCCAGGCTGGCGCCGGTGATGATCGCCGAACGTTGCACGCCGTCAGCCATCGCGCTCAATCATAGTAGACGTAGAAACGCGCCTCGATGCTTTCGCGCGGCTTGGCATCGGGTTCATTCGCACGATTGTCGAAGGCGGCATGGGCAACGCGGCCGCGCGCCGGCCGCGCCGTGTCGAAGCCGGTCAGCAGGATCACCTCGTCCGGTGTCATCGACGGATAGTAGAACCATCGCTGCTGCGGATTGTGATGGACCCCACCGACGATGAAGCTTGCGCTCGGCAGGCCGTTGCGGTTCTGCGGCGCGAGCACGCCGGTGCGCGGCGACAGATCGCTCTCCGCCACGGTGCGGCAATCGCATAACGCGAGCGGGATGTCCTGCGGCGGCGGCGAGATGCTGCGCCAGGTCTGGAGGATGACCATGCGCCTGTGGGGAATATCCTCATGGCCCTCGAAGCTGCATTCGAGCTTCGCCTGCGCCGCGATCGCATCCGGCAGCAAATAGTCGACATGGGCGAAGCTCGCCGGGATGCGATCGTCGATCACATCGGGATCGCCATCGAATTTGGTGCGTCCCATCAGCCGCCGGCCATCGCGCACCAGAATGCCGGCGCGGGCCGGCACGACCAGCGAGGCGTCCAAATAATCGGTGAGGAAATCGGCCATCTCGTCATGATAGCCGCGGCGCAGCACCTCGAGGTCGCGTTCCGCGGTGAAAGCGGTCACGTGCCGGGCCAGGGTAAAGCCTTCTTCGTCGAGCGAAATCGCCGGTTTCTCGCGAGCATCCTCGATCGTCGACAGCAGCGGCATCACGCGATTGTCCGGGTAACCCGGTACAGCTGTCTCGCCGGCCGCGACCGGCGCAGCGTCGTGCTGCGAGAAACCGATGAACGCCTGGATCGAGGTCATCGATGAAGCCGGATTTCTGCTGTCTTGCCTGACTACAGAGATAGGCCAATCGCGCGCCCAGTCAAAAGACCTTCGTCGAACCGCATATGCGTAATTTCCGCGCGGGACTTGCTAGCCTTACCCGCCGACATTCCTATGACCTATCGGAATTGGGAGAGGGTCATGAGCGACAAACGCAGCAAGGCGCTGGCCATTATTGCCAAGATGCTGCCGGCGAGCATTTCCAAAGGTTTCGAGGGTGAGAAGAAGGAGCTCGGCAACGATCTCGGCGAGCTGGCGATGGTCGGGGTGTTCGACCAGATGTGGACGCGGGAGGGCCTCGACCTGCGCACCCGCAGCCTGATCACCTGCGCTATGCTGATCCCGATGCGCGCGAACAGCGAGCTGGAGATTCATTTCCCCGCGGCAATCCGCAACGGTGCGACCATCGCCGACATCGAGGAATTGATCTACCAATCGGCGGGCTATGCCGGTTTCCCCGCGGCAACCAATGCGCGCGAAGTCGCGCGAAGGTCGCTCAAGGCCGCGGGCATGGTTGACTGAGGCAGCGGTCGTCAGGAGCAGGTTAATGGCACAGAACCCGTTCGAGAATGCCCGGGCGCTGATCTTCGGCGCCGGCCGCAACATCGGCCGCGCAGTGGCGCTGGAATTCGCCCGGCGCGGCGCCGCCGTCGCGGTCGCCGACATCGACCTCGCCGGCGCCGAGGAGACCGCGCAGCTGATCATCGGCGCCGGCGGCAAGGCGGTGGCGATCCGCTGTGACGTGACGGACGATGATGCAGTTACCTCGGCCTCGTCGCATGCCATCGACCAGCTCGGCGAGATCGACATCGTCATGAACAACGCCGGCGTGCTGCACAGCGGCAATCCGGAGGATATCCCGACCGCCGAATGGCAGCGGACGATCAACTGCAATTTGATGGGCTGCGTGCGCGCCAATAACGTCTTCATGCCGCGAATGATCGCGCGCGGGCGCGGCCATATCGTCAACACCGCCTCGGTCGCCGGCCTCTATCCCTATGCGATCCCCCGCATCGCCTATGCCGCGTCGAAGGCGGCGATCATCTCCATGTCGGAAAATCTCGC
>Ga0105240_10009501_pt1 | contig 13770 bp, 9 predicted proteins | sample KBSC54metaG_FD_80426 | JGI IMG/M metagenome (GOLD analysis project Ga0105240, IMG submission 80426) | Corn rhizosphere microbial communities from Kellogg Biological Station, Michigan, USA - KBS C5-4 metaG | ecosystem: Host-associated > Plants > Roots > Rhizosphere > Soil | place: Michigan, USA... | reverse complement strand
TTCGAGTCTCAGGACGAGATCTCTCAGGCGATCCTAGGCAAACTGAAGGTCCGGCTGGCCAGTCAGCGCGGTGCGGGAACCGATTTGGCGCAGGCACTTGCTCCGCAGGAGACGGGTTACACCGAGAACCTGGAAGCGTATAACCTCTACCTGAAGGGCCGCTACGAAGTCTACAAAATGACCCGTGAAGGCCTCGACGCGAGCAAGGCTTTGTTCGAGCAGGCTATTCGGCTCGACCCGAATTACGCCCTTGCGCATGACGGTCTGGCTTACTGCTGGTACAGCGAGTGCTTCCTCGGGTTCATGGCTCCAAAAGAGGCGATGCCGAAAGCCAAGGCGTCGGTGCGCCGCGCGATTGAGCTGGATGAATCCGTCGCGGAAGCCCATGCGACGCTGGGCGTGATCCTCGCGCTTTACGATTGGGATTGGCCGGGGGCCGAGCGTGAACTCATCCGGTCAATCGAGTTAAATGGCTCTTCGCCGGTTTCGCGCGATGTTTACGCTTTCTACTATTTGCGCCCGGTTGGCCGTATTGAAGAGGCGATTACGGAGGTTCAGAATGCGCTGTCGCTCGATCCTCTTTCCATTCTATTTCGTGTTCACCTGGGGTTCCTTTACTACCTGCAGCGGCAGTACGAGCACTCCATCGCGCAGTTCCGCAAAGTGCTTGAGATGAACCCGCTGTATTATCTGGGCCACGCTATGATGGGTCCCGTTTACACGCAAACATGCCATTTCGAGGAAGCCATCGCCTGCTACGCGCGGGCACGCGAGGCCGATGCCGACAGTAAATTTGTCGATTCGCTGGAAGCTATGACGCTCGCTGTTGCGGGCAAGCGCGCGGAGGCGGCGGCCCTGCTGGAAAGCATTCAGCGCCGGGCGGCGAATGACTATATTTCCCCTGTCAGCATCGCCTATATTTATGTGGCTTTGGGAGATAAAGATGCGGCGTTCGATAATCTGGATCAGGCAATTTTCGACCGGGACCCGAATATTCTGGGCCTAAAATCGAATCCGATCTTCGAAGGTTTGCGAGACGACGAGCGCTATCACGCGCTGCTGCGCAAAATGCAGCTTGAGACCTGAGAGCCTGTGCTAAATAACCGCTCGGCGGTTGCGGCGCGGTTGCGCGGACCGGCTTTCGGGGCTGTTAAGGATATGGCGCCAAATTATCGCTATCCTCATCAGGCTGAAACATCCAAAACGCCCGCGGAGGATCACTCTTCCGGTAATACCCGATCAGCTTCCTGTTGGCTTCATCGCCCATATCCTGCGCCCAGATAACATCCTGATCGTCAATCGACGCGGAGTTATATATCCATTCCTCGTGAGGCTCCAGATATTTCGTATAGCGCACGAATATCACGTGGCGGCCCGGTGGCTTTGCGGCAACGTTCCGCGCCACCCACTCTTTCTTCCACACAGAAGACTTGAACCGGTCAGGCGTGCGCATGGTGGCAATCAGTCTTGTATCGTTCACCAGATTCCACCCCAGAACCAGACCGGCAAATGCGGGGGCTGCCGGCCCCAGATAGCGCAAAGACTGCGCGCAAAGGATCAAAAATACCGCGGCGAAGGGTGATGCATAATGCGCGAAATGGGGCACTTCAAGGAGCGACGCGGCCACCATCAGCGCCGCCAGGCAAACCAATAATCGCATCCTGGGCGACCGCCACAGCCTGGGTGAAAATCCCACCAGCGGAATAACCAGCAGCAGGTTCCCCAGAATGGTTCGCAACGTCTGAAACCAATCGCGAGCACGCTTCAGCGGAAATTTCCAGCTGCGAGCTTCCGAGTACTTATTGAGCAGCCATCCATGATCTACCCATTCCAGATCCACATGCGGATATTTTTTGGCGCCCGATGCAACAGGCAACACATTAAACTGCGGAACGGTCTCATATTGCGCCTGATATTCCCGGTACGGCATTCGAAGCGCATTGCCGGTAACGCGATACTGATAAAAACCAAGCCACGACGTTCCGACAAGTCCACAAACCAGCACCGGAGTCCAAACAGCCAGCCGTCGCGTATGCAGCAGCAACCCGCCCAGCACAGGCACGAGCAACAGGGCCCCCTCGAACGGACGTGAGAGCATCAAAATGACCGCTCCGATGCCAAGCGTCCATGCTTGCCCGAACTTTCCTGCCCGCGTGATCCGGACCCAGGCTCCGATAACCAATGCGCCGCCGAAGGCCGACACAGCGCCGCCCCAGTAGCTGTTCATCCAATAATCGAAAAAGCAGACCTGGAGACCGAAGAGTGCCCCCACCAGTGCCCATCGCGGCGGCAGCCACCCCTGCAGCGCCCAGCAAAATGCTCCGGCAAGCAAGCCGCAACTGAGCCACACGCCGAACCACGGGTTGCCCAGCAGCACCTGACCGAGCGCCATTGCCAAACCCTGCGCAGGCGGGTATTTCGCCATATAAGTAGGCTGATTCAAAACGTAAATGGTCTCGAAGAATTGCCACATGGGATGCGGCGGATTCGTGAGACGCGCGTGCGCGAAGGTATCCGCCTGAAGCAGATAACAAAACTCATCGTGAATCATCGGAATCGGAATCGGCCAGACCGGCAGCAATAATGCGCGCAGAATCAAAACGGAAATCCCCGCTCCCAGCCAGCAAAGTCTTCTGCGTTTTGCCAAACGCGCTAAGAAAGAGGGCCAGGGCGGCATTGTTAATTGATTGTAAAGGCTGGCAGCCCGTGGCAGAAGCCCCGCGAGCGATTTCCGCCACGGGCTTACCGCGCCGAAACGCCAATGCGAAAAGTTCCGTCACCTGTCACATGGTTCACAGGACCAGTCTTGCCACTCTTATAGCTGCGCTACTGCTATGCGGGACGGCTGACTTGATTTCCGCTCAGCGCAACCGGGTCGCCGCCATCGATACTGAAGAACGGCGCATGCTGACTGGACAGGTGCATGGTCTCGCCACCCCGGAAAACGATCAGGGCCGGGCGGAATCCTCTCTTGATCTGCGCAGCATGACGCTTGTGCTGAAGCCGTCCGCCCAACAGCAGGCCGATCTTGACGCCTTTCTTGCGCGCCAGCAAGACCCCTCTTCGCCCGATTATCACCGCTGGCTCACCCCCGAACAGTATGCCGACCGCTTCGGTTTTTCCGCCGATGATCTGAGCCGTATTGCCACATGGCTGGAATCCCAGAATCTCACGGTGATTTCAGTGGGGCGCGGGCGCAACGCCATCCTTTTCAGCGGCCCGGTGCGACAGGTCGAGAAGGCCTTTCGGACCGAAATCCACCGGTATAAGGTAAACGGCGAACTTCATTTCGCAAATTCTACCGATCCCTCCATTCCCGCCGCTCTCACGGGGCTGGTTACGGCTATTCACGGGCTGAACGATTTTCGCCCCCAGGCGCGCCTTGTCAGGAAGGCTACATCCAATTACACGTCCGGCGTGACCGGCAATCATTATCTTGCTCCCGACGATGTAGCCGCCATATACGACGTGGAGCCGCTCTACAATTCCGGCGTTGATGGCGCCGGGCAAAAAATCGCCATCGTAGGGCAAAGCCGAATCAACCTGGATGACATCCGGCAGTTTCGCGCGGCCTACAATCTGCCCGCGAGCGATCCCGAAATTATCGGCGTGCCCGGCCTTCCCGATCCTGGCATCGTGAACGGCGATGCAGACGAATCGCACCTTGATGTGGAGTGGTCCGGGGCTGTAGCGCGCAAGGCTTCCATTGTCTTCATCTATTCGCAGGACGTTACGGACGCGGTTCACTACGCCATCGATCAAAACCTCGCTCCGGTGCTAAGCATGAGCTACGGGTTATGCGAATCGCTTACCGCCAGCGCCGACCTCAACAGCCTTCGCACGTACGCGCAACAGGGAGTGGCCCAGGGGATTACATGGCTCGCCGCTTCCGGAGACAACGGCGGCGCGGATTGTTACGACGGCACCCGGCGCGCAATCACTACAGCGAGCGTGGACGCGCCTGCCAGCGTCCCGGAAGTGACAGGCGTGGGGGGCACCGAGTTCAATGAGGGCTCGGGCACGTACTGGAACGCATCGAACAGTTCCAGTCTTGCTTCCGCACAGGGGTACATTCCGGAAATGGTTTGGAATGACAGCGGGCTTGCAAACACGCCGGCTTCAGGCGGTGGCGGGGCGAGCGCCGTGTTCAGCAAGCCCTCCTGGCAGACGGGTGCGGGCGTGCCTAATGACAACGCCAGAGATGTCCCCGATGTTTCATTCAATTCTTCGGCGGATCACGACGGGTATTGGGTGTTTTCATCGGGCAGCCGAGCGGTTTTCGGCGGCACATCCGTGGCGACTCCGGTGTTCGCCGGCATGGTTGCACTGATGAACCAATACCAGATGGTGAATGGCTTTCAGGCCGCTCCGGGGCAGGGGAACATTAATCCCCAGCTTTACTTGATGGCTCAAAATTCGCCTTCGGCATTTCACGATGTGGTGGTGGGCGATAACATCGTCACCCCATGTGCGAACCCGAGGACCTGCACGGCCGCGCCTGTGGGAAATAAGGCTGGCGTGGCGTATGACACCGCTTCCGGGCTGGGCTCTCTGGACGCATTCAATTTCGTGACCGCCTGGCATCTGAAAGGCACGAACCGGCCGGCTGTGAGCCTGAACCTCGCATCGTCAGCCGCCCGCATCCCGGTTTCGGGCAGTGCCGTTTTGACCGCAACTGTGAGCGCCGGGTCCGGGACACCGTCCGGTACCGTGACATTCTCGTTTGGGGGTGTCTCGCTTGGTTCCGCCACTCTTGCCGGGGCCAAAGCTGCGCTTTCGGTAAACGGATCCGCTCTCGCGGTTGGAGATTTGTCCATTTCGGCCGTTTACAGCGGCGATAACACGTTTAGTCCGGCGGCGAGTTCCATTGGACTCACGGTGCTTCCCTCAACTGCGCTGACGATTACCGGAGCGGTCAACGCCGCATCGTTTCAACAGGTCTATGCGCCTGGCATGATCCTTGCCATCTTTGGGTCCGGTCTTGCGGGCGACACGCTAAGCACTCCGCTGGTTCCGCTGCTCACCCAGTTTAATCACGTCGCGGTAACCGTAAATGGATATCTTTGCCCGATTTACTTCATATCGCCGGGCCAGATAAACGTGCAAATACCCTATGAGGTTCCAGTTGGTTCGGCGACGCTGAACGTGAGCTACAACGGGCAGAGCGCGACATTGCCGTTGCTGATTTCCAAGGCTGCGCCCGGGGTGTTCGCCGATTCGACCGGCGCCCCCGTACCCAATCAAACGGCAAAGCGCGGCGACACGATCACGCTCTACGTCACTGGCGAAGGAGCGGCGTCGCCCGCGCCTACCACCGGCAACACGCCGATTGCGGCCGCGGTCCCTAAGCCACTCCAGGCTGTCACGGTGAGTGTCGGCGGCGCTGTCGCGGCGACGCCGTTTGTGGGCATCCCTTCCTGGGCGATCGGGTTAACCCAGGTGAATTACACGATTCCGGCAACCGCCCCTTTGGGCAAACAACAGATTGTTGTTTCTGTTGGCGGAGTAGCTGCCGCGCCGGTCGGTTTAGTGATTACCGAGTAAGGACATTGGCGCACCAGACGGGTTCTTCACTGCGCGGTCGCATCGGGCCCGCAGCTGTTTAATCTCGCGAATTAACTCAGCCGGTTCGCAAACTTCGAAATCCACGCCCAGCAGCAGCAAATGCATGGCAAGACTTTCCCACGTTGAACCCGCCATATCGAAGTAGCAGGAATCTCCGTCGATTGGCTCGAGCAATCCCATGGAAAACGGAAGTCGCGCAACCGCATTCTCCGCGCTGGTCAACAGCCTGATTCGCGCGCGAAACCGCGGAGCGGACCAAACGCCTTTCGTCACCCACGCGGCGAGATCTTTCGCGGGAGGATCTCGCGGCGCGAACCGCGCACCCGTGCTCACGGCAGGCTCAATTCTGTCGGCCCGAAACGTTCGCCAGTCCTGGCGGTTGGTATCCCAGGCCACCAGATACCAACGCCGACCCGTGTTCACCAGCCGGTGCGGCTCTACGGTCCGCGAACTCACCACGCCGGCGTGATCCCGATATCGAAACCGCAGTGTCTCGTTCTCACGGCAGGCTCCCGCCATGGCGGAGAGCAACCGCGCGTCCACCGACTCCGCCGTCGGCGTCCTGGTCACGATCATCGTTTGGAGGGCCGCTACCCGCCTGCTGAGCCGCGAAGGAAGAATTTGCTCCATTTTGGCTAATGCCCGGGAAGAGGCCTCTTCAATTCCCTCCACCGTTCCGGCTACTGCCTGGCGCAGACCAAGCGCCACCGCCACAGCCTCTTCATCATCGAGCAAGAGCGGTGGCATAGTCGAGCCGGCACCGAGTTGATAGCCCCCTTCCGCGCCTGATGCCGAATGGATGGGATAGCCCAAATTCCGGAGCTTATCCACGTCGCGCCGCAGCGTGCGGCAGGTCACTTCAAGCCGTTCCGCCAGATCGAGCCCGCTCCAATAGCGGCGCGCCTGAAATAAGGAAAGCAGCCGAAGCAGCCTCGCGGAGGTTTCCAGCACAGTTCTCAGTTTGTCATTTCATTGAGGACAGAAGTTGACCGCAAAGGTAAGTTATCTTCGATTCATGACAGCTTCCCAAGCACGCATGAACACTTCACAAATCGTCACGATCGATTTCGACGACGAGATGGTACAAACACGCAAACTTCTGGAACGCGTTCCACTCGACGAGGCACACAGGGATTACAAGCCGCACGCGAAATCGATGGCGCTGGGCCGGCTCGCGTCTCACGTAGCCGAATTACCCTCATGGCTGAAATTCGCGCTTGAAGCGGAGGAGTTGAATGTTGCCGCCGATTTCAAACCCACTATTGCGTCGTCAACCTCGGAACTGCTTGAAATATTCGATAAGAGCGCCGCTGAGGGCCGCGCAGCCGTTGCGGCCGCAACCGACGAGGACATGATGAAGACGTGGACGTTCAAATATAAAGGTGAGCCGGTGTTCTCGAATGTCCGGACGAAGGTGATTCGCAGCTTCATCAATCATCTGGTGCATCACCGGGCACAGTTGGGCATCTATCTTCGGATGAATGAGATCCCAATCCCGGGAATGTACGGGCCGTCCGCTGACGATGGTTGGGTGGGTTGATCCAAAAAGGAAACAGACGCATTTTAGTGGAAAATGCGTGGACTTTTTGCGTGTCTCCTATTTCGCGCGAATTCCTTCGCCGGGAAGAACTCCTTCCAGTAATTTGCCATCGCGGACAATGAACCTTCCGGCCACCAGCACATACCGGAATCCTTCCGAATACCGGAGGGGCTTTTCGAAGGTGGCTTTATCGATCACATGCGCGGCGTCGAAGATCGCGATATCCGCATCCGCGCCGCGCCTGAGGGTTCCCTTTTGGCGCATTTGCGGAGACATGGCGGCCAGCCGCTGTGCGGGCATCCATGACGATTTGCGAATCGCATCCATCAGGGTCAGAGTTTTCTCCTCCCGCACGTACTTCCCGAGCACTCGCGCGTAGGTGCCCGCCATCCGGGGATGCGTCGGCGCTCCGTCGCTCGCAATCATCACGGCCGGGTGCGCCAATGCCAGGCGCATCATCTCTTCCGTGTTACCGAAAATCACGACAGAGCCGCCCTGCTTGCGGTATTTTGCGAACGTCTCCGCCGTCAGGCGTTCTCCGGTAGCGGGCCACAACAAGTCGCCATACGAAAGGCCGCGAGCTTGTTGCCAGCCCGGCTCGAACGAGGCGGATTCAAGCCTGGTCTCCGAAGCGATATAGGGGTAGGCTTCGGTGGTCACATCAAGGCCACGCGCCCGCGCTGAATCGATGATGCGAAGCGCCTCCGCCGTCTTCTTCAGGGCCATGCTGTTGAGATGGACCACATGGAGCGGCGCGCCGGTGATGGCGGCGTCCGCAATCACCTCCTGCAAACCTTCTATAACGCCCGGTACGCCGCTTCCCAAATAGCGCATGTGGACAAAGGCAGGGCGCTTCCACTTTGCCACTTTGAAGAATGCATCGAGAATCTCAGAAGGCGTTGCAGCGGGCGTGTACGCCACGCCAAGCCCCAGCCCGAGCCCCCCTTCGCCGAGACCCTTTTCGATGCCGGCCAAAGTCGCGGCGTGCTCTTCCGCAGTGGCCCGCGCCGTTCCCGCTCTGTCGCGCGGCAAGAAATCGCCGGTGTCTTTCATGGCCGACATGCGCGCCGGAATATGGCCCGAACTCGCGCCGAAATTAATCAGCGATTTCCCTTCGCGCGCCGCATACCATGGCTCCAGAGGCGAGACGCCAACCTCCAGTTCAAGAGCGGTCGTTACTCCGTCCATGGCCTTGTAGCGATACGCCTCCGGCGTATGCTCGTGCTGGTGCAAATCGATGAAACCGGGCGCGATTACTAAGCCCGTCGCATCTATAACCAGTTTCCCCCGCAGCGGAGTCGCTGAAATGGCCGCGATGCTTTTGCCGACTATGCCGACGCTCCGCACCGCATCGAGACCAGAGGCCGGATCGATTAGCCGACCGCGCTGAAGCACGATATCGTACGTCTGCGCATGAAGCAGCCCGGGCGCAAGAAGCAGGTAGAACCATCGCATTCAGACAGTCTAACCGGAGGGGTAGCGATTTAAGCGCCGCCTTGCAAAATCCGCATGCCCGAGGGCGGCGCCTCCCCATGCGGTGCGCGCGCGAGTTTGGAATACTCGCCGGTTCCGCCGTAACTTCCACGGCGTTCTGCCGCACAGCATCGATCACGGCGAGGTAACACTCACAGGACGATTGAAAGCGCTGTCTTTCACGGTCAGGCCCTTCCATCGTTCTATTCACGGAAAGCATGTCTTGATTCGTGCAGGTATTGCCGCCGCTGGTAGATTTATCGGCACAAACCGGGCGGAACTTCGGGGCAATTGCTCAAAGAGTCATGACAAAAGCTACGACGTCTTCTTTTTGCTGGTCGGTTAAACGGTCGCGGAAGGAGGGCATCTCCGCCGGCCCGTTGTTGACGATATCGAGAAGTTTGTCGTGAGTGGCGAGGCGACCGTCTGGCAGTTTGCCGTTCTTGATGCCCTGGAGTCCGGGCCCGACGCGCTCTTCGCGGCTGTAGGCGTCATGGCATTCATCGCAGGTGCTTTCGAAGACCTGCTTACCGCGGGCAATATCGCCTTTCGGGGATGCGGTCTGAGGAGCGGAGCCTTGCTGCGAGAAAAGCAGCGCAGCAAGGCTAAGGAAAAGGACAACTGCGGGGACCGATCGCTTGGTCATGTTCATTCTCAGGTTATCGTTAAGGCCGATCTTCGGTCGGCTGGAGTGGCTTGACCAGTAGCGCGGGCGAATACACAACTTGTCCCTGAAAAAGCCGTAAGCAAGTCTGTGCCGGTGGTCAACCACTCCACGGGCAGGATTGCCCGCCACGTTTTTAACCCCGGTCGTTCGGGTTAGTGGGATTCGCGCGATGAGTTCTTGTTCAGCAAACTAATCAGCTTGTCGGCAGCGGCGGGAGTTTTCTCTTCGCCATTCAGGATTGTGCGGTTCGAGACGTCCTTACCGTAAAGCTCGCGATTGGCATCCTCGTCGGGACGAAGCGTTGCGCCCTGAAGCGAAATCCCCGCAAAGAGGCCGCGTGAACGCGAGTACGACAGCATTTCGGCGCGCATTACGGCATCGGTCTGCGCACTAACGTCACGTCCAACAGGCCCTGCCGCCGCAGTCGCTTCTCCGCCCAGAGTAAATTTGTTCGTCAACAAGTGCTTCATACCCGAATCGTTCATGACGAGCAGCAGCACGTCCTGCTCCGACCCGCCAATCTGGAATCCAAGACTGCCGCCTTCCACGCGAATCGATGCGGGCGCGGACCAGCCAACTCCACTCGCTTTGCGGCAGGAAACAAACCCCCGACCGTACTTACCGCCAAGAATGAACGCGGCTTTCTTCAGACCCGGCACCAGGATCACGCAGCGCGACTTGTTTAGTAAATCCTGCGGCACGCCTTTATCGGACGCGTGCATCATGTCTGTCATCAGGTCGGCGGCGGCGTCCAGGCGCTCGGCGGCGTTGTTCTTCGCGGCGAACGTGGCAGGCGCGAATACAGCGGCGACCGTGAGTACGCTAATCAGGGCTTTTTTCATGTTGAACTCCTGGCGTGATGAAGAGCACGTGAGCTTCCATCCTATCGATTCTTAATGTAATTCCTCAAAACCACCGAGGCGTCATTTCCCGAAAACAGCGGAACTTCGCGCAAACGCGAGCACTGCCGATGGCATGATCCCAAGAAAAAACGTTCCAAGCGCGGGCAGCACGAGCGCCGCGCCGAGACCCGGAGTAAGCGGCTCGAGCGCCTGAGTGACTTCGCCAGGCTCGTGCATATACATAACGACCAAGAGCCGCAGATAGTAATAAGCCGCGACCGCGCTGTTTAGTAATCCAAGCACCGCGAGCCAAACGAGGTTAGATTTCAATGCCGCATTGAAGATGTAAAACTTGCCGAAAAATCCGCCGGTAAGTGGCACGCCAATCAGAGACAGCAGGAAAACGGTCATGAGCGCAGCGGTCACCGGCTGCTTCTTCCCCAATCCAGCAAGATCTTCGACTTGAAGATGCCGTTCGCCTTTGCCGGCGATATGGATAATCACGGCAAACGCGCCGATGTTCATGAGCGCATACGCCGCGAGGTAGAACATAGCGGCGGAAGTCCCAAGCTCCGAACGAGCCGCAATCGCCACCAGCATATAACCCGCGTGCGCGATTGAGCTATAGGCCAAAAGGCGTTTGAGGTTGTTCTGGTTGAGAGCCCCGAAATTCCCGATAGTCATCGAGAGCAGGGCCGAAATCCAAATGAACGGCTCCCAAAGATTGGCGCTCTGCTGAAATGCCGTCATGAAAATTCGCAGGAAGATCGCGAATGCGGCGGCTTTCGGTCCGGTAGCCATGAAGACGCTGACGGGAGCAGGCGCGCCCTGATAAACATCCGGCGCCCACACTTGAAACGGGGCGCCCGAGATCTTGAAACTCAGCCCAACCAGCATCAATCCCGCGGCGACGCCAATCGCGCCCATTGCAATGTCCGGATTGTTCAGCTTGGTGCGGATCACATCCAGCTGAGTGCTCCCGGAAAGGCCGTACACAATCGCTACTCCATAAAGGAAGAAGGCTGTGGCAAACGAACCGAGCAGGAAGTATTTAAGAGCGGATTCGTTGTTGCGCTTGTCATCGCGGAGATAGCCCGCAAGGATATACGAGGCGATAGACGAAATCTCCAGGCCGATGAAAATCATGATCAGGTCGTTCGACGCGACCATCAGGCACTGACCCATCACGGAGAACAGAAGCAGCGCATGATACTCACTGGTCTCGGCTTTCTCGCGATCCAGATACAGGTAGGAAAGAAGCACCGTCAGAATGCCGATTCCCAGCACCAGCACACGGAAGAACGTTGCGAAACCATCCACAATCAACAGGTTCGAAAAGGCCGGCCCCGCTACTGAGTTAGCCGCCACCGCGCCGAAAATGGCAGCGATGAACGCCACGATTGAGATATGACCGAAAAGCCGCGGCATCCGCTTTGCGAAGAACGGGTCGAGCACCATCAGCAAGGTTCCGGCTATCGACAGAATAATCTCCGGCGAGAACCGCAGCATGTCGTCGGATGAAGGAGGAACGAAGTTAGCGAGCATGGGAACCTCCTCCCGCCAGACCGGCTCTTACAGGCGTGGTCATTTTGCTCCCGTTCAGGATCGCCGCATTAGTTTCGGACACCGACGGCAGGAACGACTGACTATACATTCCCATCCAAACCATCATCACCACTAATGGAAGCGCACAAGCCCATTCGCGGACGCTGAGTTCCGGCATGTGGTGCTTCACCTCGTCCGACAAAGCGCCGAAGAACACTCTCTGGTAAAGCCAGAGCATGTAGCAGGCGGAAAAAATCACGCCCAGCGAGGCGAATACCGACCATGAAAAATTCGCCTGAGCCGCACCCTGCAGCACCAGAAATTCGCCGATAAAGTTGTTGAGCGTCGGAAGCCCGATACTGGCGAGCGTAGTAATCAGGAACAGAGTCGCCATCCACGGCGCCGCGGTTGCGACCCCGCCGAAGGACGAAATTTCCAGCGAGTGCCGCCGTTCGTACAGGAAGCCGACCATCAGAAATAATGCGCCGGTCGAGATGCCATGGTTCAGCATTTGATAAACCGCGCCATCGAGCCCCATTTGCGTAAACGAAAAGATGCCCAGAACCACAAACCCCAGGTGGCTCACCGATGAATAAGCAACCAGCTTCTTCATGTTCGGCTGTACCATCGCGACCAGCGCGCCATAAACAATTCCGATAATCGCGAGAATCGCAATCCACGGAGCGTTCTCACGCGCGGCGGTGGGGAACATGGGCAGGCAGAACCTCACCAGCCCGTAAGTTCCCATTTTGAGCATTACGGACGCCAGCATGACGGAACCGGCCGTGGGCGCTTCCACGTGGGCATCGGGCAGCCATGTGTGCAGCGGGAACAGCGGGACTTTAATGGCAAACGCGAGGAAGAAGGCGAGGAACAGCAACGTCTCCTGCGTATGAGTCAGCAGGATGCGTCCGCTCGCCAGTTGTTCGAGAATTGTGACGTAATCGAACGTGCCCGCCTGCCCGTAAAGGAAGATAATGGCGGCCAGCATGAGCACCGAACCGGTCATGGTGTACAGGAAGAACTTGACGGTGGCGTAGATGCGCCTCTCGTGGCCCCAGATTCCGATCAGGAAATACATCGGCACCAGCACGATTTCCCAGAACACGTAAAAGAGGAAGAGGTCCCAGGAGGCGAAAACGCCCACTAATCCAAATTCCAGCAGCAGCAGCAGAGCAAAGAATTCCTTCGACCGTTCGTGGATGGAATTCCACGAAAGCAAGACGGCGATCGGAGTCAGAAAGGTCGTGAGAATAATCAGCCAAAGGCTCAGGCCATCGATTCCCACATGATAGCGAATCTCGGGATTCTGAATCCAGACCGCGTTTGTGACGAACTGCTGTCCGGCGTGCCCGGATTGAAGCCCCGCAACCAGCCCGAGCGACACCACGAAAGCAAGAAGAGAAAATCCGAGCGCGAAGATGCGAATGAACTTTTCCATGGCGCGCGGGATGACCAGCGCGATAAGGAACCCGATGGCGGGGATTGCGATAACCAGGTCGAGAAGATTGATCAACGAACGCCTCCGAGGCCCAGCGCGATCAGCAGCGCGACCGCGCCAACCGCCACCCAGGTGGCATAGCTTCGAATATTGCCCGATTGAAACAGCTTAAGCACCCCGCCAATTCCTTGAGCCTGATAACCCACGCCATTCACGGCGCCATCGATCACACCCTGATCGACGCCATGCCAGAGAACGGTTCTGGAGCCTTCGACGATCGGCGTCACCACGGTGGCATCGTAGACTTCGTCGATGCGGTATTTGTCGCACACAAGGCGGTAGAAGCCCCCAAGCGCGCCGGCGATCCTGCCGGGCACTTCTGTGTTGACCACATACATGTAATAGGAGATCGCGATGCCCAGCAGACCGGCGGCGATGGAAATTCCCATCAGCATGCCTTCATTCGGCACTTCTTCGGGCAGCGGGAACATGTCCTTCAACATCACCGGAACGTTGAACGCGTAGCCGCCAACCAGGGACAGCACCGCAAGCACCACAAGCGGACCCAGCATCGACCATGACGATTCATGCGGATGCCCGTGACCTTTGTATTCACCGAAAAACGTCATCCAGAAGGCGCGCCATACATAGAACGCGGTCATGCCCGCCGTGACTACGCCGACCCAGAACATCCAGG
>Ga0105240_10009500_pt1 | contig 13770 bp, 9 predicted proteins | sample KBSC54metaG_FD_80426 | JGI IMG/M metagenome (GOLD analysis project Ga0105240, IMG submission 80426) | Corn rhizosphere microbial communities from Kellogg Biological Station, Michigan, USA - KBS C5-4 metaG | ecosystem: Host-associated > Plants > Roots > Rhizosphere > Soil | place: Michigan, USA... | reverse complement strand
GCGCCCGTATTCTGGTCACCCGATAGCCGGTTCATTGCGTTTTCCTCGAGCGGCGGATACGCCCCGGGGCAACTGAAGAAACTCGACATATCCGGTGGGCCGCCCCAAGTCCTTTGCGACGTCCCCTCCGCTGTGCCAGGTGGCGCATGGAATCAAGACGGCGTAATTGTCATGGGAACCAACGTCGGTGCACTGCTGCGAGTTTCCGCGGCGGGCGGCGTGGCCACTCCCATGACGGTATTGGATAGGGCTCGTAAAGAGAGCGCGCATCGCTGGCCGCAGTTCTTGCCAGATGGCCGGCATTTCATCTAGAGCGGCGTCTATGTAGGCTCCATCGACGCCAAGCCGGAAGAACAAAGCTCGAAGCCGCTGCTGCTCACCGACCGGCAGGCGGTGTATGCCTCTGCTCCAAGCGCGGGTGCCCCCTTTTTTAGTGCCCCGGGGGCCTACTTAGCTCGACTGGCCCTGTGGCCGCCTCACCCCCTTCTACGGGCCATCTGGACCCGAACTGCCTGGAAACGGCCGTGCACTGGGCGACTACTCAGGACCTCGTCAGGTCAACCAAGTGCTACGCTGAGGCTTATGGCCACCGCGCAAACCTGGGACCCGGCGTCCTATGCAAGGAATGCTCGATTCGTATCGGATTTAGGATCGCCGGTGTTAGAGCTCTTGGCTCCGAAACCCGGTGAACGCATACTTGACCTCGGGTGCGGCGACGGCGTTCTCACTAAAAAGATCGCGGATATTGGCTGCGATGTTGTTGCGGTCGATTCGAGTGCCGCCTTCATAGAATCGGCACGCACACTTGGCTTAACTGCTCATGTTGTCGACGCTGTGGCATTGCCTTATCGCGAGGAATTCGACGCTGTCTTCAGCAATGCCGTGCTGCATTGGATAAAGCGGGCCGACGAGATGATTGCGGGAGTCCATCGCTCTCTGCGGCCAGGCGGACGCTTCGTTGCAGAGTGTGGTGGATTCGGATGCGTCGACAAAATCCGGCGCGCCCTGGTCGAGGCGCTCGACAAGAGGGGGATTGAGGGAGAATCACGAGTTCCCTGGTACTTCCCAACACCAGGCGACTACGCAACGCGCCTTGAGCGCGCTGGCTTTCGAGTCGATAGCATTGCCTTGATTCCACGTCCAACTCCCTTGCCTGGGGACATTACAGGTTTTCTTGAAACCTTTGGGATGTGTTTTCTCGAAGGCCTGGCTGGTCGGGATCGCAGAGAATATCTTCAGGAAGTGCGCTCCGTTCTAGAGCCCCAACTTGTGAACGAAGCCGGCGTATGGATTGCCGACTATGTCCGGCTGCGATTTGCGGCAACAAGGACCAACTAAAAAGGCATCACGCATCGCGACCTCAATCAGGGTGCTGGATTTCGGGCTCGCCAAAGTTGGGGGAACCCCCGCCGCCGATCCGGAACACTCGCCCACCATGAGCTTAGGCATGACGGAGGCTGGCGTGATTCTCGGCACGGCTGTGGCCCGCCCTGGCCCTAGCTGGATTCGTGGTCGTCGGGTCTGCTCTGGCGTCGCGCAAATGGCCGTGGACGTTACAACGGATAAGGCGTTTCAGGCTGGAGTGCCCCGGCGGCTCTTTACTGTACCCCCGATCAATGTTGCCCCTGACGTGAGCGCTGATGGCAAGCGGTTTTTGTATGGAGCGATCGGCGGCTCAGGGACCACTGCACAAACCCCGTTCACCGTCGTGCTGAACTGGCAGGCGGCACTAAAGAAGTAATCGGTGGGGCAGGGAAATGTTCGATCTTCGGGAGGTTCCCTATGATCGTTACAACTTCCGCATGAGGCGATGAATCTGATTGACGAAGGTATTGAAGCAGTCGAAGTCCTACAGGGCTTTGCGTATCTCAATCACTCGACCAAGTTTCTGCTAAGCGCTTATCTCGATCAGAAGATCCGCCATGGCAATAACCCAGTATTCAACTGGATGGCGAACTGCTTCCGCATTTTTTGCGCCTAGATCACCGGACACTGGCCGACTTTTCGCTACTAATCCTGCCAACTTCCGACGTTCGAGGCAGTTGCCTGATGAAATATTGAGCATTGAAAGGGCGACTACGAGTTTGCCGTCCTCGCTGGACCCGGTAGCTCGAAGCAAGTTCGGGACGTCACGGTTCTTCACGCTTCACAAACATATATTCTGTGCCTCGGATAGTTCAGCGTTATCGTTCACGATCCGAGCCGCTTCAGGTTATTCGGGCGGAAGCTGACCGGTGTGATCTGTCACCGTCCCGTCAGCCTTTACGAGCTTCGCCAAAAAACCACGCGGGGCTCCTACTTTTGAAGGCCATACGGTGACGGTAACTTCATCGCCAACCTTCAAATAATTCTTGCTCCAGCCATATCTTGTCATCGTGGAAGGCGGGTCCGTTTCGGCCGCCCAACTTGTAACCTTTCCCGTTTCATCCTTGACGTCGAACAGGAAATATACGTGGGGGTTGTTCCAGCTGTATTCGGTAACAACGCCTTTGACAGTGACCATCTGGCTCATGTCGTAGGAGATGCGCGAACCGTGGTGGGCAAGCGCCAGGGACGCGCTGATCGCGAGAAGCCCGGCTGTCAACACATACTTAATCACTCTTGTCATTTGGAAAATCACTCCTCAAATTGAATACTCGACTTGTCTCTAAACAGCAATTCAGGTGGCACTCAGTGCTTCTCACCCGCCGGCTGTCTGACTTCTTCCTTGTACTTAGCCTCGACCGAAGGAATGCAGACGTCTTCCCGCATTTCAACAGTCGGATCAAGACCATGGGTCATCAGGTTGGCCGTCAGTCCTTTCGCAACCCAAGGCTGCGTGTAGGCCTTGGGATCCGTCAGGATGAGGTCGAACTTTATGGTGTCGTGGTCGACGCGCCGGTAGCGTTCCTCGAGACTAGCGTCCTGGCTGACCGGATGACCGTCCGCATCGAGCCAGACACGGTCGTCGAATCCATTCGACTCCACGACGAAGGTGTTGCCTTCCCATTGTCCGATCGAATAACCATAGAATCTCGGTTCGGGATCCGTCGGAAGCTTGCGCGCGTCCGTCCATATCGCGCGCCTCGTGTCGAACCAGGAGAAAAGCATGAAAGTCTCTTTAGGCGTCTGGATGATTTCCGCAGGATAGAGGCCCCAGATCAGGCTGCGCACGAGCCCCATCGGATTGCACGACATAATCGGGTCATTGCCCAAAGGCCTTCCGCGAGGTCCCAGGCCAGGCTTGGCGGCGTCATATCGAGCCTGCGCCCAGGCAGTCATCCGCGGAGGATTGTTATTGATCGTGAATCCACCTCCGCCGTGGAAAACCCAAACGCCGTTGAGATCGTGGGGTTCGAAGGGCTGGCGAGCAGAGGTATCGCGGTACGCCACCTCAGTGAAACTCGGAGCGTTGAATCCACCGCCCGTTTGCGGAGGAGGATCGCCAACGATCTGCCTTACCTCGCGCAGCATTTTTCCTTCCGCGAACAATTTCTTGACGGCCGCCAGCCGCGCTTGCGTATCCGCGAGCCGCTTCTCAAGCGGAGCCTTCGTCTGCAGGTCGCCGTGCCCGGGCACGTAGGTGTCGGCGTTGACCGCCAGCATGCCTTTCATATTGGCGATCATCCCGTCCGGCGTCCCTTGCTTTTCGCGATGAATAAATGGCAGCGGGAACTGCATGGTGAGGACGTCACCGGTATAAACGATCTTCTGTTCGGGCAGGTAAACCAGCAGATCGCCGCTGGTGTGTCCGGGACCGAAATAGAGCAAACGAAGATGGACGCCATCGATCGTCTGATCCTCGGTTTTCGAAATCGTGTGCGTCGGGAGATATTGCCGCAGAGCCTGGGCATTTCCTCCGCCGCCCCTGCCCACCGTGGCCAAAGCCTCCTCCATCTCTTTCTTGCAGTTTTCATGAGCGACAATCGTGAGGCCCTTGGGGTACGCCACGAGGCCATTGATATGATCCGGATCGCTGTGGGTCAGAATGATGTGCGTTACCGGCTTCGAAGTGATCTTAGCGATTTCCGCCAGGACCTCTTTCGCCGAATCCGCCGTCATCTTGGCGTCAATGACGATGACACCGTTGTCACCCACGATGAAACCAGTGTTTCCTCCCGCACCGCCACTAGTCCAGTAAGCACCGCCGGTTAAACCGGCGACTTTCAGCGGGGGAGGCGGAGGCGGCTGCTGACCGTTCCGTTGGCCATAGGCGCAAGTGGTAAATGCAGCAAGAAGCCCCAAGCTTGCGAATTTCATAACGCATTGTCGTGTCCGCATCGAAGAACCTTTCCCGTGTCGCATGTTCTGGGGAGTCATTGTTGACCTGCAGGTTTGGCTCCGCCCGCGGGCTCTCTGACCTCTTCCCTATATTTTGACTCGACGTCCGGAACGCAGACATCTTCCCGGAGGTCGTTCCACCCCGAATTCCTTGTTTCCAGTTCGTCTTGGAAGAACCGTTCCAGATACTTCGTTTCGCTGACCCACGGCGTCGTGTAGGCTTTCGGGTCCGTCAGAGTCATGGTTAATTCAATTGTGTCGTGATCGACACGCCGGTACCTTTCGACGAGCGTCATGTCCTCGCTGTGTGGATGTCCGGCCGAATCGAGCCAGGTTCTGGTATCGAAATTGTTCGACTCCACCACGAAGGTGTCGCCTTCCCAGTGGCCAACGGAGTTACCGTAGAAGCGCGGATCGGTATCCGGAGATAGTTTCCGCCCATCGGTGTAAATATCCCTTCGCGCGTAGAACCAGTCGAACAGCATCAGCGTTTCTTTCGGCGCCTGGACGATCTGCAGACCGTACTCGCCGGAAGCGGCGATGATGCGCGGGTAACCCACCGGATCGCAGATCATGATGGGATCGTTGCCCAGGGGCTGAGCGCGACCCTGGCCGGTTCCGTTCAGACCCGGCTTTGCTGCGTTGTACTTTGCTTCCGCCCAGGCTGTCATGGGCGGAGCGCTCAAACTGATGTCGTGCCTTTGGTTGGTGGGAAGCGCCGAGCCTCGCGCGCGCCAGAAGCCATTGAGATCATGCGGGTCGAAGGTCTGCTTCGCCGAGAGTTCGCGGTAGGCGATCTGCGTGAAATTCGCTTGCGCTCCGAATTGAGGATCGTTTTTCTCGCCCACCGCCTGCTTGACCTCTGTCAGTGATTTGCCTTGGGCAAAGAGTCGGGCCACTTCCTTCTGTCTTGAACTGGTATAGTCGAGCGATTTCTCAACAGTCGCCTCCGTCTGCACGTCTCCGTGACCAGGAACGTAAGTAGCGGCGTGCAGAGCCACGGCACCCTTGATATTGGCGATCCATCCTTCGGCCGATCCGTGCTTCTCAGGGTGAATCAGTGGGAAACGATTGGGCGCGGGGAAAAGATCGCCACCAAACAGGATCTTCTGTGTTGGCAAGTAAACCATGAGATCACCGCTCGTGTGCCCGTTGGCGAAATGCAGCAAACGGAGGTGCACTCCGTCAATGGTCAAATCTCGATTTTTTGTTACCGTCTGAGTAGGCAGGTAATCGCGTAACCCAGCCAGTGCGGGGGGAGCAGCCGGGCCCATCGCATCGAGAACTTCCTGGATCTCGTTTTTGCAATTTTCGTGAGCGATGATCGTCAGGTTCTTGGGAAAACCCACCAGCCCGTTAATATGATCGCCGTCGCTGTGGGTTAGGATGACATGTGTTACTGGTTTAGGCGTCACTTTCGCGATCTCCGCGAGCATGGCTTTGGCCGAATCAGGCGTCATCTTGGCGTCGATAACCACGACGCCGTTCGCTCCGACGGCAAAGCCTGAGTTAGCGCCCGCACCGCCGCTTATCCAGTACACGCCGCCTGTTAGGGGCATCACCTGGAGCGGCGTCGAAGCAGGTACCTCTCGTTGCCGCTGCGCGTCGGCGTTGCTGACGAGGGCCGCCAAGCCCAGGGCCGCCGCAACACTCATCGAAAGCTTGCTTGATCGCATCGAAAGATCTCCTTGAAGAGCGGTCAGCCTTTCAAATACTGATTAAAAGAAAGCGACGCTCCGCTGCCATGCGGGCTTCGCGGCAGCCTCGTCCTAGCGCGGCGTTGTGTCGTTATGGAAGCCGTGATTTCCTGCGGAAAATCCGACGCCTTCTTGCGTTCCATGTCGGTTCCTTTCTAATGCGCGCCCGCCGTTGCCGGCAAGGACGGCTTGATGAATCTGCTGTCCGGGATCGCGGGATTCACATCGATACTGCTCACGCGCGTTGTGGAACGGCCGTTGACCCATGTTGCGATGAGCTTGTACGGGAATTTTACGCCGGTGCCGGGGACATTCCGATAGTCCTCGAAATCGAACTGCGCGGCGATGCGTCCCATCGACAATTGGGAGTATCGCACGAGTCTGACCAGTAAGCCCGAATTTTTGTCGAAATAGAGCTTAAGGGGAAGTTTTGAATCGCCGGTCCCTTCGGCCACAACAACGTCCTGATCGTCAATCGCGGTGAATCCTACCTTCCATTCACTGCGGAGCTGGGGAAGACCCGTGGCAAACAAAGCGACGGCGTCCACTTTGGCGCCTTCCAAACTTCCTCCCGTCAGCTGAATCAGAGGAACCGGCTTATCTGCTTCGGCGATCCAGCCATCGCGGCCGTCGAAGGTGTTCAAACTATCACCGCCACGATAGTGGATCACAACCGTCTTGCGATCGGGAGCCTTCGCGTAGATTTCCACGCCGCGCTTTTCGAAGTCTGTATCGTAGCCTTCGTACTCGCCATGCAGCACCGCACCCGTGAGCTTCGCCAGTTCCTGCGCACCCCCGAGAGCCTGGAAGTACTTGCTGAACACCTGATCGGCGGAAGGCGTCGCCTGCTTCGCATGATCGACCTCGAATTCGTTAGGATCCAAGACCGGCGCGCTGTTCTGGATCAGGAGACTGGGCGTTGTGAGCGGATGCACGTCCCCGCGGTGACAGGTAAAGCAGGTGACAGCACGGCCTCCGCCGAAATTCGCTTTGTTCAGCTCCTGCACCATTACGATCATCCGGCGGGCGATGGTCTTTTTGGGTGAGTCCTTGGCATAGAGCGTCCAGTCGCCTCCCGCGGCAACTCCGTGGCAGTCGATGCAATTCAAATTCGTCGACGCCGAAAAGAAGCCCATGGTGTCCAGAAGCTGGTCCACGGGCATTCCTTTCAACAGACGTATGTCCTTGTATACTTCTTCGGCCATCTGCGGCCGGGTCGCGGAAGCCTGCCCGAACGCCACCGTTCCAAAGGCCGTGCACAGCAACACTAGTCCTGGGGCCCTCGAAAACGTTCGCCTATCGATTACGTACATCAATACTCCTCTTGAATTATCGCTCCATCGAACTACTAGAACACCAACTTCAGGCCCATTTGAATTTCCCGCGACAACGCGCCCGGGTTAGGCTGCGTGATCTGAGCCTGTGTCGTCGGAATCGACGTGCAGGAAGACGGGGCGTTGCCTGAAGCCACGCAGCTCGAGTTCAGCGTGAAGTTGCCGTTCGCGGTGGGAGCTCCCAGGTTGGTGTGATTCAAGATGTTGAAGAACTCCGCACGGAACTGAAGCTTGAAACGCTCTGTAAGAGCCGTGTCCTTGGAAATCCCGAGATCGAGATTCACCGTCCCGGGAACCCTCAAAACGTCCCGGCCAAAGTTTCCGAGCGTACCGATTGGCTGTAATGAAAAACAGGCCGGGTTAAACCATCGGCTTGCCCTGCCGGCGCCGGCCATCGGATCGCAACTGGCAATGAGGTTCGGGCGGTTTACGGCAAGGCCGTCCCAATTCGTAATGCCTTCCGTCACATCGAAAGGCGACCCAGTCGAATAAGCGAAAATCGGCGTTAGTTGCCAGCCGCTCACGGCTCGATTCCGCTTGAATGGCAACTGAATGATCCCGTTCACTCGCAAGGCGTGCGTGACATCGAAGCCGCAGGGTCCCCGGTTCTGAGCCTGGTTATAGGGATTTGTCCCCGACGGATTTGCGGATCGCAACTCCTGCCCCGTGGTGACCGAGTTCGCGTCCATGCACTTCGAATATGTGTAGTTGAGCTGCATCTGAACGTCGTGGCTGAGCGGATGGCTAAGGCTTGTCTGCAGCGAATTGTAGCTGGAGTGACCCGCGGCGAGGTAGTCGGTCATGCTGCCGTAAGCGACTACTTTTGACCCTGGCAGGACGCTGGCGTTAATGCGGTTATTCAGCACGACCTTTCCGGCAGAGGTAAGCGTCGAATATTGCCCCAGAGCGTTGGCTACCGTCGGGTTCTCGTTCATGGCATCAATGAGATCGATACCCGAAGAACCAACGTACCCCACGGTGAATAGAGTGCGGTCCCACAGTTCGCGTTGAATATTAAAGTTCCACTGGATCACGCGAGGCGTGCGCGAGTCGGTCCAGACCGGATCCCCCGAACTGGTGATGGGCTGCGCGCCAATCACCGTCGGAGACGCTGTGAGAGCAGCGGGAGTAACACTAGTGTTGGGCACCGGGAACGTAGTCGGATTCTGGAACTGAATCGAATATTCGGGTGGCGCCGGCCACAGTCCCGGCATATAAGTACGCGGCTCAATCAGATCGTAAAACATGCCGAAGCCGGCACGAATCGATGTCTTATGGTCCCCGAATGGATCATAGGCGACTCCAACGCGTGGTGCATAGTTCCCCCGGCTCGGGTTTTTGGCGAATACGCGATTGACGGTCGTAAACCCGAAACTGGTCGCGTCCGGTACGGCTTGCGCGACGTTGCCATTCGGACCAAGCAGGGTGCACGGACGGCAGGACGGGTTGGTCATCAGCTCATAACGCAATCCCAGGTTGAGCGTCAGTTTGCGGGAAATGCGCCATTCGTCGTTGATGTAGGGAAAGAATTCCGTCTCGCGAACGTAGCGGAACGCGTCAAAGACGCCCTGGATTGTTGCCGTGTACGTGGCCGGCGCAGCTGAAAGGAGATTTGACAGGCTGTTAAAGGCATATACGCCGCCCAAATTGAACGGACCCTGGTCGTTATATTGCACGCGATCGATTCCGATGCCGAACCGGATGCTGTGCGCCCCCAGCGTCCATAGGACGTCGTCGCCCCAACTAAAGCGATTGAGCCCCAGGCTGTAGGGGAGATGCGAATTGTCGTCCCCGATCGTGCTGAGTCCGGTTGCGGTGATTTCGCCGTGCTCGCGTCCCGGGAAGAAATTGAGACTGGATACGGCGGAAGGTGCGGTGGACGGCGTGGCCGCAGAATTCGCGTACTGGTCGGGACGCGAGAATGCTGCCCTCGCCAGGTTGATCAAGCTAGGGGTAAAAACGTGCCGCTCTTCGATCACGAGATACTGGTTTCTCGTATAGTCCTGTTCGGGGAAATAGGGAATCGCCGTCGCTACCGGATTGAAGGGCGAGTAGCGGCTGGCGTTGTCGATGATGTAACGGCCGAAGATCGAATCCTTGTCGCGCATATTGTAGTCAATGCGCACGACCCCGTAATCCTCGTTACCCGGCGTGTTCGCCACCTGCAGAGTCTGCACGATTCCGCCCGAGGTGAGGCCGCTGCCCGTCGCCGCCGGATAAATGTTGAGGATGTTCTGGACCAGCGGGTTCGCGATGCAGTTCGAGTTTGCAGTATACGTCGCCGTGCAGGTTCCACTTCCGGCCTTGGCGCCGCTGAAGGGCACATAAGCAGTTCTCGCGGAGTTCGGCACATAACCTTGGCGGGCAGCCGCGTCGGGAACGAAGGCAGTCTGCGTAGAGCCGAGGACCTGCCTCAGTCCTTCATAATTCGCGAAAAAGAACAACTTGTCTTTCTTGATCGGACCGCCCAAACTGCCGCCAAACTGATTCTTCCTGAGTTCGGGTTTGGCCGAGCCATCGTTGAAATTCCGCGCATCGAGCGCGTCGTTGCGAAGAAATTCGTAAATCGTGCCGTGGAAGGCGTTCGTTCCGGACTTAGTGGTCGCATTGATGACAGCGCCATTGCCACCGAACTGAGCGCCGTAGGTATTCACTAGCGTCTTGAATTCGCCGATGGCTTCCACGCCCATCGCCGTGCCTAGGCTGACCGCGCCAGATCCGTGATTCCAGAACGTGTTGAGCGAGGTATCGTCCAACAACTCCACCGCCCCCTCCGGCCTCGATCCGGCGATCGAGTATGTGTTCCCATTGCCATAGAAGGAACTGTGGTTATTGGTGCTTACGTTCTGCACGCCGATCCCGAGGGTAATCAGCTGCTCAAAGTTGCGGCCATTCAGCGGCAGTTGCTCCATCTGCGCCTGCGAGATCAGGGTTCCGATGTCGCTGGTTGTCGTTTCGACCTGCACGGTATTGGCTTCCACCGTCACGGCCTGGGACGCTTGGCCCACTTGAAGTGCGAAATCGATAACCGTCTGCGCGCCCACATTCAGCGTGATCTTTTTCTTAATCAGCGTCTGGAAACCGTCTTTCGACGCTTGCACTTCGTAGGTGCCAACCGGAAGGTCAGGCACAATGTACCGTCCCTGATTGTCGGTGGGGATGGTTTGCGTCCTGCCTGTTCCCTCGCTCGTGATCTGGACCGTCGCGCCCGGTAAGACCGCGCCGGTAACGTCAACGACGGTGCCAAGGATTGCGCCCGTCGTCGCCTGGCCCTGCAGGGTACCTACAAGGATACCCGCGAGCAGAATCAGCAAAGCGCCGACGAACGCACCGCGCCGATATGGCGTTTTCGACATAAAGATCCCCCTGATTTGTAATTCTTCAGAACCCCGTCTCATCCGTCAAGGGAACCTTTGCAGGTTACGGTAAACGCTTCCCCGTGGGCGATACGTAAATGATTGAGCAATAGAGGCTTACATGAGTATCCGCGGAGCTGATTCACTGCCGGCTTGGGAAGCGATCGTTTCGTCGGTCTGTTATACTACCAGACAGTTTCGCGAGGCGAACAGGAATTGGGCACACTGCGGCAAATACAGGATACGGATCTGCAGGTAACGGGGACTGAGGTGGCCGCCGCGCTCGAAGCAATTCTAAACAGCCAGACTTTTCGAACCGCAAAGGCCCAGCAGAAATTTCTCCGATACGTCGTTGAGCTGACACTCGCTGGCGAGTCTAAACAAATCAAAGAAGTCTCGATCGGCATGGATGTGTTGCGGCCGGGCAAGCCCTTCGATCCGCGTCTGGACAATATTGTTCGGGTCGAGGCGCGGAAACTGCGGCTTCGGCTGGCAAAGTATTACGAAACGGAAGGAGCGCAGGACCCCATCCGGATCGATCTGCCGCCGGGTGGGTATGTACCGGTTTTTCGCAGCACTCTGACAGCCGGGGAACGGCCTACTTTCGCGGGCCACGAGAACGGGTCAACGGAACCGGCTCTAAGCTTGGACGCACTCGCAAACCTAGGCGGGCCGCGCAAGTTTGCATGGTTTCGCACTCGCGTGGGAATTGCTGTAAGCTCTATCGTGTTACTCTTTGCAGTGGCTTCTGCCGTTGCCTCTGTCAAATTGCGTTCCCAGCCCGTGGTGCGATCGGCGCCTTCGGTTGCGGTTCTGCCATTTAGAAACCTCGGTGAGATCCGGGAAGATGAGTCCTTCAGCGACGGCTTAGCGGATGAACTGATCGATTCGCTGGGAACCGTGCCTGGTCTCCGCGTAGTTGCGCGAACGTCGGCGTTTCAGTTCAGAAACGGCGGGGCCGATATCCACGAGATCGCGCGAAAGCTGAAAGTGCAGATGGTGCTGGAGGGCAGCGTGGCAAAGTACGGCGACCACCTGAGGATCAGCGCCCAGTTGGATGACACAAACACTGGTTACCGCCTGTGGTCCGCGACATTTGATCGCCGAGCCAACGATGCCCTGGACGTTCAACGCGAGATTTCACTCGCGATTGTACAGGATCTGGAGCGCCGGTTTTCCATGCCAAAAGTGGCCGTGGCATCGACAGCTCTGGATAAGACCAAGCCAGTCAGTCCGGAGGCATATCGAGACTACCTTCGAGGCGTGTACTTCTGGAACAAGAACTCTGCGGCCGGCCTCCAAGCGGCTATCAGCTATTTTCAGAAAGCTGTTTTCGAAGATCCCGGTTATGCCCGTGCGTGGGCGGGTCTCGCGCGCTGTTATGTAGGGCTCCCGTCATTCTTCGCTTTGTCCGCCAACGAAGCCGCGTCAAAAATCCGCGACGGAGCGCAAAAATCGTTGGCGCTAGATAGCGTTCAAGGTGAGTCGCATATTTACCTTGGATACGCAGCGATGCTCGTCCACGATTGGCCCGCGGCCGCCAAGGAATTCGAAATTGGTCTGGCGCTTGAACCGGGGAATGCAGTGGGACATCGCTGGTACGCCAACTACCTCCTTTTGATCGGGCAGCCTGCAAAGGCCCTCACCGAAGACCGGCTCGCCGAGGATCTTGATCCGGTCTCTCCTTACATGATGGTTGGCACGGCACGAACCCTGCGCATCCTGGGTCGCGACGATGAAGCCGTCGCCCTTCTCAAAAAGGCGCTGGATTTGGACCCTGGGTTCGTCTCGGCACATCAGGGCCTTGCGGATGTTTATCTCCACCAAAAGAAATACCCCGAGACTTTCGCCGAGCTTAGGATCGCCGAGCAGGAGGGCGGTGATAGCCCCAGGCACATCGGTTCGTTAGCTTACGCCTATGCTGTTTCCGGGCGCCCGGAGGAGGCACACCGCGGTCTTACTACGCTCTTGAACCATCCTAGAGGGAGCGTTTTTGCCGCGAAAGCCATTGCGCAGATCTACATCGGATTAGATGATCGCGACCGTGCTTTTGAGTTCCTCAGTAAAGCCATCGACGCAGAAAACACCAGCTTGTTGCTCAAAGTCGATCCGCTCTACGCGGCCCTCCGTCCAGACCCGCGGTTCAGTGAGTTGCTTGCTCAAATGAACCTCCAATAAAATCCTCTTTCGAAACGAATCCAGTAATAGTTCACCGGAAATTGCGCATCTTCACTTATTCCAGTACCCTTTCGACTATAAGATTAGGACTGGGTTCGCGATATGAGACCCTCAATCCTGAAAACTGCAATTCTGGTAGGCGCTGTTTGTGTATCTGCGTTCGCTGAAGACTGTGGTAAGTTGGCGCGGATGACTCTCGATCACACGACAATCGACTTGGCGGAGCTGACCGCGGCTGGCCAATATACGCCGCCTGTTAGAGCGTCTGGCAATCGAGAGGTCTTCAAGGATCTTCCGTCTTTCTGCCGGGTCAAGGCCACGCTGAAACCCTCCTCCGATTCCGATATAAAAATTGAAGTGTGGTTGCCAGCTTCGAACTGGAATGGCAACTTTCAGGGAGTCTCCGGCGGCGGCCCCAACGGTGCGTTGAAGGGAGCGCTCGAGACTGGGAGCCTGGCGGAAGCGCTTCGCAACGGCTTTGCTACGGCAACTACCGATACCGGGCACCGAGGCGCTTCGTTCGCCTATGCCATCGATCATCCCGAGCAACTGACCGACTACGGCTATCGCGCTGTCCACGAAATGACCGACAAGGCCAAAGCCGTCACTCGCGCCTTCTTTGGACATGCGCCGAAGTATTCGTACTGGAATCAATGCGCGTCCGGTGGCAGGTATGGGTTATCCGAAGCTCAGCGTTATCCGTCCGACTACGATGGTATCGTCGCCAGCGCGCCGGCGAGCTATTGGACACACCTGCAAACTTGGTCGTTGTATGTGCATAAAGCGACCCACGACAACCCAGTCAGTGACATCCCCACCCGTAAATATCCGCTACTGCACAAGGCCGCCATCGAGGCCTGCGATGCGCTGGACGGATTGAAAGATGGACTCATCAGCGATCCGCGCAAGTGCAAGTTCGATCCCGGTGTACTTTTGTGCCACGGC
>Ga0105240_10009499_pt1 | contig 13770 bp, 11 predicted proteins | sample KBSC54metaG_FD_80426 | JGI IMG/M metagenome (GOLD analysis project Ga0105240, IMG submission 80426) | Corn rhizosphere microbial communities from Kellogg Biological Station, Michigan, USA - KBS C5-4 metaG | ecosystem: Host-associated > Plants > Roots > Rhizosphere > Soil | place: Michigan, USA... | reverse complement strand
CCGCGCCATCGTGCGCGATCCCAAGGTCTTCCTGTTCGACGAGCCGCTCAGCAACCTCGACGCCAAGCTGCGCGTGCAGATGCGGGTCGAGCTCAAGAAGCTGCATGAGCGGCTGGCCGTCACCTCGGTCTACGTCACCCATGACCAGGTCGAGGCGATGACCTTGGGCGACCGCGTCGTGGTCATGAAGGACGGCGTGGTCCAGCAGGTGGGCGAGCCGCTCGAGCTCTACAACACGCCGGCCAACCGCTTCGTGGCGGGCTTCATTGGCTCACCGGCGATGAATTTCGCCGACGTGACCCTCGTCGAGAACAGCGGCAAGGTCACCGCCGAGGCCGAGGGCCTCAAGATCGCGATCCCCGAGGCGCTGGCCGCCCGTGCCCGCGTCAGGGCCGGACGCAAGGCCACGCTCGGCATCCGGCCCGAAGACCTGCATGTCGCCGGTGCCGCCGACACGGCCGAGCACTGTTTCGAGGCGGAAGTCGAGGTGGTGGAGCAGCTCGGCTCGGAGATCCTGCTCGACACGCGCGTCGGGCCGGCCCTGATGGTGGCCAGCATCGACCCGGAAATGAAGGTGCGGACCCACGACAAGCTCCGGCTGGCGATCAATCCCGCCCGCCTGCATCTGTTCGACGCGGAGACCGAGGCCGCGATCTAGCCCTGTGGTTCTCGCGCAATAAAATTGCGCGAAGGGTGTGGCGAGAAATGAGAAGAATCGCCTGAAACCCTTGTGCCATCGGCATCAAAGGTCTCTCACGTCGGTGAGAATCCGGGCCGGAATTCTCACGCCTATTTCTTGGTCGGACCGGCCCAGCCCTCGAGCACCTTCCACTTGGCCGCACGCTGCTCGTCGGGCGGCATCTTGTAGACATAGCCGAAGGTCGCGGCGTCGAACGAGCCGTAGGTCGGATTGGAGATCATCAGCCACTCACGGCCCCAGCGCGCCTTGTTCTCGTCGAAGAACTTCAGCCGGTCGGCTTCGCTCGACGTATAGCGGTCGTCGAAGTCGCCGAAATTGTCGCCGAACTCCAGCACGATGCGGTAGTCCTTGGCGATCTCAGCCCGCCGCGTGCCCTTCTTGCTGCCCCAGCCCGGCTTCTCGTTCTGCATCAGGAACGTGTCGACGTTGCCGCCCCCAGGACCACCGATCGGGAAGCCCAGCGCCTCCATGTTCTCGCGCGTCGGCTTCTCGACCTCGACCCCGCGATTGGAGATGTAGAACACCTTCACGCCCTTCGAGTCGGCATACTTCGTGAACTCGACCGCCCCTGGTATCGCGCGCGACACCTTGTCGGCGCAGAACAGGTTCCACGTGGGCACGCTGAACGGCGTGCCGGTCTTCATGCTCCACACCTGGTAGAGCGAGTTGTCGAGCACGGTCTCGTCGATATCGAGCACGATGGCCGGCGGCAGGTTCTGGTAGTCGCCGGTCTGCTCGACGGGGGCCGCCGTCCACTTCTTGTCGGCCAGCGCCTCGTCGAGGCGCAAGTGGCCCAACGCATAGACCGAAAGGGCGTTGCCCTTGAACTCGACCGAGCGCTGCGTCCACAGGTTGGCTTCGAGCCAATCTTGCGCGGCGGGCACCTGGGCCTCCGCCACCGTTGCCGACAACGCCACGACGATGACGCCCAGCGTCACGATCCTGTTTGCCCTCATGCCTGCCTCCCTCCGAGAAGTCTGGCCTTGGTCGCCGGATCGGCGAACGAAGCCTCGATGGCCGTGCGCGTGATGCGCCGCAGTGTCTCGTCGTCCAGTCCTGCCTTGTCGTACTCCTCGCCGAGCGAGGTGTGGAAGAACGGCGGGTCGTCCGAATTGAGCGTGACCCGCACACCGGCCGCGACCAACCGGTGCAGCGGATGAGCGGCACGATCGGGATAGAGGCCCAGCGCCACGTTGCTGCCGGGGCAGACTTCGAGGACGGTCCCGCGTCGCGCCAGTTCGTCGAGCAGCCTGGGGTCTTCCGCCGAGCGCACGCCATGGCCGATCCGGGTGACCGGCAGGTCGCGGATCGCGGCCCACACGCTCTCGGGTCCCACCACCTCGCCGGCATGCACGGTGCAGCCGTAGCCCTTGTCGTGCATCACCCTGTAGGCCGGCGCGAAGTCGGCGGGCGTGAACTTCGCCTCGTCGCCGCCCATGCCGAAGCCCACGACATAGGGATGCGGTTCGGCCACGACCTGGCGCGCCATGGCGAGCGCGCGGTCGGGCCCGAGGTGGCGGATGCAGATGGCGATGATGCGTCCGGTGATGCCGAACGAGCGCTGGGCGCGGTCGATGCCATCGACCAGCGCCGCGAGCCACTCGGCATAGGGAATGCCCAGCATGATCGGGCGCTCGGGCGAGCAGAACATCTCGACGTAGATGGCCCCCTGCGCCGCCGCGCCCTCGAGGTAGGCGTGGATCACGTCGCTGAAGTCGCGCGCCGTGCGCAGCACGCCGCAGACACGGTCGTAGGCGGCCAGGAAGCTCAGGAAGTCACGCCAGGCGTAGCTGCCGTCCGGCCCCATCAGCCCGTCCGGCAGGGCGAGGCCGTTGCGGGCGGCGAGCCGCGCGGCGAGCGCCGGCCCGATCGAGCCCTCGAGATGGCAATGCAGTTCAGCCTTCGCGACCACTCAAAATCCCCGTAGTTCCAGGTCCGGCCGTTGCAGCCAGTTGTCCGGTGAATATTCGGCACGTCCGTCGATCAGGTGCAAGGCATAGGCGTGCCTCGGCCGCGCCGAGCGGTTGGGCGCGCTGGCGTGCGGCAGCAGTCCGTGCAGCACCACCAGGGTGCCGCGCCGGGCCTCCAGCGCCACCGGCTCGACCGCGGGCCACGACGCGGCATCGAGCACGGTCGTCACCAGTTCGTCCTCCCGCCGATGGAAGCGCTGGCGCAACGGGCCGCGATGCGCGCCCGGCAGTGCCATCAGGCAGCCGTTGTCGCGATCGGCATCGTCGAGCGCGATCCACAGGCCGGTGACGGTCGAGGGCACGGTGTGGAGATAGGTGGCGTCCTGGTGCCAGCCGACCTCGCCGCCGATGTGCGGCTGCTTGAAGAGATACATCGACTGCAGCAGCAGCGGCCGGACGAGGCCCAATGCCTGCGCCAGCGCCGCGATGCGCGGCTGGCGCGAGATCCTGTCGAACACCGGATCGAGATCGTGCAGGGCATGGCCGATCTTGTTCAACGCCCGCGCCGCCGGCTGGTCGGCCGCCTCCTCCTCGAAGAAGAAGCGGATGGTCCCGCCCGAATCGCGGAAATAACGATCGCGCGCATGGCCCTGGTCGCGCGTCGAGAAGACGGTACGCGCGGCGCCGATGTCGGCATCTCTCACGAGCTCCGCCGCCCGTGCCTGCAGCGCGTCGCAGTCGACGGCGGGCAGAAAATCCTCCAGCACCAGGAAGCCGTCACGATGGTAGGCCGCGAGGTTCATGTCCCGATACGGTCCATGACGACGGGCCTGTTGGAAGGTGCGGCCTCGTCGATGCGGATGGCGCCGCGCACCAGCGCGATCGCCTCCTGGGCCTCGCCCTCGCTCGCGGCATGGACGATGCAGAGCGGCTCGCCTGCGCGCACGCGCGTGCCAACGTCGATCATGCCGGCCAGCCCCACCGAGACGTCGATCGCGTCGTCGGCATGCCGCCGCCCACCGCCCAGGGCCACGACGGCAATGCCGACCTGGCGGGCGTTCATCCCCGTGACGTAGCCCGTGCGCTCGGCCGTACAGGCCCGGATGACGGGCGCGGGCGCGAGATAGGCCTTGGGGCGCTCGATGAAGTCGTGCGGCCCGCCCAGCGCCCCGACCATGCGCGCAAACTTCTCCGCCGCGCGCCCGTCGTCGAGTGCGGCCTCGGCCTTCGCCCGGCCGGCGGTGACGCTGGGGGCGAGCCCGCCCAGGGTCAGCATCTCGCCCGCCAGCGCCATCGTCACCTCGTGCAGGCGCCGCTCACGCGTGCCCTCGCCGGTGAGATAGGCCACGGTCTCGGCAACCTCGAGCGCATTGCCGACGGTACGGCCCAACACGCAGTCCATGTCGGTGACCAGGGCCACCGTCGGCAGGCCCGCCTGGGTGGCCACGGCCACGAGGCTCTGCGCCAGGTCGCGCGCCATCGCCTCGGTGTCGCAGAAGGCGCCGGAGCCGCACTTCACGTCCATCACCAGCCCGTCGAGCCCCTCGGCGATCTTCTTCGACAGGATCGAGCTCACCAGCAGCGGGATCGACTCGACCGAGCCCGTGACGTCGCGCACGGCATAGAGCCTCCGGTCGGCGGGGGCGAGATCGTCGGTCTGCCCGATGATGGCGCAGCCAACAGTGCGCACGACCCGTTTGAAGGTGGCGATGTCGGGCTGTGTCTCGTAGCCCGAGATCGCCGAGAACTTGTCGAGCGTGCCGCCGGTGTGGCCGAGCCCGCGGCCCGAGATCATCGGCACGAAACCGCCGCACGCCGCCACGATCGGCGCCAGCATGAGGCTCACCTTGTCGCCGACGCCGCCGCTCGAATGCTTGTCGATCACCGGTCCGGGCAGCGCGGGATCGTCCCATGCCAGCCGAATGCCGCTCTGCGACAGGCCGAGCGTCAGTGCCACGCGCTCGGGCGTGGTCATGCCGCGCATGAAGACGGTCATGGCGAAGGCCGCGACCTGGCCCTCGCTCAGGCTGCCGTCGTGGATGCCGCGCACGACGAACGCGATCTCGTCGGCCGACAGCTCGCCGCCATCGCGCTTCTTGCGAATGATCTCCTGCGGCAGCATGGGTCAGTAGCGCTCGAGGAAGGCGCGCAGGACCTGGCGCACCTTGCCCGACGCTTCACCCGCCACGGCCAGCGTCTGTTCGTGGCCGAGCGCGCCCGGCACGAGCCCCGCCGCGTAGTTGGTCATCAGCGACAGGCCCACGACCTTCATCCCGGCATGGCGGGCGAGGATCGTCTCGGGCGCCGTCGACATGCCCACGGCATCAGCGCCCAGCGCGCGCGCGGCGCGGATCTCCGCCGGCGTCTCGAAGCTCGGGCCGCTGAACCAGATGTAGACGCCGTCGTGGCAGACGACGCCCACTTCCTTGGCGATCGCCAGCAGCTTCTTCAGGAGCCCGGGATCGTAGGCGTCGACCATGTCGACGAAGCGCTTCTCGGGGGCGCCGAACAACGGGTTCACGCCGGTGAAGTTGATATGGTCGGAGATGGCCATCAGCGAGCCCGGCGGCATGTCGAGTCGCAGGCTGCCTGCGGCGTTGGTCTGCAACAGTGTCTCGCACCCCAGGGCGGCCAGCGTGCGGATGGCACCAGCCATGACATCGGCCTTCCCGGCCTCATAATAGTGCGCGCGACCCTGCATCACCGCGACCGCTGTCGGCCCGACATGGCCCAGCACGAGGCGGCCGGCATGGCCGCCGACCGTCGGCCGCGGGAAGTCGGCCAAGTCGGCATAGGAGATCGTGGCGACCGCCCTCACCTCGTCGGCGAAGCCGCCGAGGCCGGAACCCAGGATCATCCCCACCTTGGGTGTGAAGCCGGGCGCGCGCGCGGCGATGGCGTCGATCATGGTCTGCTGACGTGGTGCGGGCCGAACGACATCGGCAGCAGCTGACCGAGCGTCACCGTGCGGTGCAGCCCATCGGGCCCACAGAGATGGATCCTGAGGTCGTCCGACGCGAACTCGCGCAGCTTCTGGCGGCAGCCGCCGCAGGGCACGATCACTTCCGGACCGGGTCCGGCCACCGCGCACTCCAGCACGCGCTTGCCGCCGGCGCCGACCAGGGCCGCGATCGCCGCCGCCTCGGCGCACATTCCTTGCGGATAGGCTACATTCTCGACGTTGCAGCCGCCGTGGAGGTCGCCTTCCTCGTCGCGCACCGCGGCGCCCACGTGATACCTCGAATAGGGCGCATGGGCGCGCGTCATCATCTTCTGCGCCAGCCGCACGAGATCGTCCCTGGGATCGTCCATCTCAGCGCTCCTTCTCGTAGGGCACGCCGACTGCCTTGGGCGCGACGGCGCGGCCGATGAAGCCGGCCAGCAGGAACATGGTGAGAAGATAGGGCAATGCCTGGATCAATTGCACCGGCACTTCGCCGATGCCGGGCACTTTCAGTCCCTGCAGGCGGATGGCGACGGCGTCGAGCAGGCCGAACATCAGGCAGGCACCGAAGGCCGGGAACGGCCGCCACTTGCCGAAGATGATGGCGGCGAGCGCGATGAAGCCCTGCCCCGCCGTCATATCGCGGCTGAAGCCGGCACCCTGGGCGATCGACAGGTAGGATCCCGCCAGCCCCGCCAGCAGGCCGCACAGCAGCACCGCACGATAGCGCAGCCAGGTCACGGAAATGCCGGCCGCGTCGACGGCCAGCGGCATCTCGCCCACCGCGCGCAGGCGCAGGCCAAAGCGCGTGCGGGCGATCACCCACCAGGTGAGCGGCACCGACAAGAGGCCGACGTAGAGCAGGATGTTGTCGCCGGCGCGCGGGAAGAACAACGGCATCAGCCGCTCGCTCGCGAGCAGCGGCGGCGTCTGGCCACCCTGCGCGAACCACGCATTGCCCAGCACGACGGTCAGCCCGGCCGCCAGGATGTTGAGCGCCACGCCGCTCACCACCTGGTTGCCGCGATGGGTGATGCAGGCAAAGCCATGCAACAGCGCCAGCACCTCGGCGGCGGCGACACCCGCGGCAACGCCGGCCCACGGCGAGCCGGCGGTCGAGGCCGTGGCGGCGGCGAAGAAAGCCGCCACCAGCATCTTGCCCTCGAGCCCGACGTCGATGATGCCGCTCTTCTCGGAAAACAACCCGCCCATGGCGCAGAAGACCAGTGGCGTCGCCACCCGGAGCGTCGCGGCGAACATGAGGAAGACCAGGGAGGCTGCGTCGTCCATCAGGGGCGCCGCGCCAGCAGGGCCTGCAGCCAGGGCCGTGGCAGATGCTCGAGCGCGCCCGAGAACAGGATGACGAGACCCTGGATCACCACGACCATCTCGCGCGTGATCTCGGGGATGTCGAACGACATCTCGGCGCCACCCTGCTGCAGGGCGCCGAACAGCAGCGCCGCCAGCGCCACGCCCAGCGGATGGTTGCGTCCCATCAAGGCAACGGCGATGCCGGCGAATCCGTAGCCCGCCTGGAAGTCGAGCAGCAGTCGGTGCTGGACGCCCAGCAGCTCGTTGACGCCGACAAAGCCCGCCAGCGCACCCGACAGGCACATCGCCAGCATGGTCATGCGCCTGAGATTGGTGCCGGCATAGACCGCCGCCGCCGGATTGTGGCCGATCGTGCGCAGCGCATAGCCCCACGAGGTGTGCCACAGGAAGATCCAGACCCCGACGCAGCAGGCCAGCGCCAGCACGATCGAAAGGTTGAGCGCCGAGCCCATCAGCGCCGGGAGCTGGGCCGCCGGACCGAAGGTGCGGCTCTGCGGCGTCATCGAGCCCGGTGCGATCAGCACGTTCACCATCAGGTAGACCATCAGCGCCGAGGCCACGAAGTTGAACATGATGGTGGTGATCACGATGTGGCTGCCACGCCAGGCCTGCAGCCACGCCGGCACGGCGGCCCATGCAGCGCCGAACAGCGCCGCCGCAGCGATGGCGACGGGGATCAGCAGCCACGCCGGCAGCACGCCGTCGAACGCCAGCACCGCCAGTCCGCAGCCCAGGCCGCCGATATAGGCCTGGCCCTCGCCGCCGATGTTGAACAGCCCGGCATGGAACGCGACGGCGACGGCCAGCCCGGTGAAGGCGAAGTTGGTGGCGTAGTAGAGCGTGTAGCCGATCGACTGCGGCGAGCCCACCGCGCCGACGACCAGCAGCCGCAGTGCGCGAAGCGGATCGACGCCGATGATCGCCACGATGATGCCCACCACAAAGAAGGCGAGCGCGATATTGACCAGCGGCAGCACGATCACGTCGGCCCATAACGGCAGCGGACGGCGAAATGCGCTCATGCGGCCCCGGCCAGGGCGGATTGCGCGCCGGCCATCATCAGGCCGATGCGGCGCTCGTCGGCGGCGGCGCCGTCGACCTCGCCCACGATGCGGCCGGCGAACATCACCAGGATGCGGTCGGCGAGCGACAGGATCTCGTCGAGCTCGACCGACACGACCAGCACGGCGCAACCGGCGTCGCGGCTCTTGATGAGTTCCCGGTGGATGAACTCGATGGCACCTATGTCGACCCCGCGCGTCGGCTGGCCGACCAGCAGCACGCGCGGCGCGTGGGCCATCTCGCGCGCCAGCACCAGCTTCTGCTGGTTGCCGCCCGAGAAGCTCGACGAGCGCAGCGCCGGGGACGGCGGGCGCACGTCGAAACGCTCCATCAGCCCGGCGCAGTGCGCCCCGACGGTGGGATTGTCGAGCAGGTGGTTGTGCGAGAACGGGGCCTCCTCGTGATAGCCGAGGATCGCGGTTTCCGACGCGGCGAAGGCCGCCACCATGCCCTGGCGCAGCCGATCCTCCGGCACGTGGGCGACGCCCAGCGCCCGCATTTCCGCCGGATCGCCGGGGTGCGCCACGTCGATCGCCCGTCCGCAGACTTCCAGCCGGCCGCCGCTCGGCGGGCGGATGCCCGACAGGATCTGCAGCAACTCGGTCTGGCCGTTGCCCGAGACGCCGGCGATGCCGACGATTTCGCCGGCGCGCAGCTCGAAGCCGATGTCGTCGAGCAGGCGTACGCCGCGAGAGTCGACCAGCGACAGGTGCTCGGCGCGCAGCAGCACCGTACCGGGACGGGGTGCCGATTTGTCCATGTGCAGGCGGACCTTGCGGCCGACCATCAGCTCGGCGAGCTCGGCGAGGCCGGTGTCGCGGGTGGCGCGCCGCGCGACCACCTCGCCCTGGCGCATGACATAGACGCTGTCGGTCACGGCCATGATCTCGCGCAGTTTGTGGGTAATCAGCACTACCGTGACGCCGTGCTCCTTCAATGCGGCGAGGATGCGGAACAGCCGGTCGGTCTCTTGCGGCGTCAGCACCGCACTCGGTTCGTCGAGGATCAGGATGCGCGCGCCGCGGAACAGGACCTTCAGGATCTCGACCCGTTGCTGCTCGCCCACGGAAAGATCCGCCACCAGTGCATCGGGGTCGACCGTGAGACCGTACTCACGGCCGAGCCGGTCGAGTTCGGCCCGGGCCGCAACCATGCCGCCGGCCAGCAGCAGCCCGCCTTCGGCGCCGAGCACGAGATTCTCCAGCACGGTGAAACTGTCGATCAGCATGAAATGCTGGTGGACCATGCCGATGCCGTGGGCGATGGCGTCGCGCGGACTGTCCATCTGCACCGGCTTTCCGCCGATCAGGATCTCGCCGCCGTCGGCGCGGTAGAGACCGTAGAGGATGCTCATCAGCGTCGACTTGCCGGCGCCGTTCTCGCCCACGATGCCGACGACGGCACCCCTGTCGATGTCGAGCGACACGGCGCGCACGGCGTGCACGCTGCCGAACGACTTGTCGATCGCCCTGAGTTCGATCGCCGGCCCTGTTCCTTCGCGCGCCAGCTCGGCCGGCGTCAGGGCTTGCACGAATTGTTGCTCATGTAGTCGTGGACGGCGATCTTGCCGGCGATGATGTCGGCCTTCGCGGCCTCGACCTTCGCCTTCATATCGGCGCTGACCAGCTTCTCGTTGTACTGGTCGAGCGCCCAGTCGACGCCGCCCTCCTTCAGGCCGAGCACCTGCGTGCCGCCCTTCCACGAGCCGTCGTCGGCCGCCTTGAAGGAGCGATAGGCCGCGAGATCGACCCGCTTCAGCATCGAGGTCAGCATCGTGCCGGGATGGAGATAGTCCTGGTTGGAATCGACGCCGATGCCGTATTTGCCGCGATCCTTCGCGGCCTGGAGGATGCCGATGCCGGTCGAGCCGGCCGCGGCATAGACAACGTCGACGCCGCGGTCGAACTGGCCCTTGGCGAGTTCGGCGCCGCGGCCAGGATCGTTCCACGCCGCCGGCGTCGTGCCGGTCATGTTGGAGATCAGCTCGGCCTTCGGATCGGCGTACTTGATGCCCTGCTCGTAGCCGCACTGGAAACGGCGGACCAGCGGGATGTCCATGCCGCCGACGAAGCCCACCTTGGCGGTCTTGGAGGCCAGCGCCGCCAGCATGCCGACCAGGAACGAGCCCTCGTGTTCCTTGAAAACGACGGACTGCACGTTGGGCAGGTCGACGACGCTGTCGATCACGGTGAAGTGGACGTTGGGAAATTCCTTGGCGACCTTTGTGAGCGCCACGGCCTGGGAGAAGCCGACGGCGATGATCGGGTCCTGGCCGCGCTGGGCGAAGCGTCGCAGCGCCTGTTCGAACTGCGTCTCGTTGGTCGGCTCGAACTCGGCGACGGTGGCCGACGTCTCCTTCTTGAACTTCTCGATGCCGTTGCTGACACCCTCGTTGAAGGACTTGTCGAACTTGCCGCCCGTGCTGTAGACGACCGCGGGCTTGAGCGGCGTCTGCGCCATGGCAGCCGTCGTCACGGTTGCGGAAGCCAGCAGCGCGACGATCGATACGAACCCTCTTTTCATCCCAGCCCCCTCATGTCTGGGCCAAGTGTGGACCGGGCCGCTCCAGCGGTCTAGCCGAAGCGCCGGAGTGAATAGGGCTCGACGGCAATACTGGGCGAGCGGCCGGCGATCATCTCGGCCGTGAGCCGGGCCAACACCGGCGCCAGCGTATAGCCGTTGGAACTCACGCAGTTGTAGAAGCCTGGCAGGCCCGGCACCTCGCCCAGGATCGGGGCGCGGTCGATGTTGACGTTCATGCCGGCCCAGATCCGCACAGCGTGAAGGCTGGCGAGCGCCGGCACCGCGCGCGCGGCGATCCAGAGGTTGCCCTCGACGCTGGGGCGCAGCGCCCGCGAGAGCTTCTCGCCCGCGTCGAGGCCGGCCGTCCAGCCGCCGCCGATCATGAAAGCGCCGGAGCCGGCCTGCTTGAGGGTGAGATGCCGGCCGGCGTAGGCCACCAGGCGCGTGAGCGTGGGCACCGTCGGCTCGGTGACGATCATCTGCAGCGGCGCGCCGCGCACGGGTATGGTGACCCCCGCCATCCGCGCGATCTCGGCCGCCCACGGGCCGGCGGCATTGACGATCCTTCGGCAGCGCACTTCGCCCCGGCTGGTCCTGATTCGATAACCACTGCCGTCGCGTTCGATCGCCTGCACATCGCTGCCGCGCCGGAACCGGGCGCCGAGCTTGCGTGCCCCTTCAACGACCGCATACGTCCCTCTCAGCGGGTTGATCTTGCCCTCGCCCGCGCACCATTCGGCGGCAATGGCCGCGTCGCCGATGCAGGGCTCGAGCTCGCGCAAGGCGCGCGCGTCGATCAGCTCGGCCTCGACGCCCCGACTGCGCTCGAGCGCGATCTTGCCCTTCAGGAGCTCGACGTCGCGATCGCTTTCGGCCAGCATCAGGCCGCCGGTGATCTTGATCTCGAGGTCGTGGCCGGTATCGGCCTGGATCTCCCGCCACAGCGCGATCGACGCCGGGCCGAGCGGCAGCGCATCGGCCGAACGATTGGGGCCGGCCGCAGGCTTGCCCGTGAAGTCGAAGGCCAGCAGTTGCACATGCAGGCTGCCGGCATTGGCACCAGAAGCCTGCAGGTTGATGTCGTCGCGCTCGAGGACCATCGCCTCGATGCCCTCGCGCGCCAGCCAATAGGCCACGCAGGAGCCCGCGACGCCGCCGCCGATCACGACCGTGTCGACCGTCTCGACCGGCAACGGCGCGGTGTCGCGCGGGCGGGCCATGTCGGGCGGCGCGAAATCGGTGTGGCCCGTCCATTCCGGCTGCTCGACGGCCAGGGCATGGATCGGCACGGGCTTCGCCGGCGGGCGCGGCGCGAACAGGCCGAACTCGCCCACCTCGTTGTCACACAGCCGCGCGATCACCGCCGCGCAGTAGCGGCCCTGACAGCGCCCCATGCCGGCGCGCGTCGCCCGCTTCAGCGCCGCCGGCGTGTTGTAGCCACCGCGGATCCAGCCGCGCACGTCGCTCGCCGTCACCTCCTCGCAGCGGCAGACGAGCGCCCGGTTGTCGATCGCGGCGGCGGGCAGCGGCGCACCGTCGAACAATCGCCAGAGCGCCGCCTGGAAGCGCGCCGCGCGGCGGACCGCCCTTTGGGCATTGACTGTACCGGAGGCCATCAGGCCGAGATCGCGTGCGATCGCGCCCGCCGCCACGATCCCCTGCGCCTGTGCAGCCTGTGCGCCGCCGAAGTGCGCGCCGTCGCCGATGGCGAAGACTTCGGTGATGCTGGTGCGGCCCTCGACGTCGGTCACGGTCTCCATCGAGCCGTTGGCGCGCGCCACGAAGCGATGCCGGCAGCCGAGCGCGCGCGCCAACTCGGACGACGCGGCGAAGCCATAACCCAGCGCCACGACGTCGGCATCGATCGCCATGTCGCCCGCCTCGACGCGCCGCACGCGATCCTCGCCCAGGAGGCGCGTCACGCGATGCCGCCAATGCAGGAGGCCGCGCAGGCGGCGGACGAGCGCCAGGCCCTTGAGCGTCAGGCCGGGGCTGGCAGCGGCCGCCAGGGCGAGCTGCGCCAGGTCGCCGAGACCGGGCTCGGGCGCCGATTCGAGCACGGCGACGACATTGGCGCCACCGTCGATCAGCTCCGCCGCCGCCTGCAGGGTGAGTGGGCCGTTGCCCGCCACGACGATGCGCTGGCCCGGCGTCACCCGATACGAGCGCGCCAGGGTCTGCAGGCCCCCTACGGTCATGACCCCGGGCAGGGTCCAGCCGGGCACGACCAACGCTTGTTCATAGGCGCCGGTCGCCAGCACCAGCCGCTTGGGGCGAAACAGCGTCGACCGGCCAGCGACGAGGGCCGCGACCTCGGTCGCGGAGAACGCCGACCACACGGTCGTCTCGTTGAGGATCCGCACACCAGCGCGCAACGCCGCGTCGCGCAGCGCGGCGCCGTCACGGAACTGGCGGTCGAGGCGGGCGACCTCGGCCGCCTGCGACTCCGCGAGCGGCTTGAAGAACTGGCCGCCGGGCGCCAGCCGTTCGTCTGCCACGATCACGGTGGCACCGGCCTGCGCCAGTGCGCGCGCTGCCGACAGGCCGGCCGGGCCTGCGCCCACCACCAGCACGTCGCAGGAGATCTTTTCTGCCGCCATGGCCGGTGGCGGTGCCGACACTGCTCCGACGGGATCGGACTCGACGTTCATTCCGGCCGCCACCCTGGTCAGGCAGGCGCGTTGGCCCGGCCGGCCATCGACCGTCACCAGGCAATCGAAGCACACACCCATGCCGCAGAAGGGGCCGCGCGCGGCGTGCGAAGGAGTCTCGCGGAATGCCACGATGTCGGCGGCCGACAGCGCCGCGGCGATGGTCTCGCCGGGCAGCGCCTCGATCTCGGTCCCATCGAAGGTGATCCGGACCGGCTCCGCGGGGCGCATGTTGGGATGCGTCAGGCGCATGGCAACAGGTCTACAATGGTTCGTTGTCGCACGACACGACGAAGTGTCGCGCCGCCGCCGCCAATGACCCTAGCGGAAGCGCGGCATCACCTTGGTCCAGAAGGCGTCGATCGACTTCATCAGCTTCGGATGCGGGACCAGGCTGTTGTAGGTGTAGGCGAACACCCAGTCGACGGGCTGGCGCTTCTGCTGGGCCTCCATGCCCTTCAGCACGGTGTCGACCGTGCCAACATAGGCATAACCCATCGTGATGATCTCTTCAGGTGTGAGCATCTTGCCCGTCTTGGGATCGGTGACACCCTTGCGGAAGCCGAACGGCTCGAACCAGGCGCGGCCGGAGAACTGGCCGGAGTCCTTCCAGAGCGCCATCGCCTCCTCGTCGGTGTCGGCGATGAT
>Ga0105240_10009497_pt1 | contig 13772 bp, 13 predicted proteins | sample KBSC54metaG_FD_80426 | JGI IMG/M metagenome (GOLD analysis project Ga0105240, IMG submission 80426) | Corn rhizosphere microbial communities from Kellogg Biological Station, Michigan, USA - KBS C5-4 metaG | ecosystem: Host-associated > Plants > Roots > Rhizosphere > Soil | place: Michigan, USA... | reverse complement strand
TCGTCCATCAGCAGCAGGGCCGGATGGGTCATCAGGGCGCGGGCGATGGCCACGCGCTGGCGCTCGCCGCCCGAGAGGTTGGTCGTCGATCGCGGCAGCAGGGGCGCGATGCCGAGCAGGTCGACCGCCTCCTCGTAGGAGACGCCGGGACGCGGCGAGGCGCGGCGGCGGGCATAGTCGAGATTGCCCTGGACCGACAGGTGGGACAGCAGGCTCGGCTCCTGGAACACATAGCCGACCGCGCGCCGGTGGGTGGGGACGAAGGCCCGATCGTCCTGCCAGGTCTCGCCGCCCACGACGAGGCGGCCAGGCAAGCGTTGCAGGCCCGCGATGCAGCGCAACACGGTGGTCTTGCCCGAGCCTGAGGCGCCGACGAGGACCGTGATCCCCTGCCCTGCCAGGTCGAACTCGCAGGCGAGGCGGAAGCCGCCGATCTGACCGGCGAAGCGGGCCACGAGGAAGGGTGCGGCGCTCATCGGACGGCGCGGCCCGCGCGACGTTCGATCAGGAAGAGGCTCAGCAGGACCAGGAAGGCGAAGAGCAGCAGGCCAGCCGCCAGTTCGTGGGCCTCGCCGTAGTTGGACGATTCCACGAGCTCGAAGATGCGGGTCGAGATCACCTGGGTCTTGCCGGGGATGGCCCCGCCGATCATCAACACCACCCCGAACTCGCCGACCGTGTGCGCAAAGACCAGCACCGCCGCGCCGAGGAAGCCGCGGCGCGCCAGCGGCACGGCGACGGAGACAAAGGCGTCGAGGGGCGTCGCGCGCAGGGTGGCGGCCACCTCGAGCGGTCGGGGACCGATCAGTTCGAAGGCGGTGCGGAGGGGCTGCACCGCGAAGGGCAGAGAATAGATCATCGAGCCGATCACCAGGCCCGGGAAGGTGAAGGCGAGGGTTCGGATGCCGAACGGATGCAGCAGGTGCATCAGCGGGCTGGCCGGCGCGAGGGCGATCAGCAGGTAGAAGCCCAGCACCGTCGGCGGCAGCACGATGGGCATCGAGGCCACCGCCGCCACGATCTCCTTCCACCAGCGATCGCTGCGCGCCAGCCACCAGGCCAGCGGCGTGGCCAGCGCCAGCAGCAGGACGGTGGTCAGCCCGGCAAGCTCAGCCGTGGTGCAGACGACCTGCCACAAGCGCCCTGATCCCTCAGCCCCCGCGGACCTCGTAGCCGTACTTGCGGATGATCGCCAAGGCCGCCGGCGATTTCAGGAAGGTCATGAACGCCTTCGCCGCCGGGTTGGACTGGCCGGTGAAGAGCAGGATAGCCTGCTGGTCGATCACCCCGTGGTAGGTGGCGGGCACAAGCCAGCGCGAGCCGACGTCGGGCTGGGCGATGACCTGCGAGAGGGCGACGAAGCCGAGTTCGGCCGCGCCGGTGTCGACGAACTGGTAGGCCTGGGTGATCGAGGTCCCCATCACGAACCTGGCCTTCAGGCGGTCGTAGACGCCGAGCCGGCGCATGGTCTGCACCGCGGCGATGCCGTAGGGCGCGGCCGCCGGGTCGGCGAGGGCGATCTTGTTGAAATTGCCCGAGGCCAGCACGGCGCCGTTGGCGTCGACCAGACCGGGCGTCTTGGAGAACAGCACCAGGCGGCCGATGGCGTAGGTGAAGCGGGTGCCGGGCACGCCGACGCCGTCCTGCTCGGCGCGCTTCGGCCGGTCGGGGTCGGCCGACAGGAACACCTCGTAGGGCGCCCCATGGGAAATCTGGGTGTAGATCTGGCCTGACGAGCCGAAGGTCAGGATGGCGTGGTGGCCGGTGGCGGCGGCGAAGGCCGCGGCGATCTCCTTGGCCGGCTCGGTGAAGTTGGCGGCCACCGCCACCTGGGTGTCCGCGGCCAGCGCGGGGACGGCGCCGCCGACCATGGCCGCGGCCCAGAGGACCAGCGCGAGGATGCGTCTCGTGATCATGACTGGGCTTCCTCCGGCTCAGAAGGCCATCTGCGAGCGGACGGCGACGGACTGATAATGCTGGCCGATCTGCACCCCGACCGGAGTGGTGAAGGAGGTGGCCGGCGAGAGGCGGTCTATGGTCACGTCCTGGAACTGGAACATGAACCGGACCACGGAATTGAGGTACCAGTTGAGCCCGGCGGCGAAGATGCGCTGCTCGCCGCCGCGCACGCCGCTGGCGGAAATCGCCGTGCCGAGCGCCCCTTCGCGGAAGTTCAGGTCGGCGTCCGAATAGCGCAGCGCCAGCTCCAGCCCGCCCCAAGTGCCGTTCTGCAGGCTGAAGGGGTGGTCCACGCTGGGCGCGTCGAAGGCGTAGGTCCCCATGTTGTAGCGCCGGGTCTCGCCGGTCAGCACCCAGGTTCCCTCGACGTAGTAGCCGCTGAAGGTCGGGTTGACGACGCCGGCGGCGGGGTTGCGCCGCTCGATCCGCAGCTGCTCGTACTCGCCCTCGATGAAGAGGTTGCGGAACTGCAGGGCGCCTTCGAAGCCGAGGGTGGAGGCGTGGTCGGCGTCGATGCCCCCGGTGGAAATCAGGCGGGTTCCGTCGACGCGGAGCTCGGGCCGTTCCTGGAAGGTGATCGGGTAGCGGGCCGTGCCAGCGGCGGTGTCGGGCCCGCCCGCATCGGCGGGGCGCACCGAGTAGCTGCCGTGGGCGCCGACGTGGATCAGCAGGTTCTCGTCCCGGTAGGGCAGGAAGGCGATGCGGCCGATCAGGCCGAGCTGGCTGTCGTAGGGCTGCAGCACCGTCGAGCCCTGGATGTTGCTGACGCCGACCAGGCGCCCGGTGACGGCGGCGTTGAAGTACCAGCGCTCGCCGGCGCCCCAGATCTCGGCCGCTTCGCGGAAGTCGCCGCCCGCCAGGCTGCGCGCCATGTCGGCGATGGCCGGGCGCTCCAGGAAGGGCGCGCCGTTGGTGCTGGCCTGGTCCTCCAGCCCGATCGAGGGCGGGAAGGCGCCGACCCGGACGTGGATGGGCTTGATGCCCGAGTACTGGACCCAGAGCTCCTGGACGTGGCCGCCATCCTCCTCGCCCGCGCCGCCGAAGTCGAACAGCACGTTGTATTCGAAGTCCCCGAACACCTTGCCGTCGACGCCGATGCGCGCCCGCCGGAAGTTGGTGCCGTTGCCGAGGTCGCGGGCGTGGGCGGTGTCGGTGGCCGAGTTGGTGGCGCCGCGGCGGAAGTCCGAGCCGAGCGGGCCGGCGCCCGACTGGAAGTAGGCGGCGGTGTCGAACTGCATCACGCCGTGCAGCGTCGCCGAGAAGCGGCCGTCGCCGCTGGCGATCGTGGGCTTGCCGCCGAGGATGGTGGCGCCGCCGGCGGCGCTGGAGGCGATGGTGGCGGGCGCGGGCGCCGGCGCGGGCGAAGGAACCGTGGCCACGGGGGGCGCGGCGGGCGGGAGGGCGTTCAGCCGCGCCTCGAGGTTGTCGACCCGCGATTCCAGCCGGTCCACCAGGGCGTTCAGCCGCGCGATCTCGGCGTCGCGCGGATCGGCGCCGGCCGCCGGATCAGCGAGCGCGGCGCTCGCAGCCAGGGACATGCCGAGGCCTGCGGCCACGGCCAAAGCACGCACACTGACGGATGACGACACCACCCTGCCCCTCGTCCAAAGCGGCGCCGTTACGCCGCCCGGGGGGATATGTAGTCAAACTGCCATACGGTCAATGCTGCGCAGGGTGAAGCCACGCCGACGCCTAGACGCGTGTCATCCCGGCCGGCGCGAAGCGGAGAGCCGGAATCTCCCTTGACCTGCCTGCGAGAAGATCGCGGACAAGGCGCTGCCGCGCCTTTCCGGGATGACATGGGCGGTGTGGCGAGGGGGCGAGACCCTCAGATATCGCCGCCCACGTTGGTGGGGACGCCGGGGGCGCGGGCGGTGTGGATGCCGCACTCCGTCTTCTGGGAGCCGGCCCAGCGGCCGTCGCGCAGGTCGCTGCCCTCCTCCACCGGGCTGGTGCAGGGCCAGCAGCCGATCGAGGGGTATCCGAACTGGACCAGCGGATGCTCGGGCAGGTCGTGCTCGGCGACGTAGGCGTCGAGGCCGGCCTTGGACCAGTTGGCCAGGGGGTTGAACTTCAGCTTGCCGTCGGTCTCCTCCACCACCGCCAGGCGCAGGCGGTCGCCGCCATGGAAGCGCTTGCGGCCGGTGATCCAGGCCGAATAGCCCTCCAGGGCGCGGTCCAGCGGCAGCACCTTGCGGATGTGGCAGCAGGCGTCGACGTCGGTCTTCCAGAGGTCGGCGTTCGGGTCGCTGATCGCCAGGTCGTCGAACCGGGGCCGCAGGTCGTGGACGTTGGTCAGGCCCAGGCGATGGGCGAGCTGCTGGCGATAGTCGAGGGTCTGGCCGAACAGCATGCCGGTGTCGAGGAACAGCACCGGGATGTCCGGTTTCACCTGCGCCGCCAGGTGCAGCAGCACCGCGGACTCGGAACCGAACGACGACACGAGAGCCAGCTCGTCGCCGTAGAGTTCGACGGCGGCGCGCAGGATCTCGCGCGGATGGGCGTCGCGCAGGTCGCGGCTCAGCCGGCGGGCGACGTCCGCGAGGGTTTCGGTACGGTCCAGCTCCATGGTCACGAGGCGCGCTCCTCGAACGCGGGCGCACGCCCGTCGGCGGCCCGTTGGTACACATGCCGGAAGCGGCCGATCACGTGGCCCCACTCGCGGGGGGTGGAGCCGTCGGCCGCCTCGAAGGCGTTGACGCCGCAACGGGCCATGAAACCCGCCTGTTCCCGCAACACGTCGCCCACCGCCCTCACCTCGCCCTGGTAGCGGTACCGCTCCCGCAAGATCCGGGCCGAGGAATAGGCCTGTCCCTGCAGGAACTTGGGAAACGCCAGCGCCACCACGGCGATGTTCGGCAGATCGGCGGCGATGTCCTCCACCGCCTCGCTGGGTTCGATCCGCACGCCCACCTTGCGGCCCTCGGCGATCAGCCGCTGGCCTTCGGTCTGGAAGCGCTGCAACGAGACGATCACGTCACCGCGCGGCACGTCGGTCTCGTCGGCGACGGCGGTGAAGGGATCCTCCGCCGCCACCGCGTTCTGGCCGGTCCACCTAATGAGCATCGGCATAGACGGCCTCCTTGAACGGCGTCATGCCGGTGCGACGGAAGGTGTCCAGGAACCGCTCGCCGTCCTGGCGCTCGCGCAGATAGACGTCGACAAGCTGGTCCACGGCCTCGGCAACCTTGCCGGCCGGCAAGGCGGGCCCGAGGATCTGCCCGAGCGAGGCGTCGGCCTCGCCGGAGCCGCCCAGGCTGACCTGGTAGAACTCCTCGCCCTTCTTATCCACGCCCAGGATGCCGATGGCGCCCACATGGTGGTGGCCGCAGGCGTTGATGCAGCCGCTGATCTTGATGTCCAGCTTCCCGACCTTCTCGGCCAGCACCGGGTCGGCGAACCTGGTGGCGATGGCCTGGGCGATCGGGATGGCGCGGGCGTTGGCCAGGGAGCAGTAGTCCAGCCCCGGGCAGGCGATGATGTCGCTGACGAGGCCGATGTTCGGGGTCGCCAGCTCGGCGCCGTCCAGCGCCTTCCAGACGGCCGGGACATCGTCCAGCTTCACGTGCGGCAGGATCAGGTTCTGCTCGTAGGCGACCCGGATCTCGTCCAGCGACCAGCGCTCGGCCACGTCGGCGATCAGGTCCATCTGGTCGGACGAGCAGTCGCCGGGCGTCTCGCCCGGCTTCTTCAGCGACACGTCGACGATGGCGTAGCCGGGGACCTTGTGCGGCCGCACGTTGTGGCGGGCGAAGCGGGCGAAGGCCGGGTCGGCCTTGGCCGCGTCGAACGTCGCCGAGGTCGCCGGCAGCTTCTCGAACGCCGGCGCTATGAAAGCCGACCGGATGCGGGCCAACTCGGTGTCGGGCAGGTCGATGGCGGCCTTGTCGGTGCTCTCCCACTCGGCCTCGACCTCGCGGGCGAAAGCCTCGGCGCCCAGGCTGGCGACCAGCACCTTGATGCGGGCCTTCCAGATGTTGTCGCGCCGGCCGTGGCGATTATAGACCCGCAGGATCGCCTGCATGTACGACAGCAGGTGGCGCACCGGCAGGTGCTGGCGGATGGTCGGGCCCAGATAGGGGGTGCGGCCGAGACCGCCGCCGACCAGCATCTCGAAGCCCAGCTCGCCGGCCGCGTTGCGGTGCAGGCGCAGGCCGATGTCGTAGATCTTGGTCGCCGCCCGGTCGGCCGGGGACGCGGTCACCGCGATCTTGAACTTGCGGGGCAGGAACGAGAACTCGGGGTGGAAGGTCGACCACTGGCGCAGCACCTCGACCCAGACGCGCGGGTCGTCCGCCTCGTCGGCGTTGATCCCGGCCAGGGGGTCGGCGGTGATGTTGCGGATGTCGTTGCCGCTGGTCTGGATGGCGTGCATCCCCACCTCGGCCAGCTCGGCCAGGATGTCCGGCGCGTCCTTCAGCTTGATCCAGTGGAGCTGCAGGTTGGTGCGGGTGGTGAAGTGGCCGTAGCCGCGGTCGTAGGTGCGGGCGATATGCGCCAGCCGGCGCAGCTGGCCGGACGTCAGGCCGCCGTAGGGGATGGCGATCCGCAGCATGTAGGCGTGCAGCTGGAGATAGAGACCGTTCATCAGCCGCAGCCGCTTGAACTGGTCCTCGGTCAGCTCGCCGGCGAGGCGGCGCTGGCACTGCTCGCGGAACTCGGCCACGCGGTCGGCGAGGATTTCCTTGTCGATGGCGTCGTAGCGGTACATCGGCGCCCTCCTACTTTCTCTTGATCAGTTCGACGCGGCCCTTCGAGCGGGCCGCGCCATGCGCGTGGGACAGAACCTCGAACTCCTCGCCGCCCTCGGCCTGCTTGCCGTGGTCCAGCTTGTTGGTGGGACCCATGGCGCGGACCCGCTCGCGGTAGCTGAGCGGCGCCCACCCGCCTTCCACCTCGATCACGTCGATCAGATAGGGATCGACCACGACGGTGATCTGGGTCTTGGCGTGGGCCTCCGCGGCCAGGGCCGCGTCATCGTCGGCGAACAGCTGCGCCCGGGCGAACCGGTCGACCCAGCCACCATCGCTCAGGAACACGGCCTCGCCGTCGGCCAGACGGCTTCCAGTGAGGGCCTTCATGGTGCTCCCCGTCCTCGGATTCTTCCCTCCCCCTTGCGGGGAGGGACAGGCCGCGCAGCGGCCAGGGTGGGGATGTCTAGTGACGGACGCCGGAGGTCAAGACTAGCGTCCGGTGACGTGTCGGACTCCCCCACCCTGTCGGCTTCGCCGACGTCCCTCCCCACGGGGGGGAGGGACGCGAGGGGGAGGGAAGAGGCGGCCAGCGCCATCGCTTCGCCGACCATTAGCAGGGCTGGGCCGGTGAGGCCCTCGGCCGCCGCCGGAACCCCGCCCAGGGTGGTGGTCAGGCGCCGCTCGTTAGGCAGGCTGGCGTTCTCGACGATCAGGGCCGGCGTGGCCGCGTCGCGGCCGGCGGCGATCAGGCGCGCGGCGATCTTCGACGCATTGGCGAGGCCCATGTAGATCACCACCGTGTGGTTGGCGCGCGCCAGGGCCGGCCAGTCCAGGCCCGGATCGGCGCCGCCCGAGGCGTGGCCGGTGACGAAGGTGACCGACTGGGCCGCGCCGCGGTGGGTGAGCGGCGCGCCGGCGCTGGCGCTGGCGGCCAGGGCGGCGGTGACGCCCGGCACGACGTGGCAGGCGACGCCGGCGGCCCGGCAGGCCTCCAGCTCCTCCCCGCCACGGCCGAAGATGAAGGGATCGCCGCCCTTGAGGCGGACCACGCTCAGGCCGTCCCGGGCGAAGGCGACCAGCATGCGGTTGATCTCGTCCTGGCCGTAGGAGTGGCGCGAACGGCGCTTGGCGACGGAGAGGCGCTGCGCCCCGGCCGGGGCCATCGCCAGGATCGCGTCGCTGACCAGGCCGTCGTGGACCACCACGTCGGCGCCCTGCAGCGCCTTCAGCGCCTTCAGGGTCAGCAACTCGGGATCGCCCGGGCCGGCGCCCACCAGCCACACCGCCCCGGCGCGCACGGGGGCGCGGCGTCCCTTCAGGACGACCAGACGCCGTGGCGGCTTCGGGGTGGGCGAATAAACCATAATCAGGACTACTCTTATAGCTGCGCTAACAGCATCTTACTCGAGAACACAACGGGGCGAACCTTTCGGTCCGCCCCGTTGACGCCCGTCAGCGAAAGGGCCGTGACGCCTCCGGGTGATTGCAAACTGGCGCTTGAGGGTCCATTTCGCAACCCAAGGACTTCTGCCGGGGTATTGAGTTATTCTCATGGAAACGCGCCGGCGTCTGCCTCCCCTGAATGCGCTGCGGGCCTTCGAGGCTGCCGCCCGGCACCTGAATTTCAGCCGTGCGGCGGACGAGCTCTCGGTCACGCCGGGAGCCGTATCGCAGCAGATCCAGAACCTGGAGGACTATGTGGGGGCGGCGCTGTTCAAGCGCACGCCCAAGGGGCTGCTGCTGACCGACGCGGCCCAGACCGCCCTGCCCGCGCTGCGCGAGGCGTTCGACCGGCTGGCCGAGGCCTCGTCGCTGCTGACCGCGGCGGTGGACGGGCGGCGCCTGACCCTCACCGCCCCGCCCTCCTTCGCCGCCAAGTGGCTGGTGCCGCGGCTGAAGCGGTTCGAGGAGGCCTATCCGCAGATCGACGTCTGGCTGTCGGCCGACATGGACATTGTCGACTTCGCCGCCGGCGAGATCGACCTGGCCATCCGCTACGGCGCCGGGCGCTATCCCGGCCTGGAGATCATGCGCCTGCTGCGCGAGACCGTGATCCCGGTGGCCAGCCCCGCGCTGATCGCCGAAAATCGTCTGACCGAGCCGGCCGACCTGGCCCACCACACCCTGCTGCATGACGGCTCGCCCGACGCCGACGAAAGCTGCCCCGACTGGTCGATGTGGCTGGCGGCCCGCGGGGTGCGGGGCGTCGACGGCACGCGAGGCCCCCGGTTCAACCAGTCCAGCCTGGTGATCGAGGCGGCGCTGGGCGGCCGGGGCGTGGCGCTGGCCAAGGGCACCCTGGCCCAGGACGACCTGGACGCCCGCCGGCTGGTGACGCCGCTGCAGATGTCGACCGCGGTCGACTTCGCCTACTACGTGGTCCACCCGAAGGCGAAGGGCCGCCTGCCGCAGGTGAAGGCGTTCGTGGGCTGGATCACCGCCGAGGCCGCGGCGCACGAGGCCGCGCTGGCCTCGATCGATAATGGCGCGGGCATCTGACCGACCCTCAGCGCGGGGCCTTCAGCGAACGCAGCGCCCGTTCGTGGGCATAGGCGGCGATATCGGAGAGCGCGGCGTGGAGGGCGTCATGCACCGCGTCCAGCGACAGCTGGCCGGCCTCGCAGGCCTCGCACGCGTCGCCGAGCGCGAACGCGCCGACGCCGCGAGCCGCGCCCTTGACCGTGTGGACCGCATCGCGCCAGCCCTCGTGCCGCGCGTCAAGCAGCGGGGCCCAGATGGCCGCCTGCTCGCGGAACAGCTCCAGCACTTCGTCGATCAGCCCGCCGTCGCCGGCGGCGAAGCTCTCCAGGTAGCTGAAGTCCACGAACCCCCTGATATCGCGCCTGGCCACGCCGACTCCCTCGCCGTTCCACGGGCCGGTTCCTTAGCGGACGGCGGCGCGACGCGCGAGGGGCGCGGGCGCCGTCAAACGCGCGCCTTGCCAGCGGGCCAGATTTGACTATGTTCCGCGCCCTTCGCCGGACCGGCCCCGCAGGGTCGGCCCGCGCGGCGGGTGCGTAGCTCAGTCGGTAGAGCAGCTGACTCTTAATCAGCGGGTCACAGGTTCGATCCCTGTCGCACCCACCAATTAAATCAACAGTTTAGGTGGCTGGAAGATGCTCTTTCAGCCGCCGCTTGCACCTCGGTTTACATCTTCGTCCCGCGAGCGTTCTCGCGCTGCTTAGAGGGCGCTGAACGCGTCGATCCCAGGCCGCCGGGGGATGGCCCCGTTCGCCTGCTCCGGGGCGGCGCTCGCCCGCCTCGTCCGGAACGGCAGCAGCAGGAAGTCATCGACGCTGAAGTGGGCCGCGCCGGCCCGGCTCAAAGCAGCTTGTCCAGCGTGATCGGCAGATCGCGGACCCGTCTGCCGGTGGCGTTGAACACGGCGTTGGCGACGGCCGCCCCGACACCGGTGATGCCGATCTCGCCGACGCCCCGGGCGCCCATCGGGGTGTGGGGGTCCGGCTCGTCCGTCCAGATCACGTCGATGTGCGGCACGTCGAGATGAACCGGCACGTGATACTCGGCCAGCGACGGGTTCATGATCCGCCCCGTGCGCTCGTCGAACCGGGTCTCCTCCATCAGCGCAAGACCCAGGCCCATGATGATGCCACCGCGGAACTGGCTGGCGGCGGTCTTGGCGTTGAGGATGCGGCCGCAGTCGAAGGACCCCAGGAAGCGGCTGACCCGGATCTCGCCGGTGACCGCATTCACGCGCGCCTCGCAGAAGAGCGCGCTGTGGCTGTGCATCGACCAGTGCTGCAGCTCCAGCGGCATGGGCGCCTCGGCCTCGACGGAAATGTCCTCGCGCTGGGCGCGGGCAAGGATCGAGGCGTAGCTCTCGCGGCGGCTCTCGTCCCCGAGCGCGCAGAGGCCGCCGTCGACCCCGCCCACCTCCTCGGGCTTGAGGCCCGCCAGCGGGGAGTCGTTGCCGGCGAGTTGCAGCAGTTCCTTGACCAGGTCGCGGTGCGCGGCAGCGACGGCGGCGCCGATGGCGGCCGTCTGTTGCGAGCCGCCGGCCAACACCGCGCCCGGCAGCTTGGAGTCGCCGTACCGGAAGGTAATCGCCTGCATCGGCAGGCCGAGCCGCTCGGCCGCGACCTGGGTCTGGGCGGTGCTGGTGCCCATGCCCATCTCGTGGGCGGCGACGGCGACGGTCGCGTGTCCGTCCCGGGTCAGGGTGATGCGCGCGGCGCCGCCGGGCATCCGGTAGTACGGATAGGTTCCGGTGGCGCAGCCGAGGCCGACCCGCCACTCTCCCTCGCGCCGGGCGCCGGGCGCCTGTCGCCGCGACCAGCCGAACCGCTCGGCGCCGTCCCGCCAGGCCTGCACGACGCCGCGCTGGGAGAACGGCAGGCCGGTGGTGGGGTCCTTGTCCGGTTCGTTGCGGATGCGCAGCTCGATCGGATCCATGCCCAGCTCGTGGGCCAGTTCGTCCACGGCGCATTCGAGCCCAAAACTCCCCACCGCCTCGCCGGGCGCGCGCATGAAGGTGTTGGCGACCATGTTCAGCTTCACCGTCTCCACGGCGAGCAGGAAGCTTCTGGCGGCGTAGAGGCTCTTGGCCGGCAGGATGAAGGGCTCGGGCATGTTGTTGTGCGGGGTCATGGCGACCACGCCAGTGTGGATCAGGGCGTCGAAGGCGCCGTCCGCCTGCGCGCCGATGGCCACCCTCTGCTCGGTCACCGTGCGGCCGCCGACGATGCGGAACACTCCCTCGCGGGTGAGCAGGATGCGCACCGGCCGCCCCGCCAGCTTGGCGGCCGCGGCGGCCAGGAACTGATGCTGCCACAGCAGCTTCGAGCCGAAGCCGCCGCCCACGAACGGCGAGGTCACGTGGACCTTGTCCTCCTCGATGCCGAACACCTGGGCGAGCGTCCAGGCCTCGTGCGCCACCGCCTGGGAGGCGTCGTGGACCCGCAGGGTGTCGCCCTCCCAGGCAAGGGTGCAGCCGTGCAGCTCGATCGGGCTGTGGTTGTGGCGCGGCGTGGTGTAGCGCAGGTCGACCTTGTGCGGGGCCGCCGCGAGCATGGCCTCGGCGTCGTGGATCGCCAGTTTCAGCGGCTCGCCCATGAACACGCCGGGCTCCGCGCCCCTGGCCTTGGCGGCCTCCAGGGAGGTGACGGGGCTCTCTTCCGCATAGGTGACGCGGATCAGGCTCTGGGCGTGGTCGGCCTGCTCCTGGGTCTCGGCCAGGACAAGGGCGACGGGCTGGCCGTTCCAATGGATGCGGTCGTCCTGCATCAACGGCGCGTCGTCCGGCCCGCAGGCCTTGGGCTGGCTCATGAACACGGGCGGCGGCTTCAAGGGCGGCGCGTTGCGATGGGTCATAACCAGCACCACGCCCGGCGCAGCCTCGGCCGCTGCGGTGTCGATCCCGGTCATGCGGCCGCGGGCGATGGTGGAGTACTTCAGCGCCGCATAGGTCAGACCTTCCAACGGGAACTCCGCAGCGAAGGTCGCCCTGCCGCAGACCTTCAGCGGGCCGTCGATGCGGCTGACGGGCGCCCCGATCAGGCCGTGCTTGTGACCGATCAGCGGGTCGGGCTTGCCGCCTGGGATGAAGCTGTCGGGCGCGAGCGCGATCGCCGTCTTGATCACCGCCTGCAGGGCGTCCTGGAGGATGGGCATCAGGCGGTCTCCCGAAGGCCGGCGAGCTTGCACAGGGTGTCGGTGATCACCCGCGTTGCGAGCTCGATCTTGAAGGCGTTGTCGCGAAGGGTGCGGGCGGGGGCGAGCTCGGCCTCCGCCGCGGCGTGAAAGGCCTCGGTCGTGGCGGACCCGCCCCTCAGCGCGGCCTCGGCCGCAAAGGCGCGCCAGGGCTTGTGGGCGACGCCGCCGAGCGCCAGGCGCACGTCCTTTACCGTCCCGCCCTCCAGCTCCAGGCCCGCCGCGACCGACACCAGCGCGAAGGCGTAGGAGGCGCGGTCGCGCACCTTGCGATAGCGGGACGCGCCGGCGAAGCCGTTGGGCGGCAGTGTGACGCCGGTGATCAGCTCGCCAGCCTTCAGCCGCGTCTCGATCTGCGGGGTCTCGCTGGGCAGCACGTGGAAATCCACCAGCGGGATCGTGCGGGGCCCGTCCTGGCCTTCGACGGTGACCGCCGCGTCAAGGGCGGCCAGGGCCACGGCCATGTCCGAGGGATGCGTCGCCACGCAGGCGGACGAAGCCCCGAGCACCGCGTGATAGCGGTTGAACCCCTCGACGGCGTCGCAGCCGGCGCCGAACTCGCGCTTGTTGCAACGCGCGGCGTCGTCATAGAAGTAGCCGCACCGGGTGCGCTGGAGCAGGTTGCCGCCGACGGTCGCCATGTTGCGGATCTGGGCCGAGGCGCCGGCGAGGACCGCCTGCGACAGCATGGGAAAGCGCTCGCGCACGCGCCGGTCGGCCGCCAGGGCGGTGTTCTTCACGCCCGCTCCGATCCTCAGCCCGCCGTCCTCCATGTCCTCGATCTCGCCGAACAGGCCGGTCACGTCCACCAGCAGCTCCGGCCGCTCGATGGTCTCCCGCATCAGGTCGACAAGGTTGGTGCCGCCGCCGAGATAGCGGGCGCCCGATCTCGCGCCGAGGGCCAGGGCAGAGGCGGCGTCGGCCGCGCGTTCGTAGGTGAAGGGGGTCATCAGGCGGCCTCCCGCTTGTCGGATTCGGCCCGGGTCTCGCCGTAGGTTTCCTGGATCGCCTCGACGATGCCGTTGTAGGCGCCGCAGCGGCACAGGTTGCCGCTCATCCGCTCCTGTAATTCATCGCGAGTGAGCACGATCTGAGGTTTCGACAAGTCTTCAGTGACGTGGCTCGGCACACCGCGCCGGAGCTCGTCTGCCATGCCGATAGCCGAGCAGATCTGACCGGGCGTACAGTAGCCGCACTGAAAGCCATCGTGATCGATAAAAGCCTGCTGCAGGGGATGCAACGCATTATCGGAGGCGAGCCCTTCCACAGTAGTGATAGAGCGACCCTGATACTGCACAGCGAGCGCTAAACACGCAAGAATACGCTCGCCATCAACAAGCACTGTGCAGGCACCACATGCGCCTTGGTTGCAGCCCTTCTTCGTGCCTGTGTGGTCGAGATGCTCGCGGAGAAAATCCAACAGCGAAGTTCGCAGATCGAAATCCGCCT
>Ga0105240_10009496_pt1 | contig 13773 bp, 11 predicted proteins | sample KBSC54metaG_FD_80426 | JGI IMG/M metagenome (GOLD analysis project Ga0105240, IMG submission 80426) | Corn rhizosphere microbial communities from Kellogg Biological Station, Michigan, USA - KBS C5-4 metaG | ecosystem: Host-associated > Plants > Roots > Rhizosphere > Soil | place: Michigan, USA... | reverse complement strand
GACGGCGTCCCCATCGAGACGATCTGGTGGCATCGAGGGCTCGCGGAGGAACAGCTGGCGGCTCCGAGCCAGGCGACCGGCGATGCGCTCGTCAACGCGATTCCGCTGAAGACGCGCGGGCTGCTCGCGGAGTGGCAGGAGCGTTTACGCCACTACCCCGAGGAGCTCGTCGCGGTGCGGTGCGAGGAGGCGGCCGAGCGCTGGGGCGGCTTCACGCCGGCCGGGCTGCTGACGATCGCCCGACCCGGCGAACGCCTGCAACGTGCGGAGTGGCTCGTCGACGCTGCGAATCGCGTGCACGCGATCGTCTTTGCGCTCAACCGCAGCTGGCAGCCGACGACGAAGCGGCTCGCGCTCCGGCTCGAGCCGCTCGCCGTCAAGCCGGAGCGGATGGCCGAGCGCATCGAGGAGGCGCTCGCCGAGGCCGATCCGTTCCGGGCGTTGCGCGTCATGACGCAGTTGCAGCTCGACGCGGTGCACCTGGCGCCCGACGGCCCGAACGTCGACCGCGCGCGGCGTTGGCTCGGCGAGGCGCTGGAGGTCCTCGCATGAGTGTCTTGGCGCTCGACATCGGCTCGTCCTCGGTGCGCGCGCAGCGTTTCGACGACACTGCGGAGCCGGACGGCCCGCTGCGCCAGGAGAAGTACGAGACGAACGACGCGAGCGACGTCGCGCACCTCGTTCGGGAGGTGCTCGACGGCGCCGAGCCGGATGGAGTCTCCTGCTTCGGCGACTCGCTGCTCGCGCTCGACGCGAGAGGCAAGCCGCTGACGCCGATCCTCGGCTGGCGCGACACGCGCAGCGCCGATGCGGCCGAGTGGCTCTGCCGCCGGCTCGATGCGCAGGCCGTGCACGCGCGAACGGGCGGCTTCCTCCACCCGTCGTTCTGGCCGGCCAAGCTCGCCTGGCTCGCGCAGAGCGAGCCGGACGTCTTCCGCGACGCGGCACGCTTCGTCTCCTTCTGCGACTACGCGCTCGGCAGCGATGTCACGAGCACGTCGATCGCGTCCGGGACCGGCCTCCTGAACCTGACGACGAACGACTGGGACGCCGAGCTGCTCGACGCGCTCGGGCTCGAGGCCGAACGGCTGCCGCACATCGGTGACGTACCGGTCGTGATCGACGGCGCCTGCTCGAATCTCGGCGCGGGGTGCATCGGCCCGGCGCGGGCCGCGCTGATGATCGGCACGTCCGGTGCGGTGCGCGTCCTCTACGAGACCGAGCGGCCGCAGCCGAAGCCCGGCCTCTTTCTCTATCGCCTCGACCCGCACCGCGTCGTCGAGGGCGGCGCGCTCTCGGACGGCGGCAACCTCCACCAGTGGCTCGGACAGACCTTGGCCGGGGGAGGGGCCCCTCGCCGGGAGCACGGCCTCACCTTCCTGCCGTTCCTCGGCGGGGAGCGCTCGACGGGCTGGGACGCCGATGCCACCGGGACGATCCACGGCCTGACCTTCGAGACGACGCCCGCCGACATCCGGCAGGCGGCGCTCGAGGGCGTCGGCTTCCGCTTCGCGGCCATCCTCGACCTGCTCCCCGACGTCGAAGAGGTGGTGGCGACGGGCGGCGCGCTCTTCAACGACGACGAGTGGGTGCAGGTGATCGCCGATGCGCTCGCGCGGCCGGTCACTCGCTCGGCGGTCGAGGAGGCGTCGCTGCGAGGCGCCGCCGTCGCTGTGCTCGAAAAACCGCGCGCTGCGCCGCTCGGCGACACGTTCCATCCCCGGGAGGACAGGGCAGAGGCATATCGTTCGGCCCGGGAACGGCAAGCGTTGCTCTACCAGGTGCTGCGTGGCGAACTCTGACATCGAACAGCTCTCGATCGACACCATCCGCACGCTGTCGATGGACGCCGTGCAAAAGGCGAACATCGGTCATCCGGGCACGGCGATGGCGCTCGCGCCGCTTGCGTACCTCCTCTACACGGAGGTCATGGAGCACAATCCGGCGAATCCGCACTGGCGCAACCGAGACCGGTTCGTGCTCAGCGCGGGCCACGCGTGCATCCTCCAGTACAGCGCGCTCCACCTCACCGGCTACAACCTCTCGCTCGAGGAGCTGAAGCGCTTCCGCCAGTGGGAGTCGCTGACGCCCGGCCATCCGGAGGTCCATCACACGCCCGGGATCGAGGCGACGACCGGCCCGCTCGGGCAAGGGTTCGCGAACGGCGTCGGCTTCGGCTTCGCCGAGCGCTTCCTCGCCGAGCTCTTCAACCGGCCGTACGACGAGATCGTCGTCCACCGCGTCTACTGCATCTGCAGCGACGGCGACCTGATGGAAGGGGTGTCGAACGAGGCGGCGTCGATCGCCGGCACGAACGGGCTCGGCAAGCTCATCTACTTCTACGACGACAACAACATCACGATCGACGGGACGACGTGGATCTCGTTCACGGAAGACCGAGGCAAGCGCTTCGAGGCGCAGGGCTGGCACGTGCAGCACGTGAACGACGCGAACGATCTGGATGCGCTGCGCAAGGTGATCGCGAACGCGGAGGCCGAGACCGAGAAGCCGTCGCTCGTGATCGTGCACTCGCACATCGGTTTCGGCGCGCCTCACGCCGTCGACACCGCCAAGGCGCACGGCAACCCACTTGGCGAGGAAGAGGTGCGCGCGACGAAGGAGGCGTTGGGCTGGAACCCGGACGAGCACTTCGTCGTCCCGCCCGAAGTCGCCGAGCACATGAACATGACGCAACGCGGCATCGACTTGGAAGAGGCCTGGGAGCAGAAGCTGTCCGCCTGGTCGGCGAAGTACCCCGATCTCCGCGAGCGCTGGGATGCCGTGCACACGGGAAAGCCGCTGCCGGGCTGGGAGGACGCGCTGCCCACGTTCGAGCCGGGCGGCGAGCTCGCGACGCGTGACGCCGGGGCGAAGGTGATGGAGGCGATCAAGCATCACACGCCGACGATGATCGGCGGCGCGGCCGACCTGGTCGAGTCGACGAAGACCGAGTTCAAGGGCGGCGGCTTGTTCAGCGCGACGCATGCCGGGCGCAACATCGCCTTCGGCATCCGCGAGTTCGCGATGGGCGCGATCGTCAACGGCATCTCACTGCACGAAGGGATGCTGAAGCCGTACGGGTCGACGTTCCTCATCTTCAGCGACTACATGCGCAACGCCGTGCGGCTCGCAGCGTTGTCGCGGCTGCAGTCGCTCTTCGTCTACTCGCACGACTCGGTCGGCCTCGGCGAGGACGGCCCGACGCATCAGCCGATCGAGCACTATGCCTCGCTACGCGCGATCCCGAACCTGCTGTTCATGCGGCCCGCGGACGCGACGGAGACCGTGGGCGCGTGGAAGGTGGCGCTGCAGCACGACGGACCGGTCGCATTTGCATTGACACGGCAGAAGGTGCCGACCCTCGAGGGCACGACTGTCGAGGGCGTCGAGCGCGGCGCGTACGTCGTGCACGACTCCGACGACACGCCCGAGCTGATCCTGATCGCCACGGGCTCCGAGGTCGCGCTCGCCGTCGAAGCGGCGAAGCAGATGGACGTGCCGACGCGGGTCGTCTCGATCCCGTGCTGGGAGCTGTTCGAGCAGCAGGGCGCCGACTACCGGGACGAGGTGCTCCCACCCGACGTGAGGGCGCGGCTCTCGATCGAGGCCGGCGTCAAGCTCGGGTGGAAGCAGTGGGTCGGCGACGACGGCGACTCGATCTCGATCGAGCACTTCGGCGCGTCCGCGCCGGGAGCGACGGTGCTCGAGAAGTTCGGGTACACCGTCGACAATGTCGTCGCGCGCGCTTCGGCGCTGCGGACGCGCGTCTCCTGATGCGCGTCGCAGTGGCGTTCGACCATCGCGGCGTCCACCTGCGGGAGCGGCTGCTCGAAACCCTTGCGGAGCACGAGGTGGTTGACCTCGGCACCGACACGGACGCCGTGCGGATCGACTACCCGGACAAGGCGCGCGAGCTCGGCGAGACGATCCAGCGCGGCGCCGCCGAACGCGGGATCCTCGTCTGCGGCTCGGGCGTCGGCGCCGCTATCGCAGCCTCGAAGATGCGCGGTATCCGCGCCGCCATCTGTCACGACGTCTATTCGGCCCATCAGGGCGTCGAGCACGACGACATGAACGTCCTCTGCCTCGGGAGCGAGGTGATCGGCCCGAGCCTCGCCGCCGACCTGACCCGTGCCTTCCTCGGGGCAGCTTTCGACGGCGGCGAGCGTTATGTCGAACGGTTGAGAAAAGTGGCAGCGATGGAAAGGCAGATGAGCGATGGCTGATTCGAATCTCGACAAGCTGAGCGCGCGCGGCCAGTCCGTGTGGATCGACTACCTCTCGCGCGACCTGCTCGAGCAGGGCGAATTGAAGCGGATGATGGCGGAGGACGCCGTCGTCGGCGTCACGTCGAACCCGACGATCTTCCAGAAGGCGATCTCCTCGGGCGACGCGTACGACGAGCAGCTGAAGGAGGTCCTGCAGCGACAGGACGATCCGAAGGAGATCTTCCTCGAGCTCTCGTCGCGCGACGTCGACGAGGCAACCGACCTGCTCGCGCCGGTGCACGAAGAGAACGCACAGGACGGCTACGTCTCGTGGGAGGTCGACCCGACGCTCGCGTACGACCGCGAAGGAACCTTCGACGAGGCGATGCGGCTGTTCAAGTGGATCGAGAAGCCGAACCTCTACGTGAAGATCCCGGCGACGAAGCCGGGCCTCGGCGCGATCGAGGACTGCGTCGCCCACGGCAAGAACATCAACGTGACGCTGATCTTCTCGCTGCAGCGGTACAAGGAGGTCGTCGAGGCGTACCTGCGCGGGCTCGAGCGGCTCGTCGCGAGCGGCGGCAAGCCGAGCGAGGTGCACAGCGTCGCGAGCTTCTTCGTCTCGCGCGTCGACACGGAGGCCGACAAGCGGCTCGAGAAGATCGGCTCGCAGGACGCGCTCGCGCTGCGCGGCAAGCTCGCGATCGCGAATGCGAAGCTCGCATACGAGCACTATCAGGCCGCGTTCAGCGGTCCGCGCTGGGAGTTCCTCGCCGGCAAGGGTGGAACGCCGCAGCGCTGCTTGTGGGCGTCGACCTCGACGAAGAACCCGGAGTACCGCGACGTGCTCTACGTCGAGGAGCTGGTCGGCCCCCACACGGTGAACACGATGCCGGAGGAGACGATCCGCGCGTTCCAGGATCACGGCGAGGTGCGCGGCGACACGGTGCTCGAAGGCTGGGACGAGGCGCACGACGTGTTCGCCAAGCTGAAGGACGTCGGAGTCGACTACGACGACGTGGTCGAGACGCTCGAGCTCGAAGGCGTCCAGAAGTTCGCGGCCTCGTTCGCCGAGCTGATGGACGGCGTGAAGGCCAAGCGAGGTGAGCTCGCAGCAGCCTGATGCCGACTGAACGCCGCGAACTGATCGGGCGGATCTGGCAGCGCGATCCGACCGTCTGGACGAGTGCCGACGAGGCGAAGTGGCTCGGCTGGCTCGACGAGCCGGCGCGCATGCGCGAGCGTGCCGGCGAGCTCGGCCGGTTCGCCGACCAGGTCGCCGAGGAGGGCCTCGATGCGGTCGTCCTGCTCGGCATGGGCGGCTCGAGCCTTGCGCCCGAGGTGATCCGGCGGACGTTCGGCGTCGAGAGCTTTCACGTGCTCGACACGACACATCCGGAGGCGATCCGCGACCTCGAGGCGTCGATCGACGTGCGGAACACGCTCTTCGTCTCGGCGTCGAAGTCCGGTGGGACGCTCGAGACGCGCTCGCACACGCACTACTTCTGGGAGCAGTCCGGAAAACAGGCCGACAAGTTCGTCGCGATCACCGATCCGGGCTCCGATCTGGAGCGCGAGGCGCGCGAGCTCGGCTTCCGCCACGTCTTCTCCGGCGAGCCGACGATCGGCGGTCGCTACTCGGCGTTGTCGCCGTTCGGAATCGTCCCGGCCGCCCTGATGGGGATCGACCTCGAGCGCTTCCTCGACAACGCGCTGCGCATGATCGAGCTCTGCCGCAAGGACGACGGCAACCCCGGCTGGGTGCTCGGCCGGCAGTTCGGCCACGGTTGGCGGGAGGGTCGCGACAAGATCTGTATCGGCGATACGGACGGCGGCTTCGGCCTCTGGGCGGAGCAGCTGATCGCAGAGTCGACCGGCAAGCACGGCAAGGGGCTCGTCCCTGCACCGGGGGAGTCGCCGGACGGCGCCGACCGCCAGTTCGCGGAGCCGGCGATCGCGGATCCCTATTCGCTCGCCGGCGAGTTCTTCCGCTGGGAGTTCGCGGTCGCGATCGCGGGCCACTACCTCGAGATCGATCCGTTCGACCAGCCGGACGTCCAGGCCGCAAAGGACAAGACGAACGAGGTGCTCGCGACCGGGAAGGAACCGCAGGTCGAGCCCGAGGGGTCGATCGACGAGCTGCTCGCGCAAGCGCGCGAGGGCGACTACGTCTGCGTCCAGGCGTTCATCGTCCCCGACGCGGAGAACGACCGGCGGATCGCGGATCTCGTTCGGAAGCTCCGCCGCCGCAGCGGCCTCGTGGTCACCCACGGCTACGGACCGCGCTATCTCCATTCGACCGGACAGCTGCACAAGGGCGGCCCGAACACCGGTCTCTTCCTGCAGGTCGTCGACGACCCGGGCGAAGAGATCCCGATTCCCGGCAAGCCGTTCGGCTTCCGCCGGCTGATCCGTGCGCAGGCGGCGGGCGACTATGCGTCGCTGCAGGAGCGCGGCCGCCGGGTCGCACGAATCCACGTGGAGGACAGCTAAATGCAGCTCGGAATGATCGGCCTCGGCCGGATGGGCAACGGAATGACCGAGCGCCTGCGCGAGGCCGGGCACGACATCCGGACGTTCGACCCGAAGGTCGAGTCGCGCACGGCCGGATCGCTCGAGGAGCTGAAGGCGCAACTCCAAGCGCCGCGCCGTTACTGGCTGATGGTGCCGTCGGGCGACATCACGGAAGCGGTGTTCCAGGACGTGCTGAAGCTCGCGGACAAGGGCGACACGATCGTCGACGGCGGCAACTCGAACTTCCGGGATTCGCAGCGCCGCTATCGCGAGTCGCAGGCGAAAGGTGTGCAGTTCGTCGATGCCGGCGTCTCGGGCGGCATCTGGGGCCTCGAGGTCGGCTTCTGCCTCATGGTCGGCGGCGACGACGACGCGGTGAAGCCGCTCGAACCGATCTTCGAGTCGCTCGCGCCGGAGAAGGGCTACGCGCACGTCGGTGCGTCGGGCGCGGGCCACTTCACGAAGATGATCCACAACGGGATCGAGTACGGGATCATGCAGGCCTATGCGGAAGGGTTCGAGATCATCGAGCATTCGGAGTTCGACGTCGATCTCCACGAGCTGTCCGGCATCTGGCGCTACGGGTCCGTCGTGCGCTCGTGGCTGCTCGAGTTGCTGCACAAGGCGTTCGAGGAGCACGGCAACAAGCTCGACGACATCGCCCCGTACGTGGAGGACTCGGGCGAGGGACGCTGGACGATCCACGAGGCGATCGCGGAGAACGTTCCGGCGCCGGTGATCAGCGCAGCGCTGTTCGCGCGCTTCGCGTCCCGAGACGAAATCAACTTCGCGGCGAAGGTCGCCGCCGCGTTGCGCAACCAATTCGGCGGCCACGCGATCAAGGCGATGCAGTCCGCCGACGCGCAGTCGGAGGATCCGAGATCGCACTGAAGACGGCGAATCCCCTCGAGGAAGGCCTGTCGCTCCGGCGGACGCCGGACCCGTGCACGCTCGTCATCTTCGGCGCGTCCGGCGACCTCACGCACAAGAAGCTGATGCCGGCGCTGTACGCGCTGATGATCAGGCGACTGTTGCCGGCGCGCTTCGCGATCGTCGGCGTCGCGCGCACCGAGGGCACCGACGACTCTTGGCGCGCGGAGATGGAGCAGGCGGTCAAGGATCATGCGCGCGACGAGTTCCGGCAGGACGTCTGGGACGAGCTCGCCGCGCTGATGCGCTACGTGTCGACCGACTTCGCCGACGAAGGCGGCGAGGACAAGCTCGAGCAGATGATCGAGTCGTGCGAACAGGAGAAGGACCTCGGCGGCAACCGCGTCTACTACCTCGCCGTCCCGCCGCCCGCGTTCCCGACGATCGTCGAGGCCCTCGGCAAGCGCAAGGACGCGCGCGGGTGGACGCGGCTGATCGTCGAGAAGCCCTTCGGCCACGACCTCGCGTCGGCGCGCCGGCTGAACGAGCTGCTCTGGGCGCACTTCGAGGAGCGGGAGATCTTCCGCATCGACCATTACCTCGGCAAGGAGACCGTCCAGAACATGCTGGCGCTGCGGTTCGCGAACGGGATCTTCGAGCCGATCTGGAACCGGCAGTTCGTCGACCACGTCCAGATCACGGTCGCCGAGTCGATCGGGATCGAGGCGCGCGCCGGCTACTACGAGTCGGCGGGCGCGATCCGGGACATCTTCCAGAACCACCTGCTGCAGCTGCTCGCGCTGACGGCCATGGAGCCGCCGATCGATTTCACCGCCGAGTCGGTGCGCAACGAAAAGGTGAAGGTGCTGAAGTCGCTCCACACGCCGGGGCCGAAGTCGATTGTCCGCGGCCAGTACGGGCGCGGCTTCGTCGAAGGCGAAGAGGTCGCCGCGTACCGCGAGGAGCAGGGCGTCGCGAGCGAGTCGATGACCGAGACGTACGTCGCAGCGAAGCTCTTCGTCGACAACTGGCGCTGGGCGGACACGCCGTTCTACGTGCGCATGGGAAAACGGCTGGCGCGCCGCGAGACGACGATTGCCTTGCAGTTCAAGAGCGCGCCGCATCCGCCGTTCGAGGAGTCGGCGACCGAGGGACTCCGCCCGAACGTCCTGCTCATCCATGTGCAGCCGGACGAGGGCGTGTCGCTCGCGATCGGCGCGAAGGTGCCGGGGCAAGGAATGCAGATCCGCACCGTGCACATGGACTTCCTGTACGGCGGCGCGTTCCGAACGGGGATTCCCGAGGCGTACGAGCGGCTCATCCTCGACGTGATGCTCGGGGAGGCGACGCTGTTCACGCGCGCGGACGAGACCGAGGAGCAGTGGCTGCTCGTCGACGCGATCGTCGCGCAGTGGCAGCGCGACAAGACGAGCTTCCCCAACTACGAAGCCGGAACGTGGGGCCCCATCAGCTCCGACGAGCTCCTGCACCGGGACGGCCGGTCGTGGCGGCGCCACTAGAGCTCGACCTCTGGACCGGGGAGGACGTCCGCATCGCGGACGTCGACACGGCGCTGGCGCAGCTGCGGGCGCGCGCGTCGTTGGAGGCGCCGAGCATGCGCACGTCGGTGATGACGCACCTGGCGTGGGTCCCCGACGAATGGCTCGAGCGGGCGAGGGACGCGCTCGCCGGAATGGCCGAGCGCCATCCGTCGCGCACGGTGCTGCTGACGCCGGATCCGGGCAACGCGATGAGCCGTGTGGACGCGACCGTGTCGCTCGAGTGCTACCAGGCGCCGGGCGCGGCGCGGAATGTCTGCTCGGAGGTGATCGAGCTGCGCCTGCTCGGTGCACGCGCGAAGGCGCCTGCGTCCGTCGTGCTGCCGTTGCTGATCAGCGACCTACCCGTCTTCCTGCGCTGGCGCGGTCTCCCGACGTGGGGATCCCCGGAGCTCGAGCAGCTGGTGGGCGTCGTCGACCGCCTGATCGTCGACTCGACGGAGTGGGACGACCTGCCGGCCGCCTACGCGCGGCTCGCGGAGCTGTTCGACCGGGTCGCCGTCTCCGATATCGCCTGGGCGCGCACGTCGCGCTGGCGGCATCTGCTCGCGAGCCTCTGGCCGGAGATCGGCGCCGTGCGCACGCTGCGCGTCCACGGCACCCCGGCGCAAGCGCTGCTCCTCGTCGGCTGGCTGCGCTCGCGGCTCGGCCGCGACGACATCGAGCTCGAGCATGTCGACGCAGAGCGCCTCGAGGGAATCGAGCTCGATGGAAAGCCGGCGCCGTTCCCGCCGGGCGATCCGCCCCAGCCGAGCGACGTCCTGTCGGAGGAGCTCGAGACGTTCACCCGCGACCCGGTCTACGAGGCCGCGGTGCGGGCCGTCGTGGCGTAAAGAAATCGCCGCCGCAGCTCGTCGTACAGTCGGAGTGATGGACGAGCTCGAAGCGCTGTACCGCGCGAAGCTGCCCGACTTCCGACGAGCTGCCGCGGCGATCGCGGGCGACCGCGAGTCCGGAAACGACGCGGTGCAGGAGGCGTTCGCGACGGCGGTGCGCAAACGTCGCTCATGGCGCCGCCGGGGCCCGCTCGAGGCCTGGGTCTGGCGGATCGTCGTCAACAAGGCGCGCGACGCACGGCGCCGCCGCGCGCCCGAACTGCGGCCGGCGCCGGATGTCAATCTGCCGGAGGTCTCGCTCGACGGACTGACGCGGCGACAGCGGGAGATCGTCTTCCTCCACTACTACGCCGACCTCGACTATGCGGAGATTGCGGACGCGCTCCGCATCAGCGCGGGCACCGTCGGCGCGACCCTGAACGCGGCGCGCAGCTCGCTGCGAGCCGAACTCGAGGAGGTGGGCACATGAGCAGCGAGCTCGATCTCGGTTGGGAGGACGTGCTGCATCGCGCGAAGCGCCGCGTGCCGCGACGCCGGCTCGTGCTCGCGGCCGTCGTCGCAGTTGCGGCGCTCGGCGGCGGGCCGGCGGTCGCGGTGCTGTTGACGCAACCGCCGGGACCTCACCTGCCGAAGGCAGCCGACCGCTCGAACATCGCGGTCATCCTCGAGCCGAAGACCGGGAAGATCGTTCTGGAGGCTGCGCCGTGGAAAGGCCATGACGGCATCTGTTACCTGATCCTTCAGCGCGAGGACGGTTGTGCGACATGGTCGCCGCACGGTGCCTACTTCGACGGCGGAACGCCGGGCGGCTACACGTTCGACAGTCGCGTTCGGTCGGTCACCGCGCAGCTCCCCCACGGAAAGAGCATTCGCCTGACCCTGCATCGATTCGACCGGTTGCGCGTCACGTTCTTCACGTCGACGCGCTTCCACGCCGGCGTCCAGGGCTACATTCTTCGCGGAGCACACGGCGAGGTGCTCAGCCGCACGCGGTTACCCGGCCCCCGCAAGCCGTGAGAACGCGGCGTCGTGCAACCGCCCGTTCGTCGACACCGACTGCCCGTTCGGCAAGGCGTCGAGACGTCCGCCCGCCTCGGTGACGATCGGTTCGAGTGCGGCGACGTCCCAGCGCGCGAGCGCCGCGTCGACCGCGATGTCGACGGCTCCCTCGGCGACGAGCATGTGCTGCCAGAAATCGCCGAAGGCGCGCGCGTGCCAGACCAGCGGCTCGAAGGCAGCGAGGTCGCGCGCGTAGGCGCAGGACACGGTCGCCTCGTCGAGGCGCGCGACCCTCGAGACGTGGAGGCGCTCACCGTCTCGATACGCGCCTTCGCCGCGTGCCGCCCACCAACGGTGACCGAGCGCGGGCGCCGACGCGACGCCGCACACGGCCTCGCCGTCGCGCTCGAGCGCGATCAGCGTCGCCCAGACCGGAATCCCGCGCGAGAAGTTTCGCGTGCCGTCGATCGGGTCGAGGATCCAGCGGACGGGACCTCCCGAATCGCCTTCCTCCTCGCCGAGCACGCCGTCCCCGGGACGCTCGCGTGCGATCCGCTCGCGCAGCGCGCGCTCGACCGCTTTGTCGGCGTCGGTGACCGGCGTGAGGTCGAGCTTCGTCTCGACGTGCAGGTCGACGGCACGAAAGCGCGGCAGCGACAGCGCATCGGCGTCGTCGGCGAGTGAGAGTGCGAAGTCGAGGTCGGCGCTCACCGCGCCAACCTAGTCGCTTAGCCGAGCTTGAACGTCGAGATCGCGTGGCCGAACGCCGGCAGGTACTTCAAGTAGCTCTGCTGCGACGTGCTGAACGCGACGACGTACTCGATGTTGCCCTTGTCGACCACGTACTCGAGCACCGAGTCGGTGGCGCCGTTCTTCGTCACCGTCGTCGTCAGCCGAACGCCCTTGCCCGCCGCGAGCTGGACGACCGCGGTCGACACGGGCCCGGAGCCGCTGCTCTTCAGTTGCTTCGTGAGCGCGTCCGCCCAGGCGGTGTAGGTGCGCCCGGCGCGCTCGGTCTGCGAGATGGTGGCGAACACGGTCGCCTTGCCGAGCGGGTCGGTGTAGAGGAAGGCGCTCGCTGCCGCGGATTTCCAGCCGGTCGGCAGCTGCATCGAGTAGCCGGGGCCTTTGACGATCTTGTACCCGGCCGACGGGCCAGACGAGCTCTTCGGCGCCGGGCCGGCCTTCGCCTTGGGCGCCGTGCCGCCGCCGACGACCTTGAACCTCGGCTTGGCGACGACGAGCTTCGCAGCGGTGGACCACGACATCTGCTGCGAGCCGGTCGGCAACGAATAGTCGAAGCCGCGGACGCGGTAGTACCACGTGCCCGGGGCGACCGGTAGGACGAGCGAGGTGCCGGTCGTGACGTAGCCGTTTGCGGCTCCGAACGCCTCCGGCTTGAACGGGTATTTCGTCTTGCTCCACTGCACCTCGTACGCGTTCGCGCCGAGCGCGGGCGTCCACGAGACGAGCGGCTGGCCGTAGAACGCAGTCGTGTGGCGCGCGGACGTCAGTCGGCCGTCGACGGACATCCCCGTCGCGAAGACCTCGTCCGACGACGTGAGCGACGGCTCGCTCGCCTTGCCGAAGCGCTGGACGCGGCCGGCCGCGCAGGCGTCCTGCGCGAGGTCGAGATCGCGGTAGACGACGGCGCCGCTCGTCCGGGTGACCGTCTCGCCGACGGGATGCGCGTTGGCGAGCGCCGACGCGAGCGTGAGCTCGGAGCGGCTGACCGCGTTCAGCGTGACGGTCTCGGCCGTCGGCCCTCCGCCGATCTGGATGACGTCGCCGGCGCTGAAGCCCTGCGTATTCGCGACCGGGACGTCCTTGTCGCCCTTCTGCGCGCCGGCGCCCACGACGGTGGTCGTGATTGCGTCTTGCGGCGTCGCGCTGACGGGCACGACGGTCCAGTAGTAGCCCGCGTTCGGCCAGTCGACGTCCCACAAGTCGACCGGTGCGCCGGTTCGGCCGGACCAGCTGACCGTTCCGCCGGCCGGAGCGCTCGCGGGCTGGGGCGAAGAGGACGACGGCGGCGAAGGCGGCGCGGAAGCGGGCGACGACGACGGCGCGGACGAGGGCGGCGACGAGGCACTCGACGAGGACGAGCCGGTGCTGCCGGCCGTCTCGCCGGGAGCCGGCGGCGGGCTGCCGGTCGGCGACGCGTCCGGCAGCGATTCGGTCGTGTTCAGCTTGTCGCCGTCGAGGGCGACCCCGGCCGGCTCGGTGCCGTCGGTCAGATACGTCGACCGGGCTGTGCCGATCGCGCCGCTCGTAGTCGGCATGGCCAGCGGCCCCAACGGCCGCGGCGCGTACGCCGGGGCGCCGGTGACGGGCCCGGTGAAGACGCGGTTGAGGCACTCCTTGTCGGTGAACACCTCGACGCGGAAGAGCTCCGCCTGCTCGCCCGAGAGGCTCGTGTTCCCGGAGAACACGAACCCGGGCATCAGCTTGTGCGCGGGAGAGGCGTCGCTGCCGTCCGAGAAGGCGTCCGAGACGGTGCCGACGAGTTGGAGCGGCCCGGTGGCGAAACTCGGGTTGGTCGTCGTGTACATCGGGCTCCACGGCCCGTACTGCACTGCGGGGATCGCGTTCAGGCGCGGGCCGGTCGCGGTGACGTCGGGGCGGAGGACGCGGATGCGCCAATGGATCGTCCCGGTCCACTGCGGCGTTTCGTGGAACGTGTAGGCCTCACGTTCGTCGAGGACGTTCGTCGTCACCACTTCCATCTTGTTCGCGTCGATCAGCCAGACCTGATATCCCGTTGCCCCGTCCGTCGGCGTCCAGCGG
>Ga0105240_10009494_pt1 | contig 13775 bp, 12 predicted proteins | sample KBSC54metaG_FD_80426 | JGI IMG/M metagenome (GOLD analysis project Ga0105240, IMG submission 80426) | Corn rhizosphere microbial communities from Kellogg Biological Station, Michigan, USA - KBS C5-4 metaG | ecosystem: Host-associated > Plants > Roots > Rhizosphere > Soil | place: Michigan, USA... | reverse complement strand
GTGGCGTGTTTTACTATCTTAAATAATTTAACACCGTTAGACAAAATTAGAACTAAAATACAATTCACCAAAAGAATTTTTTCGATATTGGATAGGGAGGTTCTTAAATATTTGGTTGTGAATGAAATATGTTGGCTGAGACCGGGAAGCCTTTGGCAGGCTACCGGAGTCTGTCTGCGCTTTTTACCAGCTTCTCATCTCTTCGGATATTGCGAGCTGCCATGAAGAGCAGGACCGGTATGGCAAACGAGAAAAGCGCACCGAGGCTATAATTGCCGGACTCGAAGGGCGGAACACCACTCTTCCACCAATAGAGAAGGATATTGAGCAGGGACAAGAAGATGAGTCCGATGGTGATCCACAGCTGTTTTTTCCTGGCCTTGAAGTTGAAGATATTGATAAGAATGCCGGCAATGATGATCACTGTGACAAGCAGAATCAGGATGCTGCCGGCACCGGCGCTGACAGTGCCTGCGCCAAATGTTGGCACTGCCTTTACCTCCAGCGGAGCAATCCCGTTCAGTCCCACCTTCATATTCCCAAAGTAGAAAGCAAATTTAAAGGTCAGTCCTGCGGAGACTGCTGCCAATAACATCCATATGGTTTGTATTCTTTGGAGCATAACGGCTTTTTTTCAAATTGATGAGCCTGCCTTTGCAGGCCGGGCGCTGGAACCGCACACTTTATCCCAGCTCGGGATAAAGGGGGAACTGCTTCATAAAGCTGTTGACCTCTCCTTTCAATGTTGCCAGAACTGCCTCGTCCTCTGCATTCACCAGCGCTTTATCGATCATGTCCACTACGGTGCGCATATGTGATTCTTTCATGCCGCGGGTGGTGATGGCGGGTACGCCCACCCGGATGCCTGAAGTGACAAAGGCGCTCTTATCATCGAAGGGGACCATGTTCTTATTGACGGTGATATCTGCTTTGCCCAGTGCGATCTCGCCTTTCTTACCACTGATATTCTTATTGCGCAGATCGATCAGCAGCAGGTGATTGTCCGTGCCGCCGCTGACGATGTTATATCCTTTCTCCAAAAAAACTTTCGACATTGCCTGGGCATTTGCGATGACCTGTCTGGCGTATACGGTGAAGTCATCCGAGAGTATTTCTCCGAATGCCACGGCTTTGGCGGCGATGACGTGTTCCAGGGGACCGCCCTGTGTACCGGGGAATACGGCCATATCGATGAGGTTGCTCATGGGACGGATGTTTCCTTTCACATCCTTTAGTCCAAAGGGGTTGTCGAAATCCTTTTTCATGAGAATGATGCCGCCACGGGGACCTCTCAATGTTTTATGTGTTGTTGAAGTAACAAAATGACAATGATCAAAAGGACTGTTCAGCAGGCCTTTGGCGATGAGGCCGGCAGGATGCGCCATATCGCACATGACAAAAGCGCCTACTTCATCGGCAATCTTGCGGATGCGGGCATAATCCCAGTCGCGGCTGTAAGCGGAGGCGCCGCAGATGATCACCTTGGGCTTTTCCGCCCGCGCTACCTTTTCCATCATGTCATAATCAACCCTTCCGTCCTCTTTTTTCACACCATAAAATACGGGACGATACAGCTTGCCGGAGAAATTTACGGGTGAGCCATGTGTGAGGTGCCCGCCCATGCTGAGGTCCAGCCCCAGGATGGTGTCGCCTGGCTGAATGAGGGCCAGCAGAAGAGAGGCGTTGGCTTGTGCCCCGCTATGTGGCTGTACATTAGCATATTCGCAATTAAAGATCTTTTTCAATCTGTCGATCGCCAGCTGCTCCACCTGGTCAACGATCTCACAGCCGCCGTAATACCTTCTGCCGGGGTAGCCCTCGGCGTATTTGTTGGTAAGTACGGTGCCCATCGCCTGCATTACCTGCAGCGATGTGAAGTTCTCGGAGGCTATCAGCTCGATGCCATGGCGTTGCCGTTCCAGCTCTTTCTGTATCAGATCAAATATCAGGGTGTCTTTTTGCATGGCGCAAATTTATGTCAACTAAGTGAAAATTCACTATTTTACACGCGCTTAGCTGAAAAACTCAGCTATAAACACACACGGATGAAAGCGATCATTCCAGTAGCTGGCGCTGGCACCAAATTAAGGCCACACACTTATACGCAGCCCAAGGCGCTGATCCCACTCGCAGGAAAGACCATCCTGTCCATTATCGTCGACCAGCTTATGGAAGCCGGGATCAACGAGTTCATCTTTATCGTAGGCTATCTGGGAGAGAAAATACAGGATTTTGTCAAGCAGAAATATCCCCAGCTGACCGCGCACTTTGTATATCAGAATGAAAGACACGGCATCGGACATGCCGTATTGCTCACCCGGAGCATCGTGGGGGATGATGAGATCTTTATTGTCCTGGGTGATACGATCTGCGAGTATGATGTAAAAGAGGTGCTCAGCAGGCCGACCTCCTTATTGGGGGTAAAGCGGGTGGACGATCCCCGCAATTTTGGCGTTGCGGAGCTGGAGGATGACGGCAGTATCGAGCGGGTGGTGGAGAAGCCGCAGATACCCAAATCGAATATGGCGCTGGTAGGCATCTACCGGATCCGGGAGACGAATGTACTGTTCAACTGCCTGGAGAACAATATACGCAACCAGCTGACCAGCTATGGGGAGTACAATTTGACGGATGCCATCGAATGCATGCTGCGCAATGGCGTCAAATTCGAGTCATTCAGGGTACAGAACTGGTTCGACTGTGGGAAAAAGGAGACCTTGCTGGAATCCAATGCCAAGCTGTTGAAGAAGTTTGGCGGCACCATCGCCCCTGACCACCAGTTCGAGAATACGATCATATTGCAACCCGTCAGTATTGCCCCGGGGTGCGATATCCGCAATTCCATTGTAGGCCCGAATGTGGCCATCGGCGAAAAGACGAGGGTCAATTATTCCATCATAAAGGACTCCATTATCGGCAGCTTTGCCGACCTGTATGATATCGTCCTCACCCATTCCCTTATTGGCAGCGACACGGAGGTAAAGGGAGAGTCCCGCAGCCTGAACATCGGGGACAATACGGAGATAGACTTAGGCGAGTCGTAACCGGGGCCACCGTCGGTGGTTCTGAACCACACTTCGGAAATTACGATCCGGCTCATGCAAGTGGGGGTATTCCCGGCCGGGATTTGCTGGAATCGGAAAAAACAGGTAAATTAGGGGAGGTCTAACCAAACTCTTATCTGATTGTTTATGGGAAAGAATAAAAAATGGCTGTTGCTGCTGCTGGTCTTCCCACTGGCGCTTTGCTCCAGGGCAAATATTGGGAGCGGGAAGATAGAGGGTGTCCTTCACGGTTATGTCACCGATGCCATCACCAAGAAACCATTGTCCGGTGTCACAGTATCTGCGTTGATCCCCGGTACCAATAGTTCACGGGAAGTAACTACGGATGCGGAGGGCTATTTCCGATTCGTACAGTTGCCCGGGTCGCAGGTGACGGTGCAATTTGATAAGAAGGGATATCAATCCTGCAAGCGCCCTAATATTCTTGTAAAAGAAAAGACTGCCGTAAAATTAAATATTGAATGTCTGCCGGAAGATATGGATTCGGATGCTGATAACTCCAATGCCGAATATCCGGTGCTACGAATGATGCAGACCAGCTTGTAGGCCTGCCTTTTTGAGAAAATCCGATGGGTTGTACTAATAGTAAACAGGACTGGGAACAGTCCTGTTTTTTTCTACTACACATGAGGCTTAAGATCTATTGTTATCCAGCCTTATATTATTTCAGGTCGAGTATTTTTGGGGGGTTGCGGCCATTTTCGTCTGTCCGGCGGTCATTGCCATGACCGGCCTTCTTTGTCTTTGTACTCCTGCAGCGCCTTTTGCACTTCTCTCCGCACCCGGGGCATTTCCGCACGCACGGCTTCTATGATGGCCTCTGCTTCCCTGTCGAGCCGGTAGTCACTTATTATTCCTTTATCGTGGTCATCTTCCAATTGCGAACGCAGATCATCCATTTGTTCCTTCAAAGCTCTTAGCTCATTCCATACGTCTTCATCAATGTTGAGGTCTTTCAGGGTCTGGAGGTCCTCGTCCCCGATGACCATATCATTCAATTCATCCAAGGCATCCATATCTATCCTGTCGGGGACGGGGGGTAGGCCAAATTGTGCGTTCAGGTCCTTTAATCCGTCCATGTCAATGGGCATATCCAGGTCGTACAAGGCATCCAGACCCGGCAGGTCGGGCATGCCTTCCGTATCATCCACGTCCATACGAAGGTCCAGTTCCCTGGCCGCCCTGCCTTCTTCCACATGTTTCTTACGTTTCGGGGCCTTTTTGGCCGGCCGGGGATGGGCGGGCACCGAGTCCAATACCCGTGCTGACGTGGGTTCCAGGCGACGGCCACCTGAGAAGGCCAGCGTGGAAAAGGCTATACAGACGACCGCCGCTATAGCTATGACGCGATATTTGGGGAGCAGGTTAACAGACATGGCAAATTATTTTTTGGCTAAATACGATATCCTTCGTATAAAAGTACGTATCCTTTCGTAAAATGTTGCACCGTCACCATGGTTTTTTTGACCATTCGTCCTAATGGGGGACTAACGGGGGGAAATGGGGCACCGGGGCCGGGTGGCTGGTCAGGCTGCGGCTCAGACAGGAGCCAGGTGGCTTCCCATGGCGGTCTCGCCTTTTGTCAGCATCTCCTGCATCAGGGTGGGGTCAAAAGTGAGTCCATCGGGGCCGCCTCCCAGGGGTAGTTCGGGCCTGATAATGTGCAGTTGTACGGGCCGCTTGTTATAAAAAGGGTTATCTGCCATGCCTATGTCGAACCAGTCTTCGACGAGTGACGCGGGCACCCCTTGTTGCATTATCTTCTTTTTTACCTCCTGGATATAGCGAAGTCCTTCGTTGTACAGGTTGGGCGTGATATGTAAATTGCTCGCGGTGTCAGCGGTGAAGATCTCCAGCGCCTCCTGCAGGATAGAATAGATGTCGTGATATTCCTTGTTCTCTATGGCATGTGTTACGGGCGATTGTAAGAGAACGAATACTTCGGTGGCACCGGCCAGTATGGCCATTTCTATACCTGCGTATTCGCGCGGACCTGCATCGATGTATTGCCTGATAGGTTCTTCGTGTGGAAAGATGCTGATAGGGGGCAGCAGAACAGGCTGGCATGCGCAAGCCAGCAGCACCCGCAGGAACTGGTCATAATTCTCGAAACGCCGTTGTGCGCACAGCGAGGTTATGATGGGATTTATGCTGGGGGAGAAAACCGTCATCGCGTGCGTCTGCAGGCACATCGTATTAAAGTAAAATTCCTTGCCGGAGCTGCACAGCCTGTCGTAAAGACCGTGCGTATAATAATGGTCCAGCAGACCCCAGAGCGGGCTGGCGTCCATGATGGAAGATTCCTGTATCCTCTCGGACAAGGAAAATTTCTTTATGATATCCCTGTTATGCTTAGTGGTAAATATTTCTACCAGCGGCTTTATTTCGTTGAGGGCGACAAAGGGGATGATCAGTGAACCGGCGCCGCCGCCTGATAGAATATCGAACTGAAGGTCAGGTCTTACTTCCATTAATTTTTTGATCGCACCCACTGCAAATGCACCTCTGGAAATACCACCATGAATGACCAATGCTGTTTTACTCATGCTTATCGATTTTGAACAATGCCTTCCGCCAACAGGCGGACACAATAATGCTGCGACTGTTTGACAGTTGATGAAGGGTGGGTCAATTTAAGGATTGGAAGCGTAGCGAAAAATACAACTTTAGTGGTATTTGACTCCGGGTACGCTTTTTGTGACTTGGCGGGCCGGACAACGAACCTTTGGCTATGCCTTGAACGCCCATTTCCACATGGTCCGCCAGGTAGGTTTTTTGCCATACATGAGGATACCTGTCCGGTAGATCTTGCCTGCCATCCAGACGGTGAAGAGGAATCCTGCTATCAGGAACATCATGGATAGCCCGAGCTGCCACCAGGGCACGGTGCCCGGAACGCCAAAGGGTATTCGACCCATCATGACGATGGGGGAGCTAAAGGGGATGATGCTTGCCCAGACACCGAGCTGTCCGCCGGGATCACGCATGACGATGGTCATGATAAAAAAGGAGAAGATCACGGGCATGGTAACGGGCAGCATCAGTGACTGCGCCTCCTGTACATCCTCGTTCACCGCACTGCCGATGGCAGCGAACAGCGCAGAATAAAAAAGATAGCCTCCTATAAAGTAGAAAAGAAAGCAGAAGAGGATCAATCCCCAGTTGGGTGTATTCAGGAAGCCTGTGAATTCGGCGACCTTTTGTGCCGCGGAGCTGACGCCCGGTGCGGTGGACATGCCCATAGCATTGGCCTGCTGTTGCTTCGCTACTTCCATCATGATATCATGTGGTATCAATCCCTGTGCGAGCAGGGCCAGGCTGACAAGCAGGACTACCCATAGCAGGAATTGCGTCAATCCAACGGCGCCGATGCCCAGGATCTTGCCCATCATCAGCTGGAACGGCTTCACCGAGCTGATGACCACTTCGGCTATACGCGTGGTCTTTTCTTCCATCACCCCGCGCATGACGGCTGCTCCATAAATAAAGGTGAGCATATAGATCAGCGTGCCGCATATATATCCGATGGCGGTGGAAGCTCCCTGGTTGGATGCCTTGGCTATCTTTCCCTGATCTTCATAGCTTCTCAGCTCGGCAATATCGGCTGTTTTTCTGACGGAATCCAGTTTGGCGCGGCTGACACTGGTCTTTTGATAGATCATGTGGTCGACAATGGCATTGTTGATCCTGCCTTCCAGGTCGCCGATGCCTTCCAGCGCCAGCTGCTTCTTATATTTCAAACGGTAGATGGTCTTTTGGCCTTCCGGCAGCACGGGAATGATCAATACGGCCGTATTCCCCTTCTCTGCGTAGTTCAGTGTGTCGAGGTCCGAAGAGAAATTAAAGCTGATGGAGCTGTCGCTCTTCAAATAATCCTTGAAATATCCATTGGCGTCGATGACGGCGATGCGATGCTGGCTCTTGCCCTGCAGGGATATCCATACGGAGATGGTTATGAACAGGATGATCGCCAGGGGGAGAAGAAAGGTAGAGAGCAGGAATGTCTTGTTCCTTACCCGGGTAGTGTATTCGCGCCTTGTGATCAACCATATCTTATTACTCATAGCAATTCAGTTAAGCTGTTGTGGGTTGAAATTGACGAGCCAGCGGAGTTCCTTCCACCAGCCGGATAAATATGTCGCTCAGAGACGGAAGTATTTCCGAAAAGCCGGTAATATTCTGCCCTTCATTGATGAAATGCGACAATACATCATTGGAGCGATAGCCATCCCTGATCTTTACGATGAGGCTGCCTTCCTTGCTGCCGACTACTTCGAAAGCTTTTGCCGTCGCGAGGGCATTGTTTTCCGCCTGCTCCAGCCCAATGCTAAAAAGATTCTCCTTGAACTGTTGTTTTACCCCTGCCACGCTGCCATCCAGTATCTTCTGTCCTCTGTTGACCAGGATGATATGGTCGCATATCTCTTCCACCTGTTCCATCCTGTGCGTACTGAAGATGATGGTGCTGCCTTTGCGGGCCAGTGCATAGATCTCATCCTTTATAAGATTGGAATTGACGGGGTCCAGACCGCTGAAGGGTTCGTCCAGGATGATGAGCTTTGGTTCATGCAACACGGTAGTGACGAACTGGAGCTTTTGTCCCATGCCTTTGCTGAGATCTTCGACCTTTTTGTTCCACCAGCTCTGCATTTCAAATTTGATAAACCATTCCTTTACTTTTTGGGTCGCCACTTCCTTGCTAAGCCCTTTTAGCTGCGCGAGGTACACGGCCTGCTCCCCTATTCTCATCTTTTTATAAAGACCCCGTTCCTCCGGCATGTATCCGATGTGGGTGATATCATTCTTGGGATCGAAGGGTCTGCCTTCGAAAAGTATCTCTCCTTCGTCGGGATAAAAGATGCCCGTGATCATGCGGATGAGGGTGGTCTTGCCGGCGCCATTGGGGCCAAGCAGTCCAAAGATGGAACCTTTGTTCAGGTTGAAGCTGATAGAGTCCACCGCCCTTTGGGAGGAGAAATATTTCTTCAGTTGATTGACTTGCAGGATATCCATATAGCAACAAATATATACAATGCTCTGATCGGGTAAATTACAAAAAAACACTATGTACTGGGAATAAGTCGCCGAACTCTTCCATTTATTACTAATTAATTATTAACGGCGCTGTGGGCGGAGCAGCGGTTGTAGACTTTAATGTACCTTCGGCCGACATGACCCGAGCTTGCGAGAGCCATGATACCATTGAAAAGACATAAACCCATCATGACCCGCAAGAGCCATGATACCATTGAAAAGACATAAACCCATCATGAAACGAACGTATTTCGCCCCGATCGTGGGGGTGTTACTGATATTTGCCTGCAGTAGCTGGGGCTTTCTGGTACATCGGACTGTCGCCCAACTAGCTATTTACCAATTGCCTTCGTCGATGAGGGCCTTTTTTTGGAAGAATAAGGATTCCATTGTCAGCCAGGCCATCCGGCCGGATGTGCGCCGCAATACGGTAAAGGAAGAGGCTCCCCGCCATTTTATCGATCTGGAGAATTACGGGGATTCGGCGGCCTGGAAGATGCCACTAACCAAGGCGGAGGCCATACGGGTCTATACTTTTGATACGCTGTACAAGTATGGGTATGTTCCATATGTGGTACAAGATGTCTTACAACAGCTGACGGACGCTTTTCGGAAGGGAGATAAGGACAGCGTACTCTTTTATGCCATCGATCTATGCCATTATATTGGTGATTGCAACGTCCCGCTGCATACGTCCAATAATTATGATGGTCAGCTCACCGGTCAGCGTGGCCTGCATGCTTTATGGGAAAGCACGGTACCTGACCAGCTGATGAATGGCTACCGGCTGAGAGATGGACACAAGGCTCAATATATCGCGGACCCTGCTACTTCTATCTGGGAGTCTGTGCGGCGTGCGCATCTGCTGGTGCAGGCGATGATCGATGCGGAGAGGGCGGCTTCGAAAGAGGCGCCGGATTCTATAAAATACCAGATGGTACACCGGTATGGCCGGGATATGAAAGTGTATACGGCCGCCTTTGGGAAAATTTATGGCGCTCATCTTGGCACGATGGTGCAGGATCAACTGATACACTCTTCTGATCAAATATCAGATTTTTGGTATACGGCCTGGGTTAATGCCGGCGAACCTGATCTGGATACCTTATTATCTTCTCCGCTTACTAGGAAAGACAAAAAAGACTGCCGGAGGGAGATGAAGGCTTATCGTAAGAACCGCCTCATCGAAAAAAATCTTTTGTTGTCCAGACATCAGCCGGGATGGGAATAGATGGCTGCCTGCCCGGCCACGCGTTCGCCGTCCATGGCGGCGCTGACAATACCACCTGCATAGCCGGCGCCTTCGCCACAGGGATAGAGATTTCCGATCTGCGGATGTTGCAGGCTGTTTGCATCTCTTGGGACGCGCACGGGGGAGGAGGTCCTGGATTCGGTGGCGACGAGCACTGCTTCGTTGGTGAAATAGCCTTTCATCTTTTGTCCAAAGAGGGGGAATGCCTGCCTGAGGCTGTCATATATAAAAGGAGGTAGTACCTGTTGCAGGGAGGTGGAATGGATCCCAGGTACGTATGAGCAGTCGGGGAGACTGGAAGAGATCTTACGTTCCACGAAGTCCACCATACGTTGTGCGGGCGCTACAAACTTACCACCGCCTGCCTGGTAGGCCTTACGTTCCACGGCCTGCTGGAAGTAGATACCCGCCAGGGGGCCATGTTTCTTGTAGGCCGCGAGGTCTTTTTCTTCCACGGTGACGACCATACCGGAATTAGCGAAGGGGTTATTACGTCGCGAAGGCGACCAGCCGTTGACCACCAGCTCGTCGGGCGATGTGGAGGCGGGGGCGATGATACCGCCCGGGCACATGCAGAAGGAAAATACTCCTCCGTGGTGAACTTGCTGAACAAGGCTGTAGCTGGCAGGAGGGAGATACGGGTCGCGGGCGACAGGAGCTGCCGGCGGGGTATGATATTGGACACGATCGATGAGTTGTTGAGGATGTTCGATACGGACACCCAATGCGAAGGGCTTGGCTTCGATGAGAATATTCTTTTGATGCAGGAGATGAAAGATATCCCGGGCGGAGTGACCTGTCGCGAGTATAAACGCATCCGCTTCGAAGCTATCGCCGTCAGAAGTTATAACGTTTTTTAACCTTCCGCCTTGTAGTACAAAATCTACAACTTTTTTTTCGAAAAGGAATAGTCCTCCGCAGTCCAAAATTTGTTGCCGCATGGCCTGGATGATCAGGGGTAGTTTGTTGGTGCCGATGTGTGGATGTGCGTCTATGAGAATATTTTCGTCTGCGCCGAATTGTACCAGCAAATTAAGTATACGATTGATGTCACCGCGCTTGTTGCTACGGGTATATAGTTTGCCGTCGCTGTAGGTGCCTGCGCCACCTTCACCAAAGCAATAGTTGCTATCCGGATGGAGCACGCCTTGTTTGTTCAGGGCTGCCAGATCTCTTCTGCGTGATCGAACGTCTTTGCCTCTTTCGAGGAGGATGGGGCGTATGCCTTTTTCGATGAGTTTGAAGGCAGCAAATAACCCGGCGGGACCGGCGCCGATGATGACGACTTTTTTTTCCGCACGGGAGACATCGGGGAAGTCGAGCGCTTTAAATGAGCGTTTGTGGTAAGGCTCTTCGACAAATACATGGATCGTGAGAATAATATGGGGCTGTCTGGATCGGGCGTCGATGGAACGTTTGAGTAGTTGGATGCCGGAAATGGACCGCGTGGGGCGTCCGATGGCTTGTGCTGCGTATGCCCGGATCGTGTCTTCGCTGGCTGCTTCAGCAGGAAGCAGTTTTATCTGAAGGGTTTGTTGCATGGTCAGGTAGTTATCCTAAAGGTGATAAAGGTAATGCAATTCACTCTGTCTGTTTGAGATAGATGCTACCCACTCACCTGGCCGATAAAAAGCTGGTTGGCTCCGATAAAAAAGTTTCGAAGAAAGTTTCGTAAACTATGACACGCTCAACGTCTTGTAGAATTTTATAAAAAAAATTTGGAGATTGAAAAAGGCAATCAAATAATTTGTATCTTCAATTAGTCCTCAAAAAAACTCTACGTATATGAAGAAAGGTTCGTTCACATCGAAGCTCACCCACTCTTTCTTCGTACAAAGTAAGTTTTATCAATTCAGGCAGGGCCTACTGCTGTATGCTGAATCCCACTATTGCCGATCGCCGCACCTCACGGGAGTAATACCACGAACGACTCTGTCGGGCCGATGTTAATAAGTCTTAATGAAGGTGTCGTTGTAAAGATTCAGAGATTCTAAAAAGCAATGGATGTTATCTTTAACAAGGTCTAATTTCAACCAGGCTGGCTGCGAGTTTTATTGAAAATCGAACGTGAAATTGTTGTAAAGCTCAAACTGTATTCGAACCAAAAAAAAGAAGTGAATAAATAATTTTTTATTTCATAAAAAGTTTTGATATTCGCCGCCCTGCTCAAGTTTTTAAAATCCGGTTCCAGCAAAAAAATTTTACAAATACAATTCTTAAATCGGCATAAAAATTGGTTACTGTACAAATGGCAAAGTCGTTCGAAAAAGTATGGAGCAATTGCTTGGAGATTATCAAGGACATTGTAGAGTGGCAGCATTATAAAACTTGGTTCGAGCCGATAAAGCCGGTGGAGTTAAAGAACAACATTCTGGTGATCCAGGTACCCAGTCAATTCTTTTACGAGTATTTGGAAGAGCACTACGTAAATTTATTAGCCAAGACCTTGAGGCGCATTTTGGGTAAGGAGGCGATGCTGGAATATCGGATCATGGTTGACAGCGGTAACCACAACAATAAACCCTTAACGATGGATGTGCCGGCACATGGTTACAAAACTTTTTCTAATAATGAAATGGATTTTCCTCTTATCATAAACAACCCCGTTAAGAATCCTTTCGTCATCCCCGGATTGAAAAAGATGCAGATCGATGCGCAGCTCAATCCGGTGTATACATTCGATTCGTTCATCGAGGGTGATTGCAACCGGGTGGCTCGCCGGGCTGGTAAAACAGTTGCGGAAAAGCCGGGCGCCAATTCTTTTAATCCTTTGGTCATATATGGAGGGGTTGGGTTAGGCAAGACGCATTTGGCGCAGGCCATCGGTAATGAGGTAAAACGACTCCACCAGAATAAGGTGGTATTGTATGTGAGCTCCGAGAAATTCATCAACCAGTTCATGGATCATAGTCGTAACAATGCGATCAATGATTTCATCCATTTCTATCAGCTGGTGGATGTACTTATAATAGATGATGTACAGTTCTTCAACCGTGCGGAGAAATCCCAGGACGCCTTTTTCGCGATATTTAACCATCTGCATCAGTCTGGCAAGCAGTTGATCCTTTCTTCGGACAAGCCGCCGAAGGATCTGGATGGTCTGCAGGAGCGGTTGTTGAGCAGATTCCGCTGGGGTTTGAGCGCTGATCTACAGATGCCTGATTATGAGACCCGTATAGATATCCTGGAAAGGAAAATGAAGAATGACGGGCTGGAGATGCCGAAAGAGGTGGTAAAGTATCTGGCGTATAATATCAGCAGCAATGTCAGGGAGTTAGAAGGGGCGCTGATCTCACTTTTGGCACAATCTTCGCTCAATAAGAGGGAAATTGATCTTGAATTGGCGAAAAAAGTGCTCCGTAATTTCGTGAAAACTAGCAGTAAGGAAATCACTATCGAAACTATACAGCGCATGGTATGTGAGTATTTCGATGTTTCCTACGATAAATTACTGCAAAAGACCCGTAAGCGCGAGATCGTGCAAGCGAGGCAGATTACCATGTATCTTGCCAAGGCATTTACCAAGAATTCTCTGAAGACGATTGGTGAGCACTTTGGCGGGCGGGATCATACTACGGTGATACATTCCTGCCAGACGGTGAAGGATCTGATGGATACGGACAGTTTGTTCCGGGAGAATGTGATGGAGTTGCAGCAGAAGGTGCAGTTGGCTGCCATGTAAGGCGCTGACGCGGATGATCAATTTGAGGAGAGCCCTTGCCAAGTAAAAATATTGACTGAAGCCCCCAATGAGTTGGGGGCTTTTGGTTTTGTGGGGGATAGTGCCTGCGGCGCGGCCATTGGCGAGTGTGCGGGTGGAGGATGGAGTGGAAGCTTTCGACGGGACCGGGTGGATGGAAGACATTCTCTATGGTACGGAAGGAGACTTGTCGAAGGGCCTGAAAGTCAGGCGAGGAGCCGATCTCGCCGGGGCTATAAAAAAGTGCTGGTCATTTTGGGTGCATAGCGAATTAATCTTTATTTTTGCCTCCCCTTCGAAGGAAGGGTAAATATGTCCGGAGAGGTGCCTGAGTGGCCGAAAGGGCCGGTTTGCTAAACCGTTATACGAGCTTAAACTTGTATCGAGGGTTCGAATCCCTCCCTCTCCGCAAACTAAAGAACAGAAGTGCCCTCGTCTTTGACGAGGGCATTTTTCATTTCCGGGTAGCGGGGCAAGCTTGCTTGCCAGAGCGGACCGGGAATGAAAAATCCGCACTAAGTGCGGCACTTTTGTTCTTTGTTTGACGCCCTCCCCTTGGGATCACCGGAGTCGACCGTCCAGGGCGCGGAGGTAATCCCGCCCTCTCCGCAAGTCTTATCATGGAACCCACAGCTTTGCTGAGGGTTTTTTGCTTGGAGCAGACGATCGAACTTGCTCGAGCCGGATAAGGAGAATAAAAACTAAGGCGGCTGAAGGCCAGTGG
>Ga0105240_10009493_pt1 | contig 13775 bp, 13 predicted proteins | sample KBSC54metaG_FD_80426 | JGI IMG/M metagenome (GOLD analysis project Ga0105240, IMG submission 80426) | Corn rhizosphere microbial communities from Kellogg Biological Station, Michigan, USA - KBS C5-4 metaG | ecosystem: Host-associated > Plants > Roots > Rhizosphere > Soil | place: Michigan, USA... | reverse complement strand
TGATGAGCAGCGTGTCCTCGAAGCCCGCGGTCGTGATCAGCCCGGTGCGAGCGCCATCACGCGTGAACAGCGTGTTGTCCACCACCGTCGATCCGTGCAGGAATAACCGGGTGTCCCGCAATAGCTCATGGAAATCGACTTGCATTCCTGCTGCCGCGCAGCGCACCGAATCCATGACGCCGTTCGCGAAATCCGGCGGCGTGGAAAAACTCTTGCCGATGTGGACTGCTTCACCGCGCCGAAAGACGACGCAGTCCGTACAGGTTCCGCCTACGTCCACCGCGACGACGTAGCCCGCGCCCGCCGCTGGATTCGGCTCGTGCGTCACGCACGGGCCTCCACGGCCGCGAGCGAGCTGCGTGGCAAGCGTTGTCCGCAGGCGCGCTCCCATGCGATGGGATCGCGCAGGAATGACTCGTAGGAAGCCGCCGCGTTACCGGGAAACACGTCGTCGATTTCTGAGGTGAGCGCCGCCACCACGGCTTGCGCGACTTCGTGCGGACTTGTCTTTTCAAGCGGCAGGTGCGCAGACATCGCGGTATCCACCATGCGCGGATACACGCCGATCACTCGCACGCCGAACAGCCCAAGCTCCGAGCGCAATGCCTGCGTCAACGAGCGCGCGGCCGCCTTGCTGGCGCTGTAAGTGGCCATGGACGGAAAATTCGCGAAGGCCGCAAAGCTCAGCAGGTTCACGAAGGCGCCGCTGCGGCGCGTCTTCATCGCGGGCGAGAACGCGCGAGCCATGTTGAACAAGCCGAAGTAATTCACCTCCATCTCCGATCGGCATTGCTGCGCCGCCCCGGGTTCGAACATGCCGCGGTTGCCGTTCACGCCGGCATTGTTGACCACGATGTCCACACGACATTCGGCCGCGGCCTTCTCTGCAGCCTGGGCATCCGTCACGTCCAGCACGATGTGGCGGACGTGGGAATCCAGTCCAGCGACAACAGGGCTCCTGTCCGCGGCAATGACGCCGGCGACGCGAGCATCGAGCAACGCCTTCACGAGCGCCTGGCCGATGCCGCCCCGGGCACCCGTGACGAGGACTGTCTTGCCCTCGAGCAGGCTGCTCATACGGTGTAGACGGGCTGGTCGAGTCCGCACAGCGCCTGGCGCGCCCAATCCTGCGCCTTGACGGAGCGATCCAGCAGCACCCCCGCGGCTCGAACCGCCTGCGAGTCCGTGTCCAGTGCCGGGGGATCGATGCCCTGCTGCAAGCGCAGCACCGCGTCGTACAGAGCCCGCCTCGTCATGGCGATCGGCTTGTCCGTGGCCACCAGATGTTCAGCCTCGTAGTCCTGCAAGGGGCCCATGCTCTCCTGCAGCGAGGCGTCCTGGATCGAGAAGCCTTCAACGCCGCTGAACGTGCGCTTGCCCTTTTGCGCTTCGCGATCGATCAGCCAGTCGTTGCTGCGATTCGCCAGCGGCTGGAAGGTGCCGGGAATGTACTTGACGTGAATGCCCAGGCCCTGCTTCATTGCACTGAGCTCTTCATCGGGCAGCGGCCGGTCAGGCAGGAAGTTGATGCTCCAGGCCCAGCAGTTTTCATCGTCGATCGGCACCCAGATGTGCCCACCCATCGCATGCGGCCCGAACGGTGGAATGAGCGTGAACCACGGAAAAATCCATTGCGTCACGCGCCAATAGAACGAGTCCGCTTCGCCGTTGCGGCGCCCGTAGATTTCCAGCCCGTGCGGCGCGTCAAGGACATCGAAGACCGCGTTGCGGTCCGCCTTGATGTACTTGTTGGCCTGCGCGCGCTGGTGCATCGGGTCCTGGTCCAATTCGAACCGGTGCACCCAGGATGCGTGCGTGGTATCGATGCCGCCTTCCATGGCCTGGAGGTAGCCTGATTCCTGCAGCCTCTTGCTCACGAATCGATGGCTCTCGGGAAGCCGTGTCCATTCGAGCCCGGGCGGTCCCGGACGCTTGTCGGGCGGCCCCATGTAGGCCCACAGGATGCCGCCTTGCTCGATGCACGGGTACGCCTTGATGCTCATCTTTGTCGCCAGCTGCGGCGCGGACGGGAGTTCCATGCATCGGCCATCGACGTCGTATTTCCAGCCGTGATAGGAACAGCGGATGCCGCCCTCTTCGTTGCGGCCGAGAAACAGCGATGCGCCGCGATGCGCGCAAAATTCGCCGACCAGGCCTGGACGGCCTTCGCTATCTCGAAAAGCCAGCAGCTTTTCTCCCAGGATCTTCACCCGGACCGGTGCGCAATCGCGCTCCGCGATTTCGCTTTGCAGCAGCACCGGCACCCAGTAGCGGCGCAGCAAAGTGCCCATCGGCGTGCCCGGTCCAACCCGCACCAGCGTTTCGGCCATTTCCTTGTTCATCGACATCCTTCGGTTTTTTCATGTGGCGCCGTGCCACGCGCGCGTGCCCGAATTTTGTATGGACACATACATCTCATTCTGGTGGTGCTAAGCTAACGCTGTCAACAGCCTGCCCTCGGTGAATACGCTAGCACCCAAGAGAGACTCCAATGACCTGCCGGCAAATCGAGCTGAACACCACCGCAGCCCGCGCGATCCAGGCGCAGCTCTGCATTCCCGAACTCGGCAGCGGGCCGGGCCTTGTCGTTTGCGCCGATGCCCAGGTTGCGGATGAGACCGTCCAGCGCCTTTGCGAATTGTTTTCCGAAGAAGGCTATCTGGTCATCGCGCTGCGCGCTCAAGGCAAGTCCGCGCCGGAACAGCAGGATGTCGCAGCGGCCGTCGACGCGCTGCGCAAGCTGGATTCCTGCAAGGGCGGCGTCGGCGCCGTGACATACGGTGCGGCCGCGATTGCCGCGCTCGAATGCGCAGCTCGAGGCCTTCTGGGCTGCGTCAGCTGCTATCGCCCGACAGGCCTGGAAGCTTGCTCAGGCGAGCTGAAGCGCGTTTCAGCGGCCGTGTTGCTGCATGTTGCGCAGCCACTCGAGGCTTCGGTCGCGAAGGCGGTGCGTGAGAGCCAGCATGCCCAGGTTTATGAGTACGCGGATGGAGGAAGCGACGGTTGGCTTCCCGGCGACGCAGGCGCGCCGCACACGTCGGGAATCGCTCACTCTCGCACGCTCGGGCTGCTGCGCTCCACGATCGGGCCGCGCTATGACTTGTCGGCGTTGTGGGATGCGCATCGCAACTGCGAGTTCGTGACGCGCGATGCCGACGCCACGATGCGCACGATGGTGGAACAGCCCTATGTCAATCATGTGCCCACCATGACGGGCGGCTACGGCAGCACGGAGTTGAGGCGCTTCTACCACGACCATTTCATCCCCAATAACCCGGCGGACATGCGCAGCATTCCTGTATCGCGTACGGTCGGCGCCGATTGCGTGGTGAACGAAACGATCCTCTGCTTCACTCACGACCGTGAGATCGAATGGATGCTGCCCGGCGTGCCCCCCACCGGGAAATATGTCGAGGTGGCCCTGGTGGGAATCATCACGTTTCGCGGCGGCAAGCTTGCGCACGAGCACATCTATTGGGACCAGGCGTCGGTATTGGCGCAAATCGGTTTGCTCGACCCAGCGGGCTTGCCGGTGGCCGGCGCAGCGGCGGCGCGCAAGGTGCTCGATCCAAGTCTTCCTTCCAACGAGCTGATGCCCAATTGGCGCACCTAAAAGCACACGTGCGACCTCAGCCGATAGAACCCGTCGTGGACCCGCAGCACGACCTCAGCCGCCGACCTGGCTTCCTGCTGCGCAAAGCCCACCAGGTAGCCGTCGCCATTTTTTTCGAGGAGGTCGGCGCGATTTCGCTGACGCCACCGCAGCACAACGTGCTCGCCGCGGTGCAAGCCTTTCCGAGCAGCCATCAGACAGCGCTGTCTCGCATCGTCGGCTACGACCGCGCAACCGTCGGCGCCGTGCTCGCCGGTCTCGAGGCGCGCGCGCTGGTCCAACGCTCAGGCGCCTCGAATGATCGCCGGCTCAAGACGATCCGGATCACCCGAAAGGGCGCCGGCCTCCTGCGCGCTTCAGCCGGCGCCATGGAGCGGATCAATCGGCGCATTGTCGAATGTCTTGAGCCGCACGAGCGCGCCCAATTCATCGGGATGCTGGCGAAGATCGCTTTTTCAGGCGCGAGCAGCGAGTGAAAAATCTGGCAGTGCAAGCAGGCCGCTTTTCTTGTGCGATGAACGTGCGCCGGCCGCAGAGCGCGCGTGATGTCTCACTGCGAGGTGTTTGACAGTGACTGCCTCAGCTGATACGGTGATGCTGATTACGCTGGTAATGTTCGCACGCGGTGATCTCATCAGCACTGAGGCCTCGCAGCGCACAAGCCGAGGCGCCTCGCGTGCCTCCCAGAGAAGCTCCCTCCCGCAACGTCGATTTGAATCTTTGTTGAAAGGCGACCATGCAAGAGTTCGTTAAAGGCTGTGCGATGGTGCTCGGCCCCGAGGATGGTGCGTCGTACTGGCAGCCGGGCCCGCACTTCGGGCACATGACGATCAAGCTGAGCCCGCAGAACCATCCGTCCAACATGTTTTCGATGGGCACACAGGTGTTGCCGCCAGGCTGCCACGTCCGCGAACATGGGCATGCGCGAAATGACGAGATCCTGTTTGTCTATGAGGGCACCGGGCACGCCACCCTCGATGGAGAAACACACCGGATCGAGCCGGGCTCGACGATCGTGCTGGGACGCTATGTCGCGCACACGATCGTCAACGACGGGCCCGGCGACATGAAGTTCGTATGGTTCTTCACGCCGCCCGGACTGGAGCAGGTCGTCGTGGCCGCGGGTAGGCCGCGAGTCGCCGGCGAGGCGCCGCCCGCGGACGTGGTGCGGCCGGACAACATGGCACAGATACTGAAGGCCGCCGGCTATGCGACGCCGGAGGAAATCAGCCTGTCGGTTCGCAAGTAGGAAACGCGTCACGTGCTCTACCGCGGAATGGACCGCGTCCAACTCGACGCGGCATATAACAACCAGGCCGCGGTTGCTTCATTCCCTTCCTTGTCGAAACAACGACGTGAGCAAAGCGCTCGCGTGCGGCAGGCTCGCAAGTGCTACGCCGACCTGCGTTATGGAGAAGGCGAACGGGAGCGCTTGGACTTCTTCCCGGCAGACCGGCCTGGTGCGCCTGTCCTGGTTTTTGTACACGGCGGCTATTGGCAGGGCGGCGACAAAGATGCGTGCAGTTTTTTGGTGGAGGGCCCAGCGTCGTTTGGATTCGCAGTGGCGGTGCTCGAATACTCCATTGCGCCCCAGGCAACGATGGAGGCCATGGTCGCTGCAACCGGTCGTGCGTTGACCTGGCTTACCGATCACGTCGGCGATCTTGGAGGCGATCCGCAGCAGCTTCACTTATGCGGCCATTCCGCTGGGGCTCAATTGGTGGCGATGATGCTAGGAAGTCACTCGCCCGCGAGTGCGCTGTTGATCAGCGGCCTCTACGATCTCGAACCGATCCGGCTGTGCTATCTGAATGACAAGCTCGGCCTCGATGCCAGGCAAGCGGAACAGTTCAGTCCGTTGCGGCATCTCCCAGTGCGTTGTCCACCCATCGTGGTGGCGGTCGGTGAACGCGAACTGCCTGAACTACAGCGGCAGTCGGCCAGCTACGCCGTGGCGCTGCGAGAGCACGACGCGCCCGTCGAGCATTTATCGCTCACCGGGCATGACCACTTTTCCGTCCTCGAAGAACTGGCCCGTCCCGAGGGCAAGCTGTGCCAGGCGCTGTGCGGACTACTTTCTACACATTAGGCAGCCACGATGATGGGTACACCACTGAGCATTTCGATCGTTGGCGCCGGCCTGGGCGGTTTGGTCGCTGCAATTGCCGCTCGGCGCGCCGGGTTCGATGTCACTGTTTACGAGCAAGCGTCCTCGTTCGCGCCGATCGGAGCGGGTATCCAGCTCGGCCCGAACGCGGTGAAGGTGCTGCGGGCCTTGGGGCTGGACAAGGAATTAGGGAATTTCGGCGCGATGCCGCGAAACCATGTTGGCCGGGATTGGAAAAGCGGCCGCATCCTTTTCAACTCCGCCACGGCGCAGGCCTGCGTTGCCCGCTTTGGCGCCGCCTATTACCAGGTCCAACGCTCGGACCTGCATGACCATCTTCGATCGGCCCTGCCTGAGGACTGCATCAAATTGGGCATGCGCTGCGCGGGAGTACAGCAGGGGCCGCGAAGCGCGACGCTCCAGTTTGCGGATGGTTCCGAGGCGGCTGCTGACATCGTGGTCGGCGCCGACGGAATCCATTCGATGGTCCGGGAGGCATTGCTCGGACCGGGCGCGCCACGCTTCACAGGCGTGATCTGCTGGCGCGGCCAGGTGACTGCAGATCGACTGCCCCGGGGCCTCATACCTCCAGACTCGCTCAATTGGATGGGCCCGGGAGGCTGTGTCGTTCATTACTACGTGCGTCCAGACAAGCTGGTGAATTGGATCGCCCATCGCACAACCGACATCTGGGCAGAAGAATCGTGGTCCGTGGAAGGCGACAAGGACGAGTTGATATCTGCTTTCACTGGCTGGCATCCGTCGCTGCACCAGCTGTTCGAGGCCACTGAGCGATGCTACAAATGGGCGATCTTCGATCGTGAACCGCTGTCGCAGTGGTCATCGGGGCGCGTCACTCTCCTGGGTGATGCGGCGCACCCCATGCTGCCTTTCCTGGCACAAGGCGGTGCCATGGCGATGGAAGATGGATTCGTGCTGGCGCAGGTGCTCAAGCGGCATGCGGGCGACCCCGCGGCGGCCCTGCAGCACTACGAGAGCCTGCGAAAGGAGCGTACGCGACGCGTGCAGCTCCAGTCACGCGAGCGCGCAAGAACCTGCCAGGTCGCGTCGCCGGTGGCGCGCTTGCGCCGCGATCTCGGTTATATGTACGACCAGTGGTTCAGGCCCGGTGCCGCTGTGCGCCGAGCCCAGTGGATTTACGAGTACGACGTGCAGAGTCAAGGAACATGAACGTCGACAGCTCGACGCTACCGTCGAATTGGAGCGAATTGCCCGAGGGTGACGACACCGGCGATGCGATCGTGGCCGCTCTCGCGCAAGGCGGCGTGGAGTATCTTTTCTTCACCTCCGGTTCGGAGTTATGTTTTTACCAGGAGGCGATTGCCAAGGCCAAGGCCCTGGGCCGACCGGCTCCGCGCCTGATCGTGATGACCCATGAGCACGCCAGCTTGAACGCTGCTCTCGGCTACGCCGCTGTCACGGGCCGGCCGGCGGCAACGGCCGCCCACGTAGACGCCGGGACACTGCATCACGGCGGTGCGCTGCACACGGCCAGGCACGCGGGTGTTCCGGTGCTCATCACCGCGGGAGTTCCGCCCACCAGCTATTCCGGATCTTCCCCGGCCGGCCGCAACGCCGGCGGACACCTCTGGCTGCAGGAAAGCTTCGATCAGCACGCCATCGTGCGCCAGTACGTCAAGTGGGATCATCGCCTGAACGCCCACGACAACCCGGGGCTCATGGTCAGCCGCGCGCTGCAAGTAGCCAGGAGTGAACCTTGCGGCGCTGCCTACCTGACTGTCTCGCCCGAGGTATCGATGGCGCCCGCTGCCATGTCCCGTTTTCCCACATGCCGCCAGCTGGGCATTGCAAGCCCGCCGATGCCCGATCCGGTGGGAGTGCGTGAAATTGCGCGGCGACTGATTGCAGCCAAAGAGCCGCGCATTGTCGTTTCCGGATCCGGGCGCGACCCCAGCACCGTCGCGGCGCTGATATCCCTCTGCGAATTTCTCGGCGCACCCGTCGTGCATTCCGCTTCGCGCAGCTACCTGAGCTTCCCCATGGACCATCCGCTCATGTTGGCTGAGAGCGACCTGAGCCATGCGGACACGGTGCTGGTGCTGCAGGCGGATGTTCCCTGGGTTCCTGGACCGCATGCGCCGGGTACCCAAGCGTGGGTGGCTGTTATCGCCTTGGACCCGATCATGGGCAAGATCCCCACGTATGAGTTCACTGCGGACCTGCGCATTTGTTCGGGTGCGCTGGGAGCGATCAGCGCGATCGAGCACGCCGTGCGCGAAATGGCAGGAGAACAGGACCGCGAAGCCTTTGCTCGCCGCGCGGCCGACATCGCAGAGTCGACGCGCCATCAAAGGCACGCGCTCGAGTCGATGGCCCGCGAGCGGGCGGCGAGCCGGCCAATCGATCCTCTGTGGCTCGGGATTCAGATCGCCGATGCCGTTGGCGACGAGGCCATCGTGTTCGACGACACCCTACCGCACAACAAACTCTTCCAACTGCTCCGCTGCCGCCGCCCTGGGTCCTACTTTTTCACGCCGGGCACCAGTGGTGGATGGGCGCCAGGCGCCGCCCTTGGCGCCAAGTTCGCGGCGCCTGAGCGCGACGTGATCGCGGTGACAGGTGACGGGTTCTACATGTTCGCCACCGCGACGGCGGCACTGTGGGCGGCGGCGCACTACAAGGCCGCATTTCTCACCGTTGTCTACCAGAACCGAAGCTGGGGCACCGGCACGGCGCGCATGTCGCGCCTGTACCCGGGGGGATATGGCGAGCGAGGAGGCTTCGAGGGTGGATATTTCGATCCACCGATGGACTTCGCCAAAGAAGCACAGGCGACCGGCGCCTATGGGGAAAACGTGCGCGACCCGGACGAACTGCGCGCGGCGCTTCAACGTGGGCTAGACCAGGTGCGTCAAGGCATCCCTGCCGTCATCGCGGTCTGGCTGCCCCGGCACTTGCACCCTGACTAATGAGTTGACAGAAAGGCAGTATGAAAAAGCATATTCACTTGTTCCTTGTTTCCTGCTTGCTGGGATTTGTCTTGCACGGCCAGGCGGCCGCGCAGTCTTTTCCCACGAAGACGATCACCATCGTCTCGCCGTTTGCGCCCGGCGGCAACGTAGACGCAATGGCCCGGGTCCTGGCGACGAAGTTGAGCGAGAGTCTTGGCGTCCCCGTGGTCGTCAAGAACGTCGGCGGAGCGAGCGGCACGATCGGGATGGCTGAAGTCGCGCGCGCGTCGCCGGATGGCTATACGCTGCTGTACACCCCGAACAGCTTGGCCATCCTCCCCGCGCTTTATTCAAAGCTGTCCTTCGATCCGGAAAAGGACTTGGTTCCGGTCAGCCAGTTCATCTCGAGCGCGCTGGTGGTTTCCGCCAATCCCAAGTCGAACATCACGACGATCGCGGACCTGATTTCCAAAGCCAAGGCGCAACCCGGGAAGCTGAACATCGGCTCGTCGGGAATTGCCGACCCGCTTCAGCTGGGAATGGAATGGATCAAAACCGCAACCGGCACGGACATGGTTGCAGTGCCGTACAAGGGCCAAGGTCCAATGCTGCTGGCGCTGCTTGGCGGACAAGTCGACGTGGCGATCCTTTCGATACAGCTCGGCCTTCCCTATTTCCGTGCTGGAACGCTCAAACCAATTGCAGTAACGGCAGCCAAGCGATCAGCGGCCCTGCCGGAGGTGCCGACGGTGGCCGAGAGCGGCCTGGTGCCTGGGTATGACCTCTCCAGCTGGCATGGCGTGTTCGTTCCCAGCAAGACGCCGCCTGACATCGTTGCGAAGCTGCAGAAGGCCATTGCCGCGGTGGCGCAAGATCCCGGCGTGCGAAAGGCGGTCGAAGCCACCGGCAATGAAACCATCGGCGGCACGCATGAGCAGTTTCAGAACTTGTTCACCAACGACGTCAAGCGATTCAAGACAATCGTGCGCGACGCGCGATTGCCGATGCAGGATTGACCGATGGCTGGACCAGGAGCCTTGATCCCGCAAGGCTCTTTGCTGCATTGGGAGGCGGCATGTGCAGCGAGGAAACCGCGCGCGCACCGGCGCTCAAATACTCAGGTCAAGAAATACGGAATTACAAGGCAGTAAGACCGCCACGCGCGGCAGCGCGCCTATGCCTTGCGTTCCCTCGCTTCGCCATTGCGCGCATAACGGCGTGCCCGCAGCGCTGGGAATTGGCTGATCATCAGATCCCGCAGCCAGATGTTCGACGGATCGTTCTGGGCACTACGGTGCCAGAAAAGATTCACCTGGAACGTGGGCGGCACGAACGGCATTGGAATCTCCTGGATGCCGCCGTAGTTCCGGACGAAATCGCCGAGGGCCTGCGGCACGATCGCCACTGCGTCGGTTTCCGCGACGACGATAGGTACGCTCATGAAGTGCGGAGTGCGCAGCAGCACCTTGAGAGAAATGCGCTTTTCGCGCAGGAACTGGTCGAACACCTCCTGGCTTCGCCCGGGGGCCTCCACCAGGATGTGTCCAAGCCCCGTATATTGCTCGACAGTCAACGGCTTGCTGGCGGCCGGGTGCCCCACTCGCGCGATCGAAGTGAATGAGTGCAATCCCACGCGCCGCTGGATCACTTGTGTGCCGCGAATATCCGGAAAGAACCCAGCGGCCAAATCCACTTCGCCTGCCGCCATCGCTTCCTCGAGTTCCCGCGGCGGCATCACTACGGTGCGCAGCGAAATGCCGGGAGCGGTGTACTGGATGCTGCGGATCGCGAGCGGAAGGTAGATGCCTTCGCCGATATCCGACAGCGCAAGACGGAACTCCTTGGTGGAAGTCGCGGGGTTGAAGACCGGAGACGCGAGCAGTTCCTCATCGACGGTGTGCAGGATACGACGTACGGCGCCGATCATCTCGCGCGCCCGGCGCGTCGGCTCCATTCCTGCGGTCGTCCGCGTGAACAGGGGGTCGTGCAGCTGCTTGCGCAGACGCATCAACGCCGTGCTCAGGCCAGGCTGGCTCACGCCGAGTTCGCGCGCGGCACCGCTAACACTTCGATGCAAGTAGATGCTCGAGAACACCCGCAGCAATCGGATGTCGAGGTTGCGAGGGTCGTCCATGCCCTATTCTGATCTTGATTCCAGATACGGCGTATTGGTGGCATCATCTTGAGCTATATCAGCAGGCGTCCGAAAATCGCTTGACTCTGATCACGGACCTCCATGCAAACCGTTCACTCCCGCACCTCCGACCCGGCCCGCGCCCATGCGCTTGCGGCCACGCCGCCGCTGGATTTCCAATGGCCCGAGGGCGGGGTGTCCCGCGTGCCTTTCCAGGTTTTTTCCGACCCCGCGATCTACGCGATGGAGCAAGAGAAGATCTTTCGTGGCCCGGTGTGGCACTACCTTTGCCTCGAGACGGAAGTGGGCCGGCCGGGTGACATCAAGACCACCTGGCTGGGCGACACGCCGATCGTCGTGACGCGCGACGAGAACGGCGCCGTGCACGCCATGGTCAATCGTTGCGCGCACAAGGGCGCCCTGGTGTGCTTGAAGGAGCGCGACAACAAGCCATCCCTCACCTGCGTCTACCACGCCTGGAACTACGGGCTGGATGGCAGGCTCAAGAGCGTGGCGTTTCAGGACGGCATTCGCGGCAAGGGCGGGATGCCGGAGGACTTCGATCCGGCGCGCCACCGGCTCGAGCCGCTGCGCGTGGAGCTCTACTGCGGGATGGTGTTCGGTACGTATTCGCCGGATACCGAGCCACTGAGCGAGTTCCTCGGCGGGCCCATGCGGGCGTTCATGGAGCGCAACATGAACCACCCGCTGAAGATCCTGGGCGTGCACAGCCAGATCATCCACAACAACTGGAAGCTGTACGCCGAGAACGTGCGCGACTCCTATCACGCCACCTTGCTGCACACTTTCTATACGACCTTCAAGGTGAACCGGCTGGACATGGACGGCGGGATCGTGCTGTCGGACAAGAAGTGGCACCACATCAGCTATTCCAAGCGCGCCACCTTGCAAGCCGCCGAAGAGTACCAGCAGGCCAAGGTGCATGCGGCCCAGTACGGATCGGAGCTGGACGGGCCGCAGCTGCTGAAGGCGTGGGACGGCTTCGACGACGGCATCACGCACAGCATCCAGACCGTGTTCCCGACGCTGGTGATGCAGCTGACGCTGAACTCCCTGGCCGTGCGCTTTTTCGTTCCACGCGGCTTCGACAAGACCGAATTGTTCTGGATATTCCTTGGCTACGAGTCCGATACACCCGAGCAGGAAAAGATGCGGGTGATGCAAGGCAACCTCACGGGCGCCGCCGGCCTGGTGGCGCTGGAGGATGGGTGCATCAACTCGTTCGTGCAGCGGGGCACGGCCACCAGCCCCAACCACACCGCTTTCATCGAGATGGGCGGCCGGGTGGCCGAGTCCAACGAGTCGTCGCGCGCGACCGAGGCGGCGGTGCGCGGCTTCTGGCACGGCTATCGCGAAATCATGGGGTTCTGACATGTTGATGCAGACCACACCCATCTACGAAAAGATCGAGCGGCTGCTGCGCGAGTATTGCCACGCACTGGATGACGGCGAGGTCGATCGCTGGCCGGGCTTCTTCCAGGACGACGCCACCTACCAGATCACCACCCGCGAGAACATGGCCAGCGGCTATCCCCTGGGCATCGTGCTGTGCGAAGGTCGCGGGATGATGGACGATCGGATCAAGGCCTTGAAGACGGCGAACATCTTCGAGAGCCACACCTACTGCCACATCACCGGCCCGCTGGACGTGGCCGAGCAGATGGAAGACCGCTGGTCCGTGCGGTCGAACTTCGCCGTGTACCGAACCATGTACACGGGCGAGATGGAACTCTTTGCCGTGGGCAAATACCTGGACGTGGTGGATACGTCCGGCGCACGGGCGAGCTTCGCCGAGCGGATCGTAGTGGTCGACTCGCGCCGCATCGACACGCTCCTGGTCTATCCGCTTTAAAGTCGGAAGCGGCGTCGCATTACACAAAAGGAGACAGCAGTGCACAGCATTCGTCGTCGCGCCGTGCTGGCGCTGGGCGCCGCCGGGGCGCTCGCGCCGCTCGGTTCGGCATTTGCGCAAGCCAACTGGCCCGACAAGCCCATCCGCATCATCAATCCGTACGCTCCCGGTGGCATCGCGGACCTGGCCGCACGCATCATCCAGCCCGGCTTGGAGAGCGGCCTCGGCCAGCCGATCGTCATCGAGAGCAAGCCGGGCGCGAGCGGCAGCCTGGGCACGGAGTACGTCGCGCGCAGCGCGCCCGATGGCTACACCTTGCTGCTGGCACTGGCCGCGCCGCAGACGCTCAACCAATTCATCTTCAAGGTGAACTACGACGGGCTGAAAGACTTCGCGCCGATCGCGCTGCTCAACACGAATCCGCTGGTGCTGATGGCGCATCCCTCGCTGCCGGTGCGCACCGTCAAGGAACTCATCGCCTACGCCAAAAAGAACCCGGGCAAGCTCAACTTTGCCGGAGCGGGCGGGCTCACCCAGTTTGCCGGCGAGATCTTCAAGTACATGGCCGGCGTGGACATGGTCCATATCCGCTACAAGGGCGGCGCTCCCGCGGTAGCGGCGGCCGTGGCGGGCGACGTGCAGCTCACATTCGCCAACTTCTCCGATGCGCTCACATGGATGCGCTCGGGCCGCTTGCGTGCCATCGCGCTCACCAGCGCGAAGCGATTCGCGCAAGCGCCGGACGTCCCGACGATCGCCGAGTCGGGCCTGCCGGGGTATGACGTGAACGGCTGGAGCGGCCTGGTGGCGCCCGCTGGTACACCGCCTGCCGTCGTGGATCGCATTGCGAAGGTGCTGCAAAAGGACTTCAAAGACCCGGCAATGGACAAGCACTGGGAGACCGTCGGCGCCGAACCGGGCAACGCGGATCCTGCCGCGTTCACCGCCATGATCCGCTCCGACATGCAGAAGTGGTCCGACTTCGTCAAGCGGACTGGGATCAAGGTCGAGTCTTGACGGCAAGAACCCCGTTGGTGGATGTGCATTGGCTCGCGCAGCGGCTTGCCGGCGGCGCCGTCTGCGTGCTGGACGCCAGCTGGCATGCAGCGTCCGCG
>Ga0105240_10009492_pt1 | contig 13775 bp, 12 predicted proteins | sample KBSC54metaG_FD_80426 | JGI IMG/M metagenome (GOLD analysis project Ga0105240, IMG submission 80426) | Corn rhizosphere microbial communities from Kellogg Biological Station, Michigan, USA - KBS C5-4 metaG | ecosystem: Host-associated > Plants > Roots > Rhizosphere > Soil | place: Michigan, USA... | reverse complement strand
CAGCGCGAGGTCGGGCAGGCGGTTTTGCTTCCATGCCGCGATCATGCCGGCCGGAACAGCCACGACCACCGCGAGGATCACCGCCACGACCACGATCTGAGCGCTCACCATGAAGCGGCTCAGCACCAGTTGCAGCACCGGTTCGCCAGTCGTGATCGACACGCCGAGATCGCCGCGCAAGGCGTGGCCGCCCCACACGCCGAACTGCACCAGCCAGCTCTTGTCGAGTCCCAGATGCGTGCGCAACTCCAGCAGGCGCGCCGGATCGGCGAGATCGCCGAGCAGCAGCTGCGCCGGGTCGCCGGGAATCAGGCGGATCAGTACAAACACCGCGACCGCGACGATGAACAAAGTCGGCAGCGCCATGGCCAGTCGATTCAGCGTGAAACGAAACATGTGATGTGTTCTCCCCGCGGAAAGTTAAGTCGGCTAGTCTAGCTTGCCGCCGACGCGCTGCGCAAAGCGCGTAACGTTGCGGCGAAAAAATCCTGCACCTTGCCGACGCAGGCCATGCCGTTGTGCGGCACGTTGTCGACCACATCGAGCTTGACCTTGACGCCGGCGGTTTCAAACGATTTGCGCAGGCTTTCCAGGCGTTCAGGACGGTTTTTGCCGGCGTCGTTGGCGCCGGGCATGAAGAACTTGCCGCCTTCCTTGTGCGTGATTTCCCAGGTTTCGATATCGGCTTTGCCGACGATCATGTGCACCGGCAAGGTCTTCAGCGCGTCCAGGTTGAGCGGTTTGCCGAAGCGTGCCGCAAAGTCGCGCACACCGACCCACCAGTCCTGATTGAAGTCGAGCAGCGTGACCGAACCCGGTGCGCCGACCGACAGCGCCCACAGGCGTTCCGGATGCAGATAGCCGAAGCGATTGACGAACTGGCCGCCGCCGGAATAGCCGAACAGGGCGAATTTCGAAAAGTCACAGCCGAACTTGGTCGCCACTTCATCGACCATGTCGAGCAGGACTTCGTCGTAATGGATATCGCCTTCGCGCAATTGCTTGAAGCCGTCACGGTTGCCGTCGCCTTTCGGGCCGGCGGGGAAAAGCGGGCACAGCACGATGCAGTCGTTCCATTTCGCGAACTCGGCAAAGGCGTCGCGGTACTCGGTGAAGGCGCGACCGGTGCCGTGCATCACGACCACCAGTTGCATCGGGCGCGAACCGGCGCTGCCGATATGCGGCGGGACGTAAGTACAGTAAGAGAAGCGCGGATCACTGCGCGAGGCGTAGATGGTGCTGTTGCCCAGATCGTAGATGGCGCGGGCGCGCAGGTCGAATTCGGCGGCGGTCGCCGTCACGGTGTCAGACATGGGAAATCCTTGATGAATACAAACGGGAGGGATGCGCGGTACAGTTTGCAACGGCGTCGATGGCGACGTCGTCCAGATTGTCTGGATTGTCCGCATCTTGCAGATAAGCGGACGGCGTACAGGGAATCGGAACGGAAGGCATCGAAGCAGTCATGGCCTGGTTTGTAGGGCGGTTTGCCGGCAAATGGTCAACTTATGTTTCGATTATGTGACAAACAAAAGAAAATAAAAATGTAGAAATCGTTTAGCATAGATAAAGAATTTATTTACTATTTGCATTTCATCATTTCCTTCGTGCGCTCGCCGTCCACCCATGAGCACCATACGTTTTCTTCGCACCTTCGTCGCTGCCGCCCATGGCGGATCCTTTGCGGCCGCTGCCGATCAGGTCTCGCTGACGCAGGCTGCCGTCGGCCAGCAGATGCGCGCACTGGAAGCGGAGCTGAAAACCACGCTGTTCGACAAGACCGGACGCAGTATGGTGCTGGCGCCGGCCGGGCATTTGCTGCTGCCGCGCGCCGTGGATCTGCTGGCGCAATACGAGGCCCTGCGCCGCGATCTGCAGAATCAAGAGCCGATTGCCGGCAATCTCAAGCTGGGTTCGCTGATTACCGGTATGGGTTTGCTATCGTCGACGCTGACTGAACTCAAATTTCTGCATCCGAGTCTGGAAGTCGAGCTGCGCGTGCAGGATCAATCCAAACTGATGGAAGACGTCATCAGCGGTGAACTCGATGCGGCGCTGGTGGTGGAGCGGCAGTGGCCGGACAAGCCCGGTCTGCTGTGGACACAATGCTACGTCGAGACGCTTACCGTGATCGCCAACTCCAGTATCGCCAGCGCCGACTCGACGATCAGCAGCCTGTTTGCCGGCTATCCCTTTATCCGCTTCGACCGTCGCACGCCGACCGGCGCGCATATCGACAAGATCATGCGCGGCATGCAGTTGGTGCCGCAGGATTTTCTGGAGCTGAACTCGATCTTGTCCATCGTCGAGCTAGTGCGCAAGAATGTCGGCTTCACGATGGTGCCGTTGCTGAAGAACTTCGACTGGGAAAGCGATCCCAGCCTGTGCGTGCTGCATCTGCCGGGCAGGCCGGTCGCGCGCCGTCTCGGCATTCTGGAAAGCGGCCGGCGCAGTCACATCACGAGTGTGGTGCGGGAGGAGTTGTTGGAGCAATTGCAGCGCATGCGCCCGGGCGGCCGACTGCAGAATGGCGTGTCGTCGTAGAAAGTCTGTGGCGCAGTGGTATTGTCGGCGCTGGTTGTCGCTGGTTGTCGCAGGTTGCTTAACTGACTAAGTGATTCGCAGCGACATCCCGGATTTTGCGGGTGGCAGTGAGGCTTCAAATCCATAGCGCTTGTAAAACTCCGGCGTACCGTGATCGGCCATCAGGCTGACGTAGGCTGTGGGTAAGGCTGTCTCGTGAATATAGTGCATGAGGCGTTGCATGATCAGATGGCCCAGGCCCTTTTTCTGATGTGCGGGAAGCACCGCGATATCGACGATTTCAAAGAAACAACCGCCATCACCAATGACGCGCCCGATCCCGACGGGTGTGGTATCAGCATAGACAATCACGCTGAACAAACCATGCTTCAAGCCGATAGTCGCGGCTTCAGGCGACTTGCGGCTCAGCCCTGCTGCGAGTCGGATGTTGATGTAGTCGCTGACCGACGGGACTTCGTCTTTGAGTTGATAGTGCATGTTGTGGCATGTTGTACGTTGAGAAGAAAATCCGGTTACCGCACAGTAAAGTCATCAAGGATTGCCGGTTGCTGGAATCGGATGATGAACCTGGATGCGATCACGTCCCGACGCTTTGGCGCCGTAGAGCGCAGCATCGGCAGCGCTGACAAAACTGGCTGCCGAATCTTTTTCCGTGATAGACGTGAGCACGTCGATGCCGGCGCTGACGGTGACGATGCCGGCAGTGTTGCCGACGTGTTCTATCTTCAGCGCATGCAGGGCTTTGCGAATGGACTCCGCCACCACCAGGGCGCCATCCAGGTTGGTGTCGGGCAGCAGCACGGCAAATTCTTCGCCGCCGTAACGAGCGGCCAGATCGTTGCTGCGTTGTTCGCTGGCCTTGATGACCGCCGCGACTTGCCTGAGACATTCATCACCGGCGACATGGCCGTACAGATCGTTGAATTTTTTGAAGTAGTCGACATCAATCAGGATCATTGCCAGCGGCGTCGCCGACTGTTTGGCGCGAGACAGTGCATGATCGATTGCCTGGTCGAATTTGCGGCGATTCGCGAGCCCGGTCAGGCCGTCTTGCTGCGCCAGTTTTTCCAGCGTGACGTTCAGATCTTGCAATGCATCCCGGGCATTTCTGGCTTCCTCTTCGGCGTGAATCCGCATCTTGATCTGACGAACCAGGCGCAAGCCAAGCACAGCGATCACGGCCACGATACACAGCGTGAGTATGGCTCTGACAATGGCAAGCCGCTGCCAGCTTGCCAGGATTTCATCCTTGGACAAGGCGGTGGTGATAAAAATCGGATAGTAGTTCAACCGTCGATAGCCATTGAGCCGCTCGACACCGTCCTGCGTCGATTTGATCATTGCCGAACCGTTGCCATTACCATGCTTGTACAAGGCATAAAGCGGGCCCTTTGACATATCCCTGCCCAGCGAATCCGGCAGCAGTGGCCGACGCGCAATCTGGATACCGTTATCCAGAATCAATGCAATGGCGCCGTGCTGTCCGATGTCGAAGGTCTGGTAAAAATTGATAAAGTAGTTGACGTGGATGGTGGCCAGGACAACACCGGCGAACTGTCCATCGGCGCTGTCGAGACGGCGCGACAGCGGAATCACCCAGTCGCCCGAAGAACGCGCCCGAAAAGGCGTGCCGATGTGAGGGCCGGGATTGCTGTTGGTCCGGTGAAAGAGAAAATATTCCCGATCCGCGCTGGAGCTATATTCATCCTTGTTGGGCAGGGAATTGACGATGCGCAGACCCTCTTTGTCGAAAATGGCGAGGCCCTGCAGCTGTGGCAGCTCCTTGACGCGTAGCATCAGTAGTCTGTGCAACCGTTCCAGCGCTGCAGGCGAAGTGCCGTCGACGAGGACACGTTCCGACAGGCCGAGCAAGGACGTATCGGCGGCCTTGAATGTGTCGTCGGCGTGGCGTGCCAGCGAGCGCGACATATTATCGGAGGTGACTTCCGACTCACTGAGTTGATCGGCGCGTTCTTCCCAGATGGTCCAGCCAATCAGACTGGTGAGCGATATGCACACCAGAAGCAGGAAACTGATGGCTGAAGAGGTGACCGTCGCATTTTGTCTCGGTGTCAGAACAGTTGGTGTGGGACGCATTGCCTTTGCTCGGAAGAAAGGGGGGCGGCCGGATCATTCGTCGGGCGCATTATGTTTATTCTGTCGTATGCCGGTGTTGTGACGCAGTGTTGCGACTCTATCATGCCAATCTGCCATCCCGAACGGTAGAAATAAGCGGTAAATCCCCATCTTCAGCCGTGAATCGTTAGATCTGTGGCAAAAATGCCTGTGACAATTTGCCACATTCGTTTTTCGCTCCAGTATTTATATACTGGTAGCCCGGCTCCAGCTGTCTGCCGTTTTTCTGTATTTCGCTGCATTTCCTTTTACATAGAACTCTCCGGCATTCTCTTATGCAACACAATGCATCCAACAAGGCGCGATCCTCATTCAGTTTGTCGAATGTGCAAGTAGCGCTGCTCCTGCTGATCGCCGGCGTTTGTCTGATTTCGGCAACGTGGGTGTTTGCGGTCGACATTGGTCGCGTTCCTGTTTCGCTGTGGGATATCTGCAGCAGTGCACTTTCGTCCACGCCAACCGAAGCTGCCGCATCCAGTGTGACTAAGCCAGCGAAATAGCCGTCGGCGGCCCTTCCGGCGTATCCCCGCGCAATGTATTGATCCTTCCTGTCAAGGAAGTTCTTTTTCCTATAAGGCTCGTCTTTTGGCGGGCTTTTTTATTGCCTCATTGCATTGTCATTGCCGGCCCGCAATCCCTTTCTCATACCGGGATACAGAGTGGTACTGGCTAACTTTTCGTGTCATTTTTCCCACTCAGGAAAACCCCGATATTCGCGCTTGAAGATTAGGCAGAAGATTCGTTCACCCACTAGACGTACCCAACGATAGTACCCACTGAAGTGCCTCACTTACCACACAGGGAGAACAACATGAAAAACTGGAAAATCGGCTTACGCCTTAGTCTTGGTTTCGGTGCAATCCTGGCGCTGCTCGTTGCAGGCGCCGGCTTCGGTCTGAGCCAGGTATCGAAGCTGAATGACCGGGTGGAATTTCTGACTTCCGTTGACGAAGGCAAGTTGTTGGCATTGAGCAAGATCCAGTTCGCCATCGGACTGCGCGCCATTGCCGCACGTAATCTGGTGTTGGTAGCTGATCCTGCAGCACAAAAGGGTGACATCGAACTGGTCACCAACGCACAAAAAGATATCGATCAAGGCCTGGCAGAGTTGACTACGCTGATGAAAAATCCAGCGGATTCCAATGATCAGGAGCGTCAAATGTTGTCAGAACTGAGCGCGCTGGAAGCGAAGTATTTGCCGATCGCTAACAAGATCGCGGGCTTGGCAACGGCGCAGCAGACTGACGCGGCCAAAGCAGCGCTGATTGCCGACTGCATGCCGCTGCTCAAGAAAGTTATTACCCATATCGCTGAATTCAACAGCATGATGCGCGCCAATAGCAAAGCCAATCTGGCCAGTGCACAGGCTGCGTACGAAGTGTCCAAATGGACTATGTTCACCATCACTGCGCTGTCGCTGGTGCTTGGTTCGCTGATTGCCTGGATGCTGACTCGCTCGATTTCCCGTCCGCTGAAAGAAGCTGTTGCCATCGCTCAAAACGTGAGTGCCGGCGACCTGACCAGCGACATCAAGGTGCAAAGCAAGGACGAACTCGGTCAATTGATGTTGGCGCTGAAAGATATGAACGGCAATCTGTTGCGCATCGTTGGCGATGTTCGCCACGGCACCGACACCATCGCTGCTGCATCGACTGAAATCGCATCGGGCAATCTGGATCTCTCGTCCCGTACTGAACAACAAGCCGGCTCGCTGCAGGAAACTGCATCGGCGATGGAAGAACTGACTGCCACCGTCAAGCAAAACGCCGAGAACGCCAAGCAAGCAAATCAACTGGCAGAAACCGCATCGAACATCGCCATCAAGGGCGGCGCCGTCGTGTCCCGTGTTGTCGACACCATGGCATCGATCAACGAATCGTCGAAGAAGGTCGTAGATATCATCGGCGTGATCGACGGCATCGCTTTTCAGACCAACATCCTGGCATTGAACGCCGCTGTTGAAGCAGCACGTGCCGGCGAACAAGGTCGCGGTTTTGCAGTGGTCGCTTCGGAAGTACGTAGCCTGGCACAACGTTCTGCTTCTGCTGCAAAGGAAATCAAGGAACTGATCGGCAATTCGGTTGAGAAAGTCGACGCAGGCACCGCACTGGTGGATGAAGCAGGCTCGACCATGGGCGAGATCCTGGAAAGCGTGAAGCGCGTCACCGGCATCATGGGTGAAATCAGCTCGGCCAGCGATGAACAGACTCGCGGCATCGAACAGATCAATCAGGCGATCGCTCAGATGGATCAGGTTACACAGCAAAACGCTGCACTGGTCGAAGAAGCCGCCGCCGCCGCCGCATCGATGCAGCAACAAGCCGGCAACCTGGCTGACGTGGTCGCAGTCTTCAAGCTGGATGAGCAACATCAGCAAGCTGTCGAAACCAACGTGATCAATGCAGTCAGTCCGGCACGTATGAGCAAGACATCGACAGCACAAGTGCATCGCCTGCCCAAGGCGGTCAGCGCACCAGCTCTGGAAATGGAAGAGTTCAGCTATGCAGCCTGATGAGATCCGATCAGAAATATCAACGAATTTGTTGTGGGGGTAGTGAGTAGTGGGGTGAGGGGATGAGGTGCAGCATGCGCAAGCAAGGCCTCATCAGTTAATGCGAAAGCATTGACGTGCAGGCGGTTCACAGCAATGTGAATCGCCTTTTTTTACTTGACGATTGCCGGTGGCGGGTGCGAACTATCGCGATAGAGAATCGCCGATGGGCAGCGCAGTTTTATATTTGACCTGTTTGAGTGCGAAGCTGGAGCGAATGTTCTTGATGCCGGGGATTTTGGTCAGGTGATCGAGGATGAAATGTTCCAGCGCCTGCAAGTCGGCTACGACAATGCGCAGCAGATAATCTTCGTCGCCCGTCATCAGGTACACCTCCATGACTTCGTCGAAAGCGCTGACGGCCGTTTCAAAATTCGCCAGCGCAATCGATTCCTGTTTTTCCAGGCTGACTTTGACGAAGACGTTGACCTTCAAGCCCAGCAGGTGAGGATTGCCGAGCGCCACATAGCGCGAGATGATGCCCTCATTTTCGAGCCGCTTGACGCGCGCAAGCGTGGGTGACGGCGACAGGTTAATCTTAGAGGCGAGCTCAAGATTGCTCAAGGCGCTGTCTTCCTGCAGGATGCTCAGGATGCGCAAATCAATGGCGTCGAGTTCCATATGTGAAATTTAAATCCGTCAATTTTTAATTGGCGGTATATCGTGCTGAATATTGTATGTTAAACCATCCATTTCAGTGACTCATTTTGCTTCATCCGGCGTACATTGGTCATATTGATCAAGGAGATAGAACGTGGAAATGTCATCAGCAAGCGGATTCGCCAAAGACATCGATATCGACGCAGAAGAAACCCAGGAGTGGTTGCAGGCATTGCAAGGCGTATTGCAGGAAGTCGGCCCCGATCGTGCGCGCTTCTTGCTGTCGCGTTTGTCGGCGGCAGCTCAGCAATGGGGCATCAACTGGCGCGACGCGCGCAACACGCCCTACATCAACACGATCCGGCCTGAGCAGGAACCGCCTTTCCCCGGCGGATCGGATGCGCAGGCGATCGAAGAACATCTGGCCACCGTCATGCGCTGGAACGCGCTGGCGATGGTGGTGCGCGCCAATCGCGCCTACGGTGAGCTGGGCGGTCATATCGCCAGTTACGCGTCGGCGGCGGATCTGTTCGAAGTCGGCTTCAACCATTTCTTCCGGGCGCGTGATGCGCAGTTTGCGGGCGATCTGGTGTACTTCCAGCCGCATTCCGCACCGGGTATTTATGCACGCGCTTTCCTCGAAGGTGCGTTGACTGAGGACGACCTCAGTTTTTATCGCCGCGAAATCGAAGCCAAGAAACACGGCAAGCAAGGTCTGTCGTCCTACCCTCATCCATGGCTGATGCCGAACTTCTGGCAATTCCCGACCGGTTCGATGGGGATCGGTCCGATCAATGCGATTTATCAGGCGCGCTTTCTGCGCTATATGGAACACCGCGGCCTGCTGCAGGATCAGGGACGCAAGGTGTGGGGCGTGTTCGGCGACGGCGAGATGGACGAACCGGAATCGCTGGCAGCATTAAGCCTGGCCTCGCGGGAGAAACTCGATAACCTGATTTTTGTCGTCAACTGTAATCTGCAGCGCCTCGACGGACCGGTGCGCGGCAACGGCCATATTGTCGACGAGCTGGAAACACTGTTCGCCGGCGCCGGCTGGAATGTCATCAAGTTGCTGTGGGGATCGGACTGGGACGGTCTGTTTGCACGCGACAAGGACGGCGAGCTGATCGATGCGCTTAATCGCACCGTCGACGGGCAGTTGCAAACTTTTGCCGCCAACGATGGCGCATTCAACCGCGAGCATTTCTTTGGCCAGACCGCCGGTACGCGCAAGATCGCTGAGACGCTGACCGATGAGGAAATCAATCGCCTGCGTCGCGGCGGTCACGACATGAAGAAGATTCACTCGGCCTATCACGCGGCGGCCAACCATCGCGGCCAGCCGACGGTGATTCTGGCGCAGACCAAGAAGGGCTACGGTATGGGCGCGGCGGGTGAAGGCAAGATGACCACGCACCAGCAAAAGAAGCTGGACGAAGAGGTCTTGATCGCTTTCCGCAATCGCTTCAAACTGCCGATCAGCGACGAGCAGTGCAAAAACCTGGCGTTCTACAAACCGACCGCCGACAGCGCCGAAATGAAGCACCTGCTCGGCCGTCGCGCCGCGCTCGGCGGTCATATGCCGCGTCGCGTCGCCGGCGATGCCACACGCACTGTTCCTGCAATTGAAACGCATGCCAAGTTTGCGCTGGATGCCGAAGGCAAGGAAATGTCGAGCACCATGGCGCTGGTGCGCATGCTCAGCAGCATGCTCAAGGATGCGGACTTCGGCAAATATGTGGTGCCGATAGTAGCCGACGAGGCGCGCACTTTCGGCATGGCGAATTTGTTCCGCCAGGTCGGCATTTATTCGTCGCAAGGCCAATTGTATGAACCGGAAGACATCGGTTCGATCTTGTCCTATCGTGAGGCCAAGGACGGGCAGATTCTGGAAGAAGGCATTACCGAAGCCGGCGCAATTTCATCGTGGACCGCAGCGGCGACCAGCTATTCGGTGCATGGTTTGCCGATGCTGCCGTTTTATATCTACTACTCGATGTTCGGCTTCCAGCGTATCGGTGATCTGATCTGGGCGGCTGCTGATCAACGTGCACGCGGCTTCCTGATTGGCGCCACATCCGGCCGTACGACGCTGGGCGGCGAAGGCTTGCAGCATCAGGACGGCAGCAGCCACGTGACCGCTGCAGGCATTCCGAACTGCGTGTCTTACGACCCGGCGTATGCTTATGAAATGGCGGTGATCGTTGACGAAGGCATGCGTCGCATGCTGGAACGCAACGAGGACGTGTTCTATTACGTTACCGTCACCAACGAAAACGAAGCACAGCCGAGCATGCCGCAAGACGTTGGCATCAAAGGCGGCATCAGGGACGGAATCCTGCGCGGCATGTATTGCCTCGATGCGAAAGCCGATGCCCAAGTGCGCTTGCTGGCGGCAGGCCCGATGCTGAAGGAAGCATTGTCGGCGGCGCGCATGTTGCAGGATCAATTTGGTGTCATCGCAGAGGTCTGGAGCGTTACCAGCTTCACCGAGCTGGCGCGTGACGGTATCGCCGTCGAGCGTCAGAATCGCCTGACGCCATCGGCACGCACGCAGCCCTATGTAACGCAACAGCTGCAAGCCGGCAAGGCGCCTGTCATTGCCGTCAGCGATTACGTACGCACCTTGTCGGAGAGTATTCGTGCATATGTGCCTGCACGTTATGTCACGCTGGGGACTGACGGTTTTGGCCGTAGCGATACGCGCGCCAATCTGCGCGATTTCTTTGAAGTTGATGCGCGCTGGATCGCCTATACGGCATTGACCGAAGTGTTCAGCGAGGATGCCGTGAAATTGCAAGCCGCTGCAGAAAAACTGGGTGTCGACCTGACCAAGCCGCTGTCGACATCGGTCTGATGTAAAGAATCCACTGTTGAGGTCGCCGCCGGACACTGATTGTGCGGCGATAACAAAACGCCATCTCCCGTCACAAGCGGGGATGGCGTTTTTGTTTGTTTTGTTTTTGTTTGATGCAAGGGGTGCTCTATAGCGAAGATGGGAAAGAATCCGCTTGCTTGAAAATATCTCATCCGCAGCCGACATCTCAACTGCTATATTGATGGTCCGCAAAGTGCATACGTTTCGTCTGCACTTTGCATCTGCACAATCATAAGAATTGAGATACAGGGCGTTCAGCCCGAACGCATCAAGTTACTAAATAAAGGAGCGACACAGATGGCAGCACCGAAAAGAATCGCCTTGGTTACCGGCGCAGGTTCCGGTATCGGCAAACAGATCTCGCTGGCGCTGTTGCGCGAAGGCTATGCCGTTGTATTGGCCGGACGTCGTGCAGAGGCTTTGCGAGAGACCGTGGAGGCTGCGGGCGAATTTGGCGGCAATGCGCTGGTTGTCTCCGCCGATGTGAGCGACCCTGCCTCGGTGAAGAATCTGTTCGCGAAGACGAAGGAAAAATTCGGACGCCTCGATCTGCTGTTCAACAACGCCGGTATTTTTGCACCGCCGATGTCGATTGAAGAACTGAGCTATGAGCAGTGGAAATCTGCCGTGGATATTAATCTGACAGGTGTGTTCCTGTGCACGCAGGAAGCGTTCAGGATCATGAAGGATCAATCGCCGCGCGGCGGTCGCATCATCAACAACGGCTCGATCTCGGCGCACGCGCCGCGGCCGTTTTCAGCGTCCTACACGGCGACCAAGCATGCCATTACCGGGCTGACCAAGTCGACATCGCTCGACGGCCGTCGCTACGACATCGCCTGCGGCCAGATTGATATCGGTAACGCATCGACGGACATGACCGAACTGATGAAGAAGGGTACCTTGCAAGCCGACGGTTCTACGCAGGTTGAGCCAACGATGGACGCAGGCCACGTCGCAAAAGCGATTCTTTACATGGATAGCTTGCCGCTGGACGCCAATGTGCAGTTCATGACGGTGATGGCGACCAAGATGCCGTTTATCGGTCGTGGCTGAAGAGGACTGCTAACGATTAATTCGATCAGCATCAAAAAGCGGAAAACAAAAAAGCGCTGCCGGAAACGGGAGCGCTTTTTACGTTTGGGGATTCTTAAGTCCGTTCCAGCGTGGCGTCAGCGCATGTGGAATGGCGAACAGGTCCAGCACGCGGCCCAGCGTGTGATCAATCATTTCATCGATGGATTGCGGACGGTGATAAAAACCGGGCAGGGGCGGGAAGACGATGCCGCCCATTTCAGTGACGCTGGTCATGTTGCGCAGATGCGCGAGGTTGAACGGCGTCTCACGCACCATCAGCACGAGGCGGCGGCGCTCCTTCAGCACGACATCGGCGGCACGGCTGATGAGGTTGTCGGACAGGCCGTTGGCAACGGCTGCCAGCGTTTTCATGGAGCAGGGCGCGACGATCATCCCGGTAGAGGTGAACGAGCCGCTGGCGATCGATGCGCCGACGTCGCGCACCGGATGCACGACATCTGCCAGCGCTTCGACATCCTTGCGGCTCATGTCGAGTTCCTGGTGCAGATTGAGTACACCGGCCTCTGACACCAGCAGATGGGTTTCGATCTCCGTGTCGCGCAGCACATGCAGCAGGCGCACACCGTAGGCAACGCCGGTGGCGCCGGTGATGGCGACGATCAGACGTTGAGGTTCCGATGCCTTGGGTGCGGCTGTCGTCGCGGCAGACAGAGGATTAGCCCTTGAACAGGGTTTGCAGTTCGCCGGCTTCGTACATTTCGTTCATGATGTCGGAGCCGCCGACGAATTCGCCGTTGACATACAGTTGCGGGATAGTCGGCCAGTTCGAATATTCCTTGATGCCCTGGCGAACGTCCGGGCTTTCCAGTACGTTGACGGTGACGATGTTTTCAGCGCCGCTGGCCTTGAGCAGTTGGATCGCTTTGCCTGAGAAGCCGCATTGCGGAAATTGCGCTGTGCCCTTCATGAACAGGACGACAGGGTTTTGGGTAACGGTTTCTTTGATCCAGGATTGCACTTCGCTCATGACTACACCTTCAAAAAGTTCTCAATGACGACATTATATGAAAAAGCGAGCCTTCGCGTTGAGGTCTGCTGATTCTGCGGATACGGTGTTGCGAAATGGAAAACTGTCTTTCAGGCAACTTCAGCGAAAAGACGAAAACAGGTAAATTATTTGTCATTGCCTTACCGGCAAGCAAAGGCGGGTGGGGACAGAAAGCCGGGGAAAGACGTAAATAGTATAAAAACAAGAAAGGGCGCTGACGCGCCCTTTTTCTTTTGCCGGTCCAATCCGCCGGCTAGTTGGATATCACGAGGCAGCTGCTGGCGTTGGTTCTTCCGGCAGGCGTTTTGCCATCGAGTGATGGTTTTGTACCCGGTCCTTATGCTTGATGACCTGGCGGTCCAGCTTGTCGATCAGCATGTCAATAGCGGCATACAGGTCATGTGCAATGCTTTCGGCATGCAAGTCCTTACCCTTAATGTGAACGTTGATTTCTGCTTTCTGGCGTTTTTCTTTTTCTGTCAGCTTGTCGACGCTGAGGATCACACTGATGTCGATGACGTGATCGAAATGGCGCTTAATACGCGTCAGTTTGCTTTGCACGTATTCGCGGATTGCAGGGGTCAAATCGAGGTGATGGCCACTAATGGTCAGATTCATACAGCACTCCTATCGTGAGGTTGCTGGAGGTTCCTGGAACCTGGTTAATGTCTTGCTGCGAAGCCATGATCCGGCATCGTCCGGTGCTCGAAATTCTGATGTACCCAAGTACATTCCGGTTTCTACGCTCCGGGCGCCACCAGCTGATGGCTTCTCGCGACAGACCTTAAACAGGTTTTGCGCATTGTCCGGTTGTTTGTGGAGCATTACGCTAGAACACAGCAACAGGTGCTACTACAGAAAAACTTACAGAGATTTGCGGAGATTAACTGGCGGTATCTTGAGCACTTCGCGGTATTTGGCGACGGTACGTCGCGCTACCACCATGCCCTGTTCCGCCAACATGTCTGCAATCTTGCTAT
>Ga0105240_10009491_pt1 | contig 13776 bp, 12 predicted proteins | sample KBSC54metaG_FD_80426 | JGI IMG/M metagenome (GOLD analysis project Ga0105240, IMG submission 80426) | Corn rhizosphere microbial communities from Kellogg Biological Station, Michigan, USA - KBS C5-4 metaG | ecosystem: Host-associated > Plants > Roots > Rhizosphere > Soil | place: Michigan, USA... | reverse complement strand
CTAGGGTGGTGACTCAATCATTTCCCCTTTCGATCGTCATCGCCCGGCTTGTCCGGGCGACCCAAGATCGCCTGGGCCCCGGAATGATCCGCGGCGGCGCCGCGCCGCATCCTTATATGCGGAGATCATGGGTGGCCCGGACAAGCCGGGCCATGACGTTCTTTAATAAATTCAATTACCTGATTGGGTTTTCAGCCTAGGGTCCGTACTCAATACCGCTCATCCCCGCCTTCGCGGGGATGAGCGGATGTTATTTGAGCCTAAGCCATTGATATTGTGCAGGTCCAATGGAGTTCGGAGCCTAGACGACCTGGCCGGCCGCCTGGGTGCGGTGGGGGCTGTCCACCGACCAGATCTTCTCGATGTTGTAGAAGCTGCGGACCTCGGGCCGGAACAGGTGGATGATCACGTCGCCGGTGTCGATCAGCACCCAGTCGCAGTGCGGCAGGCCCTCCACCCGGGCGCGGCCGTAGCCCTCGTCCTTCAGGGCGCGCAGCAGGTGATCGGCCATGGCGCCGACATGGCGGTGCGAACGCCCGGAGGCGACCACCAGACCGTCGGCGACGGCGGATTTGCCCTTGAGGTCGATGAACACGACGTCCTGCGCCTTGTCGTCGTCGAGACGGGCCAGGATCATGTCTTCCAAGGCGCTGATGCGGTCCTGGACACTGGTGGAAGGCTTGTCGCCTTCCTGCGCACGGGGCGCAGCTTCACGGGTCAGCGGGGTGCTCCTTTGATGTCCTCGCAAGTCCGACCCTAGCACGGGGATGCCGCCCGGTCAGCCGTCGTCAGCCGCGCAGCCGTTTCAGGCGTTCGCCCGAGCCGTCACGCGTGACGGCTCAAGGATTTTTTGCTGTCAGATTGCGTCGTGCGGCCAAAGCGGCCTGACGCAATCGGAGGGCGGTGGAACTCTGGAAATTGAAGCGGCCGAACAGGAAGACCCAGGCCGGCGGCTTCATGTCCGCCAGGACCAGGGCCTCGGTGGCGCGGCGGCGAAACCGGGCGAAGCGCAGGGCCGCGGGCGAAAACCGGCTCCTGAGCGAGATCCACGGCCGCGAGACCACCGCCACCGGGACCTCGCGCATGATCTGGGTCCAGCCGCGCCAGCGGTGGAAGCTCGCCAGGCTGTCGGCGCCCATGATCCAGACGAACTTCACGCCGGGGAACCGGCGCTTCAGCGCGCGCACCGTGTCGATGGTGTAGGCGCTGCCCAGCCGGCTTTCGACGTCGGAGACGATCATCCCCGGCCCCTTGGCCAGCGACCGCGCGCCGGCCATCCGCTCGGCCAGGTCGGCGGTCTCGTGGCCGCCCTTCAGCGGGTTCTGCGGCGAGACCAGCCAGATCACCCGGTCCAGGCGCAGGCGCCGCTTGGCCGTCTCGGCGACGTGGGCGTGGCCCTCGTGGGCGGGGTTGAACGAGCCGCCGTAGAGGCCGACCCGCAGGCCCGGGGCCAGATGGAATCCGGGCCTGAGCGCGCCGGGGCGTCCCCCGTCAGGGACGCGTCTGGCCGGTCCCGCGGACCACATATTTGTAGGTCGTCAGCTGCTCGGCGCCCACCGGCCCGCGGGCGTGCAGGCGGTCGGTGGCGATGCCGATCTCCGCGCCGAAGCCGAACTCCGCGCCGTCGGCGAACTGGGTCGAGGCGTTGATCAGCACGATGGCGGAGTCGACCAGGGCCGCGAACCGCTCGGCGGCGGCTTGGTCCTCGGCGACGATGGCGTCGGTGTGGGCCGAGCCGTGGGCGGCGATGTGGGCCGCGGCGCCCTCGACGCCGTCGACGACCGCCACCGAGATGATCGGGGCCAGGTATTCGGTGCGCCAGTCCTCGTCGCTCGCCTCGCCCATGCCCGGGACCAGGGACCGCGCGCGCGCGTCGCCGCGCAGCTCGCAGCCGGCCTCGCGCAGGGCCGCGGCCACCGGCGGCAGCAGCCGCTGGGCGTCGGCGGAATCCACCAGCAGGGTCTCGGCCGCCCCGCAGACCGAGACGCGGCGCATCTTGGCGTTGACGGCGATGGCGATGGCCTTCGCCAGGTCGGCGCTGCCGTGCAGGAAGACGTGGTTGATCCCTTCCAGGTGGCCCAGCACCGGGGCGCGGGCTTCCTGCTGAACCCGCGCGACCAGGCTTTTCCCGCCGCGGGGAATGATCAGGTCGACGGCGCCGTCCAGCCCGCCCAGGATCAGACCCACGGCCGCGCGGTCGGTGGTCGCCACCACCTGCACGCAGGCCGCCGGCAGGCCGGCCTCGGCCAGGCCCCTGGCGATGGCGGCGTGGATGGCCAGGTTGGAGGCCAGGCACTCCGACCCGCCGCGCAGGATCGCGGCGTTGCCGGACCGCACGCAGAGCGCCGCGGCGTCGGCGGTCACGCCCGGCCGGCTCTCGTAGATGATGGCGATCACCCCGATGGGCGTGCGCACGCGGGCGATGTCGAGGCCGTTGGGCCGGTCCCAGCGCGCCATCTCCGCGCCCAGCGGGTCGGGGAGGGCGGCCACGGTCTCCAGCCCCAGGGCCATGGCCTCGACGCGCGGGGCGTCCAGCCGCAGGCGGTCGACCATGGCGGGGGCCAGGCTCGCGGCCTCCGCCTCGGCCACGTCGCGCGCGTTGGCGGCGAGGATTGCGGCGGCGTCGGCGCGCACGGCCCTGGCCATGGCTTCGATCGCGCGGGTGCGCGCGGCGGCCTCGGCGAGGCGCAGGGTCGCCGCGGCGGTCCGCGCCGCGCGCCCCATGGCGCCCATCTGCGCCTGCAAGCTCGCGCCCGCGTCGTCCATCCGCACCCCATATGCTCAGGCTGAGCCTTACCTAGCCGGTTTGTGACAGCCCCGGCTAGGGCTTCGCGCCGTGCGGGCGAGACGGCCAGACGGTGAGGCACGGGTCGCCGACGGCCCTGAAGGGACTGCGCCTTAAGTCCATGGCGGCCGCCACACGCCTTCTCCTTTCTGATCGTCATGGCCCGGCTTGTCCGGGCCACCCAGGATCTCCGCGCGGCCGGAGAGATCGCCGCGCCGCCGCGCGCACGCCGGCCCCTCGGAGTTCATGGGTCCCCCGGACAAGCCGGGGGATGACGGCCAAGAAGGCGAGAGCTGAGACATTGGCCCTCCGCCCCGACCTCCGCTATGGACGCGCGCATGGACGCCTTCCCCGCCTTCTACCCGCTCGCCGGCAAGACCGTGGTGATCGTGGGCGCGGGCGAGGCGGCCGCGGCCAAGCTTCGGCTGTTCGAGGGCTCGCCGGCCACCATCCGGCGGCTGGACGGCGCCGCGGCGCTGGAGCCCGCCGCCTATGCCGATGCGGCGCTCGCCTTCATCGCCACCGACGACGACGCCTTCGCCGAGGCCGCGGCCGGGGCGGCGCGCGCGGCGCATGTGCCGGTCAATGTGGTCGACCGCCCGGCGCTCTGCGACTTCACCACGCCGGCGGTGATCGACCGCGGCCAGGTGGTGGCGGCCATCGGCACCGGCGGCGCCTCGCCCATGCTGGCGACCCTGCTGCGCCATGACATCGAGGCTCGCGTGCCGGAGGGCGCCGGCCGCGTCGCGGCCCTGTTCGCCGGCCTGCAGGACGAGGTCCGTGCGGCCCTGCCCGAGCCGCACCGCCGCCGCGCCTTCCTGCGCGCGGCCCTGACCGGCCCGGCCGCCCAGGCCGCCCTGCGCGGCGACCAGGCGCTGGCCATCCGGCTGCTGCGCGAAGCCTTGGCGGATGACGCGCCGGGCGTGGGCGCCGTGCAGTTCATCGACGCCCGGGGGCCGGCCGACAACCTCACGCTCCGCGCGGCCCGGGCGCTCGCCTCGGCCGATGTTCTGGTCTGCGACGAGGGCGTCCACGCCGAGGTCCTGGCGCTGGCCCGCCGCGACGCCGAGCGCAGCGGTCCCCAGGCGCCCGAGCGGCTCGCCGAACTGGCGGCCCAGGGCCTGCGGGTGGCCCGCCTGGTCAGCGACACAGGCTGGCGCAGCGAGCAGGCGGCGCTCCAAGCGCTGGACGTGGAGACCGAGGTCCTGCCGATCGCCAGCTAGGCATGTTTTTACCCGGACGATATTGACTCCATATTATACCCGGGTAAAAGACCGGCTCCCACCCGGAGGTCGCGTGCCATGTCATCGTACTTTCCGCAGCCCGGCAGGCCGCGGTGGATCGCGCCCTGACGGCCGCTTTCGGCACGACCGAACTCGACGCCGCGACCCCGCTCTCCGGCGGCCTGAGCGGGGCCGGCGTCTGGCGCATCCGGGTCGGCGGCATCCCCTACGTCCTGAGGATCGAGGGCCCGGCCAACGCCTTCGGCGACCCCGCACGCGCCTATGCCTGCATGCGTATCGCCGCGGCCGCCTACCTGGCGCCGCGGGTGCGCCATACGGACGCCGACGACGGGGTGGCGATCACCGACCACGTGGCGCCGCAGTCGCTGGCGCTGGACTATCCCGGCGCCGGCCACGAGCTGATCGTCGAGCTGGGCCAGGCGGTCAGGGTGCTGCACGAACAGCTGGCCTTCCCGCCGCTGGTCGACTACCTGGACGGCATGGATGCGCTCATAGGCCAGTTCCGCCAGGCCGGACCCCTCGAGCCTGCGGCGACGGACGAGCTGCTCGCCCGGTTCGGGGCGCTGCATCGCGCCTACCGCACGGCGCCGGGCGACCTGGTCTCCAGCCACAACGACCTCAATCCCGGCAACATCCTCTACGACGGGTCGCGCCTGTGGCTGGTGGACTGGGAGGCGGCGTTCCTGGCCGACCGCTATGTGGACCTCGCCACCGTCGCCGGCTGGTTCGCCCGCGACGCGGAGGCCGAGACCGCACTCCTCGCCACCTATTTCGGCCGCGCGCCGACCCCGGACGAGCGGGCCCGCTTCGAGGTCATGCGGCAGGTCAACCACCTGTTCACCGGCCTGATCTTCCTGATCGGCGCGGCGGCGGAACGGCCCGGCGCGCGCCTGGAGGACCGCACGCTGGCGGGGCCGGACCTGGGGTCGCTGCACGCCCGGCTGCGGACCGGCGACTTCGCGATCCTGACCTGGGAGAACCGGGTCGTCTACGGCAAGGCCCGCCTGGCCGCGGCCCTCGAGGGCATGCGCGGCGCGGTCTTCGCCGAGGCCCTGTCACCCCTGGCGGCCGTCCGCGCCTAGCTGTGCAGCGACCGGTCCTTGGTCTCCGGCAACAGGAAGACGGCGGTGATCACCGAGACCAGGGTGAAGGCGAAGGGGTACCAGAGCCCGGCGTAGATGTTGCCGACCGCGGCGACGATGGCGAAGGCGGTGAAGGGCACGAAGCCGCCGATCCAGCCGGTGCCGATGTTGTAGGGCAGCGACATGGCGGTGTAGCGGATCCGGGTCGGGAACAGCTCCACCAGGCAGGCGGCGATCGGGCCATAGAGGGCCGTGGCGGCGACCACGAAGATCAGCAGGATGCCGAAGGCGCCGGCGAGGTTCATCCGGTTGGGGTCGGCCTTGGTCGGATAGCCGGCGCGCGCCAGGCCCTCCTTGATCTTGCCCTCGACGCTGGCCTTGATCGTCTTGGCGACGTCCTTCGGCGCGCCGCGTGCGTCGAGCGACTCGATGGTCGCCATGCCCACCCGCACCATGGCCGGCTGACCGGCCGGCGCGGCCTGGTTCACGTAGGAGACGCCGGCGTTGGCCAGCGCGCTCTTGGCGATGTCGCAGGACGAGGTGAAGGCCGCCTTGCCGATCGGGTCGAACTGCAAGGAGCAGTCGGCGGGGTCGGCGATCACCGTCACCGGCGTGCGCCGCTCGGCCTCGGCGAGCGCCGGATTGAGCGTCGCCGAAAGGCCGTGGAAGGCGGGGAAATAGGCCGCCAGCATCAGGGTCATGCCGAACAGCATCACCGGCTTGCGGCCGATCCTGTCGGACAGCCAGCCGAACACCACATAGCCCGGCGCGCTGACCGCCGCGGCGGCCATCATCAGGCCGTTGATGGTGGCCGGCTCGACCTTCAGGAACTTCTCCATGAAGGTCTGGACGTAGAAGAAGGCCGTGTACCAGACCGCCCCTTGCGCCGACATGATGGCGAACAGCGCCAGGAGGACGATCTTCAGGTTCTTCCACTCCCCGAAGGATTCGGCGTAGGGCGCCTTCGACCCGCCGCCCTCGGCCGCCATGGCTGCGAAGGCCGGGCTCTCGGAGAGCTTCAGCCGCATGTAGATCGAGATCACCAGCAGGCCGGCCGACAGCAGGAACGGGACCCGCCAGCCCCAGGCGTCGAACGCGGTGGGCCCGAAGGCCTTGCCGAGCGCCAGGCGGGTCAGCAGGATCACCAGCAGGGCCGCGAAGAGGCCGAGGGCCGCCGAGGTCTGCACCCAGCTGGTGGACCGCCCCCGCGCGTCGGCCACGGCGTGCTCGGCCACATAGATCGCCGCGCCGCCGTATTCCCCGCCGAGCGCGAAGCCCTGCACGATGCGCATGACCAGCAGCAGGATGGGGCTGAGCAGGCCCACCTGCCCGTAGCTCGGCAGGAGCCCGATCGCCACCGTGGCGCCGCCCATCAGGGCGACGGTCACCAGGAAGGCGCCCTTGCGTCCCACCCGGTCGCCGATCCGGCCGAACACCAGCGCCCCGATAGGGCGGAACAGGAAGCCCGCGCCGAACAGCGCCAGGGCCGCGGCGATCCCCGCCGTCTCGGGCAAGCCGGAGAAGAAGGTCTTCTGGATGACGCCGGTCAGGCTGCCGAAGACGAAGAAGTCGTACCATTCGAAGGCGGTGCCGGCGGCCGAGGCGGCCACGACGGTGCGCAGGCTGGCGCGCTTCACCGGCGCCTGGACGCCCTCCGCGGCGATCTCCGCCATATGACCACTCCTCCCAACGACTCCCGAGCAGTAGCACCCGAGCGGCCCGGCGCGGAAGCGTGGGAATCCTTCTGCTGCTGGGAAGACCCGCAGAGGCCTTCCGGCGATTCCAGCGCGCCGACGCGCGCGGCCTCTAGCCGAAGGTCTTGCGCAGGCGCGTGAACAGGACGGGCCCGAAGTCGCGTCTCTGGAGGTCCCGGAAGCTCAGCGGGTCGCGGCCCCGCACGCCGCCGAACACATCGCGCCCGACGTCGTAGTGGCTCTTGTTGAAGAGCTGCACGCGCAGGGTCAGGTCGGGCCGAGGCTTGTAGTCGGCGAAGACGTCCCAGCTCAGGTTCTGGCGGTTGGTGTCGATTTCGTCGAAACGGAAGAAGCGTTCCCGGAAGGGGGCGACGGCGTCGACGCCCCAGACGAGGTTCCAGCGCGGCAGGTCCTGGGTGAAGTGCAACGCCGCATCCACCCCATGCTGGCCGGAGATGCGTCGCTGGACGCCGGTGGTGGGATCCTTCACCGACGAGTCCCGCCAGGTCGCCTGGCCACGCAGCGTCCCGCCGGCGACGCCGAACGGCTGGAGCGGCAGGCTGAAGTTCGCCGCGAGATCGTTTTCCGCGCCGACGCCGATGTTGGCCGGCGTGTCGAACACGCCGGAGGCCGAGAACACCGGCGCGCGGTCGATCACGTCGGTCAGCTCCAGCCGCCTTGCCGTCAGGGCGACGACGCCGTCCTTCCAGAACCGTCGCTCGTAGGTCGCCTCGTAGGCCCAGTCCTGTTGCGGCGTCAGGTTCGGGTTTCCGGCGACGATGCCGGCGCCGTTCAGCGTGGCGCTGGCGGCGAAGCTTCCGAAGTCGAGCTGGCCCACCTCGCGCTCGACGCGCAGACGCACCTGGTCGTGCGCCGTCGGCGACCAGGTCGCCAGCAGGCGCGGCTTCGGGAAGGTGAGCGTCTTGGAGAGCGTGACGTCGCCGCTGGACGAGATCGTCGAGGTCTCCACCCGCACCCCGGCTTCGACGGTGAGGGATGGGAGCGCCCGCCAGGTGGCGGTGGCGAAGGCCTCGCCGCGGCCCTCCTGCACCCGGACGTTGGCGGCGGGAATCGCGATCGCCGCGCCGTTGTCGCTGAAACTGGTGCGGGTCCGGACCCAGTTGTAGGCATACTCCCCGCCGGCGTCGATCGTCAGCTCCGGCGAGCGGCGCCAGTGCAGCACGCCGCGCCCGACGCTTTCGCCGCCGGTGCTGGCCAGGCTGAAGTGCTGGTCGTCGGTGGCGGTGACGAAGATCGAGTCGACGCCGGTCTTGTTCAGGTGCTGCAGGCCGAAGGCTTCCAGCGACAGGCCCGCGGCGAGGTCGCGCGTGTAGTGCAGACCGAACTCCGCGTCGGCGGCGTCCTGGCGCATGCGTTCGCGCTGGCGGCCGGCCACGCGGAAGTCGTCGCTGGCGTCGAGTCGGTAGGGCTGGTCCTCCAGGGTGACGTTGAGGCGGATCCGCCCGCCCAGCCACGGGCGCTCGTAGGCGCCGGTGGCCAGGTACTGCCAGTTGGGGGCGGCGTTGCGCGACTTCGAAGCGTCCAGCGTCCGCCCGTCCGAGCCGAGGATGCGGCGTTCGCCATTGCCGTTCGACCCGTCGTGGCCCTTGACCACGGACAGCGAGCCGTCGAGGCGCTGGTCGCCGCCGCGCCAGGTCCCCTCCAGCTTTCCCTGCGGGTCGGTGTAGCCGTCGCCGGTGGTGAACTGGCCGACGCTGGCCGCGCCGCTGGCGCCCCCGCCCGCCTTGCGGATCACATTGGCGACCACTGGCTTGCCCTGCATGTCGATGCCCGTCTGGCCGCCCCGGATCAGGTCGATGCGCGCGACCTGGTCGGCCGGAATCCGCCGCAGGATCGCCACCAGGTCGTCGGTCTTGCTGGAGGGCCGCTGGCCGTCGATCAACACGTTGCCGGCAGCGCCGGCCAGGCCACGGACGGCGCTGCCGTCATCGAAGGTGAAGCCGGGCAGGCGCAGCACCATGTCGTAGGCCGTGTCCGGCCGCATGGCCGCGAAGAACGAGGCCGGATAGGGGAGAACGCTGGCGGCCGCTGGCGACGCCGCCGGCGGGGCCTCCTGGGCCGCCGTCGGTCGTGCAGCGGCGCATCCGGCGAACGCCGCCAGGCCCGCGCAACACCAGATCGGCAACCCCGCGAGGGGCCTGGCCTTGCGGGCTTGCAGCGCGCCGGCTCTCCCCGTCGCCAGCAGACGCGAGGTCCCGTGCATGCGGATCCCTTCTTCCCGAAACCCAGCCATGCGCGCGTCCGGCGGCGGGCCTCGAGCGGCCCCGTTGGTGATCGACACGCCGAGTCTGCGCCGACGCCTCCAGGCGTGGCAGTGCCGGTCGGCACCGCCGGTCAAGGTGACTTTCGGCACCTCACGGGCGGCTGTTCGAGTGCTAAGCTCACCCCATGAAGGTGACGCGCCACTATGCCTGGCTGCTGGCCGCGGCGATCACGATCTGGTTCGCCGTCGGCGTGATCATCATGGCGATGGGTGTCCGATCCCCGGACCCCACGACGCTGGCCATCTGGCTGCTGCTCTTCGCCCTGTTCGCGACGGCCCTGGCGGCTGCGGCCCTGGTGCGACGCTCACGGCCAGCTCAGTTGCTGCTGATCGCGATCGAGACGCTGGCGGTGATCGGTCTGGCCGCGGTTCCGCACCGTGGCGATCCGGGCCCGCTGCTCGCGCCGATCGCCCTTCAGGCGGCTCTCGTGTTCGGCACGCGCCCCGCGCTCGCCTGGGTGGTGGCGCAGTCGGTGCTGATCTGGCTCGGTCGCGGAGCCTACCTCCTCGACACGGAATCCTGGCTGTATTGGGTCGTGAACGCCTCGGCCCAGGTGATCGCGGTGGGCGGCGTGCACCTGATGCGGCGCGAAGCCGAGGCGGCCCAGGCCTTGGCGCGGTCGAACGGCGAGCTGCGAGCGACCCAGGCGCTGCTGGCCGAAAGCGCCGCCGCCGCCGAGCGCCTGCGGATTTCGCGGGAACTGCATGACGCCTGGGGCCACGACCTGACGGCGCTCAGCTTGCAGTTGGAATACGCAAGCCACGTCTCGCCGCAGGATGCGCGCGCCAGCGTGCTCGAGGCGCGCGAACTCACCCGCTCGCTGCTGTCCAAGGTGCGCGACGTCGTGGGCGCCCTGCGCCGCTACGAAGGCCACGACATCAAGCCCGTGCTGCAGGCGCTGGCGGACGGCGCGCCGCAGCTCAAGGTGCATCTCGACATCCCGCGCGCCATCGCCCTGCAGCCGGCCGAGACGGCCCAAACCCTCATGCGTTCGGCCCAGGAGATCATCACCAACACCCTGCGGCACGCCGGAGCCCGGAACCTCTGGCTGTCCCTGGAGGCCGAGGAGGACGGCGTGCGGCTGATCAGTCGCGACGACGGCCGCGGCGCCGAGCGGCTCCGCCTCGGCAACGGCCTGAGCGGCCTGCGCGAGCGGTTCGAGCAACAGGGCGGTCAGATCGACTTCGAAGGCGCTTGCGGTGGGGGCTTTCGCGTGTCCGGCTGGATTCCGGCCCAGTCGCCGTCGCCGTGATCCGCGTCTTCCTGGTCGATGACCAGACCCTGGTCCGCAAGGGTGTGCGCAGCCTCCTGTCGCTGCTACCCGACATAGAGGTGGTCGGGGAGGCGGCGGACGGGATCGAGGCGCTGGACCTGATCCCGCGCGCGTCGCCCGACGTGGTCCTGCTCGATATCCGTATGCCGGGACTGGACGGGATTTCCGTGCTGCGTCGGCTGGCGCCGAACTCGGCGATCCATTTCATCGTGCTGACCACCTTCGACGACGCCGACGCCCTATTCGAGGGGTGCCGAGCGGGGGCGCAGGGCTTCCTGCTCAAGGATGTTTCGCTGGAGCAGCTGGCGGCCGCCATCCGAGCGGTGACCGAGGGCCGCACCATACTCCAGCCGTCGATCACCGAGACCCTTCTTCGCAATCTCCAGACGCGCCAGTCCGCCACCTATGAGGACGATCTCGACGAGCCGCTGTCGGAGCGTGAGCGCGACGTCATTCGGCTGATGGCGGGCGGCTTCAGCAACCGCGAGATCGGGGAGATGCTGGGGCTCAGCACCGGCACGGTGAAGAACCACGTGTCGCGGCTGCTTCTGAAACTCGACGCCCGCGACCGCACGAGCGCGGTGCTGAAGGCGATCGCCAGCCGCCTGGCGTGACTTCGGGCGACACCGCTTCCGCTGGAAAAAAGGGCCCTAGCAGGTCTTGTGCTTGGGGTTGCCGGCGATCGGCGGCAGGGCGTGGATGTAGGCGCCGAGCCCGGCCAGGTCCGCGTCGCTCAGCTTGCCGGTCGAGGCGATGACGTCGTGCATGCCGGTGGGCTCGTTGAAGCACTTGTCCGTGCCGGTCTTCAGGAAGTCGGCGATGTCCTGCTCGCTCCAGTCGCCGATGCCGTCCTTGTGCGGGGTGATGTTGCTGGCGAAGCGGCCGCCGGCCTCGAGGTTCGGCGCGCCGGCGTAGAGCTTGTCCAGCTCCGGTCCGCCCAGGGCGTTGCGCGGCGTATGGCACTCCGCGCAGTGGGCCGGCCCTTCGGCCAGGTAGGCGCCGCGGTTCCAGGCGGCCGAGCGCTTGGGGTCGGGTGTGAACTCCTGCGGCTTGAAGTAGAGCAGCTTCCAGAACCCGACCGAGCGACGGATGCTGAACGGGAACTTCAGCGCGTGCGGCGCGGACGGCGTGGCCACCGCCGGCAGGGTCTTCAGATAGGCGAAGAGGTCGCGCACGTCGGAGGTCTTCATCAGGCTGTAGGCCGAGTAGGGGAAGGCCGGATAGAGGTGCTGGCCCTCGTCGTCGACGCCGCGCTTCATGGCGTTGACGAAGGCCAGTTCGCTCCAGCCGCCGATGCCGGCCTTCGCATCCGGCGAGATGTTGGGCGTGACGAAGGTCCCGAACGGCGACTTCAGCTTCAGCCCGCCGCCCAGCCGGGTGCGGTCGTCCTGCCCCGGCGTGGCATGGCAGGCCGAGCAGTTGCCGGCGATGAACATCGCCTGGCCGTTCGCGACGTCAGGGTGATAGCCGGCGGCGACCTCGGAGGCCGGCAGCCTGCGCGGCGCCGTCAGCAGCCACAGGGCCACGACGACCACGAGGGCCAGCACGGCCAGGACGACGATCGTGCGCCTCATGCTTCTCTACGCCCCCAAGCGTTGCTGACCGCCCGGAACGGCCTAGGTGGTCTTCTTCTTGCGATAGACGTCGTGGCACGACTTGCAGGTCGCGCCGAGCGCCGAGAACGCCGGCTTGAAGGTGTCCGTCGAGGTGGTCTTGCCCGCGGCGGCGGCCAGCGTCCCCATCTCGGTCAGGCGCTTGTCGAAGTCGGCCTTGTTCTCCCAGATCTTGGGCTCGGCCCCGGACTTCGGGTCCGCGCCGCTGCCGGGGGGATAGAGGCCGTGCAGCTTCTTGGCGTTGGCGGCGACGCCGTCCATCAGCGACTTCACCTTGGCGGCGTCGAACGGCGTCTGCGCCGAGGAGAAGGCGCTCGCCTCCTTCATGGTCTGGCCGACCTGCTTCATCGTGGCCTGGCGCTCCTCGACTGGGGCGCCGGCCGACGTGGCGGCGCCCGCCACGGCGATCAATGCGCCGATGGCCGCAGCCAGGAGAACGGGTCGAAAGCTCGTCATTGAACGCTCCAGAATGTCCGGCCGCGAGGCCGCTGAGGTCGTCGCGACGCGTACCGCGCCCAAGCTGGGGCGACAAGTGGCTAGGCCGCCAGCGTACCTTGTATTCGAACTGTTGGGGATCAGCCCTTCAAGGTCATCAGATAGTCGGCGATCGCCTTGGCGACGGCCGGGTCGGCGCCCGGATAGTCCATCTTGTTGTCCGGGACGGCCTTGCCGGGATCGGTGATGAAGGTCGCCAGGGTGTCGGCGCTCCAGACGGTCGTGGAGGCCTTCATGGCTGGCGAGTAGTCGTAGTCGGGCAGGGCGCCGGCCTTGCGGCCGCCGATGTTCCAGAGGTTCGGGCCGAGCGAGGGCCGGGCGTTGGCCGTGGACTCGTGACAGGCCGAACAGACGGCGAAGTCGGCGGGCGGCGCCGCGGCGGCCGCGGGCGCCGCGGGCTGGCCCAGGGCGGCGGTGGCCGCAGCGGCCAGGGCGGCGCACGCCAGCGTCATGGCGGCCAGCGGACGGCTTCGCCGGGTGGGGACTACGGTCATTTCAGCTCCTGCGCAAAACCCGTCGGGGGCAGGAGTAGCATCGGTTCGCGACCGCTTGGAAGACCTTGGACGGGCTCAGGCCGCGACCGTGTCCTCGACGTCCGCCGCGGGCCCGCTCAGCCGGGCGATCTCGCGCAACAGCACGCCCGGCGAGATCGGCTTGCCGACCACCCCGTCCATGCCCGCGTCCAGGTAGGCCCGGCGCTGGTGGGCCAGCACATTGGCGGTCAGGGCGACGATCGGCGTCTGGGCCGCGACGCCGCCGAGCGCGCGGATGCGCCGGGCGGCTTCCAGGCCGTCGATGCCGGGCATCTGTACGTCCATCAGGATCAGGTGGAAGTCCCCGCGTCCGGCGGCCTCGACGCCCAGGTAGCCGTCGGCGGCGGTGTCCACCAGCGCGCCCATGCTCTCCAGCAGCTTGGTGGCGATCATCCGGTTGGTGGGATTGTCCTCGACGACCAGCACGCGCAGGCCGTCGAGCACGGGATCGATCGCCTCGCAGGTCTCGGCGACGGCGTCGGCGGCTTCGGCCTCGACCTCCAGCCAGAACGTCGACCCCAGCCCTTCCTCGGACGTGAAGCCCACGGCGCCGGACATCATTTCGGCGAGTTTCTTGGTGATCGCCAGACCCAGGCCCGAGCCGCCGAACTTGCGGGTGGTGGAGGCGTCGCCCTGGTCGAAGCGCTGGAAGACGCGGTCCTGGGCCTCGGCCGGGATGCCGACGCCGGTGTCGATCACCTCGAAGCGCAGGAAGCCGGGGCGGGGGCTCGCGCACCGCACGGTGACCGAGCCGCGCTCGGTGAATTTCACG
>Ga0105240_10009488_pt1 | contig 13777 bp, 9 predicted proteins | sample KBSC54metaG_FD_80426 | JGI IMG/M metagenome (GOLD analysis project Ga0105240, IMG submission 80426) | Corn rhizosphere microbial communities from Kellogg Biological Station, Michigan, USA - KBS C5-4 metaG | ecosystem: Host-associated > Plants > Roots > Rhizosphere > Soil | place: Michigan, USA... | reverse complement strand
TGGAACTGCATTATTTTGGGGAAATACCTCTACCGCCGGTTACGAGCACACAATCTCCATTCAGTCTATGCGCAGGAGCAATAGCACTTATTCTGAAAACATGACGCCATATGGTTGGGGATACTGCGGATCCTCGTTCAATGGCACAAGTTCCCCGTGGGACCAGAATAGCAATGCAACCACCGGATACGCCTGTATTGACCAGCCTGGCCGGGGTAAGGGTGACTTGATAACAGGCATGATGCCAAATGCAATCAACAGTTCCACAGGAACAATCTCCTGGGTGCATGAAGCCTCAGAACCGATCTACGAATGGGGCGATAAATGGACGCTTGCCCCGGGATATGGTGGCCTTTTCCTCACTAACGGCAGTGTCGACATCTTAAGCCAGAATCGCGACTATTATCTCTGGTGCAACTCCTCAAGCCAAACAGGATGCACATCTAATTTCGACGGCAGCCTAGGGACAGGTAGCGGCACGCTGGCAGCACGACCATCGACCTGCACCACAGGGGTAGTGTATTGGGCCACCGACCTCGGTAATTGGAACCAGAGTGGAAGCGGTGGGCAGGGCCAACTGTTCAAGTGCACAGCTACGAACACTTGGACATCCTTCTATACTCCTTATACCTATCCGTCTCCTATCCAGTCCAGCAACGGAACAACCACATCCACTCCGCCACCACCGATCGGGCTGAGTGGTCAAGCCGTTCCCATGTAAAAAACTTAGGAGAACGAGTCTACAGGGAGAAGGCAGAGGTACAGCATGCCTTCTCCCTGGACGAATGCGACTCGTCCAGGAAAAGTCTGTGGATAAGCTCCAGCGTAAGAAGTTTGTGTAATTCGGTCGTGTAGTTCCGTTTTCCAGCAAGGTGTCCGTTGACGATTGATGTGACCCCTTTACGGTTGATGTACGACCTTGAGAGGCTTCGAGAATCGAGAAGCATGTCCCGCAGGTATTCCCCCAGGAAGTCGCGGTACCATACACGAAAATGAAATGGTTTGTGCCGTCCCAAAAACATCCGCTCAAATCTTAGCCTCGAGAACCAGTTGTCAACTCTCGCCAAAGATTGCGGCATCCCCATATCGTAGGCGTACTCAGCCTTGAATGATAGCTCCCGGGTAAGGCGCAAAATATTTCGCGAGATTCGGTTAGATCTCCCAGCAATTCCACGATCCGTGGGAATATCCAGAAGGCTAAGCTTTCCGTCAGCCACCAGCTGCAGGCAGATCGAATTGGTTGAGAGTAGCGATTGGGGTGCGCGGAAGACCGTTCTCACTAATTCATTGTCTAAAAACGGCGAGCGCATTGGCATCTGAGTTTGCTCCAGCGCTAGTATCCCGTGAAGATACCAAGGTCCCTGCTTAAATACAGCGAACGAGATCGGGTTGCCTTGCCCAACACTTGAATACGTCTCGGCCGCACGGCGGGTGCCATGCATGAAATCCTCGCAAAACAATCCACCCTGTAGCTCCATTGGCTTGAACGCTCGAACTCCTCTGAGAACTTCGCTGCCGTAGTTCCCCGTCATCCTCACGGAAGCAATCCTAGATGCTCGTTCATTTAAATAGAGATCGGGCGACCTGCTCACGTCAACGCATCCATCAGTTGCAAAAACGGACCGACTAGCATAGTCGGGAAAGTTCTTGAGGAACTCCGTCCCGGCAGTGATCACCTGATGAGGTTGCCCACATACCTTTGCGACTCTACGCGCCACGCTAACATCGTAGTTCTCACGAAACATGCTTCCAAACGTGTAGCAAGGAAGTGCTCCTGGCTCAACGCAGTGGTTAGCCAAAATCATTCGGGTATCAAGTCCGCCGGTTAGCGACATGCCGATTGACTCGGAACATCTAAAGTATCGTGGAAGGTTCTTTGTAAAGACGTCTCGAAGTTGCTGGTAGTATTCCAACTCCGGCAGCTTTGACTGCTCTTCCCATTCGCGGGGTTCGAAATATTTGCTCTTGTCCTTCAGCTGGCGATCTCTAATTTCCCACGCTGAAGCCGGCGGGAGGACTTCGATCCCCTCGAAAATCGTCCTATTCTCAAGAACTGCACCACAAGATACGAATTCTCCGACCGCGTCGAAGTTAAGTCTCCTGAGTTCTGGCCGAACTGCGAGGATCGCTTTGGCCTCGCTGCTGAAATATAGAGTTCCGTTTGCCTGATGATAGTAAAGACGGTGCATGCCGTAACGATCATTAAATAGAAAAGAGATCCCGCGATCGATATCGACCCAGAGACCGTGGAATCTGCCATTCAAGGTTTCCAAGAACTTCTTGGTGTTCTCCTCGTACAGATGAATCAAATATGATGATCCATCATCCTTAAACTCATGGCCACGGGTCCGAAGATCCTCCACAATACCAGGCTCTGCAAAATTCTCACCGGAAAACAGCATGAGAATATTCTTCTTCTCGTTCAACAACAGAGTTGGCGCTTGAATTCCCTTCTGCGGCTCTGTCCAGCCAGCATAGATCCCGAGTGAGCGGTTGTGCCACGTGCCGCCCAGCCGGCAGCCCCCATAATGCACTGCATCCCTCATGTTATCCAGTTGTCTGAGTGCTAGCTCAGCCGGAAGTTGGCTTACGCAACCAAAGATTCCAGACATGGCTATATGCCCCAGTGTACGAAAGAGAAGCGAGGTGCTATATTTCCCGCGAGCAAGATCCTCATGCAGGCTCGACTCCCGCGAATTTTTTTGCGTACCAATCCGCGCGCATCTTGCGATATTTTGACGTGATCGCCTCTGGCATAATTTCTGCAATATTCTGATGCAAGCCAAGTTGGTAGGCAATTCTACCCCACCTTGTCAACGGAACGTAGTATCTCGGAACATCTACTTTTCGAAATCCGTTGTGTCTCTTGAAATCTGCCAAGCTGTCTTGCAATTTACGGCCATAGGAAAACTTCGCATAAAAAAGACGCGGGATACACCGTTCAGCGCAAGACCGCACTGCTTGAGCAACCAAAGCATTTGTGGGGGCTTTATCGCGATGACGAACCATCGACAAAATATGCATCAATCCCGCCTGTTTCTTGTCTTCAGTGTGTACCATCTTGATGAAGCCTATGAGTTCATCTTCAAGAAAGGCCCCAATAAAAATGCTGCGCTCCGCGAAAGTTAGCTTCATTTGCCGCAGACTCTCAATATCTTTCTTATAATGAGGAAACTTTCTTCCCTGACGAACTGGTGTTTCGTTATAGATCCTCGAGATTCCCAATAGCATTCTGTCATCAAGCTCGACTTCCTTCACTACGACCCCAAGTTTCGCAGCCTTCCGAACTTTGTTCCTCGTCTTGAAATCGATCTTTGTGCTCATCCATTCATCGAAGGTCGATATTTCCAGCACAGCCGTGTTGTCAATTTCCACTGGAAAGCGATACCTCTGCTCAGTATTTTCAAGTTTCTCCGTAAAGGTGAATAGATCGATTCGCTTGCCGCACAAGCGAAGACTCTCGACTGCCTTAACAGGATCATCTAGGTAATCGTAACCCTCTGCATCGAGCCTGCCGACCCTAACCAAACGCCCCTCGATCAACAGCTTCTTCTCTTCAATTTGCATCGACCCACCCTTGATTCAATCGCTTCAGAAACATTTCTTTATATCGCTGCTGGGTGCAAACCTCGCACTTTACTTTTTATCTGTCAGCTGGGCACCGGTATCATCACCCTGCACGTCCAAGATTGCCGTGGTTGCATTTCCTGCGTATTTGCCAGGCACCTCGAACACGGTCTCTCGACCTTTGGTTGCAATTCCGCCGAACGTCATGATAGCTGTGCGGTCCCGCCCAGGGATGGCGTCGCAACGCATCACTCTACTCCAAAACAAGCCGACGTCATCGATAGAGCTGGGTGGTCGATTGTCTCTCAGCAATCCGTAGTTTCGAGAGTCTATTGGGTTGCCTGCATCTTCATTAAATGAAATGCGATAGTTGCAATATTTCGAATTGTGAAGCCACACTATCATTTGTTCGAGCTGATAGGACCTCTCACGCTCTGCAAGAAGCGGTTGGGCCGCTCTATCTATTACTGGAACGCCCACTCCCGACCTGATGAGTATCACGACCGCGGCCGCCAGAAATAGGCAAACATCAAATGCAACCGCCGGGATAGCGCCGAGACGCGCCTCGGCATTTGGCCAATCAAGCGCCGTAACGTAGACTGCTACAGTAATGGCAAATAGCGCGAATACCGGCGACCCTATACCCGCACCAAAAGGAAGGGATGCGGCGGCCGCGGTAAGGAAGAACACACCCCAGCGTCCGGAAATGGCGAGCTTAATAAGAACGATGCAGAGCCAGAGCAGGACCAGCGGAATTGATTTCACAAGCAGAAAACATCCAACACTTGCGATTATGGCTAATCCGACCAATTTGATTCGCGCCGGAATTGCCGTGCTACCGAAGGCAAGTAAACTGAGCACGAAGCTCAGGGTTGAAGCAATGTGATTGATCTCCGTGGTTCGATAGCTCGTGAAAAATCCGGTGAGTCGTACCTGAATTGACATGTGAGCGTCGGGTCTGGCAAATAGAAGCCCCATGCCGACCGCCGTCGCCAGGCAGAGAATCAAAAGCAATAATCCTCTGATCGATTCCTGTCTAGTTCGTTGACGTGCTGTCTCTATCAAGAAACCAAAATAGAAGCCCGCAAAGAGCGCCGGAACGAAAGGATGCCAAAGCACCAGAACTATCGCCAGTGCAGCGAACAGCTTCTCCCGTCTTCTAAATTCGCCAGAAGCATAGTAGAAGATCAGGGCGCCCAGCATCAGCATCACTGGGACATACATTAGTCCATAAACATGAAATAAATGAACATAACCTGGAAACAACATCCCTGTGACAAGACAGGCGATTATTGCGAATAGACGGCGGCACTGTGCAGCCTTGAAAAAGAACCACCACGCAAAAGCGAAACCACCGTAGACGACTAATTGCAGCAACGACTGCACGGTACTATTAGTCGGAAATGTATGTAGATCGAGCAACCGAAATGCCAGCCACGTTACCAATTGCGCGACCGGTCGATATGTCACGGAGATCACGCCTAACGAGCTGAGGACTGGTTCAGTATGAACCATCGCTAGCCACCAATAAGTCTCACGATGACTTGCAAATGGTACAGCGAGAAAGAACCAAAACGACATTCCTAAAATCGAAAAGAGAAAAAAACGAGCTGCTTCCAGCTGATCATGCCGTTGGCGTGATCGGGTCCCGCGCCCGATGCCGCCGTCGATTGCACTTGTAACCATCAATCACCGCTCCGGTAAAAACGTGACGGAAATGGCGAGACCTTTCCACGTTCTGCCGAGCCGGCCTAACCGCAGAGAAGACAGCCACCCCCAAAAAGATCTAGTTAACGATGAGCGCATCTCGCTCGGTCTTTTGTATTCTTCTGACGTCTTCTACATGACTGTGTGTACCCATCACTTTGAGTTTCTCGGGGACAACCAAAGCCATGAAAAGAAACGTCACAAAGATCAATTGCCCTCTGAACGCAGACTCCGTGACATTGTAGAAGGGAAGAATCGCCCAGAACGCCATTCCAAGCGATCCAAGAGATAAGTCTGTATTGAGTCGTCTGCAAATTGCCCCGTAGCTGCCAATCAGAAAGTTAATTATGAGAAGCACGCCGACGATGCCAAGATTCAAGTACACCTCAAGATAACCGTTGTGTGCTTCGTTAATTCCCGGACCGGTCAATTGCCAGACTTGCTGGAGCCTCGGACCGAGCCAGAAGCTCTCGTAGCCCGTTCCGAGAATCTCATTTGTCTTCGTACTCATTACCGCGTTCCAGATCACGGTCCTGCCTGTGAGCGTTGGGTCCTTCCCTATTGACTGCGCCACAAACGCATTGATATCGAACCCGAAGCCAAACGCCACAATCAGATAGAGGCTGACAGCGCACGGAATCACAACTTTCAAAACGATCGGTCGGCGCCGAGCCATCTTTGAACGAAACGCGAAAATGATAATCCAACCAAGGACCATGCATAGTTGCGATGTGGAGCTACCGCACATGTGAAGCAGCCATACCGTCATCATCATCATTACGACATTTACAGCCAGAATACGTTTGGTTTTCTTCTGTCGCCTTAGGGACCAACGAGTGGCAATATCCCACATGAAAAAGATTCCGCTCACAAGACAAAGAACGCCAAGCATGTTCTTGCTTGTCGTTACTCCCATATATTCCGGAGCACCCGTCCAGGAGTTATATTGAATCCCCAAAGTCGGAATATATTTGATAATCACAACCGACAATGGAATCAGGATATAGAGAAACCGACGGAGCGTGAGTCTTATGGCCTCCTTCGGGTTTGAATCCGTTAAAACCACAAGAATAACTAAATATGTACCGATGTCGCGGATCCACCTCTTGAGAGTGACGACTGGGAAATCCGACCAGGAGACACTTAGTAGAGCAAAAGCAAGGAACAAGATCAGCGGAAAATTGTTCGAGCAAAATCTATCCCATCGAAAAGAACGAGACACTAAGACCGCAATCGCGGAGAGCATCAGCAGCACATATATCGAAGCATCCGTTGTATTGCCTTCTTCCATTGATTGGGCCATAGAGGATGACCCAATATTCAGCCACTGCGAAGGCAATCTTGATCCAACTATGACCATCCAAACGATCGGAATCCACAAGGAAATCGAGAACTTACCATCTTTGGCCGGATCTCGAACCAGAAGCCAGGTCACAAGTATCATCCAAACGCAAACTGCGATTAACGGCGGCATTCAAGATTTACCTGTGCATTTCATAGAAGTTAACTCGATGTTTATGTACAGTGATCCCTTAGTTCCGAGACTCCTTGGCGAACTCCGGGAAATGGAATATCAACGAAGTGTGTCGCGGCCTCCTCAACATTCTTGCCTGTATTGTGAACGCGCAATAACAACCCGGGTAGTTTCTCGCACGCCTCACCGGTCATAGAGCCTGCATCTTCGTCTAAACCATCCGTTCGGAATACGACTGACCTTCTCTTACGAAACCATGCAACGGATTCGCTAGCGGTTGCAAACCACGCACCACAGCTTTTGAGTTGTTCAAGCAAATCAGCATAGGATGCACCCCATAAGCGCTCCGAAGCTAAGCTCCGATCATGCCAATTGACTGTTACACACCCCCCGAGAGCGGCGACCTGATTCACCAATTCCCTAAGGAGAGAGCACGCGTTCTTCGGGGATAGATTAGCGTACGCGGGATAGAAAAGTGCGGTGTCCATGACATGAAGCGGAAGTTCAAGGAGGCGGTCGGTCAGCCGGGGTTTGAAAACTTGCGTGGTACCGGATCGAAACCCTACGGTCGAACGATAACCGATCGTAGAGTCGTACGCCGCTCCCGCTTCTTCCAAGAGCTTAGGCGATTCTTCATCAAAGAATAGCCAGTGCATTCGCACTCCCAGGTCCTTACCTCCAGTGACGTTACGGATCTCCTCCAATTCTCTGCGCCCCAAGTCGCTATCCCACCACGCGTCGATGCCATGAACCGCGACCTCGCACCCATTAGCCTTGATTTTGAGGAGGGCGTCCTTAATGTCTTTAGCTCCGTAGCCCGTCGCGCGTCTCCTTGGCGCAGGATCATCGAGTTTCGATCCTGGATTCTTTCCGAATGGAACAACAAAGTAAGTCGAGGGAATTCCGTCCTCAACATCACTGTACCTATCTTCAAAACCGCTCCAGAAATCTTTTGCCAGACCGATGTAAACGAGGGGGAGCTTAGCAGCCGCTATCCAGTTCTTCACTAGATCTCGAAATTTCAACCTCCCACGGATTAAGCTCGCGACAGAGCCCGCCGTGGCACGATATAGAAATCCGAGTGCAGTGAAATCCCACTTGTGAAACTTGATAGCCGGATGATCGATGTCGTGAGTCAAACAAGCAATGCATCCGAAGCCTTCCGGCACAGGAGGAATTTCCAGCAGTTCGCATCCGCTCGTGATGATTAGATCTCTTAGCAATGCAATGTGCAAATCTACTGTTGGAAACTGTGCAAATTCCTCAGGCTGCCCGATAGTCAGAAGGTGCGAGATCTCTGCAAAAAGATCATACCCGATCCGCTCGATTCTAAATCCATCTCGTTCAGAGCGGTAGGAAAAGCGATCAGCGACCCTCGGTTCAACGTCTGTTCCCTTTCCAGAATCTCGAAACGAGAGGTGGCCATCGTAGATCACCAGCGAACTTCCATCTTGCGAGATCAAGTCGCGCGTGTTGTGGACAGTAACTTCGATTCCCTCTTCGGCATCCATCCGAAGGCGGCAGCTCGCATAATGAACAATTAGCTTAGCGCTTCTCTCGTCGCAAGATACATCGCCGACAGAAAGTATGACGTCATATGTACGATCTGACCGGAAAAACTCCCACGGAGTCTTGAATAACTCGAAAAATTCAGAAATTACCCAGTTTTCAGTTTCGGGAGCTAAGACGCCAATCATATCGGATGATGTCCTAAAGGAGCAGGCCTGGGCTCTTACTCTGCCACTAGTTCCGTTACCAGATCGACAAGCATCTGACGCTCTTGTTGCCAAGTGTGTGCCAAGTACACTTGCTGTCCCAGTTCCGCAATGCGGATAGCGTCATCAGGGCTTTCCGCAACGAACTTCATTTTCCGAGCCAGGTCTTCTGAGTTACCCGCCTCAAAGAAAACAAGCGACTCAGGGCCAAAATAATCCTGAACCCCTAACGTCGCTGGGGCAATCACAGGTTTGCCAAGAGCGAGATACTCCAAAATTCTTGTTGGCGTATTGATGTCAGTAAATGTATTTCTTTGATTTGGTACGACGCCGACATCACAAGACTGGATTTCGCTCGCTAATTCTTCAAGTCGCCGCGGTCCCATGAAGTGGACTCTTTGCTTTAGACCTAGATCTTGGACCTTTTTCATCACCTGCTCGAGGTATGGGGTACTACGGCCGAAGACTCTCAGTTCTGCACTTGGAATTTCTTCTCGAATTCTTTGCAATGCGTCGACGGCCAGTTCCAAGCCATTCCTCTCTACGAGCGAACCGTGGTACATCATTACAAAAGGCCTGCCCATCGCGCGTACCGAATATGAGTTTGCTTCTCGATACGGGAACATGATTTCGTCGGGCGAGTTCATGACAACACCGATCTTCGCGGCGTGACAGCTCCTTGTGGAGAAAAGTCGTTTACAGGCCTCATTCACCGTTATGACAAGACTCGCCCTAGCCAGGCTCCAGCGTTCCAGCACTTGGAGCACTCGAACGGCGAAACTGCTTTGGCTCTTATTGAAGATTGTCTGCATGAGTTCAGGCATGGGATCATGCTGATCAAGGATTAGCTTCGCGCCGAAGAGCTTCGGAATCAATCCGCTTATGACAAGGATGTCAGGCATGTTATGGACATAAATCAGTTGATAACGGCGTCGTAGAGTGCGCCAGGCAAAGATCGCCGCGGAAACCAGGATGAATGTCGAGTACTGATATGCGTAAGACACGGCGCCACCGCGGATGTGACGCACAGGAACACGGATAATTTCGAGTTTCTCTAAGTACTCGCGTTTGGGTGCATCACCATCCCATTCACAAATGAGATCAACATGGGCACCCTCACTGAGTAGAGCTTGGACAGCGCGGCGCGGTCGAGGATCGATAGGATATGGTGAAAAGACAACCATGCCTACTCGCTTGCCCGCGAGACGTGGCGTCGTGGCCAGATCTCGGTCCAAGGCTGTTTCCCCTGCGCTCTGATCGGCGTTCGTGTCGATAATTGTGCTCATGTAGCCTTCTTAGACGCTGACTTGGTCGGGGGACAGTTGTACGCCGAGTTTCCGCGACTCGCGCTCGATCTTCATCTGGTTTGAAGCCTCGATGGATTGCAGAATCATCGAATCGTCGAAGGCGCGGAGGATTTCAATATTCGGCATAACGCAGTGCCCTCCAATCGTACCCGGGAAATACTTGACCGATGGGAAAAACTTGATCTCCTCATAAAAGGAGATAAGCTCGTCATAGTCGGCGCCACTGCGATCGCAATAGCGCTCGAGTTCCTGCGCCCAGGCGATCATCAGACCAAAATAGGTGGTCTCAGTCAGCTTAGCGAGTTCGCTCGCTTCAGGAGAAGAAAGCAGCTTTGTCTTCAACCCTGCCGACTGGAAATGGTTGACCGCTTGTTGCCCCGCAGCCGGATTGCTCGCGCCCACGAATTTCGTATACTTTTGCAGTTCATCGAACATATGCGCATGCTTGCCACGAATTGGGCTGTTCACAGTAGGAACTCCTGTCCGCTCAGCAACGGACCGCGTTGTGCCCACCGCAACGGTGCTGTTGATAACGACTAGTTCAGGCTTGAACAGTTCAACGTAGCGAGCAACCTCCCCTTGGAAGTCTCTTACTTGAAACGGGAAACAAATGTGCAGGATTTCGACTTCCTTCACTCCGTCAAGCGGTGTGCCGACGTCGACGCCAACTGTTTCCCGATGCTGCGAGATGAGCTGGTATAAAGGTTTGCCTACTTCGCCAAGTCCGGCGATCACGATCTGTTTATTTTTCTCCACTGCGATTTGCCTCCTGGATTACTAAACACCCTGAACGACTGCAACGATCAAGCCGATTGGCGCTTTCAGGCCAATGTGGTCTCTATGAGCTGCGGCGGTTTGGATGCAATTTCCCGCGCAAATGAGACGATCTCGTGCACGACCCTGGCCTGCTGACGCGCCGTCAACTGAGGGAACATCGGCAGCGACAGAATCTCGGGTGTCACGCTCTCGGTCACGGGAAAATCACCTGGGTTATAGCTGAGCGAGATGTACGCTTTTTGGAGATGCAGCGGCACAGGATAGTGAATGCCAGTGCCAATACCCGCCTTCTTGAGGTGATTAATCATCTCTTCGCGGTTGTTGGTACGCACCACATACAGGTGGTACACGCCGCGCGACCACTCCGGTTCGTGCGGAATTCGAATGGCTTCCTCTCCGCTCAGCAATTGGTTGTACTCAGCGGCCCGCTCCCGACGCAGCGCGTTCCATGCGGGTACGTGCGGCAACTTTGCGTGCAGTATTGCGGCTTGGATCGCGTCGAGTCGACCGTTGTAACCCTCAATGTCGTGGTAGTACTTCTTTATCTGCCCATGGTCTCGAACACACTTAATCTTCTCGGCAATAATTGCGTCGTTGGTGGTTACCGCTCCTCCTTCACCACATGCGCCGAGGTTCTTGCCTGGATAAAAACTGAAAGCCGATGCCTTGCCCATCGTGCCGGCTTTCATCCATCGGCCATTCTTCTTCGAGAAATAGTCGGCTCCATGGCTTTGGCAGGCGTCCTCGATCACGACCAAGTTGTAGCGCTCCGCAAGATCAAGAATCGGATCCATATCCGCCATTTGCCCATACAAATGAACGGGGATTACGGCCGTCACGGGACGCCCACTACGAAGACTTACTAACCGCCCTGACTTATCGCGAACGCATTGTTTTTCCAGGTACCGCTCCAGCATAAGAACAGACAGGTTGTAAGTCTGCTCATCAACATCAACGAACTCTGGAATCGCATGCGCTTGCGAGATAGCTTCTGTGGTGGCGATAAACGTATTCGGAACAGTGATCACTACATCACCAGGCTGTACACCGCAGGCCATAATCGCGAAGCGCAGAGCATCGGTACCGCTGCTAACGGCGATCGAGTGTTTCACCTCGCAAAATGCAGCGAACGCCTCCTCGAAGTTCTCTACTGCGGGTCCTCCGACGAAATGAGCGGTGCGTAACCCTTGTCGAAAAACATGGATGAGCTCGTTCTCAAGTTCGAGATGCGGAGTCACCAGGTCCAGAAAGGGAACCGGCGCGCCATTTTGATCGCTTGGCGTTTGCTGCTCCACATGTCGGAGGATCTTTGCGGGATTGCCGGCCACAACAGCGTTTGCAGGAACGCTCTTTGTCACCACGGCACCCGCGCCAACGATCGCATTCTCGCCAATCTCTAGATTCGGCAAGATGGTCGCACCCGACCCGATAGAAGCTCCCTTTCGAATCACGGTCGGCTCAATCTTCCAGTCCGCTTCGGTCTGCAGTTCGCCAGCTGCCGTGGTGGCTCGGGGATAGGAATCATTCGTGAATGTCACACCGTGGCCAATGAAGACGTTGTCTTCAATCGTGACGCCCTCACAGATGAACGTATGACTGGAAACTTTGCAGCGGCTACCTACTTTAGCGTTCTTCTGGATTTCGACAAATGCGCCAATTTTCGTCTCGTCTCCGATTTCACAACCATAGAGGTTTATGAATTTCGACAGACGAACTCCTTCGCCCAGCTTCACGTCTTCCGCAATGCAGTTGAAAGGGTTCATAAATAAACCAAGGCTCCTCTCTTATTGAGCGACTCGTTTGCCTTTTCGAGCATGCGCACAACGCGTAGGCCAGCGCACCCGTTATTGAACGGCTCCTGTCCTGTTGATACACAATCGACAAAATACGAGAGTTCCTGTCGCAGTGCTTCACCCTGCTCCAGTTGCGGAGCCCACATATCCCCGGAGCGGTAACTGACCAACAATTCGTACACGCCTTCCCTGTTGCTGATCTTTACGCCCTTGTCGTAGATTTTGACCTTTTCGTCAGCGTCAAGGTCGTTCCAAACCAACATTCGTTTCTCACCGCCGATGAGCGTCGTTCGTACCTTGACCGGCGAGAGCCAGTTTACGTTGATGTGGGCGATGACCTTTTCCGGGAAATACAGCGTCATGAAGGCTATGTCTTCATGTCCATTGAGGTGCCCTTGCCCAGTGGCGACAATAGCTTCCGGATCACCCTTTAGGAGGTAATCCATGATTGAGAGATCGTGCGGCGCCAAATCCCAAAGAACGTTGCAATCATGCTGAAACAAGCCTAGGTTAACGCGAGTGGAGTCGTAATAATACAGATTGCCGAGTGCACCCTCGTCAACTAGTTGCTTGATCTTTCTTACTGCTCCAGTAAAGAGGAAGGTGTGGTCCACCATAATCTTGAGATTCTTGCGAGCGGCAAGATTGATCAACTCCTCACCTTGAGCTGACGTGCTGGTAAATGGCTTTTCGACGAATACATGTTTCCCATTCTCAAGGGAAGCTTTGGCCAATTCATAGTGGGTCCACACTGGAGACACCACCGCAACAGCGTCAATTTCGGTCGAGCCAATGACCTCGTCAGCGCTCGCCACCACTTTGACTCCCGGATGGGCCTTCTGAGCCCGGAGTCGTGCTTGCGGACTTATCTCTGCGATTGCGAGAACCTCAGAACCTTCAAGACCTATAAGGTTTCTGACAATATTAGGTCCCCAGTATCCGTAACCAATTACGCCGAAATTCATGATTCGCTGTCTTTCTGCAGAATCGCTGTTTGAATGGAGAATAGGATGCGCACGAATTCACACCTGGATCAGCAATGATTTCTGCCAGTTGACTGAAGTTGGTTTTGAAAGTTTCTTAGCAGGCCCCGGATCCGCGAATCACGGCGAGAGGAGTTCGAAGTAAAATTTCGAGATCGAGCCGTGGACTCCACGAGGTCGCGTACTTTAGATCGAGTCGCACCATCGAATCGAAATCTACTGTGCTCCGACCGGTGACCTGCCACAAACCTGTGATCCCAGGCTTTACTTCCAAGAGCCGCTGACGGTGCCATGTCTGATACGCAGCTAATTCATAGGGAATCGGAGGGCGCGGGCCAACGAGTGACATGTCGCCCTTCAGCACGTTAAGGAATTGAGGAAGTTCGTCCAAGCTAGTGCGTCTCAAAAACTTTCCGAGAGGGGTAATACGCCTGTCTTCTTTCAGCTTGTAAAC
>Ga0105240_10009487_pt1 | contig 13777 bp, 11 predicted proteins | sample KBSC54metaG_FD_80426 | JGI IMG/M metagenome (GOLD analysis project Ga0105240, IMG submission 80426) | Corn rhizosphere microbial communities from Kellogg Biological Station, Michigan, USA - KBS C5-4 metaG | ecosystem: Host-associated > Plants > Roots > Rhizosphere > Soil | place: Michigan, USA... | reverse complement strand
TGCATCGCGGTCACGTCGTCCGGCAAGCGCTGCCCCAACCAGGCGCTCGACGGGAGCCGCTACTGCGGCGTCCCGGCGCACGTGGCGCTGGCCGCGGCCGAGGAGGGGCGCGCGCCGTCGCGGTGACGGGGCCGGTGCGCCAGTGCGCCGGCTGCGGCCGGCGCCGGCCGCAGCGTGAGCTGGTGCGGATGGTGGCCTCGGGCGGTGCGCTCGTCGTCGAGACCGACAGGCGCCTGCCGGGGCGCGGGGTGTATCTGTGCCCGGAGGCGGGCTGTGCGGCCCAGGCCCGTCGGCGGGGCGCGATCCCGAGAAGGCTACGATGTTCGGTGACGGTGCCGCCCGACCTTGAGGAACGGGTGGCAGTTGAGCGGCGGGATGCCGCATGGAAGGATTGACAGGTACATGGCGGAAGAGCCGGTAGACGACAAGGAAATGCGGCGCGAGTTCGGCGCGAAGGCGGCGGCACCCTCAGAGGACCAGCCGGCGCAGCCGGGCCGTGCTCCGCGGCCGCAGCGCGGCGCCTCGCCCAAGGGCAAGCGCCGGGTCGTCATCGACGCCCAGGCCGGGCGCAAGCCGGCCCAGCGGCGTGAGCGCGGCGCCCCGCGGTCGGAGCCCAAGCGCGAGCCTGAGGCCCCGACCGGGCCCGTCAAGGTGCCGTCCGGCATCACGGTCAAGGACCTGGCCGAGGCGCTCGGGATCTCGCCCGCCAAGATCATCACGCTGATGATGGGCCTGGGGGAGATGGTGACGCTGACCGTCTCGCTCACCGACGATGCCGTCGAGCTGATCGGGACGGAGCTCAACCGCGAGATCACGATCCAGCACACGGACGACGAGGAAGAGGAGGAGGTCGTCTTCGAGGACGACCCGACGACCCTCGTCGACCGGCCGCCGGTGGTCACGATCATGGGCCACGTCGACCACGGCAAGACGACGCTGCTCGACGCCATCCGCGAGTCGTCGGTGGTCAGCACCGAGGCCGGCGGCATCACCCAGCACATCGGCGCCTACCAGGTCGACGTGCCGGACGGACGCAAGGTCACGTTCCTCGACACCCCGGGCCACGAGGCGTTCACCGCCATGCGCGCCCGCGGCGCCAAGGTCACCGACGTGGCCGTGCTCGTGGTCGCTGCCGACGACGGCGTCATGCCGCAGACGATCGAGGCCATCGACCACGCCAAGGCCGCGAACGTGCCGATCCTGGTCGCCGTGAACAAGATCGACCGCCCTGACGCGAACCCCGACCGGGTGCGCACCGAGCTCGTGAACCAGGGCCTCCAGCCGGCCGAGTGGGGCGGCGACACGATCTTCGAGAACGTCTCGGCGAAGGCCAAGACGAACCTCGAGGAGCTCCTGAACTCGATCCTGCTCCAGGCGGACGTGCTCGAGCTGAAGGCGAACCCCGCCGCCGAGGCGAGCGGCGTCATCATCGAGTCGCGCCTCGACGTGGGCCGCGGCCCGGTCGCGACGATGCTCGTCCAGCGCGGCACGCTGCGGGTCGGCGACGCCGTCGTGGCCGGTGACTCCTGGGGCCGCGTCAAGGCGCTGAACGACTACAACGGCAAGCGCGTGAAGGACGCCGGGCCGGGCGTGCCGGTCGAGATCCTCGGCTTCGACAAGCCGCCGCCGGCCGGCGAGCTCTGCCGCGTCGTCGAGAACGACCGCGTCGCCCGCCAGACCGCCCAGCAGCGCGCCCAGCGCAAGCGGGCCGAGATGCTCGCCAAGCGCAGCAAGGCCGTGAGCCTCGAGGATCTCTTCGGCCAGATGCAGGAGGGCGCCGTCAAGGAGCTCGCGCTCGTCATCAAGGCGGACGTCCAGGGCTCCGTGGAGGCGGCCGTCGACGAGATCGCGAAGATCCACCACGACGAGGTGCTCGTCCAGGTGATCCACTCCGGCGTCGGCGGGATCGTCGCGTCGGACATCATGCTGGCCGCGGCGTCGAACGCGATCGTGGTCGGCTTCAACGTCCGCCCGAACGCCGAGGCCAAGGCGCTCGCCGACCGCGAGGGCGTCGACATCCGCACCTATCGCGTCATCTACCAGCTGACCGAGGACATCCAGCGGGCGCTGATCGGGATGCTCTCGCCCGAGAAGGTCGAGGAGGTGCTCGGCGAGGTCGAGGTGCGGCAGACGTTCCGGGCTTCGCGCATCGGCACGATCGCCGGCTGCATGGTCACCCAGGGCGCCGTGCAGCGCGGCGCGCAGGTGCGCATCGTCCGCGACGGCACCATCGTCCACGACGGCAGGATCGGCACGCTGAAGCGCTTCCAGGACGACGTCCGCGAGGTGACGCAGGGCTTCGAGTGCGGCCTCACCGTCGACGGCTACAACGACATCAAGGAGGGCGACATCCTCGAGGTGTACGCCGTCCGCGAGGTCGCCCGCTCCGCCTGACCGCCAATCGGCGCACCGCAAGGCGGGGCCAGGCCCCGACTACTGGCGAGTTCTCGTGAAGACGTGCCGCAGGGCGGGCCCGTGCCCGGGCTCCGTGAGCAGGACGACCTCGTCGCCGGGCTCGAGCACGAGCGAGCCGCGCGGGTGCTCCGTGCGCCCGGCCCGAACGACGAGCGCCACCCAGGTGCCCTCGCCGATGGGGAGATCGCGGATCCGGCGGCCGGCCGCCGTCGCCCCCGGCGCCACGGTGAGCCGCATGACGCCCTCCGGCTCGTGGCGGAGCGGGATCCGCAGCGCGAACCCCCGCGGCCCGCGGCGCGTCGTCATCGGCACACGCAGGATGCCCGCAAGCGGCTCGAGCGCGAGCCCCTGCAGGAGCACGGAGACGGCGACGACGACGAAGACGAGCCGGTAGATCAGGCGGGCGTCCGGGACGTCTTCGAGCACCACGAGCGCGGCCAGCAGGATGGGGACGGCGCCCTTGAACCCGGTCAGGGCGACGAAGAGCAGCTCGCCGCGACGCATCCGCTCCCATGCGAGCAGCGGGTACACCGCGAGCGGCCGGACGACCAGGACGAGCGCCGCAGCCATGGCGACGCCGTAGCCGAACGTCTGCCAGCTGATGTTGTAGAGGTGGACCGTGAGCCCGAGGGCGGCGAAGACGACGATCTCGCCCAGCGACGCCAGCGCGGAGTGGAACCGTTCGATCTCGCCCTTGAACGGCATGCGCGCGTCGCCCACCCACACGCCGGCGACGAACACCGCCAGGAAGCCGGAGCCGTGAAGGAGCGTGGCCCCGCCGTACACGAGGCCCGCGAGCGCAAGCGTCCGGACCGGGATCAGCCCCTCGCGCGGGAGCGGGCTCGTCCGCGTCGCGCGCACGATCACGAGCGCGCCGGCGATGCCGACGACTGCGCCGACCGCCATCTCGATGAAGAAGTCGGCGACGTCGGAGGGGCCGAACGAGCTGGAGGTCGCGTACGCGATCAGCCCGACCACGAGCGCAATGGAAACCGGATCGTTCGCGCCCGCCTCGCCCTCCAGGATGGTCGGCACCCGGCCGCCGATGTCCCGCCTCGCGAGCACCGAGAACATGACGGCAGGATCTGTCGGCGCGAGCGCCGACCCGATGATGGCGGCCGTCATCCACGACACCGGCAGGATCACCTGGGCGGCGACGGTGCCGAGCGCGGCCGTCAGGAACGTTCCGACGATGCCCAAAAGGACGATGGGGCGCAGCGACGGCTGCGCCTTCCGCCAGCCGATCTGCACCCCGCCATCGAAGAGAATGGCGATCAGCGCGACCACGCCGATACGCTCGACGATGCGGGTCGACACCGGTTCGGACAGGCTCGGGAAGATGTCGGAGATCGCCGCCGCGGCGACCAGGAAGACGACGGGCGCGGGCACGCGCAGCCTGGAGGTGAGCCGCGTGGACACGAGGGCCAGCCAGAGGCCGCCCGCGACCACCGTCAGCACGACGGCGAAGTCGTGGAGCTCTCTCATCTGCCAGGGTTCTAGTGGATCGACACCCTCCGATACCATGCGTCCGGCCATGGCGGCAGGCTTCGTGGGCATCCTCAGCTTCGAGTTGCACCTGCCGGACGGCGGGTCGCTCAAGGGCAAGCGCCGCCACCTCCTGCACACGAAGGCGCAGCTCGAGCGCCGGTTCGGGGCGTCCGTCGCCGAGGTCGACTACCACGACCGCTGGCAGCGCTCGCGGCTGACGATGGCGATCGTGCGCCGCGAGCACGCGAGCGTCCAGCAGGCGCTGGTCGACGCCGAGCGCTACCTGAGCATGCAGGAATACGAGCTGATCGGCTCGACGCGCACCGTGCTCTCGGTGGAGAGCGACCTCCCGGTGGGGCAACGCTAGTGCCCGGCGAGCGGATGCGGCGGGTGAACGAGGTCTTACGCGAGGCGATCGCCGACGGCGTCGAGTCGCTGGGCGACCCGGGCCTCGGCTTCGTCACGGTCACGGCGGTGCGGGCGACGCCCGACCTGTCGCAGGCGTCGGTCTACGTCAGCGTGCTCGGGGCGGAGAAGCGGCGGGCCCGGTCGCTGCGCGCCCTCGAGCGGGCCCACGGCGTGCTCCAGTCCCGGCTTGCGCGGGAATTGCATCTCAAGCGTACCCCGCAGCTTTCCTTCCACTATGATGAGACTCTCGACCAGGCGATGCGGCTCGAGCAGCTGATGCGCCGCGAGCACGAGCTGGTCGGGCCTGACTCCGGAATGACCGAAATCACCCTGGAAAACGACCTGGCGTCTGTGGTCGCCGCTCTTCGTGCGGCCGACCGCGTGGTCATCGCGACGCACGAGAACCCCGACGGCGACGCCATCGGCTCGATGACCGCAGCCGCCGCCGCGCTGCGCTCGCTCGGCAAGGAGGTGCGCACATACCTCGAGCCCGAGTCGAGCGTCCCGCACGAGGTTGCGTTCCTCGACCTGGAGGGCCTCGAGCGCACCGTCGACCCCGACTCGCTCGAGGGCTGGACGCTGCTCGCGCTCGACTGCGGCAACGAGCGCCGCCTCGGCGCCCAGCACCCCGACCTCCTGTCGCGCTGCTCGCCGGTGATCGACGTCGACCACCACCACGACAACAGCCGCTTCGGCGGGGTGAACCTGATCGACGGCAGCGCATCGTCGACGGCCGAGATCCTGGTCGGGATCTTCGACCACCTCGGGGCCGAGATCACCCCGGAGATCGCCGAGTCGCTCTACGTCGGCCTCGTCACCGACACCGGCCGGTTCCAGTACCGCACCACGAGTCCGGCGGCGCTGCGGCTGGGCGCGCGGCTGGTCGAGTCCGGCGTCGACGTGCACAAGGTGTTCGAGCGGGTCTTCGAGAGCGTCCAGCCGGGCAAGCTGCGGCTGCTCGGCCGCGTCATCGACCACGCGGTGCCCTACTGCGGCGGCCGCCTCCTGATCTCGCACGTGACCCGCGACGATCTCGCGCTGGTCGAGGGCGACGAGGCCACGACGGAGGGCCTGATCGACCACCTGCGGGCGGTCGAGGGCGTGCAGGTCGCCGGCCTGATCCGCGAGCAGGTGCCGCTCGCCGACGGCAGCATCACGCCCAACCGGGTGTCGCTGCGCTCGCGCGGCCTGATCGACGTCTCGGCGATCGCACGGCTCTCGAAGGGCGGCGGGCACAAGCAGGCGGCCGGGTTCTCCCATCCGGGCAGCGTGGATGACATCCGCGGCTTCATCGTGTCGGAGGTCAGCGCCCAGCTCGCCGAGCCGGCCGCGTAGCGGCGGGCCATGCCCGAGGTCACCGGCCTCCTCCTCGTCGACAAGCCCGCGGGGCGATCGTCGTTCGGGGTGCTGCGCGGGCTGCGGCCGGCGCTCGGGCGCAAGCTGGGCCACGCCGGCACGCTCGATCCCTTCGCGACCGGCCTGCTGCTCGTGGTCGCCGGGCGCGCCACCCGGCTTGCGACCTACCTCTCCGGGCTCGACAAGGCGTATGACGCGGTGGTGCAGTTCGGCGCGGTGTCGACGACGCTCGATCCCGAGGGAGAGATCACGCCCGCCGGTCCGGCGACCGACGCGGACGCGGTGGAAGGCGCGGCGGCGGGGCTGGTCGGCGAGATCGTCCAGGCGGTTCCGGCCGCCTCCGCCGTCAAGGTGGACGGCGAGCGCGCCTACGCCCGCATGCGCCGCGGCGAGGCCGTCGCGCCGCCGCCGCGGCAGGTCACGATCCACCGCCTCGACGTGAACGGGTTCGACGGGGAGACGCAGCGCGCCGCGATCTCGGTGCGCTGCTCGAAGGGCACCTACGTGCGCCAACTGGCGGCCGATCTCGGCACCGCGACCGGCGCCGGCGCCTACTGCCTGGAGCTTCGGCGCACGGCCGTCGGCGGCTTCGACCTGGCCGACGCCGGAACGCCCGAGGAGATCGCGCGCGAGCCGCTCGGGCGCTGGTACCGCTCGGCCGCCGACGCGCTACCGCACCTCCCCGCCCGCGCGCTCGACGACGCCGAGCAGCGCGACGTCTCCCACGGCCGTGCCCTCGACCGGCACGGCGAGGACGGGTTCACCAGGCTCGTGCACGGCGGCGAGCTGCGCGCCGTCGCCGAGCCGCGCGGGGAGCGGCTCCAGCCGGTGGTGGTGCTGTGATCGTGCGCCAGAGCCTGGCGGACGCCCCGCCGAGCGAGCGGGCGGTCGCGCTCGGGAGCTTCGACGGCGTGCACCGCGGCCACCAGGCCGTGATCGGGAACGCCGTCTCCGAGGCGGGTGCGCGCGGCCTGAAGTCGGCCGTGATCACGTTCCACCCGCCGCCGATCGCCGTCCTGCGCCCTGACGTCCAGCTGATCCAGCTCTCCACGCTCAGCCGCCGGGCGGCGCTGGTGGCCGAGCTCGGCGTCGACGAGCTCGTGATCCTGCGCTTCGACCGGGCATTCGCAGGCGTAGACGCGGACGGCTTTGCCGAGCAGGTGCTGGCCGGGACGCTGGGCGCCCGCCACGTCAGCGTGGGGGAGAACTTCCACTACGGCCAGGGTGCCAAGGGCACGCCCGCCAAGCTGGCCGAGGACGGCGCCCGGCTCGGCTTCGACGTCCACGTCGAGCCCCTGCTGCAGGGCGGCGGCGGCACGATCTCGTCGTCGCGCATCCGCGAGCTCCTCGGCGCGGGCGCCGTGGAGGAGGCGGGCGAGCTGCTCGGCCGGCCGCCGTGGCTCGAGGGCGCCGTCGTCCGGGGCGACGGCCGCGGCCGCGAGCTCGGCTACCCGACCGCCAACCTCGCCCTCGTCCCGCGTTCGCCGGTGCCCGGGATCGGCATCTACGCCGGCACCGCCCACCTGCCCGGCTCGAGCCACCCGGCGGCGATCAGCGTCGGCTACAACGTCACGTTCACGGACGATCGTAGCCAGGTGCGCGTCGAGGCCTACCTGCTCGACTTCGACGCCGACATCTACGGCTCGCCGATCCGGCTCGACCTCACCCACCGGCTCCGCGACGAGCTGCGCTTCGACTCCGTCGACGCGCTGCTCGACCAGCTTCATCGCGACGTCGAGACCGTCCGCAAGCTGGCGGAATAACCGGGGCCAGGCCCCGTCTTTCGGGGCCTGGCCCCGGTTAGGCGTTCCACGCGATGAGATCCACGCCGTCCCACCACCACGGCTGACCGCCGGCGCGGCCGGCGATGCGCAGCGCCAGCTCCGCCTCGGCATGAGCGTCGACGAACGCGTCGATCGCAGCCCGCACCTTCGGCCAGTCGGCGTTGTCGGCTGCGATCAGCGCATGGCCGGCGAGGTGGGGGATGGCCGCCTCGAACGCCGCCAGCGTGGCCTCGGTCGAGTGGTCGGCGTCGTAGAAGAACACGCCGACCGGCGCCAGCTCCGCAGTCCGCAGCACCGCGGCCGCGTCGCCGTCGAGCATCCGCGTGCGACCGGCCACGCCGAAGCGCTCCAGGTTCGCCTGCAGCGCCGCCGGGTCCGAGTCGTCGAACGAGAAGTTGTCGATGCCGACGCACTCGGCCTCGCCCGCCAGGGCCGCCGCGATCAGGCTGCGGCCGCGGTACGTGCCCGCCTCGACGTAGGCCTCGCCCGCCTCGAGATGCCCCGCAGCCAGGCCGATCAGCGCCAGGTTGTTCTCCTCGGAGAGGCCGTCGACCGCATCGAGGACGGCCCGCAGCGAGCGGTCGATCGGCGTCTCGGACCGGGGAAAGTCGGCGAACGCCGCCGGCAGCGCGCGCAGGAACCCCTCGACGTCCACGCTCAAGCTAGGCCGCGACCGGGGTGCGGCCGAGGCTCTCGATCGTGCGCCGCAGGCCCTCGTCGAGGCTGACCTTCGGCTCCCAGCCGAGGATCTCCCGGGCGCGGGTGATGTCGGGCTGGCGCACCTTGGGATCGTCGATCGGCAGGCCCTCGAAGACGATCTCCGAGCGCGTGCCGGTCAGGGCGACGATCTTCTCGGCCAGCTCGAGCAGCGTCATCTCGTTCGGATTGCCGACGTTCACCGGCAGGTGGTAGTCGCTCATCGCGAGCCGGAAGAGACCCTCGATCAGGTCGGCCACGTAGCAGAACGAGCGCGTCTGGCTGCCGTCGCCGAAGACCGTGATCGGCTTCGCCTCGAGCGCCTGGCGCAGGAAGTTCGGGATGGCGCGGCCGTCGTGCTGGCGCATCCGCGGGCCGTAGGTGTTGAAGATCCGGGCGATGTGCGTGTCGACGCCCTGCTGGCGGTGGTAGGCCATCGTCATCGCCTCGGCGTAGCGCTTGGCCTCGTCGTAGACGCCGCGCGGGCCGACCGGGTTCACGTTGCCCCAGTACTCCTCCTGCTGCGGATGCATCTCGGGGTCGCCGTACACCTCCGACGTCGACGCGATCAGGAACCGGGCCCGCTTGAACTTGGCCAGGCCGAGCGCGTTGTGCGTCCCGTACGAGCCCACCTTGAGCGTCGCCAACGGCAGCCGCAGGTAGTCGACCGGGCTGGCCGGCGAGGCCAGGTGGAACACGACGTCGACCGGCTCGGCCACGTCGATGAACTCGACGCAGTTGTGGTAGCGGAAGTCGAACGCGTCGCCGCGCAGGCGCTCGATGTTCTCCAGGCTGCCGGTGTCGAGGTTGTCGAGGCAGATGACCCGCCAGTCGCGGTCGAGCAGGTACTCACACAGGTGCGAACCCAGGAATCCGGCGCCACCGGTCACGACTGCAGTGCTCATCGGGCGCAAAGCGTACATGGCCCACCCAAAACCGGGGACAGTCCCCGGGGTCCGGGGACTGTCCCCAACATCGCTCCATCTCCAGAGACACCGGGGGAGAAATAACCCGTCTGCTACCCTGCCGAGCGGCCGCACCGCGGAGCCTGCGAAGCTTGCCGACGGGGCTCTGGGATGCCGGCGACGATGTCACTTTCGAGGCAAGGAGGTGTGGGCGCATGCCGCTCACGCAGGAACAGAAGAAGGAGCTGATCGGCAAGTTCGGGGCAAGCGACGCCGACACCGGCTCCACCAAGGTGCAGGTCGCCCTGCTCACACAGCGGATCAGCGAGCTCACCGAGCACATGAAGGTGCACAAGCACGACCACCATTCCCGCCGGGGCCTGCTCAAGCTGGTCGGCCGGCGGCGCCGGTTGCTGACCTACATGCAGAGGCACGATCTGGAGGGCTACCGCGCGTTGATCAAGGAGCTGGGCCTGCGCCGCTAGGGCGCGCGACCAGACCGGAGGATGGCCCGCGAAGCGCGGGCCCGAGGAGAGAAGAGAGAGAACATGAGCATTGCAGTGGAGCCCGGGGCAACACGTCTGGCCGTCACGATCGGCGAGAAGGAGATCAGCTTCGAGACGGGCGCAGTCGCCAAGCAGGCGCACGGCGCCGTTCTGGTGCAGCAGGAAGGCACCGTGGTGCTGGCCACCGCGGTCGGCCGGACAGAGGGCCGTGAGGGAGCGGATTTCTTCCCCCTCACCGTCGACGTCGAAGAGAAGAGCTACGCCGCCGGGAAGATCCCCGGCGGGTTCTTCAAGCGCGAGGGCCGCGCAGGAGAGAAGGCGATCCTGACCGCCCGCATGGTCGACCGCCCGATCCGGCCGCTGTGGCCGAAGGGCTACAAGAACGAGGTCCAGGTCATCGTGACCACGTTCTCGGCCGACCAGGTGCACCCGCACGACATCCTGGCGATCAACGGCTCGTCCGCGGCGCTGATGCTGTCGCCGATGCCGTTCCTCGGCCCCGTCGGGGCCGTGCGCATCGGCCGCATCGACGGCCGGCTCGTCGTCAACCCCACGCTTCCCGACCTGAAGGACTCGACGCTCGACCTGATCGTCTGCGGCACGCCCGAGGCGATCACGATGGTCGAGGCCGGGGCGGAGGAGATCGGCGAGGAGGAGCTCATCTCCGCGCTCGAGCTCGCCCACGGCGAGATCAAGAAGCTGTGCCAGCTCCAGATCGAGCTGGCCGAGCGGGCCGGGCAGCCCAAGTGGGCCGACGGCGCCGTCACGGAGTCGCTCCGCACCACGCACGGCGCGACGCTCGCCGCCGCCGTCCGCGAGGGCGGGCTGGCCGCACTTCCGGGCCGGATCGACGCGGTGACGCAGAGCGAGCTGCCGGAGATCGGCGGCGACTCGACCGACGCCGACGTCCTGCGCCGCCAGCGCGTGCAGTTCGGATTCGCCCAGCTCGGCACCGAGGTGCGCGAGGGGGCCGTCTACCCGCACGTGAAGGAGCAGTTCGGCGACGCCATCCGGGCGCTCACGGACGCCGAGCAGGACTCGAAGGAGCTGAAGTCGGCCAAGCGGCATGCGCTCTACGAGCGCATCGCGGCCACGATCCAGCTGCCGTTCCCGTCCCGCGTCGAGGGTGACGGCGACGGCCAGGGCCCGCTCGACGCGGTCACGCGAAGCGCCGTCCTGTCCACATGCGACAAGCTCTACAAGGAGATCGTCCGCACCAAGATCGCCGTCGACAAGCGGCGGCCGGACGGGCGCTCCGAGACCGAGATCCGGGGGATCACCTCGTCGGTCAGCGTGATGCCGCGGACGCACGGCTCGGCGCTCTTCACCCGCGGCCAGACCCAGGCGCTCACGCTGTGCACGCTGGGGACGGCCAAGGAGGAGCAGCGCATCGACGACCTCTCGCTCGACGAGACGAAGCGCTACATCCACCACTACAACTTCCCGCCGTTCAGCGTCGGGGAGACCGGGTTCATGCGCGGCCCCAAGCGCCGCGACATCGGCCACGGCGCGCTCGCCGAGCGGGCGCTCGTCCCGGTCATCCCGAGCGCGGCGGACTTCCCGTACACGCTGCGGCTGGTGTCCGAGATCCTGGAGTCGAACGGCTCCTCGTCGATGGCCTCGGTGTGCGGATCGACCCTCTCGCTGATGGACGCGGGCGTGCCGATCAAGGCGCCGGTGGCCGGGATCGCGATGGGCCTGATCAAGGAGGGCGACGACTACGTCATCCTCACCGACATCCAGGGCGCCGAAGATCATCTCGGCGACATGGACTTCAAGGTCGCCGGCACCGACCAGGGCGTGACCGCGCTGCAGATGGACATCAAGATCACCGGCGTCACGACGGAGATCCTGCGCAGCGCCCTGAGCCAGGCGCGTGAGGCCCGGATCCACATCCTGGGCAAGATGCGCGAGGCCATCTCGGAGCCGCGCACCGAGCTCGCGGCGCACGCCCCGAGGATCGTCAGCACGAAGATCCACCCCGACTTCATCGGCATGGTGATCGGGAAGGGTGGCGAGACGATCCGCGGCCTCGAGGCCGACTACGAGGTGCAGATCGACATCGAGGAGGATGGGACGATCCGCATCTACGGCACGAACGGCGAGCTCGCCGAGCAGTGCCGGATCGCCATCGAGGCCATGACCAAGGAGGTCGAGGTCGGCGACGAGTACACCGGCAAGGTGGTCAAGATCACCGACTTCGGCGCGTTCGTCGAGCTCCGCAAGGGCGTCGACGGCCTCCTGCACGTGAGCCGCATCCTGCCGAGGGGCAACCGGCTGCAGTCGGCCGCCCAGGTGATCGACCGCGGCGACACGGTCAAGGTCACCGTCGCCGAGGTGGACAAGGAGAAGGGCCGCATCGGCCTGACCCTCCTGGCCAAGCTCGAGGGCGAGACCGAGGTCACGCCCGAGCAGCTGGTCGAGGTGGCCGAGCGCACGCCGGCGCCGCCCCGCGAGGAGCGGCCGCCGCGGCGTGGTGGTGACCGCGATCGCGGCCGCCGCCGCTAGGAACCGACCGGAGGGGGCGGCAGGCGCCGCCCCCTCCGTCGTCTAGCCTCTCTTCCCCGTGCAGCGCTACACCGTGACCACGCTGGACAGCGGCGAGCGCGTCGTCTCCGAGCGCGTCTCGTCGGTGCGCTCGGTCTCGATCGGCATCTGGATCGGCGCCGGCTCGCGCGACGAGTCGCCGTCGCAGGCGGGGATGTCGCACCTGATCGAGCACCTGCTGTTCAAAGGCTCGGCGCGCTACTCGACGGTCGAGATCGCACAGATCTTCGACGGCCTCGGCGGCGAGCTGAACGCCGCCACCGCCCGCGAGTACACGGTCGTCTACGCGCGGGTGCTCGACGCGCACCTCGAGACGGCCCTCGACGTGATGGCCGACATGATCCTCCAGCCGAGGTTCGACGCGGAGGAGATGGGGTCCGAGCGTGAGGTGGTGCTCGAGGAGATCGCGATGTACGAGGACACGCCGCAGGAGCTCGTGCACGACCTGATCGCCGAGGCGATCTTCGGCGACCATCCGCTGGGCCGGCCGGTGATCGGGACGCGGGCGGTGATCGCCGGGGCCTCACCCGAGGCGGTGCGCTCCTACCACGACAAGCGCTACGTCGGCCCGAACATCGTCGTCGCCGCAGCCGGCAACCTCGACCACGAGCCGCTCGCCCATGCGGTCGAGACGCGCTTCTCGCCGCTCAGCCGCATCCCCGACGCCGCGACCGGCGTGCGGCCGGTGTGGGTGGGCGAGTCGCAGCCGCGCTCCCTCTTCCAGCGCAAGGACACCGAGCAGTTCCACATCGCGCTCGGCGGCCTCGGCGTGCCGCGCTCCGACCGGCGCCGCTTCGCCGCGTCGCTGCTCGACTCGATGCTCGGCGGGTCCGCGTCGTCGCGGCTCTTCCAGGAGATCCGCGAGCGGCGGGGGATGGCGTACTCGGTCTACACGTATGCGTCGCAGTACGCGGACACGGGCATGGTCGGCGTCTACCTGGGCACCCGCGAGGACAACCTGGCCGAGTGCATCCGCATCGTCGCCGACCAGTTCGGGCTGATGGGCGAGGGGCGCTTCGACCCGGTCGAGCTCGAGCGGGCCAAGGAGAACCTGAAGGGCCGGATCATGCTCTCGATGGAGTCGACCTCGAACCGCGCCAGCCGGCTCGGGAAGTCCGTCCTGACCGACGCCGAGCTGCTCTCCCTCGACCGCATCTGCGCCGAGATCGACGCGGTCGACGCCGACGCGATTGCAGCGCTCGCGAGGCAGCTGTTCGCGCCGGAGCGGCTCTCCGCCGCCGGCATCGGCCCGAGCGCCGAGCGCTTCGCCGACGCCGTCTCCCTGCTGCACCCCGGCCTTTCCGGGATCAAGGCGGCCTGACCAGCCACCTGCGCTGGGCGTGCCAGCGCTGGATGGTGCGGCGGCTCGGGGGGCGGGCGGGGCCGGCGCCGTGCTGGTCGTTGACGTGGGCGCAGGCTCTCGAGATGGGCAGCGAGCGCCTCGGAACGGGCGATGGTGAGGCAGTCGTTCGCCTTCCACACCGCCGCCAGGGTGGTGGCGAAGTCTCGCCCGCTGCGCCGGGTCTGGAGAGCCGGGCTGGCGTGGTCGTGGCTAGTGCTCCGTCCCGAAAGTCTCTCGCGCTCGGGCGGCTGCAAATCGTCGCCTGGCTGTGTCCTCGGTCGCCCCGATATCGTCAATATCGGGGCTCCCTGCGTCCTTGCCATGCTCGAT
>Ga0105240_10009482_pt1 | contig 13781 bp, 15 predicted proteins | sample KBSC54metaG_FD_80426 | JGI IMG/M metagenome (GOLD analysis project Ga0105240, IMG submission 80426) | Corn rhizosphere microbial communities from Kellogg Biological Station, Michigan, USA - KBS C5-4 metaG | ecosystem: Host-associated > Plants > Roots > Rhizosphere > Soil | place: Michigan, USA... | reverse complement strand
TCTGCAAACGCCGGTTGCGAACACCTTGACCTCGGGAACCTTGACCACCGGCACCATCAACCCCGGGGTGATCTGGGTCGGGACCTATTTCCAGGTCGGCATTGAGGCGCTGATCCCGATCAACCGGCAGAGCGGCAGCAATGTCGGCGTGATCGCGCAGCTGCACCTCTACCTAGATGACATCGACCCGCTCGGGATCGGCAAACCGCTGTTCGGCGGCCCGGTCCAGCCCGCAAGCCCCTTTCCGAGGTAATTGACCATGCGACGTTCATCCCTGATTGGAATCACTTCGCTCTTGCTCGCGCTCGCAACCGGCGCGGCGCAAGCGCATGCATTTCTCGACCATTCCGAGCCGCGCGTGGGCAACAAGGTCGCAAGCCCGCCGCGTACCGTGACGCTGTGGTTCAGCCAGAAGCTCGAGCCCGCCTTCTCGAGCTTGACCGTGACCAACGCGGCCGGCGAACGCGTCGACAGCGGAAAAGCTCGCGTCAGCGGCAACCAGATGTCGATCCCGCTGCGTGCCGGCGGCGCAGGTACCTATCACGTGAACTGGCACGTGCTGTCGGTGGATACGCACACGACGGACGGTAACTTCACCTTCCAGGTCGGCCAGTAACGCCGGAAAGGAAGCCCGATGAGCTGGTTCGGGGCAGAGATTAACGGTCCCCTCGTTCTGACGCGCGCGATCCATTTCGCGGCGTCGGCGACAACGGCCGGCGCGGTGATGTTCCGCGTCTTCGTCGCCGAACCGGCGCTGCGCCCGTCGCGGGATGGCGGCGCCATCCTCCAGTCGCGAATGGCTGCGCTCACTTGGACAGGGCTTGCCGTCGCTGCCGTGACCGGTCTGGTGTGGTTCATGCTGCTCACCATGTCGATCACAGGCCTGGGCAGCGGAGAGACGATCAGATCGGGCGCGGTGCTGACCGTCGCAGGCGACACCCAATTCGGATTGGTGTCGGAGATGCGCGCCGCGTTCGCCCTCGTGCTGGCGGTCTGTCTGGTGCTCAGCCGGTTTGTCGTGTTGCGTTGGCTCGAGCTTGCAGCGGCATCGGCGCTGGTCGGTGCGATCGCCTGGACCGGGCATGCCGGCTCGACGCTGGGGGAATTGGGGGTTCTGCACCTCACAGCCGACGTGCTGCATCTTGTCGCCGCGTCCGCCTGGATCGGAGGCCTGTTTGGCCTTTCAATTCTGTTCGCGGTCGGACGACGCCGTTCGGCTTCCGAGTGGGAGCTGCTGCAACTGGACGCCGTCCTCAGGTTTTCAACCCTCGGCATGATCAGTGTCGCTGCCCTCATCTTATCAGGAATCGTGAATGCGTGGATCCTCGTCGGCTCGTTCCGCGCCCTGCTTGTGACCGACTATGGACAATTGCTGTTGCTCAAGATCATGGCGTTCGTGGTCATGGTCGGCTTTGCCGCGGTCAACCGGTTCTGGCTGACGCCTCGGATCGCCTTGACGACGAAGACCAAGACGCACACCAACGCGCTTTCAGCGCTGACACGCAACACGCTGATCGAGATCGCGCTGGCGCTTGCCATCTTTGCCGTCGTCGGAGTGCTCGGCACGCTGCATCCGGCCATTCACCTCATGAACTGAACGCCACGGCTTCACTGGCTGTAGATGCTCTGTGAATATCAGTATTGCCTACGCGGCAAGCTCGTCGTCCTCGTATGCGTGTGAGTACCCAGCGGCTGTCTCGATTTCGGTTCAGAGTCCGAGCGAACGTAGACCTACGGTTGATCCTACTCACGCACCACCGAGAATACTTACTCCATTCAGTCATGTTGCTGACGCAATCTCTGTCTTAGTCGGCGACAACTAAAAACGCTGTGCGAGGACCACCCTGGTTCCCACAACGGTTCCGTCGCCAGGATCGGCACGAATCCGCAAAAAACGTTGGCGCGAGTTCTTGAACGCTCCCGCGTTCGCTTGACCATGCGTTGCGGCATCGGGAACCGGACGATTAAAACATCAAAGGAGTTACGATGCTGTCCCGCTCGAGCGCCGCTCTTTGCGGCGCTATGGTTGCGCTCGCCATTTCTGTTACCGCTGCACGAAGTGAAAACGGTGCAGCTCACTCAAGCGCCCTCGTCAATGCCGAATATGGGGATGCGATCGTTGGCGCAGCATCCATGTACAATCCGTTCCAGCCCGGATGGCGGGAGGGCGGCCCGAACACTGCCTCTGGCGAGCGCTATGATCCCTCGATCTGGGCGGCGGCCATCAAGACAAGCTTGCGTCAGAAATTTGGTGGGGTCCAATATGGCGCGAGACCGAAATATGCTCTCGTCGAGGCTGTAGGCAAGAAGGTCATCGTCAAGATCAACGATGTGGGGCCACTAACGCCCGGCCGCATCATTGACCTCAATGAGCGGACAATGCGCTATTTCGATCCGGCCCTGCACCTCGGAGTAATCAATGGCGTCACGGTGAGGCCGCTTGCCGGCGACGATTGGATACCCGGACCGGTTGGCTGAACGTTGCACGCGAAGAGCTAGAGCACGAGCGAGAGCTCATAGAACAACGCGGCCTGGTCGGCTTGCCGATGCCCCATCATGATCTTCAGTCCTGCCAACTACAGAGACTGAATCACTGACATCTCGGCGTCGCAACAGCCGCCTTTTCAACAAAATCGACCCAAACCGGACGTCCGACTTGACCCAGGGTCATGTCGGATTAAGCTCGACCCAGCTTTTAGATCGGCCTCGACTGTCTGGGACGGAGGCGATGACTGATTTCGATCTACCTACCACGCGGTATGCGAAGAGCGGAGACGTCAATATCGCGTATCAAACGATGGGCGATGGACCGGTCGATCTCATTGTTGTCCCGGGCTTTATGTCGCACATCGAATTCCTGCACGAGGCGCCCGGTTACACCACGTCTTTGCGCCGCCTTTCGACGTTTGCCCGCGTCGTTACGTTCGACAAACGGGGCCAAGGTTTGTCCGACAGAACATCTGATGCCCCTTCGCTAGAGCAACGGATGGATGACGTCCGCGCGGTAATGGACGCAATTGGCTCTGCTCGAGCAGCCCTCCTCGGAAGTTCAGAGGGGTGCGCGATGAGCGTGTTGTTTGCAGCCACATATCCGGAACGAGTGTCGAAGCTTATCCTTTTTGGCGGCTATGTGCAGCGACGCGACCTACCTGATAACTGGGAGGAATTAGCGGAGGAGCGCGCAAGACTTTGGGGCACTGGCGCGATGATAAAAACCATCGCCCCGAAGTTTGCCACCATCCCCGCTGCCGTTGAAGGGTTTGCCAAGTTTGAACGACTTTCCGCCAGCCCCGGAGCTGTCAGATCATTTACAATATTGAATTGGTCGACCGATGTGAGTTCGGTGCTTCCGACGGTGCGTGTTCCGACGCTCGTGCTCCATCGCAAGGATGACATACACGTTTCTATCGACCTGGGCCGCGAGCTGGCGGCGCAAATTCCCGGCGCCAAGATGATCGAATATTCCGGCAGCGAGCACGCTTTTTTCACAGGAGATAACTTCGCCCTGCTTGGCGATATCGAAGAGTTTATTACCGGGCATCGTGGCAGTTCGTCAGGCTCTTCCGGGCGCTTTCTCGCCACGATCCTTTTTACTGACATTGTCGGGTCGACACGCAATGCCGCGGTGATAGGAGATCAAGCTTGGCGAAGATTGCTCGATGCGCATGATGAGCTGGCATCGGTGATGATCAAGACGCATGGCGGGACCCTGGTTAGGTCGACTGGCGACGGTGTTCTGGCTACTTTCGATGGACCGGGTCGTGCCGTGCACTGCGCTTTGGCAATGCGTTCGGCTTCGAAACAGATCGGCTTACCACTGCGTGCGGGCCTGCATACCGGCGAAATAGAGATCAGGGGCAAAGATATACTCGGTATAGCAGTTCATGCGGCGTCTCGCGTAATGGCACAGTCCCAACCTGACGAGGTTCTTGTCTCAAGGGTAGTGACCGACCTTGTCGCCGGTGCGGGCTTGACGTTTTCGGAGCGTGGATCGCATCAGCTCAAAGGACTTCCCGGTTGCTGGGATTTGTTCGCTGCCAATCATCACGTCTGAATTTGACTCGAAGCGGCCCTTCGCATGATCGGCGCGGGTCTCGTTTGCGACGGCAAGACAGTGATTCTGCGATCCGGAGTGAACGACGTCAAATCTGCAGCCCCGCCACCGCATGCCAGGTCGGGGTCATCGCGGTTCAACGACCACCCGTGAAGGCATCAGCTTAGATATTCCGCGATCTCCTCAAGCGAAGCATCAAAACGCTCGCCAAGAACAACGTTCTTGCTGTCTTCCTTGACGAGAGCGTATTTTCCAAGATTGTCTTCGTCGATCGAACGCGATCGAGACTTATGGATGGAATAACCGAGCTTACGTGCCCGAGCCCGCAAGGTACTTTCATTCGTCGGGCGTATGAGAGCCTCCCTCGCTACGTGGAGGCCAAGCGAAGCCCCAATTGCAGTCGCTTCGCTAGCCGGCCGGAAGCTCTGCCAATTGACAGAATACCGATTTCCGATCGGACCGATCGGGACAATATCATGTGCGCGGCGCGCGCAATAGCCCGCAGCTTCCGCAATTGAACAACGATGGTTCGGCGAGAAGGTTAGCACCGAACGATGCAATCGCCTCACCGTGGTAGGCGAGGTGCGAACGCACGATCGTATTCGTCACTAAAGCATCGTGAGCTGAATCACGCCGTCTTCTACCTCGCCACGTGCCAGTCTCTCGCGAGCGACACGCTCGAACGCGTTCCGATGCTTATGGAAATAGCTGAACGCCTGAGCCTGTGTTCGAAACGTCGTCTGGAGACGACACACTTGTCGAACCGAGCCGATCGCGAGCACAAAGCTGATCGTCTGTCCCTGACCTGCTTCTGTCTCTGGCACGATCCGGATACTTTTGGGCATTGAACGCCTTGTCGGTAGGGAGAGAGCATCTGATCCGCCCGCAAGGACGGTCGGCTACGTGCTATTTCGGGATCCCCTTCTTTCGCTTCATCTTTGCAGGCGGCAAGACCGCTTCCGCTTTCATCTCCTCGGCTTCCCTGGCTTGCCTCAAAGCGCGAAGCCGTTCCATGTTCTTGCGAACCGCGATGGCGTTTTGTTCCACATCCGCCATCGCTCGCGCGCCCTCTTCCACGGCCAAACGTTGCCGGTCGGCGCGCGCGATGCTTTCGGGCGAGGGGTCAGTTGATTTCCGGCCGGCCATCGTGTCCAATTCTGCAACAAGTAAAGCCCGCTCAATCCCAGGATCGAGCGGGCACCACTGCCACTTCAGTACATCCGTGAAATGGCGCTAACGGCTCAAGCCAGCGACAGATTTTCCGCGCTGGATTTGCCCCGCATCTTGTCGGCCTTGATTTCGAAGTTGACCTTCTGACCTTCAGCTAGGCCGGAAAGACCCGCCCGTTCAACGGCGCTGATGTGAACGAACACATCGTTTCCGCCGTCATTGGGCTGGATAAAGCCAAAACCCTTCTGGCCATTGAACCACTTGACAGTACCTGTCGGCATTTTTTCTCCAAAGCAATATCTCGCGTGACCATCACGCGACTCCATTCAACTGGTCGATGTCTTTGGGAAATAGCCAACGGGCGCATTCAAAAAGGCACAGCGGCTAATCGAATATCTGCAATGTATATGCTTATTTCCGGAACAAAACAAGTGCGCCGCGACGCGGATCCGAAGCTTGGAAGCCCATTCCAAAAAGAAAGCCACTGCTCCTATTCAACACGCGATCTGCGTCATATGATCGTCAGGTCACAGGCGGGACGATGATGACTGAACCGAAGTTCCCGCGGAACTGCGCCAGCTCGCTGAAAGGACAATCGACCAGGCTGAAACGGCGTTCGGCTTGCTATTTGACGCGGCACGTCGATCGACCACAATCAGTGTGGAATCGGGAGCGCTGTCGGATCAAGTGCTCGCCCTCTCCGAGGAAAGCCTGAAGACCAGCTTCGAGCACGCTCGAAAGGTTGCGTCGACCACCAACCTTCATGAAATTGCTACCGCACAATCCGAACTCGTGAAGCGTCAGATCACCGGTGCTGAGCATCACATTCGGGAGTTCGCAAGAGCAGCTGCATCGAAAATCCGGACCTGACGTCACTCGTGAAGTGGTTCTACGGCCACAAGGGGTTTTGGCTTTATTCGGCCCGACGGCGGCGGAAATGATGTGTTCGTCCATATTAGTGCCGTCGAGAGCGCCGGACTGTCGGGGCTCGCTGAGGGCCAGAAAGTTGCCTACGACGTAAAGGTCGACACCAAGCGCGGCAAAGGCAACGCAGAAAATCTAAGGGTTTGATGGCCAACAAAACGGAAGAGCAAATGGCCAAAGAAAACCGACTGCGCCTTTTCAGGGGCGATGGCGCGCGTGCGATGGACGACGCCGCCAACGAAGCTATCGCCGTTCGCAAGAACATGGCCCGTCTCAGGGAACTAAGACTAGCGAAGGAATCAGAAGCCGCTCTAAGCCAGCCCAAAAAGACCGAGACCAAGAAACAATCGAAATAGCGCTCCCCGTTCCAGTGAGGGCGAGACAGGAGGCTTATGCATCACTCGGCTTGAGCCCCCAGTGTCGCAAGCTGATTTGCCGGTGTCCTATTTTGGTTGAGGCGCTGGAACCTGACTAACATAGGATAATTGACCCTCGTGGAAGCAGTGAAATGGGTGCTGCTATGACGGTCATTACAACCCAATCAACTATTCGATGCCGGTGCGGACGGAAGCTCTCGAACCTCAAGGAAATTGACGACGACGGCGGCCAACAGAAGTTTCTTACCCAACGCTGCGGGGACTGTGGCGAACTTACTGTGGTGAGAAGTGACGGCCTTGCAATGGCTACACATTGATGTGTGAGAAGTGCGAGGAGATCGAGTGCGAGATAAAAGATATCGAGGTTTGCTTTCAAACGCGGACAATCCACTCGCGACAAGTATCCTTGAGGAAATCATCGCGAACTTGGAATCCGAAAAGGCTTCATTGCCCCAAACGAGTAAGGCACACGGCTGATCCGACAGCGGTTTGTTTCCGATGAAAACACCGGCAGAGTACTTGGCCCTTTCGAAGCGCTACCGTGTCGCGAAGCTTGGCACGCGCGACCCTGCGACACGCGAGCAACTTGAGACATTCGAGCGCAGCTACTTCCTTCTGGCCAAGAGCGCCCAGGTGCTCGCCCGCTCGAATGCTATGCGGGAAGCGCTCGAAACGCGGGACAAGTAAGGCTGCCTCAGTTGGCGACCTTTTCACTCTCATGTCGCCTTTGGCCCCAAGCCGCCGTTCTCGGCCAACTCTTGCATTTCCGCTTTCGGGGTAGCAGCGCACAATCTCGGCCAAGCCGCTAAACCATCGCGCAGGGAAACCGGACTGTTTCGGCGTACCTGTGGTGACTTGCTTGCGTGCTTTCTTCACTTGCACGCAAGGCTGTGGGTGCGACAAACACCCGGCATTCCCTGCGCCCTCGTTTTGCCGAAGGCGCGAAGTTCGCGGCATCCCCCCGGGCGCACGGCGTCGCGGCTTGCGTGGTTGACAGCCAAATCCAACGGAACCGCTGGTCCGCAACGGCCGCCGCAATGGGTCATCCGGCTTCGGACCATTGTTAAGTTCAGAGCACCGCGACGCAGCTAAAAGTGCACCAATATCAGCCTGCTCATCGATCTTGCCTGTCTCGACAAAATGCGCCGGGTTGATATCTCGGCTGACCTTTGAGAAAACAGCAACCAGGGGTTCCGCAGACGATCCGAGAATCTGGTTTTCGCAGTACGATCGGCTGACTTAAGCGATAAGGCCCAATTTTCGTCTCTTTGTTCCCCCCACAAGCTCTGATAAGATTGCACCCAACGAAGGACAATTGCATTCCAGATGTACTGGTTTCGGCAACATGTCAGGCATGGTTCATGGCTTGCGTTGATCGCGCTCGTCATCAACCTCGCGCTGGCCTTTGGTCACGTTCACGGCTTTGCCGGGAAGGTTTCCGAGCGGTCAGGCGTGCTGATTGCCGCCATAGCCAGCGCCGATGGTGGTCAGAATCGTCACAGCCCGCCAGACGGCCACCCAGACTATCTCTGCCCAATCTGCATGGCCACCGCGGCTATGAGCAACGGGCTGGCGTCAACGCCGCCAGTGCTGCATGTGGAATTTGCCGTGGCGGGTATCGATCATCCGATCGATCATTTCCGGTTCCTGCTGCAACCGCCTCGGGCCGCGTTTGAATCACGCGGACCTCCGATTTCCTGACATCGCTGCTTCGATCCGCCGCTGGCGCCGCGCCATGGGCGCGCCGCGAGCCGGGGGACCGAAGCTCCTTGCGGACCCACGACGCTTTTGCGTCGCGGACAGGCGCTAGTCAGGAAGAAAAATGGACAGTCCTCACGCGTTACATACCTTTCGCAGGCTGCTGCTGTCGGCCTCGTCGCTGACGCTCGTGGCGCTCGGGAGCGCCACAGCGCTCGCCCAGAGCGAGACCACCCCTCAGCCGCCGGCCGCGAGCCCTGCGCCGCAGCCATCCGCGTCACCGACATCGGAACCCGCTCCGCCGCAAAGTACGGCAACGCCGACGCCTTCACAGTCCCCCGCGCAAGTGCCCGAGCAGCCGTCGGCGCCGGCCGCGGAAACTCAGCCGGCGGGTCCGAACATGCTGCCGGAGACGCGCGTGGCCGCGCCGGTCGAACGACGGCGACAGCGCACGCCGCCACCGACGCGGGTGGTGACCAATCCGCAGCCGCCTGCCCCAACCCAGGCCCAGGTTACGACCCAGCAAAACGAGAAACTCGATGCGGCGCGCAGCACGATCCTGGCGCCTGTCGGTGCCAACTCCTATGAAGTGACCCATCAGGCCATCGAGGCGCTGCCGCAGGGCAACAACACTCCGCTCGACAAGGCCCTGCTGCAGCTTCCGGGCGTCACGCAGGATTCTGCGGCAAGCGGCGAGTTGCATGTCCGCAACGAGCACGCCAACCTGCAATACCGCATCAACGGCATCATGCTGCCCGACGGCGTCGGCGCCTTCGGCCAAATCCTCGATACCGGTATTATCGGCAGCATGGCGCTTCTGACCGGCGCGCTTCCTGCCCAATATGGCCTGCGAACGGCCGGCGTCCTGGACATTCGGACCAAGGCGGACGCGTTCAACAACTCGGGCACTGTCAGCGTCTATGGCGGCAGTCACGAAACGATCACGCCCAGCTTCGAATACGGCGGAACGGTCGGGCAAACCCAGTATTTCGTGTCGGGACGCTTTCTCCATAACAATCTCGGCATCGAAAATCCCACGCCGTCCTACGAGGCGATCCACGATCGCACCTCGCAGGAAAAGGGCTTCCTCTATCTCTCGACCGTGCTCGATCCGACCAGCCGGCTCACTTACCTGAGCGGCATATCGAACAGCACGTTCCAGATTCCCAATCGTCCCGGGCAGCCGCCGAACTTCACGGCATTCGGCGTGTCGGATTTCGACTCGGCGACGCTGAACGAGCATCAGAACGAGTTCAACCAGTTCAATGTCGTCGCCTACCAGAAATCGGCCGGAGACCTCGACTATCAGATCTCCTACTTCAACCGCTACAGCCAGCTCCACTTTTATCCCGACCCGATCGGGGACCTCGTCTTTAACGGCGTGTCCTCCGACATCTATCGCCAGAGCCTGATCAACGGCATTCAGGAAGATACCGCCTGGCGATGGGGCTTTGCCCACACGCTGCGCTTCGGCTTCACGGCCAGCGGCGAACGCTCGTTAGTCAACAACGCCTCGACCGTATTGCCGCTCGCCGATCCGGCTGATCCAACCGCGGGCACGATCGATGCGCCATTCTCGATCTTCGATTCCAGCTCCAAGACGGGCGCGGTCTTCGGCACTTATGTCCAGGACGAATGGAAGATCACCAATCAGCTCACGTTGAACGCGGGGCTGCGCTTCGATCAGATGTGGCAATACATCGACGCCAACCAGTTCAGCCCGCGCGTCAGCCTGACCTGGAAGCCCGCTGACGGGACCACGTTCCACGCAGGCTACGCACGCACCTTTACGCCGCCACAGCAGGTCGTTGCGGCGCCGACTAATCTCGCGCTGGTCACGCCGCCCACGGCGCCCGCCAACACGCAGACGCCTGAAGTGCCGTTAAACAGTCCGGTGCTGCCGGAACGCGCCCACGTCTTCGACGCCGGGGTGGTGCAAAAGATCTATCCCGTTCCCGGCCTCGAGGTGGGCCTCGACGGCTATTATAAGATCGCCCGCGATCTCCTCGATGACGGTCAGTTCGGCGCTGCCTATGTGCTCGACGGCTTCAACTATGATCGCGGCATCAACATGGGCCTCGAGCTCAAGGCCACCTACACCAACGGCAATTTCCGCGCCTACGGCAACATCGCCTGGGGCAAGCAGATCGCGACCAACATCGTGTCGAACCAATTCCTGTTCGGCCTCGACGAGTTGAACTATATCGCCACCCACTACGTCTACACCGATCACGCCCAGAACCTCACATCATCTGCTGGTGCTTCCTACCTGTGGAACGACACGCGTTTCAGCGCCTCGATGATCTATGGCAGCGGGCTTCGCTCGGGCTTTGCCAATACCGACCACCTGCCGTCCTACACCCAGGTCAATATCGGCATCTCGCATGACTTCCATTTCGTAGCGCCGGACAAGCCGACCACGCTGCGCTTCGACATCGTCAACCTGTTCGACAAGATCTACGAGATCAGAGACGGCACCGGGATCGGTGTGTTCGCGCCGCAATTCGGACCGCGGCGCGGCTTCTTCGTCGGGCTTTCGCAGAAAATATGAGCGGACAATCCATGCTAAACCGAGATCAGCATCATCTGCATCAATCCGCAACGTTCCTGCGCGGGAAGGCCGTATGTGCCGCCAGCTTGTGCCTGTTGGTGGCGTCTGTGCCAACGTCCGCGCTGGCCCAAGGCTCCAATCCGCTGTTGCCGAGCAATCTGTCGCCGTGGGGCATGTTCCTGCATGCCGACATCATCGTGAAGGCGGTGATGATCGGGCTTGCCTTCGCCTCGCTGGTGACCTGGACGATCTGGCTCGCCAAGACGATCGAACTGCGCGTCGCGCAGCACCTGGCCCGGCGCCGGATCAGGACGCTGGAGGAAGGCGGTAGCCTCGCCGAAGCCGTGCATGCTTGCGACCGCAAACGCGATGCCGTCGCACAACTGATCCTCTCCACTGGGCGGGAGGCCGAGCTTTCCGCCGGCATCGTCGACGACGGCTTCAAGGAGCGCGTGGCGCTTCGGCTGGAACGCGTGGAGGCAGCTATGACAAGGCAGATTTCGCGGGGCGCCGGCATTCTCGCCACCATTGGCGCGACTGCGCCTTTCGTCGGCCTGTTCGGTACGGTGTGGGGCATCATGAATGCGTTTATCGGCATCTCGGAGTCGCACACCACCAATCTCGCGGTGGTGGCGCCCGGCATCGCCGAGGCGCTGCTTGCCACCGCCTTCGGCCTTGTCGCCGCCATTCCGGCAGTCGTGATCTATAATCACCTCGCGCGAGTGATCGCCGGTTACCGCGCCCTGTTGGGCGATGCATCCGCGCAACTCCTGCTCCTCGTCAGCCGCGGACAGCACAGCCGCGGCGCAATGCCGCGCGCGGCGGAGTGAGAGCCATGGCGGTTCGCCTCGGCAAACGTTCCGACAGCGACGATCTCGAAATTCAGCACGAGATCAACGTCACGCCGTTCATCGACGTGATGCTGGTGCTGCTCATCATCTTCATGGTCGCCGCGCCGCTTGCAACCGTCGATATCGGCGTGAACCTTCCCGCCAGCACGGCGCCCGAGCAGCCGCGCCCGGACAAGCCGGTTTTCGTCACAATCAAGCCGGACCAGACCATCGCCGTTGGCGAAACCGTTGTGGCTCGCGGCACCCTCGCCAGCGCGCTGGATACCGCCACGAACAACCACAAGGACGAGACCATCTTCGTCCGGGCCGACAAGTCGCTGAGCTATGGCGAACTGATGGAGGTGATGAACACGCTGCGCGATGCCGGATATCTCAAGCTCGCTCTGGTCGGGCTTGAAGCTTCGCAAGCGAAACCATGAACTCCCACACGCTGCATTTGCCGGACAATCGCGGCCTGTCGCGCTGGATGCTGGCGGCGCTCGCGATTCTATTCGCGCATGCGGCAATAGTAGCGGCGGTCGCCCTGTGGTATGCGCGCGCACCGAAGACGCCCGATATTGTCCCGGCCATCGCCGTGACTCTGGCGCCAGTCGAGAGCAGTTCGCCCGAGATCCAGAACCAGGATATCGCGGTTGGTCCGACGATGCAGCAAGCGGAAGAAGCTCCAAAGGAACTGCCGAAGCAGGAGCAGGTCGAAAAGGTCGAGCAACCGCCACCGCCGCAGCAGCCGGCGGAGGTGACCTTGCCGCAGGAGACGCCCAAGGAAATCGAGAAGCCCAAACCGCAGGTGCAGCCGCCTGCGCCCGAGACACGCGCGCCGCCGAAGACCGAACATGTCGGGCAATTCACGCAGGCGAGCGCGAACGCCTACAACGCGCTGGTGTTCGGTCATCTGCAACGCTTCAAGCGCTATCCGTCGTCGGCACACGGTGCGGCTGGCACGGTCGTTGTGCAGTTCGCGCTGGATCGCGAAGGCAGGGTGATCTCGACATCGGTGACGAAGTCCTCAGGCAATTCCGTGCTCGATCGCGAGGCGCTCGAAATCCTGCACCGTGCCAGTCCGTTCCCGGCCTTCCCGGCCGCCAAGCCTGGCGCGCAGGACAGCTTTCTCGCGCCAGTCGCTTTTGCGCGTTGACTCCCTATGGCAGGCGGCCGCAGTCGCGATTGGATTCTCTTTGAACGAGGACGAGAGAACTCCAGAAGCGATAGGCCGCACAGTCAGTGTACTTAGATTGGCCTCCTTTAGACCCAAGCTTAGGACAACGCCGATCTGCCTCAGTCGAATTGTTAGGGCCACTCGAATAATGGGAGTGTCGAATGGCGATGCGAACCTCATTGTCCTCGCTGTTGGCTCTTTTCGTCCTACTTTGCGGCGTGCTGGCGGCTGGTGCCATGGGCAGCGCCGTCAACAAGAATGATCCTTGGGATCCTCGCCATATCGACGATCTGCCGGCCGAAATCCGGCAATATATAGCTGCAATCTGCAAAGGGCCTGCCAGCGCTCTGAACGATTTTGCAACCTACTCACCGCAAGAGAAGCGGTGGCGCATAAATCTCGAATACCTTCGATGCGACGGTTTGCGCGAATATCGTCGGGGAAGCCACTGTCTGGACGTTGACTTCATTGTTATCGGCTCGCGTTTCCGGCTCGCCAGAAGACGCTACGCAGACTGCGACTTCTAAATCCCGGTTGGCGGCGATCGAGCTTCACTCCCACTGGTGACGCGTAACTGTGACGCGTGAGCCGGCGACGCGTAGCAGTAAAGGCCGACTTCAACGGAGGCGCCGGCATATCGCGGTTGATCGTTTGAGCTCCGCTTTGGGCGCTATCGCTCGACAACCCCCATCAAAACGCGCCTGATCCAGCACCCTGATTTGTGAGTACACGGACCGCTGCCTCGATCTTCGCACATACCCACCATGCGCGTTTTGCCCGTCGTGTTACTTTGTCGCAGCTATCAACTATTGCTGAAAATCAGAAACAGCCCTATCCTCCCCGCCATCCCGCCTCGGCACGAGGGACGTTACCGCCAATCGTCACGAAACGTGAGGCGGGGTGCGATGGATGTGTGGGCTGCATCAGACGAGCGCGGCTCATGCATACGGCGAAATCGCGTGGTCCCGATGCCCCGACGCTGGCATCAAATTGGCTGGAT
>Ga0105240_10009481_pt1 | contig 13782 bp, 14 predicted proteins | sample KBSC54metaG_FD_80426 | JGI IMG/M metagenome (GOLD analysis project Ga0105240, IMG submission 80426) | Corn rhizosphere microbial communities from Kellogg Biological Station, Michigan, USA - KBS C5-4 metaG | ecosystem: Host-associated > Plants > Roots > Rhizosphere > Soil | place: Michigan, USA... | reverse complement strand
ATCATGCGGCGCAGCTTCGGCGTCGCCGGCAACAACTATGCGACGCCAAAGGCGAGCGCCTCCGCCCGCGTGGTCTGGCCCGCCGCCGACGTGGGCGGCATCCCGCCCGAGGGCGGCATCGAGGCGGCCTACAAGCGCCAGCTCGCAGAAGCCGCCGATCCCGCCGCGCTGCGGGCCGAGATCGAAGCGCGTATCGAGAGCGTGCGCGGTCCCATCGGTCCGCTGAACCGCTTCCAGATGGAGGAGATGATCGACCCGCGCGACACCCGGGCCTGGATCTGCGAATGGGTCGACAACGCCGCCCGCGTCGCCGCCCTGCCGCACGCGCTGGTGTCCCGCCCCCTCGGCTACCGCCCCTGACCCAGCGCTAAGCGCGTTCATTTCAAGACCGCGGAACACGCAGAAAAACGCCGAAAGCTCGGTTTCTGAGCCGTTCTGCGTTTTGCATGGTTCAAGAAATTTGCACTGAATCTTTGGTGATCCCCGGCGCTCGTGTTCTACTTATGTTCATGGACGCAGGTTGCGACATCGACGCGGGGCTTGAGCGGCTGTTCGAAGCCGGCATCGAGCTCGCGCTGCAGATCCAGGCTGACGCCATGGCCGCCGAGTGCGCCGATGAGCGCGCCCGGCTCGCCATCGCCTTCCACCGCGTCTCGCGCAGCGTCCGCCAGACCGCCGCGCTGAAGATGAAGCTCGTCCGCGACGCCGCGCTCGCCGACCGCCAAGTCGCCGCCGAGGCCGAAGCCCGTCACGACAAGCGCCTAGCCCAGCGCAAGGCCGCCGTTTCGGCGGTGATCGAACGCGCCATCGAAACCGAAGTCGACGAGGATGAGCAGTCCGACGCCTGCGAGGACCTCTCTGTCCGCCTCGAGACCGAAGCCCTCGACGAAGGCTTCCTCGACGAGCCCCTCGACCGGCAGATCGAGCGCATCTGCGAGGCCTTGCAGCTCCCAGTTCCTCCCCCAGCGCGCAGCGCGGACAGCGGGAGGTGGTCTGAAGGACCGGAGCGGGATTCCTCCGCCGAGCAGAGCATTCCGAGCGGAAACGCCTTCGGGACAGCTCCCCCTGAGGGGGAGCAACTGGAGTTCGACGCGGCCCCGCCGCCCGACCCGCGGCCGTCGGGCTGACAATCCGTCCGGCTCCGCTCGACGGCGCCCGTCGCCGGGCCTAGATCACCGCCCATGGGCGAACCGTTCTGGCGCCGCAAGCGTCTCGACCAGATGACCGCCGCGGAGTGGGAAAGCCTCTGCGACGGCTGCGGCCTGTGCTGCCTGGTGCGCTTCGAGGAGGAGGACTCCGGCCAGGTCGTGCCGACCCGCGTGCACTGCAAGCTCTATGACGCCGAGGCCTGCCGCTGCAGCGACTACGCCGACCGCCGCCGCCACGTGCCCGATTGCGTCAAGCTCACGCCCGGCAACATCGAGGCCCTGCCCTGGATGCCGAAGAGCTGCGCCTACCGCCGGCTCGCGGAGGGCCGCGACCTCGCCTCATGGCATCCGCTGGTCTCCGGCGACCCCGAGAGCGTGCATCGCGCCGGCGTCTCCGTGCGCGGCCAGACCGTGAGCGAACGTGCCCTCTCGGACCCCGAAGACGCCCTCGACTTCGCCGCCCCCGATCTCATCGGCGAGCGCGGCCGGGATTAGGCGGGCTGTTCGGAGGCGCGCTTGTCCCCCGCCCACGGACCGAACCTGTTGGCGGCGCGTTGGCTGGGCCAGAATCCGATCAGCAGCAGGGCGACGATGTTGAGGAATTCGCTCACTCCAGCCTCGAGATCGGCCGTCGCCTCATCCGGCGCATATCGCGCCAGCAGTCCGCAGATGATCGCGATCGCGACCAGCAACAACAGCCACCAGCCGCTGCGTCCGATGTCGTGCAGGCGACGGATGGCGTTGATGACGTTTACCGCGCTCACCAGCAGGAAGAACGGAAAGATGCCGAGCGTGAGCGCCTGGTTGTCGAAGGTGATCACCAGCAGCCGCAAGAGGGCCGAGGTGATCGCGTAGCAGAAGACGACGACCCAGAATCGTCCGCGCGTGTTGCGGCCGCGCGGCGAGATCACCTCCCGCCAAGGAATGTCCTGCCCCAGTCCCACGCCGCCCCTCCTGACCAGGCGAGGCTAGAACATTGGCAGAACTTCGGTCAAGCTCGGGCCTGGCATGGCGTCGGGGAGTCGCTGTGGCCAGAATGCAACACACGCTCTTGCGTGCAACCGCCGCCGGACCAATCTAGAAAGTCCCAGGACTTAGACAGCGTAACCCCGAGGTCCCCGACTTGGCGCGCGACCCCTATCAGGAGCTGGGCGTCTCCCGTACGGCCAGCGCGGACGAGATCCGCAAGGCGTTCCGCAAGCTCGCCAAGCAGAACCATCCGGACGCCAATCCTGGCAACAAGGAGGCCGAGGAGCGCTTCAAGCAGGTCAGCGCCGCCTTCGACATCGTTGGCGACGCCGACAAGCGCAAGAAGTTCGACGCCGGCGAGATCGACGCCGACGGGCGCGAGACCATGCGAGGCTTCGGCGGCGGCCGCGGGCCGTGGGGTCCGCCCCCGGGCGGCGCGGCGCACGACAACGGCTTCGGCCGCGGCGGCTATCGCGAGAGCTACGAGGGCGTCGACCTCGGCGACATCCTTGGCGAGATGTTCGGCGGCCGCGGCGCCGGGCGTGGCGGCGGTTTCGGCGGCTTCTCGCAGCGCGGCGCCGACGTGCGCGCCAGGCTCGACATCGACCTCGAGGAGGCGATCAGGGGCGCCAAGAAGCGGATCGGCTTCTCCGACGGCCGCACTATCGACGTCACCATCCCGAAGGGCGCCCAGGATGGCCAGACGCTGCGGCTGAAAGGCCAGGGCGCGCCCGGCCGCGCCGGCCCCGGCGACGCCTTCATCGAGCTTGCGATCGTCCCGCACCCCATCTATCGGCGCGAGGGCGAGGTGCTGGTCATGGACCTTCCGGTCACGGTCTACGACGCCGTGCTCGGCGGCAAGGTGCAGGCGCCGACCCCCGATGGTCCGGTGACGCTCACCGTCCCGAAGGGGACCAACTCCGGCGCCAAGCTCAGGCTCAAGGGTCGCGGGCTGTCCGACGCCCAGGGCCGCCGCGGCGACCTCTTCGCCCGGCTGGTGGTCACCTTGCCCGACGACCCGGATCCGGAGCTGGAGGCGTTCGCCCAGGCCTGGAGGGCTCGCCGGCCCTATGCGCCGAGGCGGCGTTCGTGAGCCGCCCCTCAACGCCCCATTCAGGCGGGGTTCAGTCCCACGGCCTAGAATGGCGCGTATGAAGTCCTGGCCCGCACTCGCCGTGCTGCTCCTGGCCGCGGCCGCCCCGATCGCGGCTTCGGCCCAGGACGACGGCCGCCCCGTGCTCGGCGCCGGACGCTCCGACCAGGACCAGGCCCGCGCCGCGGTCCGCGCCGGACGTCAGGCGCCGCTCTCGCGGGTGCTGGCGATGATCGCAGCGCGCACCCCTGGCCGGCATCTCAACACCACCATGGGCGATTCGGGCGGCAAGCCCGCCTATTTCGTCCAGTGGCAGATGCCGAACGGCCGGGTGAAGGTCTTCGTCGTCGACGCCGAGACCGGCGCCATGATCGGCGAACAGGGCGGCTAGGCCGAACGAGGGAAGGACGCAGCCGTGCGCATCCTGTTGGTTGAAGACGATCCAGACCTGTCCCGGCAGCTGAAGCAGGCGCTCTCCGACGCCGGCTACGCGGTCGACCACGCCCCCGACGGCGAGGAGGCCCAGTTCCTCGGCGAGACAGAGCCCTATGACGCCATCATACTCGATCTCGGCCTGCCGAAGGTGGATGGCGTCTCGGTGCTGGAGCGCTGGCGGCGCGACAACATGGCGACGCCGGTGCTGATCCTCACCGCCCGCGGCGCCTGGAGCGAGAAGGTGGCGGGTTTCGACGCCGGCGCCGACGACTACCTCACCAAGCCGTTCCACACCGAGGAGCTGCTGGCGAGGCTTCGCGCGCTTTTGCGCCGCTCCGCCGGCCACGCCGCCCCCCACCTCGCCTGCGGCGGCCTGCGCCTCGATCCGCGCGCCGCCCGGGCCAGCGTCAACGGCGAGCCGCTGCGGCTCACCTCGCTCGAGTACCGGCTGCTGCACTACCTGATGATGCACCAGGGCCGGGTGATCAGCCGCACGGAGCTCGTGGAGCACCTCTACGACCAGGACTTCGACCGCGACTCCAACACCATCGAGGTGTTCATCGGTCGCGTGCGCAAGAAGATCGGGGCGGAGCGTATCGAGACGGTCCGCGGCCTCGGCTACCGCCTGACCTGCCCTGAGGAGGAGTTAGGCGACGCTGGGAAGCCCTGACGATGCGCCTGTGAACCGCCAGGCGGCGCGACGCCCATCGCTCGCCCGGCGGCTGGTGCTGCTTGCGCTGGGCTGGAGCCTTGCGGCGCTCGTCGTCTCCGCGGCGCTGTTCGCAGTGCTCTTCCAGCAGGCGGCGCTGCGTCGGTTCGACATGGGCCTGTCGGACCTGATCGACAATCTGACGGCCGGGACGACAGTGGATCAGGGCCAGGTGATCGCTCCGGCGCTCACCGACGAGCGGGCGCTGCGGGCCTACTCGGGCCGCTACTGGGAGATCGCCGAGCTCGCGCCGGCCGGCAAGGTCCACGCCGACGTCCGCTCGCGCTCCTTATGGGATTCCGAGCTGCATCCGCCGGCCGACCTGGCGAAGCGGTTTGCGGCCAACCCGGGGCAGCCGGTCACCTTCAACACCCGCGGACCGCTCGGCGAGCCTCTGCGCGCCATGGCCTCCAACCGCACGGTGTTCGGCCGGCCGGTGATCTTCCTCGCCGCCGAGGACCGCTCGCCGATCGATTCCGACGTCCGGGCCTTCGTCGCCTGGACCGCCGCCGCCTTCGCGCTGCTGGGCGCCGGGCTCATCGCCGCGGTGGTCATACAGGTGCGCGTGGGTCTGCGGCCGCTGTTCGAACTGCAGCGCGAGGTGGCCGCGGTGCGGCGCGGCGCGGCGGACCGCGTCGCCGGCGCCTATCCGACCGAGCTCACCCCGCTCGCCGAGGAGCTCAACGCCCTGATGGCGCACAACCAGGAGGTCGTGGAGCGCCAGCGCACTCACGTCGGCAACCTGGCGCACGCCCTGAAGACGCCGATCTCGGTGATGATCACCGAATCCGCCCAGCGGCCCGGACCGCTCGCCGAGGTGGTGACCCGCCAGGCCGACGTCATGCGCCGCCAGGTCGACCACCATCTGCGCCGCGCCCGCGCCGCCGCCCGCACGCAGGGCCAGGGGGAACGCACCTCGGTGGCCGAGGTGGTGGACGAGCTCGCCCGCACTCTCGAGCGAATCTTCCAGGAGAAGGGCGTCGTCATCGATTGGGACGCCGACGAGGACCTCTATTTCCTGGGTGAGCGGCAGGATCTGCTGGAGATGATCGGCAACGCCATGGAGAACGCCGGCAAATGGTGCAAGGGCAAGGTCAAGGTCCGCGCGGCCGCGCTCGGGCGCGAACGCCTGCGCCTCACCGTCGAGGACGACGGCCCGGGCCTTCCTCCCGACCAGCGCGAGGAAGTGCTGCGCCGCGGCGCCCGGCTGGACGAGAACGCGCCAGGGTCGGGATTGGGGCTTTCGATCATCGACGAGCTCGCCCGCGCCTACCGTGGCGCGCTGCAGCTCGACGACTCGCCGCTGGGCGGTCTCAAGCTGGTCGTCGACCTGCCGCGATCGGCGGCGTAACGCCGTTGTTAGTTTTCGGAAAACCTTAACCGCCGCTGGCGCATGCTGGCCGGTCAGCGGACTTTTGTCCGCCGCGGAGCCCGGCATGGCCCTCTCGGAGCAGAAGATCGAGATCGTCCGCCAGCTGGTGGCGGCCGCGCCCGACCGGGTCGTGGGCGGCCTGCAGATCGCGCTGGCGGAGACTGCGGAGGACTCCGCGCTCGCCGGCGTGCGCCGCCTCGTGGAGACGGAGGCGCAGGACCGGAGGCTTCGCAACGCCGTGCTGCAGCCGATCGCGCCGCTCTGCACGGGCGACGGCAAGGACCCCAGCCATCTCGTCTTTCCGGGCCGCGCTCTGGCGCTCGTCTGGCGCGGCCTGAAGGCGACAGCCCCCGACGCGATCGCCGAGGCGGCCGCGGCGTTCACGGACGAGCGTCCGGGCGAGGGCTCGAACGATCCGTTCGACATGCTGGCGGCGCTTGCGGCGAGCGCGGTGCGCGCCCGTCAGCCGCGGGAGTTCGCGCTGGTCGCCGAGGCCTGCGAGGAGGCTCGGCCCGGCGGCGCCGCCCTGCTGGCCGACTGCCTCGACATCGCCCCTGTGGTCCGCGAGGCGATCCCCAAGCTCGTCGACTGGACCGCCCACGCCGGCGAGGAGACCACGGCTTCGGCGCGCCTCGCCTACAAGGACGCCGTCGCCATCGCGGACGACGCCGGCCCCCGCTTCTTCGAGATGCTCGCCGCCCAGCTGCCGTATCCGTGGATGGTGCTCCGCGTCATCTCGGCGGTGATGGACAAGCCCACCGAGCGCTACCTCGCCGACTCGGAGATGGCGTTCTTCGGCGAACGCGTGATGCGCGACATCGAGGCCAGCCTGAAGGCGCTTTCGGGACTCGATCCGGACGCCGGGCCCGACGCCGGCCGCGCAGCCGGCAAGCGGGTGGAGCTGATCACCTTTCAGGTCGGCGAGATGGAGACGTGCGTCGATCTTTCCCGCGATCACGGCTGGGGGCACGAGCTCGTCAAGCAGAAGAAGGCCTTGGCCGGCGTGGTGGAGAGCCATCTGCGGGCCGCCGAGAAGCTCGCCGCGGCGGCGCTGCCCATGCAGACCGTGCGGATCGCCCGGATGCGCAAGACCGAGCCCAAGCTCAACGCCATGCCGGACCCGATCGCGATCCGCCGCGCGCTCACCCTGCTCACCTTCAGCCAGGAGGTGCGCGCCAGCGCCAACTACGGCGGGTTCGGCGCCGCCCGCAACAAGATGCTCGAGGCGCTGGGCGACATGCTCGACAACTATGTCGAGGAGGTGCTCGACCATATCCGGACCGGCGACGTGCCGGACGAAGAGGTCGCCTACGCCTTTCTGGAAGTCGCCGCCGAAATCAGCCTGCTGGTCCGCGATGAACGCGCCGCCGAACTGGTGCGCCGCCGGTCGGCCGCCGCCCGCCACGACGATTCCGCCGCGGCCTCCGATTCCGACGCCGCATGACGCACTCGCGCCGGTGAGGTCTTTCCGCTAAACGGCGCCCATGATCCTGTTCTGGGTTGCGGCCGGCGTGCTCTCGGCCGCCGCAGCCTTCCTCATCCTGGGCCGCGCCGCCAAGGCCGCCGCATCTGGCGAGGCCGCCGATCCCACTCCCGTCCTCTACCGCCGCCAGCTCGCCGAGATCGACGAGCTCGCGCAGCGCGGCCTGATCGGCGAGGCCGAACGCAAGACCGCCCACGCCGAGGCCGCGCGCCGGCTGCTGGCCGCCGCCGATACGCCGCAGCCGGCGTGGTCCGCCGATCGCGCCGCCCGCCGCGCGGTGCTGGCGGCCGTGATCCTGGCGCCTCTGCTGGCGCTCGGCGTCTATGTGGGCCTGGGCTCGCCGGGCATGCCGGACCAGCCGTTCGCCAAGCGCATGCGGAGTTGGCTCGCGTCCAGTCCGGCGACCCTCAATCCGCCGGAGCTCGCCGCGGTCCTGAAGAAGCTCACGGCCGAGCGGCCGAACGACCCGGAAGGCTTCCGCTACCTCGCGCTCGCCGAGGGCGCCTCGCAGAACCCGGCGGAAGCTGTCCGCGCGCTGCGCCACGCGATCGCCCTCGCCCCCGACCGCGCGGATCTCTGGGAGATGCTCGGAGAAGCCCTGGTCGTCGAAGCCGGCGGCCAGCTCACGGATGAGGCGAAGAACGCCTTCCAGGAGACGCTGAAGCGCGATCCGCATGCGGTGGTTGCGCGCTTCCAGTTGGCGCGGGCGCGCATCGAGTCCGGCGACAAGGCGGCCGGGCTTGCCGAGTGGCGCAGCCTCGTGGGCGAGCTTCCCGCCGGCGACCCGCGTCGCGAGGCGCTGACGCAGGCGATCGCCGAGGAGGAGGGCAAGCCGGCGGCCGCGCCGCCGCAGTTCTCGGCCGGCCAGATGAGCGCCATCCGCGGCATGGTCGCGGGCCTGGCGCAGAAGCTGAAAACCAATCCGGATGACCCCGACGGATGGGTCAGGCTGGTGCGCGCCTACTCGGTGCTCGGGGAGACCCGTGCGCGCGACGCCGCCCTGAAAGAGGCTAAGACGCGGTATAGGACGCGGCCCGACATCCTGGAGTCGCTGGACGCCGCCGCCAGGGCGGAGCCGATGAAATGAGCCTGTTGCCGAAGTCCCCGAAAGCCCGCCGCCGCCTGAGCCTGATCGCGGCCATCGCCCCGGTGCTCGCGCTGGCGGTGGGGCTCACGCTCTGGGGCCTGCGCGGCTCGATCTCGTTCTTCTACACGCCCTCTCAGGCTGCGGCGGCCAAGCCGGCGCCGGGCCGCTCAGTCCAACTCGGCGGGCTTGTGCAACCGGGCTCGGTGCGCAAGCGATCGGACGGCGAGGTGGACTTCACCGTCGCCGACCAGACGATGGCCGACAAGGTCGTCTTCCGTGGCGACCTGCCGGACCTGTTCCGCGAAGGGCAGGGGATCGTCGCCGTGGGCGCCTTCCGTCCCGACGGGATCTTCGAGGCCAAGACGGTGCTCGCCAAGCACGACGAGCGCTACATGCCCAAGCAGCTCGCGGACCAGCTGAAAAAGCAGGGCGAGTGGCGGGGCGACGGCGCGACGCCGGCCTACGAGAAGCCGTGATGGCCGAGTTCGGCGCCTTCGCCCTGATCCTCGGCCTCGCGCTCTCCATCGCTCAGCTGGGGCTGTCGGCCGGCGCGCGTGTCCGCCGCTCGACCGTGCTCGCCGCGGCCGGGGAGGGGGCGGCCTTCGCCGCCTTCCTGGCCACGGCGGTCGCCTTCGGCCTGCTCATGCACGCGTTCGTGGTCTCGGATTTCTCGGTCGCCAATGTCGCGGCCAACTCCCACACCGAGAAGCCGCTGCTCTACAAGGTGGCCGGAACCTGGGGCAGCCACGAAGGCTCCATGCTGCTCTGGGACTTCGCGCTCACGGCCTATGGCGCGGCGATGGCCCTCTTCGGACGCAACCTGCCGCGCGGACTGAAGGCGACGGCGGTCGCCGTGCAGGGTGGCCTGGGCTCGGTTTTCCTCGCCTACACGGTGTTCGCGTCCAACCCGTTCGTGCGGCTCGTCAACCCTCCCGTCGAGGGCCGCTCGCTGAACCCGCTGCTGCAGGACCCGGCGCTGGCGGTCCATCCGCCATTCCTCTACTCGGGCTACGTCGGCATGAGCGTGGTCTTCTCGCTCGCCGTGGCGGCCCTGATCGAAGGGCGCGTGGACGCCGCCTGGGCGAGGTGGGTGCGGCCCTGGGCGCTCGCCGCCTGGAGCCTGCTCACCATCGGGATCACGCTCGGCTCCTTCTGGGCCTATTACGAGCTGGGCTGGGGCGGCTGGTGGTTCTGGGATCCGGTCGAGAACGCGAGCTTCATGCCCTGGCTGGTGGCCACCGCCCTGCTGCATTCCGCCGTGGTGACCGAAAAACGCGGGGCGCTCCCCGGTTGGACGGTGTTCCTGGGTCTGGCGGCCTTCACTTTCTCCATGCTGGGCGCCTTCCTGGTGCGCTCGGGCGTACTGACCTCGGTCCACGCCTTCGCCGTGGATCCGAAGCGGGGCGTCCTGTTGCTGATCATCCTGGGCGTGACAGCCGGCCTCGGCTTCGCCCTCTTCGCCTGGCGCGCGCCCGGCCTGAACCAGGGCGGCGTCTTCGCTCCGGTGAGCCGCGAGAGCGCGCTGGTGCTCAACAACATCCTGCTGGCCGCCGCCACCGCGACCGTGCTGCTCGGCACGCTCTATCCGCTGATCCGCGAGGCCATGACGGGCGAGGCGATCTCGGTCGGCCCCCCCTACTTCAACCTGACCTTCATGCCGCTGATGGCCGCCTTGGCGCTGCTGCTGCCGACCGGACCGCTGCTCGCCTGGAAGCGCGGCGACGCCCTGGGGGTGAGCCAAAGACTCTGGATCGCCGCTCTGGTCGCGCTCGCCGCCGGCCTGGCGGTCTACGCGATGGAGGATCCGCGCAAGGCGTTCGGAGCCCTGGGCCTGGCGCTCGGCGCCTGGCTGATCGCCGGCGCGATCGCCGAACTCGTCGAGCGCACGCGGGCTTTCCGCGCGCCCGCGCTGGAGAGCTGGCGCAGGCTCGTGAGCCTGCCGCGCGGCGCCTGGGGTATGACGCTCGCGCATCTGGGACTCGGCGTCTTCGTCCTGGGCGCCACCTTCGAAACCACCTGGCGCGCCGAGGCGGCCGAGACGCTGCCGATCGGCGGCGCGCTGAACGTCGGCGCCTACCACCTGGTGCTGAAGGACGTGGGCCCGATCGAGGGCAAGAACTACGACGCGGAGCGGGCGATCGTGGCCGCGACCCGCGACGGCCATCCGGTGTGCGTGGGCGAGCCGGAACGGCGGCTGTATCTGGCCGGCGGCCAGACGACCTCCGAGGTGGCCATCTGCAACCGCGGGTTCAGCCACCTCTACATCGTGCTCGGCGAGCGGCGGGACAGCGCGAGCGGGCCGGTTTGGCTGATCCGCGCCTACTGGAATCCGCTCGCGAGCCTGATCTTCCTGGGTCCCGTGATCATGGCGCTTGGCGGGGCGATCTCGCTCTCGGACCGGCGGCTGCGGATCGGCGTGCCCCGCCGGCGGGAGCAGCCGGCGTGAGGGTCCGGGCGTCGCTTGCGGCCCTGGCCGGCGTGCTCTGCATCGCCGCCGCCTCGGATCCGTCGGAACGCCTGCCGAACCCGGCGCAGGAGGCGCGCGCCCGGACGATCTTCAAGGACGTGCGCTGTCTGGTCTGTCAGAATGAGTCGATCGATGACTCCCAGGCCGAGCTCGCGCACGATCTGCGCCAGATCGTCAGGCAGCAGGTGAAGGCCGGCAAGAGCGACGTCGAGATCAAGCAGTTCCTGACCGACCGCTACGGCCAGTTCGTGCTGCTCAGGCCCTCGTTCGACGCGGGCAATCTGGCGCTCTGGGCCGGGCCGTTCCTGGTGGTCGGCCTGGGCGTTGTGCTGCTTCTCGGGCGACTGAGGAACCGTCAGCCCGAGGACGAGCTTTCGGAAGCCGAGCGCGCGCGATTGCAGCGGCTATCGCAGGACGGCCGGACCTGACATCTTTGCGCCTAAGAACCGACGGAAAGCCGAGGGCAGGGTGACCTAACCGTAACTTGAGAGCCATTGCGCTCTCGTGCATCGAACCTAGGTTTTGTGTGGCGCGCAGGCCTCCCCGCCAGGCGCGCCGAAGGAAAGAAGACTTATGACCTCCAAGAAGTCCGGTTACCTACTGGGCGCCGTCGCCGGCGCCGGCGTCATGGTCGCCGCAGTGGCCGGCGCCGGCATGCAGCTGCCCTCGGCCCACGCCGGCCAGGGGCAGGTGATCAAGGCCTCGACCGCGCCGATCTTCGCGCCGCCCCCGGGCGCGCCCATGTCGTTCGCCGACATCTTCGAGAAGGTCTCTCCGGCGGTGGTCTCGATCAATGTGACCAGCCGCGTCGATCCGAGCCTGCTGCGGCGCATCCCCGGCCTCGAGGGCTTGCCGTTCGATATCGTGCCGCGCGGCGGGGGCGACGACGACGAGGGCGGCGGCCCGCCGCAGGGCGGCCGGACCGAGAAGGGGCAGCCCAAGCTCCCCACCCAGCAGTCCTCCGGCTCCGGCTTCTTTGTTTCCCCCGACGGCTACATCGTCACCAACAACCACGTGGTCGAGAACGCCGAGAGCATCAAGGTCGTGCTCAAGGACGAGCGTGAGCTGGACGCCAAGGTGGTCGGGCGCGACGAGGCGACCGATCTGGCGGTGATCAAGGTCACCGGCGGACCCTACCCGTTCGTCAACTTCGAGAATTCGGCCCGGCCGCGCGTCGGCGACTGGGTGATCGCCGTCGGCAATCCCTTCGGGCTCGGCGGCTCGGCGACCGCCGGCATCGTCTCCGCCTACGGCCGCAACATTGGCGAGACCTTCGTCGACTACATCCAGATCGACGCCCCCATCAACCGCGGCAACTCCGGCGGCCCGACCTTCGACATCTACGGCCGGGTGATCGGGGTCAACACCGCGATCTTCTCGCCGACCGGCGGCTCGGTCGGGATCGGCTTTGCGATTCCGGCGGACGTCGCCGAGAAGGTGACCTCGCAGCTGGTGCACGGCGGCGCGATCCAGCGTGGCTACATCGGCGCGACGATCCAGGACTTCACCACCGAAATGGCCCAAGCCCAGGGGCTCGGAGACCAGAAGGGTGCGATCGTCTCGGATCTCGTCCCGGGGGGACCCTCGCAGCGGGCGGGCTTGCTCCCGGGCGACGTGGTGGTCTCGATCAACGGCCATCAGGTGAAGACCTCCTCCGAGCTGACCCGCGAAGTCGCCCAGATGCGGCCCGGCGACATCCTGCACCTGGACGTGATCCGCGACGGGCGTCACCGCACGTTCGACGTGCGCTCGGGCGTGCGGCCCTCGGAGAAGGAGCTGGCGGCCAACGACAACGGCCCCGGCTCGAGCGGCAGCGGTCCGCAGGCCGCGCCGACGCCCGCCGCGCCGGCGGTGCTCGGCATGCGGCTGGCCCCGCTCGACGAGGCGCTGCGCCGACAGCTCGGGCTGAACGCCAGCGTGCACGGCGCGGTCGTCACCTCGGTCGACGAATCCTCCGACGCCGGCGACAAGGGATTGCGGCGCGGCGATGTGATCGTGCGCGCCGGCGACCGCCAGGTGGCTGCCGCCGCCGACGTCGCAGCGGTCGTCGAGCAGGCCCGCAAAGCCGGCCGGCAGAGCGTGCTGGTCGGCGTCTATCGCGGCGGCCGGACGGCCTTCCTGGCGCTCAAGATCAAATAGGTTCGGCTCGGGGGCGGGCGATGAGGATCCTGATTGTCGAAGACGATCGCGAGGCGGCCGAGGCCATGGTGCGCGGCCTGGCCGAAGCCGGCCACGCTTGCGTCCAGGCGGCCGACGGAGAGGACGGGCTGAAGGCCGCCCAGGCCGGCGCGTTCGACGTCATGATCGTCGACCGCATGATGCCGAAGATGGATGGGGTGAAGCTCGTCGAGACCCTGCGCCGGCAGGGCGACGGCACTCCGGTCCTTTTCCTCTCCGCGTTGGGCGAGGTCGGCGACCGGGTCACCGGCCTGCAGGCCGGCGGCGATGACTACCTGGTCAAGCCCTACGCCTTCGCCGAGCTGATCGCCCGCGTCGCGGCGCTGTCGCGGCGGCGGGAGACCGGCTCGGTCGCGACGGTGCTGAAGGTGGGCGACCTGGAGATGGACCTCATCGCCCGGACCGTCCAGCGTCAGGGCAAGGAGATCGACCTGCAGCCGCGCGAATTCCAGCTGCTGGAGTTCATGATGCGTCACGCCGGCCAGTCGGTGACCCGCACCATGCTGCTGGAGAAGGTTTGGGAGTACCACTTCGACCCGCAGACCAACGTCATCGACGTGCACATCTCCCGGCTCCGCTCGAAGATCGACAGGGGGTTCGACCGGCCGATGCTGCAAACGGTCCGCGGCGCGGGCTACCGGCTGGACGCCTAGGCGCGAACGGCGCCTCGCCACATGCGCCTGCCGCGCATCTTCAGAACCGCGCCGTTCCGGCTGACGCTGCTGTTCCTCGCGCTGTTCGCCTCGGTGGCCTTCGCGCTCCTGGCCTACATCTACGTGGCGACCGCGGGCGAGGCGACGCGACGGACCGACCGCGAGATCCAGCAGGAGATGCGCTCGCT
>Ga0105240_10009479_pt1 | contig 13784 bp, 11 predicted proteins | sample KBSC54metaG_FD_80426 | JGI IMG/M metagenome (GOLD analysis project Ga0105240, IMG submission 80426) | Corn rhizosphere microbial communities from Kellogg Biological Station, Michigan, USA - KBS C5-4 metaG | ecosystem: Host-associated > Plants > Roots > Rhizosphere > Soil | place: Michigan, USA... | reverse complement strand
CTGTCGGAATTCGGCCAGAAGCTCCTGTGGGCCGAGCGCCAGGCGCAGGCGAGGCTGGCGTCGCAGATCGAATCGCTGCACGCGGACCTGGAGCGCGCGTTCGCCGTGGCGTTCGACGAGGCGGCGCACGTGCTGACGCTATTCGCAAGTCATGACGATGCACTGGCCGCGCTGCGCGAGCATGCCGTGAACAGCGCGGCGCTGCACCTGGACATCCGCTTTTGCGGCAGTGTGGATGCGATCAACGCACTGAACGAGGGGCGCTGCACCATCGCGGGTTTTCACACACTGCCTCAGCCGGGTCCGGGCTCGCTGGCGCAGCGCACCTACCAGCCGCTGCTGCAGCCCGGCCGGCACAAGCTGATCGGCTTCGCGCGGCGCACGCAGGGGCTGATCGTTGCCGCAGGCAATCCTCTGGGCTTGCAATCCATCGCCGATGTGTCGGCGCGCCGTGCCCGGTATGTGAACCGCGCGCTGGGCACCGGCACCCGGCTCTTGATCGACGAATTGCTGGCGCGATCGCAGCTGGCGCCGCGCGACATCGCGGGCTATGCGAATACCGAACCGTCGCACGCCGCTGTCGCGCAAGCGGTCGCATCGGGCGCGGCCGATGCGGGCCTGGCGATCGAGGCGGCGGCGCGCTCGCGCGGCCTGGGCTTCGTGCCGCTGCTCAAGGAAGACTACTACCTGGTCTGCCTGCGCGCGGCCTTGGACGAGCCCGCCACGCAGGCGCTGCTGCAGGTGCTGCGCAGCCCGATCTGGCAGCGCCAGTTGGCGCAGCTGCCCGGGTACGAGCCGCAAGCGTGCGGCGAAGTGCTCAGTTTGCGCGCGCGATTGCCGTGGTGGCGGTTTGCCACGCCCAAGCAAGGCAGGTAGCCGTCAGAGCACGCAGGTGCGAAAGCCGACGAATGCATCATCGCGCGTGGGCACCGCGAAACCGCGGCCTTTGGGATGCTTCATGCGCGAGCGCGCTGCGAACGACGCGCCGCGCTGCACTCGCCCGCGGCCGAATTGAAGGTGAGCCTCGAAATCGGTGTGCCGGTTCCAGGCGTCGGCGCTAAAGCCGGGCCACGGACGCAAGGTGCTGGCCGTCCATTCGCGCACGTCGCCCCAGCGAAAGCCGCGCCGCGCGGCCGTGTGCGCGGCCATTTCCCATTCGACCTCGGTCGGCAGGCGCCGCCCCGCCCAGCGAGCCCAGGCATCGGCTTCCCACCAGCTCACGTGCATCGCGCTCTGGCTGGGAGACATGCGCACCGGCTTGCCGAAGAGGGTCTGCATCACCGCGCCGCTGGCCGCGCCGATCTGCTCCACGTGCCGCGGCCCGCGCCGCCCGTCCTTCGCCGCTTCGCGCTGCAACCACTCCCAGCCGGCAGGCAGCCAGAGTTCCGCGCGGTCGTAGCCACCGTCGTCGATGAACTCCACATACTGCGCCCAGCTCACCGGCTGCGCATCGATCTCGAACTCAGGCACATCCACTTCGTGAGCGCCTTTTTCGACATCGAAAGCGAAGCCCTCCCCCGTGGAGCCCAGCATCCAGCGGCCGGCGGGCACGAGCACCGGGTCGTGGCCCTGCATGCCGGCCGGCAGCGCCAGTTTCAGGCCCACCCCGAGCGCTTGCGCCAACACCACCAACTGCTCGCAGCGCAGGTCTTCGTGGAACAGCGCGACGCGAAAGAAATACAGCGCGGCGTCTTCGTCGGGCGTCTTTTCCAGCAACTCCAGGGTGCTTTCCAGGGTATCGAGCAGATACGCGCGGATGGCGCCGAAGTCGGGCAGGTCGAGCCTCCAACGCGCGCCGTGCGGCGCCAGCGCGGGGTTGAACCAGCGGTCGGCCATGGGCTCGATCGAAGCCAGCCGCACGCTGTCGGCCGGACACGCCGGTCCGAGGCTGCGCTGCGGGTTGCGGCCGATCCAGTATTCGGCCATCCATCCGATGTGGCCGGCCAGCCACGCGGGTAATTCGAGTTCAGGCCGCTGGGGCACCGCAATGGTGCCCGCAGCCGCTGTTTGCTCGAAATGCGACAGCAGGTGCAAGCTATGATTGCGCGCGTCCATGAGCGCCAGCGAGAGCAGTTCGCGGCCCGCCCGGCGCATCGAGGGCGCGTCGATCGAGGCGGGGGTCATGTCGGGCGTGACGGCGGGCATAAATCATTATGACCAAGCGACGCACCGGGATAACACCCTTGGAGTGAGTCCCGGCGCATTTATAGTCGTGGCCGGTATTTATTACTACTACGTTGGCGTGTACCCTTGACACCGGCGCACGCGGGGAACCAAGGCGCTGCAATTTCGCGCCGGACGGAGAGAACATGCAGGCCTTGTTGAAATTTTCCAGAGCCGTCGACGCGCTCAACGCGTTTGTCGGCAAGTACATCATCTGGCTGATCTTCGCGTCCACCGTGATCAGCGGCGTCAATGCGGTGGTCCGGAAAGTTTTCAACGTCAGTTCCAACGCGTATCTCGAAATGCAGTGGTACCTGTTCGCCGCGGCATTCCTGCTGGCCTCCGGCTACACCCTGCTGCACAACGAGCACGTCAGGATCGACGTCATCGCGTCCAGGCTTTCCAAGCGCACCCAGATCTGGCTGGACGTGATCGGCTTCGTTCTCTTCTTGACCCCGATGTGCTGCGCGATGCTGTACTTCGGCACGCCGTTCTTCCTGCAGGGCCTGCGCTCCGGCGAAATGTCCGGCAACGCCGGCGGGCTGATCCGCTGGCCCGTCTACATGATGATCCCCATCGGCTTTTCGCTGCTGCTGCTGCAGTGCTGGTCGGAATTGATCAAGCGCATCGCGTACCTCAAGGGCCTGATCGAGGATCCGACCGCCAAGAAAGCGGCCAAGAGCGCCGAAGAAGAACTGGCCGAGGAAATCGCCCGGCTGGCCGAAGCGAAAAGCAAAGCCTGAGCGGGGACCAGCCAATGCAATTCATCATCCAGAACCTGGCCCCGATCATGTTCGCGGGCTTGATCCTCTTCATGCTGATGGGCTTTCCGGTGGCCTTCAGCCTCGGCGCTTGCGGACTGTTCTTCGGCCTGGTCGGCGTGCAGCTCGGCGCCCTGCCCGAAGCGCTGCTGCAGGCCTTGCCGCTGCGCCTGTTCGGCATCATGCAGAACGACACGCTGCTGGCGGTTCCATTCTTCACGCTCATGGGCCTGATCCTGGAGCGAAGCGGCATGGCCGAAGACCTGCTCGATACGATCGGCCAATTGTTCGGCCCGGTGCGCGGCGGCCTGGCGCTTGCCGTGATCTTCGTGGGTGCGCTGCTGGCCGCGACGACCGGTGTGGTGGCCGCGTCGGTGATCTCGATGGGCCTGATCTCGCTGCCCATCATGCTGCGCTACGGCTACGACCGGCGGCTGGCCTCGGGCGTCATCGCCGCCTCGGGCACCCTGGCGCAGATCATTCCACCATCGCTGGTGCTGATCGTGCTGGCCGACCAGTTGGGACGAAGCGTCGGCGACATGTACAAGGGCGCCTTCATCCCGGGCTTCTCCCTCACGGCCATGTACGCGCTGTTCGTGGTCATCATCGCTTTCGTGAGGCCGGCCTGGGTACCGGCGCTGCCGGTGGAGGCGCGCACTATCCGCGAGGACAACGGCAAGAGCGGCCTGCCATCGCTGCTGGCGGTCACGGCCATTGCCACCGCCATCGCGGTCACGCTCGGGCAGAACTACGCCAAGGTGGTGAGCTGGTACGAGGGGGTGGTTGTCGAAAGTGCGCCCACCGATGAAACCATCGTGGTCTCCATGTGCGCCGGCGTGCTGCTGGCCTTCCTGATCGCGGTCGCCAACAAGCTGCTGCGCCTGCACCTGCTGTCGCGAATGGCCGAGCGGGTCACCTTCGTGCTGATCCCGCCGCTGCTGCTGATCTTCCTGGTGCTGGGCACGATTTTCCTCGGCATCGCCACGCCGACGGAAGGCGGCGCGATGGGCGCTCTGGGCGCGATCACCATGGCCGCGGTGCGCGGGCGGCTGAGTTTTTCGCTGTTGAAGCAGGCGTTGAACAGCACGACCAAGCTGGCCTGCTTCGTGGTGTTCATCCTGATCGGCTCCACCATGTTCAGCCTGGTGTTCCAAGGCGTGGACGGCCAGCGCTGGGTCGAGCACCTGCTTACCGGTCTGCCCGGCGGCGTCACGGGGTTCCTGATCGTGGTGAACCTGCTGATCTTCTTCCTGGCGTTCTTCCTGGATTTCTTCGAACTCTCGTTCATCGTCGTGCCGCTGCTGGCGCCGGTAGCGGACAAGCTGGGCGTGGACCTGATCTGGTTCGGCGTGCTGCTGGGCGTGAACATGCAGACCTCGTTCATGCACCCGCCGTTCGGATTCGCCTTGTTCTACCTGCGCAGCGTGGCGCCGGCCAAGGAATACACCGATCGCGTGACCAAGAAACTGCTGTCGCCGGTGACGACGATGCAGATCTACTGGGGCGCCGTGCCTTTCGTGCTGATCCAGATCATCATGGTCGGATTGATCATCTTCTTCCCCGCCATCGTGACCGGCGGATTGGACAAAGCCGAGAAGATCGACATGAACAAGGTGATGCAAGAGATGAACCGGGACCTGCAAAAGGCCGAGCCCGCTGCGCCGGCGGCAAGCGGCGCCGTGCCCGATGTGATGCTCAACCCCGCCCAGGAACAGGCACAGGAGCAGAAGGCCGAGGCCGACGAACAGAAGAAAATCGACGATCTTTTCAAGAAGTAGCACGGCCGCGGGGCGAGCGCGGCGCAGCCCGCCGCCCCTAGTGGTTTGACCCAATGGCGGCTGCCCAGGGCAGTCGCGAAACTCGTCCGGCACATGTCCAGCGTCAACATCAAATCAGTCCGGAAGAGTTTCGGCGAAGTTCCCATTCTCCACGGCGTCGATATCGACATCCCCGATGGTTCGTTCACCGTACTGGTCGGTCCTTCGGGATGCGGCAAGTCCACCCTCCTGCGCATGATCGCGGGGCTGGAGCAGATCACCGGCGGCGAGATCCGCATCGGCGCGCGCGTGGTCAACGACCTGCCGCCCAAGGAACGCGACATTGCGATGGTGTTCCAGAACTACGCGCTTTATCCGCACATGACGGTGCGCGACAACATGGCTTTCGCGCTGCTCCTGGCGAACGCGGACAAGGCGACTGTCGACAGCAAGGTCGGCCGCGCCGCCGAGATCCTTGGCCTGGGCAGCCTGCTCGACCGTTATCCGCGCCAGCTCTCGGGCGGCCAGCGCCAGCGCGTCGCCATGGGGCGGGCCATCGTACGCGATCCCGAGGTGTTCCTGTTCGATGAACCGTTGTCCAACCTTGACGCAAAACTGCGCGTCGCGATGCGCAGTGAGATCAAGGAACTGCACCAGCGCCTGAAGACCACCTCCATCTACGTCACGCATGACCAGATCGAGGCGATGACGATGGGCGACCAGATTGTCGTGATGCGCGATGGGCGCATCGAGCAGACCGGCAGCCCGCTCGAGCTGTACGACAACCCGGCCAATCAATTCGTCGCGGGATTCATCGGCTCGCCCGCGATGAATTTCCTGCCCGGCACGCTGCGGCGCGGCGGCGCCGACGCATTCGTTGAACTCGGCGACGGCACGCGGCTGCCCGCGCCGGAGCGCACCTCGGGTTCAGACGGCCAGCCGATCATCTTCGGCGCCCGGCCCGAGCACCTCACGCTGGCCGCAAGCGGGGGAATCCCGGCGAAAGTCGTGGTCATGGAGCCCACGGGCATGGACACTTTCGTCGCGTGCCGCCACGAATCGGTCGATCTCGCCGCAGTCTTTCGCGAACGCTACGACTTCGAGCCCGGCTCCATCATCCACCTGGTGCCCGACACACAGCGGGTCCACCTGTTCGATGCGGATTCCGGCCAGCGGCTGGCCGCGTAGGCCACGCTCATATACTTTCCCTCCCGGCTGATCACAAAAGGAGACAAAGCCATGACTGAATTCAATCGCCGTAAATTCCTCGAAGGCTCCGCCGGTGTGGCGGCCGCCGCCACCCTGGGGACCGGCGCCACGGTGTTCGCGCCCGCGGTGCACGCCCAGACGCTGACGTACAAACCCGAGAAAGGCGCCAAGCTTCGCGTGCTGCGCTGGAGCCGTTTCGTACAGGGCGACATCGACCAGTACATGAAGAACGTGCAGGCGTTCACCGCCAAGACCGGCATCGAAGTGCGCGTGGACAACGAGAACTGGGAAGACGTGCGTCCGAAGGCTGCGGTGGCTGCGAACACCGGCGCCGGCCCCGACATCATCCTGTCGACCAACGACGACGCGAACCTCTACCCGGACAAGCTGCTCGACGTGACCGACCTCGCCACGTACCTGGACAAGAAATACGGCGGCTGGTACGACTCGGTGAAGCAGTACGTGCGCCCCGACGGGAAGAAGTGGATCGCGCTGGGCCTGGGCACTGCCGGCGCCATGATGGTGTATCGCCAGAGCATGCTCAAAGCCGCGGGCTTCGACAGCTTCCCGAAGGACACCGACGGGTTCCTGAAGATGTGCCAGGCCCTGCACGCCAAGAACACACCGGTCGGCTTCGCCCTGGGCCACGCCACCGGCGACGGCCTGTGGGCCCATTGGCTGATGTGGGCCTTCGGCGGCAAGCTGGTCGACCAAAATAACAAGGTGACGATCGCCAGCCCCGAGACACTCAAGGCGCTCGAGTACGGCAAGCAGCTGTATGCCACGTTCATTCCCGGCACGCTGTCCTGGCTCGACCCCAGCAACAACAAGGCGTTCCTGGACGGCCAGATCAGCGTGACCAACAACGGCATCTCGATCTATGTCGCCGCGAAGAACTCGCCGGATGCCAAGCTCAAGGAGATCGCGCAGGACATCCAGCATTCCGTCTACCCGGTGGGCCCGGTGGGCAAGCCGACGGAGTCGCACCTGTTCTTGAACCAGATGGTCATGAAGTACACCAAGTACCCGCAGGCCGCCAAGGATTTCCTGCGCTTCATGATGGAGAAAGAGCAGTTCGATCCGTGGCTGACCGCGTGCCAGGGCTATATCTCGCAGCCGCTCGCGGCGTACGAGAAGACGGCCGTGTGGACCTCCGACCCGAAGAACACGCCTTATCGCGACGCGACCAAGAACATGCGCCCCACCGGCTATGCCGGCAAGCTGGGCTATGCGAGCGCGGGCGCGGGCGCCGACTTCATCGTGCTCGACATGGTGGCCGAGGCGATCAGCGGGTCCAAGCCGCCGCAAGAGGCGATGGAGCGGGCAGCCAAGCGTGCCGAGCGCTATTACAAGGTCTGACGCCGCGGTCAGCGAGCCGAAAGGCTCGCTGCTCGAGCGGCTGCAAAACAGCCGCAACGCCCTCGGGCTCCTGTTCATGGTGCCCGCGGCGGTGTTGCTGCTGGTGTTTCTCACGTACCCGCTCGGCCTGGGCGTTTGGCTCGGGTTCACCGACACCAAGATCGGCCGCGGCGGGCACTGGATCGGCCTGGAAAACTACGAGTTCCTCTGGGGCGACGACGTCACGCGCCTCGCATTGTTCAATACGCTGTTCTACACCGTCGTCGCGAGCATCCTGAAATTCGTCCTGGGGCTGTGGCTCGCGCTGCTGCTCAACCGCAACTTGCGGATGCAGACGTTCTTCCGCGCCGTGATCCTGTTGCCTTACATCGTGCCCACCGCCTTGTCGGCGATCGCCTTCTGGTGGATCTACGACGCCCAGTTCTCGATCATCAGCTGGACCTTGATGAAGCTCGGCTGGATCGACCAGTACATCGATTTCCTGGGCGTGCCCTGGCACGCGCGGCTATCCGTCATCGCGGCCAACGTCTGGCGCGGCGTGCCTTTCGTCGCGATCACGTTGCTGGCGGGATTGCAGACGATCTCGCCCTCGTTCTACGAGGCTTCGGCCATCGACGGGGCGACCCGCTGGCAACAGTTCCGCTATGTGACGCTGCCCTTGCTCACGCCCATCATCGCGGTGGTGATGACCTTCTCGGTGCTGTTCACGTTCACCGATTTCCAGCTGATCTACGTGATCACGCGCGGCGGGCCGCTGAATGCAACACACCTGATGGCGACGCTTTCGTTCCAGCGGGCCATCCCCGGCGGTGCGCTGGGTGAAGGCGCCGCGATATCGATCGCGATGGTGCCGTTCCTGCTGGCCGCCATCATGTTCAGCTACTTCGGCCTGCAGCGGCGGGCCTGGCAGCAAGGCGGGCGCGACTGATGGCCCAGGAAAGCAAACTCAATCCGTCCGGCATGGGCTTCCTGGAGACGCGCACGCGCCGCGCCTTCACGGTGTACCTGCCGCTCGCCGTGTTCGTGTTCGTGCTGCTGTTCCCGTTCTACTGGATGGCGATCACCTCGTTCAAGCCGGACAACGAACTGCTCTCGCGCGAGGGCAACCCGTTCTGGGTGCGCAACCCCACCTTCGAACACATTCACAAACTGCTGTTCGAGACTTCGTACCCGCAGTGGATGTGGAACACGCTGCTGGTGTCGGTGGTGTCGACGTTCGCTTCGCTGGCAGCGTCGGTGTTCGCGGCGTACGCCATCGAGCGGCTGCGCTTCTCCGGCGCACGCCACGTCGGCCTGGCCATCTTCCTGGCCTACCTCGTGCCGCCGTCCATCCTGTTCATCCCGCTCGCATCGGTGGTGTTCCAGCTCGGCATATTCGATACCCGGCTCGCGCTGATCCTCACCTATCCCACGTTCCTGATCCCGTTCTGCACCTGGCTGCTGATGGGCTACTTCAGATCAATTCCTTTCGAGCTGGAAGAGTGCGCCCTGATCGACGGCGCCACCCGCTGGCAGATCCTGGTGAAGATCATCCTGCCGCTGGCGGTGCCCGGCCTGATCTCCGCCGGCATCTTCGCGTTCACGCTGTCGTGGAACGAATTCATCTACGCGCTCACCTTCGTCTCCTCGAGCGAGATCAAGACGATCCCGGTGGGCGTGGTGACCGAGCTGGTCGAAGGCGACGTCTATCACTGGGGCTCGCTGATGGCCGGTGCGCTGCTGGGCTCGTTGCCGGTCGCCTTCATCTACTCGTTCTTCGTCGAGTACTACGTGTCGGGGATGACGGGGTCGGTGAAGGAGTGACGAATGTCGAATGACAAATGACCTCGCGCTGCGCTCGATGATCAGAATCATTCGTCATCGAGCCGCCTGGCGGCGAGGTCATTAGCGCAGCGGGTCATCCGCTGCGGGCGGCGATTACAGCTTTTGCGACTGCATGAAGCGATCGAAGGCCATTTCGGTGAAGCGGAACCACAGGTTCTGGTCGGCGCGGAAAGTGGCGTAGTCGGCGTAGATCTTCTTCCAGTCCGGGTTCTTCGAACTGATGTCCGAGTACAGCGCCATCGACTCCTTGAACGCGACGTTCATCAGGTCGTTCGGGAAGGCATGCAGCTTGGTTCCGCTGCCCACCAGGGTCTTGAGCGCGGCGGGGTTGCGCGCGTCGTATTTGGCCTGCATTTCGATATGCGCGAGGGACGAAGCGGCCTCGACCATCGCCTTGTACTCGGCGGGCAGCGAGTCATACGCCTTCTGGTTGACGAAGATGTCCAGCTGCGGGCCACCCTCCCACCAACCGGGATAGTAGTAGTGCGGGGCGACCTTGTTGAAGCCGAGCTTCAGGTCGTCGTACGGACCCACCCACTCGGCCGCGTCGATCGTGCCCTTTTCCAGCGCCTGGTAGATTTCGCCGCCCGGGATGTTCTGCGGCACGCCGCCCATGCGCTCGACCACCCTGCCCGCGAAGCCGCCAACGCGGAACTTCAGGCCCTTGAAGTCCGCCGCCGACTTGATCTCCTTGCGATACCAGCCGCCCATCTGCGCACCGGTGTTGCCGGCCGCGAAGTTGACCATGTTGTACTTGGCGTAGAACTCGCGCATCAGCTTCTTGCCGTTGCCTTCGTAGTACCAGGCCGTCATTTGCCGGCTGTTCAGGCCGAAGGGAATGGCGCAGCCCAGCGCGAAGCATTCGTTCTTCCCGAAGAAGTAATAAGCGGCGGTGTGCGCGACTTCCACGGTCCCCTGTTGCACTCCATCGACCACGCCGAAGGCCGGCATCAGTTCGCCAGCCGCGTGGGTCGAGATCTCGAATTTGCCGTTGGACATTTCCTTGATCGATCTGGCGAACGTCTCGGCGCCGCCATACAAGGTGTCCAGCGATTTCGGAAAGCTCGAGGCCAGGCGCCACCGGATAGCGGCCTGTGCGTGCACGGCGGGTGCGATGCCCGCAGCCAGCACACCGGCGATTCCGGCATTTTTGATGAGTGAACGACGGTCCATGAAGGCAACTCCTCTGATTGGGAAAGAAAAAACCTGGATCGAAAAAATCGAGGACGGCTGCAAGCCGCCATCTCACGCCATTCTAGAAAGCCCCCCTCCCAGGTACTCAGGGGTTTTCCCTTGAGAATGCGCCGATTTATGGCGTGTGGCCTACGACTTTCAGAGCGGGTGGCGTGCGCGCCGCCAGCTCGCCGAAACGCAGCCGCACCGACGCTTCGATGCCCGCGGCGTCGAGCCCCTGCAGTGCAAGCAATTTGGCCGGGTCACCTTGCGCCGTGAACTCGTCTCGCAAGCCCAATTGAAGCACCGGCTTGATCACGCCGGCTGCCTGCAACGCTTCGCTGACGGCGCTGCCGGCGCCGCCCATCACGGCGCCCTCTTCCACGGTCACCAATGCCTGATGGCGCGCGGCCACGTCCAGCAGCAACGCGGTGTCCAGCGGCTTGGCCCAACGCATGTTGACCACCGTGGCATTGAGCCGCTCCGCCGCCGCGAGGGCGGGATACAGCAGCGTGCCGAACGCGAGGATCGCGATCTCCTTGCCTTCCCTGCGCACCTCGCCCTTGCCGAATGGCAGCGCCGCGAGTCCCGGCTCGATCACCGCACCCACACCGGCGCCGCGCGGATAACGCACGGCCACGGGATGATCCTGCGCGAACGCGGTGGTGAGCAGTTTTCGGCACTCGTTCTCGTCGGCCGGACAGGCGACGCTCACGTTCGGGACACAGCGCAGATACACGATGTCGTACGCGCCGGCGTGAGTGGGCCCATCGGCGCCGACGATGCCGGCGCGATCCAGCGCGAACACCACCGGCAGGTTCTGCAGCGCCACATCGTGGATCAGCTGGTCATACCCGCGCTGCAAGAACGTGGAATAGATCGCGACCACGGGTTTCAGTCCCTCGCACGCGAGTCCCGCGGCGAAAGTCACGGCATGCTGCTCGGCGATGCCGACATCGAAATAGCGGCCCGGAAAGCGCTTGTCGAAATCGACCATGCCCGAGCCTTCGCGCATTGCAGGCGTGATGCCGATCAGGCGCGAATCCTTTTCAGCCATGTCGCACAGCCACTGACCGAACACCTGGCTGAACGTGGTCTTCGGCGCCGTGGCCGGAGCGGTGATCCCCACGGCGGGATCGAACTTGCCCGGGCCGTGATACGCCACCGGGTCTGCTTCGGCCAACTTGTAGCCCTGCCCCTTTTTCGTGACGACGTGCAGGAATTGCGGGCCCTTGAGGTTCTTGATGTTCTCCAGCGTGGGCACCAGCGAGTCGAGGTCGTGGCCGTCGATCGGGCCGATGTAGTTGAAGCCGAACTTCTCGAACAGCGTGGCCGGAACGATCATGCCCTTGGCGTGCTCCTCGAAGCGCTTGGCCAATTCGAACAGCGGCGGCGCGACCTTCAGGACGTTCTTGCCGACGTTCTTCGCCGCCGCATAGAAGTGGCCGCTCATGAGCTGCGCGAGGTAGCGATTCAACGCGCCCACGGGCGGGCTGATCGACATGTCGTTGTCATTGAGGATCACCAGCAGGTCGCACTCCGCGACACCGGCATTGTTCAGCGCCTCGAAGGCCTGGCCCGCGCTCATCGCGCCGTCGCCGATGATCGCGACCGCCTTGCGATTCTCGCCCTTGCTTTTCGCGGCCAGCGCCATTCCAAGCGCGGCGGAAATGCTGGTGGACGAATGCGCGGTGCCGAATGCGTCGTATCCGCTCTCGCTGCGCTGCGGAAACCCGGACAGGCCGCCGAACTGGCGCAAGCTGCCCATGCGCTCGCGCCGGCCGGTGAGTATCTTGTGCGGGTAGGTTTGGTGGCCCACGTCCCACACCAGCCGGTCGTACGGCGTGTTGAACACGTAATGCAGCGCGATGGTGAGTTCCACCGTCCCCAGATTCGAACTCAAGTGGCCGCCGGTGCGCGACACGCTGTCCAGGACGAACGCGCGCAATTCGTCGGCCAGCAGCGGCAGCTCGGCGCGCGCAAGCTTGCGCAGGTCCGCGGGGTCGTTGATCTTTTCCAGCAAACTCGTCACTGCGTTGTCCTGTTAGCGAACACCCTAGTTCTCACGATGCACCACCATGGTCGCCAAAGCCCCTAAAGCCCGTGTGTCGGGCAACCCGCTGCGAGCCAGCGCCTGCTGGGCCTCGTCCAGCAGTTGCAAGGCGTGGTCGCGCGATCGCTCCAGTCCCAACAACGAGACATAAGTCGGCTTCGAGTGCGCGGCGTCCTTGCCCACGGTCTTGCCCAGCGCGGCTGAATCGGCCGTGACGTCGAGGATGTCGTCGACGACTTGAAACGCCAGGCCCATCGCCGCACCATACTCCTGCAGGGCCGAGTGCGCCGTATCCGTGACCACACCGCAAGCCGCGCCCATCATCACGCTGGCCTGCAGCAGCGCGCCCGTCTTGCGCCTATGCATCTCGCGCAATTGCGGCTCAGTGAGCACACGGCCGACACTGGCCAGATCGATCGCCTGGCCGCCGGCCATTCCGGCGTGCCCGGCCGAGCGCGCCAGCAAGCGGCACAACGCGGCCTGCACCGGCGCGGGAACCAGCGCTTCGTCGGGCGCCAGCAGCTCGAACGCCAGCGCCTGAAGCGCATCGCCTGCGAGCAGCGCCTGCGCTTGCCCGAACTTCACGTGCACTGTCGGCTTGCCGCGGCGCAGGACGTCGTTGTCCATGCAAGGCAGGTCGTCATGCACCAGCGAATAAGCATGAATGAGCTCGGCCGCGCAGGCTGCGCGCAAGGCCGCGGCTTCGTCGCCGTGCGCCGCCTCGCAGGCCGCGAACACCAACAAGGGACGCAGCCGCTTGCCGCCGTCGAGCACTGCGTAACGCATCGCCTCACCCAGGCCGGCGGGCGCATCGGCTACGACCCAAGCCGACAACGCTTGTTCCACGCGCGCCAGCTTGTCGGCGCTCCACGCCGCCAGGTCGAACTTCACGCTCACTCCTGTGTCCACGGCTTGAGCGTGCCCTGGTCCAGCACCTTGATCTGCTCCTCCACCGCCTGTAATTTTTCGCGGCAGAAGTGCAACAGCTCGGCGCCGCGCTGATAACCCGTCAACAACTGGTCGAGCGGTAGCTGGCCGGACTCGATGCGGCCGACCAGCTGCTCCAGCTCTTCCAGGGCTGCTTCATAGCTGGCGGGCGTTGTCGTCGGAGCTTTGGACATGGTGTTGCGTGCGAGCCTTCAATTCTAGGCGGTGCCGGGCCGCCTTCCGGCCGGGCATGCCGCCGGACCGCAACGCGAGGCCTTGATCGGGCACGCCTCGGCCCAAGCTACCCCCCCAGGGGTAGAATGCAGCTCTCCGGGCCGAACCCGGTTTTTTTCTTTTGTTTTTTCCTTCGCGCCGTCTACGGATCAAGCGCTTCCCTGCCCCTTAATAGGGGGAGTCTCTAGGTCAGGTCACCCATGTCTGATTTAAGTCTTCAACTGCAGCAGGCCGCAAGCCAACTACCAGTTTCCAGTTACTTCGACGCAGCGCTGTTCCAGCGCGAGATGGACGTCATCTTCCAGCAAGCGCCCCGCTACGTGG
>Ga0105240_10009478_pt1 | contig 13784 bp, 12 predicted proteins | sample KBSC54metaG_FD_80426 | JGI IMG/M metagenome (GOLD analysis project Ga0105240, IMG submission 80426) | Corn rhizosphere microbial communities from Kellogg Biological Station, Michigan, USA - KBS C5-4 metaG | ecosystem: Host-associated > Plants > Roots > Rhizosphere > Soil | place: Michigan, USA... | reverse complement strand
TTCTATGCCTGCTGAGAAGGCAGGCGCATTCGCTCACAATCCCAGTACCGCGATGCGTGCGGTGGGCTGGGACATGGCCGCACGAACAGCTGAGCTAGAGCTGACCGCCGGCAGCCTGATCGATGTCGCCTATCGCATTCGCGAAAATGACCATCCCGAATTCGGCGGTCTTGAAGTGGAGATTTGCGGAATGGAATTGGCTCAGTCCTAATAGCAGAAGGCCCGCGATGAATCGCGGGCCTTCAATGACGCCAATCTAGTACGGTTTAGCGCTGCCGTCCGTGATCACCGCCGTGGTCGCCTCGGCCGCCCTGCTCGCCGTGTGGCTGCTGTGGCTGCGGCTGCTGTTGCGCCGGCGGCCCGCCGCGGTTTTGCATGTTGTCCTGGCTTCCGTGCGAGTTGTTGTAGTTCCGGAACTGGCGAGCCGGGTTGTTCTGCTGTTGCGGAGCATCGTTCCGAGACTGCGGCATCTGGTTTCGTCCGGGCTGGGCGTTCCCAGGTTGCGGCTGCGGGTGGTTGTTGCGGTTCTGATTGTCACCATTCGCAGGCGGATTGTACGTATTGCGATTGTCGTAGCCCCGAGCGTTTGAGCGCGGATCGCCTTGCCGCGGGTTATTGCGATATTGGTCGCGCGGGTTATTGTCCTGGCTCGGATTGTTGTTGCGGTTCTGATTGTTCACATTCGCAGGCGGATTGTACGTGTTGCGATCGTCGTGGCCCCGAACGTTTGAGCGCGGATCGTTATTGCCGCCGCGATTCCCAGGATTATTTTCATACCGAGGCTGCTGGTTGGCGTTGCCGTTTCCTCGTCCCTGGAATCCACCCCGGTTGTCCGGCATTGAATTCGGGCCGCTCATAGGTCTCTGCACCACAACATTGCTCGGGCGACCGCCATTATTGCGCGCGTAAAACGACTTGTCGGATCGCGCTGCATTCTCGTGCGAGTGCTGAAACTGCGTTTCTTCTACATGCCGGTCGCGATCTGCATACCGCTCTTCAGGCCTCGGATCATGATGAATGCCATCCCGCCCGCCGCTGAATGAAACGCGCCGATCATTCTCAATTGTGTAGCGCCGCACCACATCACGATCCACGTAGACATTGTGAATGCGTCGTTGATCCACATGCATCACGGCAGTGTTGTAAACAAAATTGTGTCCGCGCCAAATGCCGCCCACAAAACCCACACCCATGTAACCGAAGCCGTAATTCACGCCGCCGTAGTAGCCAACATGCAGTCCCCAGTAGCCGGGATGGAAGACGTAAAGATTGTTGTCCCAACCCCAGTAAGGCGGTGTCCACAGCGCGCCTTCATAGGGAGCCGGAACCCACGTACCGGGCACCCAGAAGTATCCATCCTGGTCATAAGCCCAGTAGCCCGGAGTCCAAATCCATCCCTCCTCGGGACATAGCGGTTGGTCGTAAACAGGAAGCACCGGGGGCGCAAAGTTAACGCTGATAAATACTCCGCCGAATGACGTTGCCGGAATTATCGTTGCGGCCAGTGCCAGAAGCAGAATGCGCAAAGAGCGAATAGCTTTCATGGGAAACCTCCCGAGCCTTTTATTTCGTTTTGCTGAAGCTGCAAGTTCAGCGCCTCAGTCAGGCTACCTCTCCTGAAACACTTCCATACTCATTAAGTTGTGTATTCGTACAGTCACCTAAGTACCGTCGCTGATAACCCCAGTGATTGCAGCACCGAAGATGAACGCGTCCCGGTTGGCTAGTTGTGCTCTCAAAGTTCGTGAAGAGGCAAAAGCCGCGACCCAACCTGGCCTGCGCGCTGCAATCACTCAAAGTCGCGCCGACACAGCTCGAAGGCAGTAGCCCTACTACAACTGAAAAGCAAAAATGGACACAGAAACGAAACGCGGCATGAGTCACGGTGAACTCCTGACAAAAGTCATCAACAACCCGGATGTCTTGAAACTTGCACGCTTACAACAGAAGAGAACGAGCAGCGTCGCTGCGGTTTTCACAATGGTAGACTTGAGCCGATGCCGCGCGGTCTATTTATAACTCTCGAAGGCCTTGACGGTTCCGGCAAGACCACTCAAATTAAACGTCTCGCCGTCTGGCTAAAGAGCCGCGGTTTTGATCCGGTGATTACACGTCAACCCGGCGGCACTTCCACAGGCGACCGCATTCGCGCCATACTTCTTGACTCACGTTCCAGCGGCGTCGCGCCGATGACCGAGATGGCGCTCATGTTTGCCGATCGTGCCCAGGCCATTGCTGAGGCCATCCAGCCGGCGCTTGATGCCGGCCGGATTGTGGTGTGCGATCGCTTCACCGACTCCACTGAGGCCTACCAGGGCGGCGGCCGTCAACTCGGGTCGGAGATAGTGCTCGAGTTGCACCGAGTCATTTGCGGCAATCTCCAGCCGGACATAACGATTCTGCTTCTGCCTTCACTGAACGCCTCACTGGCTCGCGCCCGTCGACGGAATACGCGTGAAGAAGCGCAAACCGGCAAAGACGAAAATCGTTTCGAGCTTGAGCAAGACGGTTTTCACCGCCGCGTCTGGGAGAAGTACCACGAGATTGCAGAACGCGAGCCGCAGCGCGTAGTGCTCATCGAAGGCGATGGGACCATCGACCAAATTCACCAGAAGATCGTTCAAGCAATTTCAGAAAAAATGCTGATATTGAAGCAGGCCTGAACCGCTCAACCAACGCGCTTTCATCTCGCGTAAATTCGGCCTGCAATAACGGAGGGAGCCGGGGCCTTCAGGCTCATGTTTCGCGCCCGATGCAATTCATGCAGCTTTAGCTGGCGGACATTTCAAGCCTCATCCGCGAAAATCTCTTCAATCGTCGTCCCGAACAGACGCGCCAGCTTGAACGCGAGAGGCAAGCTCGGATCGAACTTCCCCGTCTCAATTGCATTCACCGACTGCCGCGATACCTTGAGCCGTTGGGCAAGATCGGCCTGCGACCACTCGCGCTCCGCCCGCAACACACGAAGCCGGTTCTTCACCGATACCTCCAGCGTTGTATCGCAAGCGCGACTGAAAAGAAAACTCCGAACATGCCCATCACCCACATCACTTGGAATTTTGGAACAAGATGTAACTGCTCCATCACTCCCCATACCGTCGTCACCAACAACGTGGCGCCAATGCCACCCAGCATCGCTTCGCTATGCAGCCGGACCTGAAACTCATCTTTCTCTTCCCTGAAATACAGGAAAGAAATAGCGATCACTGCTACAAACGGCGAGCTGAGTAGGAGTACGCACACTACCGCCAACAATCCGGTTGGATTGTCGCCGTAAAGGTGCTGCAGCCATATTGCGATCCCAGCCAGCAGAAAGGACGGCATAAGGATGAATAGCATGCGATCTTCCAGTTTGTACTTTGCAGGGCTGCCGAGGTTTTGTTTAGCCATCACTCTTTACCTTCAGACCAGCACGTCATTTCTCGAACGGCGTGCTCAGTTTCCTTTACATCAAGACAAGTAAACATTACATTCGATCGAGTAACATGTCAAGTTTCGTTTACACAATTTTGGTCCGCGCGGCCGTCGGATGCAGTGAAATTCACCCCTTAGGCGCACGATCGAGCATGAACAACCGAGCTCCCCGCCACTCGCCCACGTTAGCTATGCACCAATCAGCAATGCCGGAGACTAGAGCTAAGAGCTGAAACCGAAAGCCTAAAAGCTAGGTTCAAGGCGATACCTTTAAACTCGATCTCATGGGCTTTCAGGATTTCCTTGGCAATACGGCAACGGTTACGCATCTGCGCGAGGCGGTTCGCTCCGAACGCTTCCCGCGCTCGCTGATCCTCGCCGGCCCGCGTGGCGCAGGCAAATACACGCTTGCGCTGATGCTTGCCAAAGCGGTCAACTGCCTCTCTCCCACTGAAACCGACGGCCTGCCGGACTTCTGCGGTGTTTGCCGCAATTGCACCCGCATCAACGAATCAGCAAATCTCGAAGAGCGCGTTGCAGAAGCGATCAGTGCGCGCGACGATTTGCGCGAGACAGACAAGCGCGAGACCCGCATCCTCATCCAGACGCATCCTGATGTACTGATCGTTCCGCCAGACCCGCCACAGTTGCTCATCAAGCTGGGCCAGGTTCGGCAGGTGATTCATGCGGCCTATTACCGCCCGCCCGTCGAAGCCAAGCGAGCGTTCTCGATCTTTACCTGCTCCGCGTTCATGAAGGAAGCGGCCAACAGCTTGCTCAAAGTACTGGAAGAGCCGCCGGACCACACCTCACTCGTTCTGCTCACTGAAAACCCGCAGGAGTTGCTGCCGACAATCCGCTCGCGAGCCGTCGTGCATCGCCTGGGCGCGATTCCCGCGGCGGAATTGGAGACGCTGCTCGCACAGCGCCGTCCAGAATTGAAGCCGAAGGAGAGAGCGCTTGCGGCGCGCCTGGCTGAGGGAGCGGTGGGCCGCGCACTCCGGCTCGACTTGGGGAGCTACGTTGTCAGTCGTCGCGATGCACTTGTAATTCTGCATACCGCGCTCCGTGAGCCCGACTACACCGCGCTATTCCATGCGACCGAAACCTATCGCGCCGGGGCCGATGGGCAGGAGAAGACTGTCATGCTGCTGCGGGCGCTCGGCAGCCTGGTTGAAGACCTGTTGCTGATCGTAGCGGGGACGCCGGGCCTGATCCGCAATCTGGATCTGGAGCCCGATCTTCAGAAGCTGGCGCAAGGCGTCACAGTGGAATGGATTGATGGCGCTGCGCGGGTTCTGGCGCAGGTGGAGCAGGGTATGCGGCGCAACCTTCTGCGCTCGCTCTCGCTAGACGCAATGGCCGTGAGTCTCGAACGCTGATGAGTGCCTGACGAACATAATCATGGCCAAGCTGTCGGCCCGGAAAGAAAGAGCAACCCTCGCCCGGCCCCGGGCATCTCTTGGATTATCTGCAATCCCACTCATCGCTTACGCGCTGGGACTCGACAGGATTCGTATGTAAGTGCATTCTTAATACAAGAATCAAGAATGTAAACCGAGGCTTCCCTTCAGCTGTTGCGAGGTGCCCGCATATGGCTCCTCCCCACTGGCGGTTGCGTTGTATTCTCACTTGGGCCCCAAATGAAGGTTCCGAACGCGGATTGAAGGATCGTGAGTCCAATGGGTATTTCGTCTTTGCAACCGATGTTCAACTCCAACGGCAAAACTCCATACGAGTTACCCCAGGTCCGCCGCAATTCAACCGCGCCCGCAGCAGTGGCTTTCACGGCGCGCGCACCGGAGCTTGATGCTCAGCAGCGTCACGCTGAGCTGTTCTACCTGCAGAAACAGATTCAGTCGCAGACGCCCATGGTCGTGGTGTTGGAAGATGGAGAGCGCATTGAAGGCTGTATCGAATGGTACGACCGGCACTCACTCAAGATTCGCGGCCGCTCCAAAACCCTGATCTTCAAATCCGCCATTAAGTACATGTACAAGCTGGGCGACGTAGGCCAGTAGAAGACAACTGCAACCAGCTTTTGCTCTTCACTATTCCCTTTTTCCTGCTTTTACCAGTCGATCGCGAATCGCGGCTCCAATCCCGTTTGCAGACGGCAGGGGGCAAAGAATTGTCGTGCACCCCTGGGCATCGAGTTCCCGCAAACCGGCATACAGGTCACGTGCAAGCTCTTCCGGAGCTGACCACCGACCCCAGCAGAACACCTTTGCAGCCCTGAGCCCGTCCGGCAATGTGACATCTGCGGGCAACATGATCCCGAGCGTCTCAATCGGCTTTCCTTCCGCAGCGCTCGCCATTCGCGATCCGATTTCGGCCAGGTTGCCGTCTATCAATACCAGGTGAGCATTCGGAGCGTAGTGGCGCAGTCCCACCCCGGGCGACGGTAGCGCTTCAGGTGGGGTGGCGTGCAGTTCACCGGTTTGCTTGAAGTATTCGACCGGACCGGCAGCATCGAAAATCTGCTGGCGCGTAATCGCACCCGGCCGGTAGATCAGCATAGGGCTCTGGCAAGGGTCCAGCACTGTGGACTCAACACCGTGCGCAGTTGGACCCGCATCGAGCACTGCGTCAATTCGGCCGTCCAGATCGTGCAACACATGTTGGGCGGTAGTGGAGCTGATGTGGCCGAACACGTTGGCGCTGGGTGCGGCTACAGGCACACATGCTCGCCTGATGAGTGCCAGCGCCACCGGGTGCGCAGGCATACGCAGTCCTACCAGCGGTCTACCCGCCGTTACCACGTCGGGCACTGCGCCGGATCGCGGAAGCAGCAGAGTCAGCGGCCCCGGCCAGAATTTCTTTATCAGCTTCGAAGCCGCATCGGGCACCTGCTCAACCAAGCCGTCCAACATCCATTCATCGGCGATGTGGACGATTACCGGATCCCAGGCCGGTCTTTGTTTGGCCACAAATATCCCTCGCACTGCAGCCTCGTCGAGAGCATTCGCTCCCAATCCGTACACAGTCTCAGTGGGCAGCGCCACCAGGCCTCCGCGGCGCAGGATCTCGGCCGCCCGATCAAGCGCATCCAATGCATCGGATGTATCAAGATTGGCGGGATCAACGGCTAGCGAGAGTGTCTTCACCTCTTTATTGTCGCTGCTTGCCGCCGGCTGCCGCCACCACATTGCCTGGACTTTGGAACAGCATAATGGTCTGCCGTATACTCGCTCATTACGATGGCTATTGAGACCGAGATCAAATTCAAAGTCAGTGACCTGCCTGGTCTCGCTGAGAGGCTGAGAGCCGCCGGCTTTACCCTGCAGACCCCGCGCGCATTCGAGAGCAACGTTCTGTACGATACGCCGGACCGCGCCATGCGCGCCCGCACTGAGATTCTGCGCATACGCAGCTACAACGGACGCTGGACTGTGACGCACAAGCGCCTGCCCGATAACCGTCCTGGTGTGGACACACACAAGCACCGCATCGAGACGGAATCCGATGTGGCCGACGGGCGCGCATTCGAGGAGATATTCCAGTCCCTTGGCCTTGTAGCGGCGTTCCGGTATGAAAAGTGGCGCACAGAATGGCACGACGGCCAAGGCCACTGCGTGGTGGATGAAACGCCGATCGGGAATTACGCGGAACTAGAAGGGACCGCCGAGTGGATTGACCGGGCGGCTGAACGGCTTGGCATCAGCCGCGGAGATTACATCACGTTGAGTTATGGCCGACTCTTCGAGCAGTGGTGCGCCCAGCACAACTCACAAGCCAGAGACCTGATCTTCGATGCCGTCGCTCATAGCGGGTGATAAGCCCTGACCAGATTCTCGGCGAACTAGCCGATGCCGATTCCTTTAGTAACGCTCCTCTCAAAAACCCTCATGTGCGTGGCTGCGATGCCGATAAACCTTCTGTAGGCTTTCCAATCTGCAGGAGGAGAAACATTCGATGGATCGTTTTCAGTTGAATTGTTCCAGCAAGTTCAGGTGGTCAGGTAAAGGGCTTGCCAAGACGGGCGTATTCGCTTTGATGTTGGTGATGGCAATGCCCGCCCTGGCCGAGGCGCGTGCGGTCAAAATGAGGGTACCGCCTGTTTATCCAGAGATTGCCAGGCGAATGCGCGTCAGCGGCACGGTCAAGCTTGAGGCCGCTGTGGACTCGCAGGGAAAAGTAACCGACGTAAAGGAAGTGAGTGGTAACCACACGCTCGCACTGGCTGCAAAAGAGGCTCTTTTGCACTGGAAGTTCGCGCCCGCCGCTTCTGACAGCAACGAGACCGTGGAAATCAATTTCGATCTCGGAAATTAGTCTCCATCCTCCGCGCAGTACTGAATGGGAAGGGCTTGCAAACCTGCCGGCCTTTCCCATTTGGAATTGTGTTAGGAAACTACTGAAACCAGACTCGTCGAGCCGTCTTGCAGCTGCTCTCAGGCTCTTGCTAAGTACTTTGTTGACACTGCAAAGGCAACACGTTAGTCAACAGTCCATACAAAGAAAGGGGAACATAAATGAGCCCGGTGTAGTTTAGGATGAGTAGTGATGAATGATACCGGGAACAGCAAAGGGGGCGATTCGGAGCGCCAAACATCCGATTCACCCATAAAAAGCCTCCTGTCCATCGCTCTCATCGGCCCCGACGAAGACCGTCGCCGGGCGTTTATGAACGTCCTTTCCGGACGCCAAAGCACAGAGATCCAGGAATTTAACTCCTACCCCGGCAAAATGGAAGAGCTGCCGCACACACTGGGCAACCGTTTCGACGTAATCATCTTGGACGCTGACTGCGATCCCGATTATGTCTTCGACCTGGTTGGGCGGATCTGCTCCTCCAGCAACGCATGTGTGATGTGCTACTCGGCTGAATCGGACGTGAAACAAGCGGTCCGCTTCATGCGCGCCGGCGCACGCGAATACTTCGCGCTGCCACTGATTCCCGCCGAAGTCGCCGGCGCTTTGACCCGCGCTTCGATTCCGCAGACTTCGACCGTCGTTGTACAAGCTCCCAAGGTGGCCGGCCAGGTTTTCGTCTTCCTTGGCACAAAGGGAGGCTGCGGGGTAACAACCCTTGCAGCCAATTTTGCGATTTCGGTTTCCACTGAGACCAGCCAAAGTACGCTGCTGATCGATCTGGGGCAGCCACTCGGCGACGCCGGACTGAACCTTGGCATGGTCACCAACTACTCAACTGCAAATGCGCTTCGCGAGTTCTCGCGCCTCGACGGCAGCTTTCTGAACACGCTCATCACCAAACATGAAACAGGATTGTCTGTTCTTGCCGCTCCCAGCGAATTTCCCAAAGAGCTTCCCACACTTGAGGCTTACGACAGGCTGCTCGCCATTGCTCGCCAGAGTTACAACTATGTCGTTGTCGATCTCGGATCGCGGATCGACCTGATGGACTCATCGCTGTTCGATGAATCATCGACTGTGTTTCTGGTTACGCAAGTGGGGATTTCCGAACTGCGCAATGCCAATCGCTTTATCTCTCAGTATTTCGCACTCCGTGGGCGCAGCCTGCAGATTGTGCTCAACCGCTACACCTCAAACATGCTCCTGTTTGACGACGCGCAGATTACAAAGGCGCTGACGCGGCCTGCCCATTGGAAGATTCCAGATGACTATTCCACTGCACGGAGAACTTTGGCCACCGCTACTCCCATAGCTCTGGAAGACTCGTTGATCGCTGCGGAGATTCGAAACATGGCCAGGTCTTCCTGCGGGCTGCCGGAGGAAAAGAAGCGGAAGAAGGGTTTCAGTCTGTTCGGGAAATAGCTCCTGTACTCTGCAAGAAGAAACCCGGCCATGTGGCCGGGTCATTTTATTTAGGCTGCTTTCGTTTCGGCTGTTACTTCTCGGCTCCGTGGCACTTCTTGTATTTCTTACCGCTGCCACAGGGGCAAGGATCGTTGCGGCCAACCTTTTCGCCGGTCCTGCGCTGCGCCGTGGGATTGGCGCCATCGCCGCCCGACTGGCTTGCAGCCTCAAGTTCGCGCTGCTTCTTGCGGTGGAATTCCCTCTCCAGCGCGTCGATGGTGGTTGAAGGCTGCCGGGTTGGTATCCCGATCTCGCGCGGCTCGCCGTCACTGCTGACTTGGGCCGGTCTTACGGCACTCGCTACGGGCGGGGCTTTCGGAACAGGCCGATTGGGCCGTGGCGCCGCATCCACAGGCTGCCCGTCGGGCCCAAGAATCTGCATCCTGAACAGGAAACGTGCCGTGTCTTCCTGAAACTTGAGCATCATTGCTTCGAACATGTCGTAGGATTCGCGCTTGTATGCCACCAATGGATCCTGCTGCGCGTAGCCGCGCAACCCGATGCCCTCCTTCAAGTGATCCATTGAGAGCAGGTGTTCTTTCCACAATCCGTCGATCACGCTCAACATCACCATTCGCTCGTGATAGCGCATGGTTTGAACGCCCAAGATTCTCTCCTTCGCCTCGTAATGCTCCTTTAGCTTTTCAAAGATCTCTTCGCCCAGTTCGTGCCGGCTGATCTCCATCGGCTTGATCCCGGTATCGGCGAAGTTGAGCCCGAAGTGATCCATCAGCTTCTGCTCAAGCATTTTGATATTCCACTGATCCTGGCGGAGCTTTTCAGGCGCGATTTCATCAAGAATGCTACTGAGAATACCGCCCACGTAGTCTTCCAGAATCAACTCGCGTTGTTCCACACCTTCAAGCAGTTGCCGACGCAAACCATAAACAGCCTCGCGCTGTTTGTTCATCACGTCGTCGTACTCGAGCAGGTGTTTGCGGGATTCGAAGTTCTGCGCTTCAACTGCCTTTTGCGCGCTCTCGATCCGATTCGAAATCATCTTCGACTCGATGGGCACGCCCTCTTCCATGCCCAGGCGTTCAAGCAGCGTGCTTACCCACTGCTTGGCGAAGATGCGCATTAAATCGTCTTCAAGTGAGAGATAGAACCTGGACTCGCCAGGATCGCCTTGGCGGCCAGCGCGTCCGCGAAGCTGATTATCGATACGCCGCGACTCATGCCGTTCCGTGCCGAGAATAAACAGTCCGCCGGACTCGATGACTTGATCGTGCTCCAGCTTTGCTGTTTCGGCATGGCCGGCGTTGCACTCGGCCCATTCTGCTTCACCGATTTCGAATTCCTGGCCCTGGTAGTAGAAGCGAAGAAAGCCCGCGGGCGCCATGGGACTGATGGCTCCTTCGGCAACGCTGATGGCACGAGCCTGCCCCTTCTTCACCAGTTCCTGGCGCGTCATAAAGTCAGGGTTTCCGCCCAGCAGAATGTCAGTGCCGCGGCCCGCCATGTTGGTGGCGATGGTGACCATGCCTGCCCGGCCTGCCTGTGCAACGATTTCCGCTTCTCGCTCGTGGAACTTGGCATTCAGCACAACGTGGCGAACGCCTTTGCGTTGCAGGATGCCGGAAAGCCTTTCGGATTTTTCAATTGACGTTGTGCCCACCAGCACCGGCTGCTTTTTCTCGTGCAACTCGGCAATGTTTTCGGCCACCGCCACGTATTTCTCTTTTTCGGTACGGAAGACAGTGTCAGAATTCTCAAGCCGCCGCATGGGCTTGTTGGTGGGGATGACGACGATTTCGAGCTTGTAGATCTTTTCAAATTCGGCCGCTTCAGTTTCTGCGGTACCGGTCATGCCGCTCAGTTTCTTGTAAAGGCGGAAATAGTTCTGGAAGGTAATGGTCGCCAGCGTCTGGTCTTCTTTACGAATGTTGACGCCTTCCTTGGCTTCGATGGACTGGTGCAATCCGTCAGACCAGCGCCGTCCTGGCATAAGGCGCCCCGTGAATGTGTCGACGATAATGACTTCGCCATCTTTCACCACGTATTCAACATCGCGCTTATAGAGTGCGTGCGCCTTGATGGCGGTCTCAACATAGTGCTTGAGTTCCCAATTTTCCGCGTCGGCGATGTTGTCGATGCCGAGCAGCTTTTCAATCGTCACCCAGCCTTCGTCGGTAACGCCAATGGTGCGCTGCTTCTCATCAATGACATAATCGCCGCTGAAATACTTTTCGCCCTCGCCGAGCCGGATGCCCAGTTCCTCCTGGCGCTTGTGGTCGGTGTACTCCACTTCCTCGCCCTGCACCAGCTGAGGAATGATCTTGCGAACGCGGGCATATTTATCGGTCGTCTGGTCCGTAGGTCCGGAGATGATGAGCGGGGTGCGCGCTTCGTCAATCAGGATCGAGTCAACTTCGTCGACGATGGCGTAGTAGTGGCCGCGTTGCACGCAATCCGTGAGTTCAAACTTCATGTTGTCGCGCAAGTAGTCGAAGCCGAACTCATTGTTGGTGCCGTAGGTGATGTCAGCACCGTAGGCGGCCCTGCGCTCGTCGTCGCTCAGGTCGTGAACAATGACGCCAACCGTGAGCCCGAGGAACTCGTAGATCTTGCCCATCCACTCAGCGTCGCGCTTGGCCAGATAGTCGTTCACCGTGACCACGTGAACACCGTGCCCGGCGAGAGCATTCAAATAGCAGGCGAGGGTCGCGACCAGCGTTTTACCTTCGCCGGTCTTCATCTCAGCGATCTTGCCCTGGTGCAGAACCATGGCGCCGATCAGCTGCACATCGAAGTGGCGCATTTGCACGGCACGCCAGCCCGCCGCGCGGACCACCGCGAATGCCTCGGGAAGGAGCCCTTCAAGAGCTTCCTTCTCGGCAGCAACTCTTGCTTCCTCGTCCGTGATGCCTTCGATCTTGGCCGCAATCCGGGCCCGAAATTCAGCGGTCTTTTCCCGAAGCTGCTCATCCGACAGCTTTTCCGTCTCGGGCTCCAGAGCATTGATCTGGTCCACGATAGGCATGAGCCGCTTGACAGCACGCTCGTTCGAGGTGCCGAAAACCTTCGTTAAAGCCTTTTCCAGAAGCACAATCTTCTCCATTACCAGTGTAAATGCAGCGGGGAAACACTGTTGGCAGAACCGGCGGCGCGTTTTACAGCAAGTTCCAGCGATTTAGCCCGTTTCACAACCGCAGGATCAGCGAATCGACCTGTTCTCCTCTTCGAAGTCGCTTCAGTTGTCGATCCAACCCCCGGGCGGACTCTTCCGGATCGCCCTGATCGTCGTCTTCGACCTCCACAACCTGCCTGACTTCCGTCAGGTGTTTCAGGCTGGGCCTATAGAACGTCTGCGCGAGTAAAAAGACCATGCCCAGGGCTGCGGACGAAGGATAAAAACCCGGCTTGCCCCGGTTGCGATTGCGCTTCCAAAGTGCGCGACGGATGAAATAGTGGGCCAGAATGACGACAACTGCAACGTACGGAACACTCGCTACAAACGTGCAGATCGTGTAAAAGAGCTGACGATCCATATGACCCTTCCTGCTTGCGACCAATGCTTCAAGTGCAAAAGGAAAACGTCTGGCAACCGAAGGTTGTCATCTGAAGCCAAACGAATGCTTGAAGAACTAACCGCGCAGGAGGGGCGGAGGGCGCTGGAAGGTAGAGGGAAGCTGCGGAGCGTCAGGTACGTATCCCAACTCCAAGTACGTGATTGAGATAAACAACGTCAGCGGTGAGATGTATCCGACAAACAGAATCGGAAGCATTGCGAGCCAGTGCCCAGCATGAGCCGAATTTGCATGCGGGACCATCAGCAGCACGATCGCAGCAATAACCGCGATTGCCGCAATCCAAAACCACGCCCGCTGCTGTCGCAATTGATTCATCTCTTGGCCCGGAGTGTACCAGTTAGGATTCAATCTGCCAATCTTGCCTGTTTACATAGACAACAAAGCCCCCGGCTGGTTAGCCGAGGGCTCGTGTTTTCGACCGCGGTGAGCTTAGTTGCTGAAGAGCAGGATGCCGGCAGCCTTTTCTTCGCTTCCGCCTTCTTCTGAACTGACGGGGCGATAGAAAAGCTGGTTGTTCTCGAGATAGACCTCGAGGAATGCCGGCCGCTCCATGATTTGTCCGGCGATCAGAGCTTCAGACAATGGATCTTCGACATACCGCTGCAGTGCGCGGCGCAACGGACGTGCGCCGTAGCTGCGATCGACAAGCGTCTTGTCGAGAATCCATTTCTTGGCGTCTTCGGTCACGGAAATCGTGATGGCCTTCTGCGCCAGGTTCGCGTTCAATTGCTGCACCATGAGCTCAACAATCTGGATCAGGTCAGCGTCAGATAGCGACTGGAACAGAATCACTTCGTCGAGACGATTGAGGAATTCGGGGTTGAACGTCTTCTTGACTTCGTTCTTCACCAGTTCTTCAACCTTGTCGCTGACGATGTCTTCACGCTCGCTCTGGAAGCCGAGACCCTGCTTCTTCTGCAGGTGCCGCGCACCAATGTTGGAGGTCATGATGATGATGGTGTTCTTGAAATCGACGGTGTTGCCCAATCCGTCAGTCAATTGGCCATCTTCAAATACCTGCAACAGGATGTTGAACACATCCGGGTGCGCCTTTTC